>WNFC01000555.1_pt1 | contig 63728 bp, 74 predicted proteins | sample 5400541 | NCBI WGS metagenome assembly WNFC01 (sample SAMN13153342, study PRJNA577476) | soil metagenome | isolation source: 120 cm saprolite under Douglas fir tree site 2 hole 2 replicate 1 | place: USA:California | collected 2015-04-18
GGAAGCCGCAAGTGTACTCGGCGTACCAGTACGCCGGCAGCACGCCGAACGACGCCATCGTCGAGAGGAAGAACGAGCCGTTGCCGGCACCACCGCTTGCGATTGCCTGCCCGCCCGTAAGCGTAGCGATGTTGATGGGAACGATGTTGATCTGGCCTTTTGCGAGGTAACCCGTCTCGATCCACTCCAAAGGCACCACGAACACGGTTTGGCCGGTCGCCGGCCGGACTTCTAGCTTCTCGATGCTGGAGCAGGGCCGCTTCTCCAGCTTGAGGTACCCCATGTTCAGGAACAGGTTCCTGTCCCAGGGGTGCCTCTCGGAAAACTGGCGAGGGAAGATGAAGAAGCTATTCACCTCGGCCAGGGCGACCGCACGCATGATGGTGTCGGTGAGGTCATCGGGGCTCATTTGCGCGGGCTTCTTCGTCACCGGGTCCGTGTAGGGCGAAACCAAGGGGATGCCGAAGAGGAACCGCCGCCGTAGCTGCTCGGCTGTGATGACCGGTTCTACGTCGCTGAACACCGCCTGCTTGGTGCCGGGCGGGTATACACCTCCGAGCGCAGGCTTGGTGAGAGTGTAATCGGCCATGGCTTACGCGGACCGGATACGGAGTACGGCGGGTAGAACCGCCCGCCGCGCGACGACACCCTCGGTGAGCAGGAGCTTAGCGTTGACGGTGCCCTTCACCGTGTCGGTGGCCATCACGTCCACGCGCCAGATCGAGGCGTCCTGGGTGAACGGCTGGGTGGCCACCTTGATGACGATCTTCGCGTCGTCGATGTTGTCGAACGTGATCTGGAGCGTGGCGCCAATCACCGGCATGTAGCGCCGGCCAGCAGGGATGAAGCCCTGCTCGGGACGGTCCTTGACAAGATCGATCAACTGGAAGAACAGCGACACCACGTCGCCCTCGACGAACGAGATGGTGGACACCACCTCATAGTCGTTGACGCCGATGACGTTCTCTAGAGGGCGCGCGGACAGCAGCATGCCCCAAAGATTGCCGCGCTACGTCCCCGTGGAGCCGAACCCGGCCGTGCTACGTCCCTTCGCCGGCAGTTGCTCGACCTCCTCGAAGGTGGCCTGCCAGTAGGGCACAATCAGCATCTGGCCAATGCGGTCCCCGGCGTTCACCTCGAAGGGCTCATTGCCGTGATTATGGAGCAGCACCATCACCTCGCCCGTGTAGCCCTCGTCGATGGTGCCGATGCCGACCTCGACGCCCTTCTTCACGCCCAGGCCCGAGCGCCCACGCACGCGCGCGTACCAGCCTGGGGGTAGGTCCAGGGAGATGCCGGTGCGGACGAGCGTGCGACTCTTCGGCCAAACCCTGACGTTCTCAACCGAGGAGAGGTCCGCGCCGGCATCGTCGCGATGTGCATACTCGGGGAGCTTGGCGTCGGGATGGAGCTTCTTGACCCGGACGGTTGGCGGCGCGCGACTGAGCAGGCTCATGTCCGGTCTCTAACCGGCATGCAACGTTCCACGTGGAACGATGGTGTGCACTACATGCCAGCGCACCAATCAATGGGCGCGGCCGGTGGCTGTATGACTCCGAGCTTCTTCAGCGAACGAGCCTCGTCCCGTACCCGAGCGATGGAAATCTTGGTCGTGAACTGATGGCCGATCTTCTGCTCGACGGCCGCATACTGATCGGCCAGTGAGGGGTTGTGCTGCGCGGCGACCAGCAGGGCGGCCTTGGGCGCGAGCACGCAGAAGCAGCACGACAGCCGGCCCATGCCGAGGTCGTACGCGGGGTGGTACCGCACGCCCGAGGCGCGGATGCGCGCCCACACCTGCTCGATGGTCCAGTCGAGGATGGGCAGGTAGGCGTCAACGTGCCGGCGGCCGTTGCTGGCGGCCTCGTCGAACTCGAAGGCGACCTTCTTCGCACGGGCTGGCGACTCCTGCGCGCGCAGGCCCATGCAGTTGAGGATGCGCGCCTGCTTGCCACCGTTCTTCGAGCGCACCTCGTCGGCCAGCTTCGTCATCACCTTGCGGACCTGCCCGCGCTTGTGGTCGCTCGTGCAGTAGCGGGCCGCGCTCGACGGGAACATCCCGCGCTGCTCGATGTGCTGGAGCAAGTCGCCCTGGGGGCGCGAGACGACCTCGAACCGGAGGCCGTAGTGCTTCGCCTGCCCCTCGGCCAGTTCCCGGGTGCCCTTCCACTCGACGCGGCCGAGGTCGCAGTGAACCACGACCACGCGGTCCAGGATGCCCTCGTGCCGCGCGCGCTCGACAATCAGGTCCAGCATCGCCTGGGAGTCCTTGCCGGCGCTGGAATTGACCAGGATGATGTCGTAGGAGCGGAGGAGCGGCGTCGTCACCCTTAGCTCTCCTCGTAAATCTCGACCTTGACGCCCAAGATCTCGTTGGCGAGGTCCGCAGCGCGTTCCACGTCGTCGGTTCCGTGAACGAAGATCGTGCCGTCCTGTTGGATGACGGCCGCGAGGTCGAACGAGTATTCGCCGTCGGTACGGGCCAGCCACGCCTTCCTGAAGGCCCTCTTGGCGGCAGCGTCCCGGAACTCGACCATCGCACTCTTCGTCTTCGGCATGGGAAGGACTATACACCATCTGATGGTGTAGTGCAACATCTTCAGGGCTGGAGCTATTTGCTGAGCAATTCCAGGAGCTTGGCCTTGGTCGTACCTCCGACCACCCGGTTGATCTCCGTCCCATCCGGCTTGATGAAGATGAACGTTGGCACGGCCTGGACGCCGAAAGCCTCGGCCATCAAACCGTCGCCCGGGCGACCCCGGTCCGCTTCGGACACGTTGATCTTCTCAATGAGCAGCCCGGGTAGCTCATCCTGGAGTTCGTCGATGACAGGCACCATGTTCTTGCACGGCCGACACCAGGGCGCCGTGAACCAGAGGAGCTTCATGTCGATGACCTAACGGGCCGCAGCGAGAACGAGCGCACGCACGGACAGTTGTCCTTGGGCGCGCAGGCTCGACAAATCGTATACCAGTGGTCGCAGAGGGCCGGGTGTCTGGCTGACGGATCCGGGTGCCCAGACGGGATAATCGGGCCCGGCGGCACGTCCACCCAGAACACCACGTCGCAGGTGCAGCACTGCCTTTCTCCTCCGGTCGCCACCTACGGCCCGATGATCTCTTGAGGCGTCAGCAGCGCGGCACGAGCGCGGAGTTTCTTCCAAGTCCGCTTCAAGCGATTGTGCATATGCCGCGCCTGCGTCGAATCGAAGGCGAGCGTCGAGTGAACGTGTTCGCGCCATTTTGGATCGGTCAAATAATTCTGGTGCGTGGTGATGCCTTCCTCGGGATGCGTGTACCAGCCGTACCCGGAGACGGACATCATCTGGTCGAGCGTGTCCTTCTCGTCGTCGGTGAGGTGGTTGATCAGCTTCAGGGCAATCCTCTCACGGAACTTGTGGCCGTACTCCTGGGCGACCTTCGCGAAAACGGAGTGCTGCGCTTCGTGGTTCTCGATGCCGTGGAGTGTTCGAGAACCTCCTGAACTTCCAGGGAGCACATACCCTCGGATGAACCGGAGATGGTTCGGGGTGGGTGTCTCGGGGAGGTAGCTGTTCGACATCGCGCCAGCACCCAACTCCTGATCTAGTTGGACCCTCTCGCGAAAAATGGCCGGCTGGTCCTTGAGCCAAGGCCGATCCTGCTTCATCCGCGATTGGTGTTGAGGGCCGGGAGTGATTGTCATCGGCTTGGTCGGTACCTTGTCCACGCCGAGCTTTGGGAACGTGACGTACCCGATGTCCTTCTTCAGGCCCTCGGGCTTGTTGAACGGCCGCTCGCGGTAGAGTACGGACTTCGCGCCCTTCGCGGTTACGTGGTCGAGGAACGCGCGGCTGATGGCCTGCTCAGGATCCTGGCCGGCGAAGACCCGGTGCTCGACGCCGTGGTGCGCAAGATCGGAGATCTGGGACTGGCCCTCGCCCTCGATCAGGCCTAGGTCGTGTTCGGTGCCGAGGGTACGGTTGAGCCAGGAGCCGACGTATACGCCGCGCATGGCCGGCGACAGGTGCCAGGGCGCATGAACTTCGTGGACCACGATCTCGCCGCGCTCAGGCTCGCCTGAATAACGTGCGTATCCGAGGATGTCGGGGGCGAAGTGGCCCAGGTGCCGGAACCGGCGGTGTGAGTAGCGACTAAAGTCATGACCGTGGACGCCCAGGGCGTGGGATTGCTCGGGGCTCGCGTGGAAGTATGCCATTCGAGCGGGCCCGTTCTCGTCGCTGGTCTGGCCGTGGGTGATGGTGAAGTCGCCCGCCCGCTCGGGAGGGGTATGCTTCAACTTCCACCGAGCGACTGAAGCCTGAACGCGAGGGTGCGGGTCCTTCTCCGCGATGGCGATGTGCGCCGGGGTGACGTGGGCCAGGGTCAGCGCCAAAGCCCTTTCCACAGGATCGGGATGCGTGAGCAACGCCGCGATCGTGTCGCCGGCCTTGGCGAGGTCCTCGGCCTTGTGGATCTGTGGACTATGGGAATCGAACTCCTGGGCGTAGACGCTCTTGATCTGGTGCGGATGGAAGGCCACCCAGTCGTCGCGGTCCACGTCGCCGTCCGTCATACTGTTGCGGACGACCACCCCGTCATGGCCCTTGCTCTCCAGGTACGTGCGGAAGTGGTTCCAGGACGGGAACGGCTGCGCCTCGTCCATGAGGTGCTCATAGCCCTCGAACTCGGCGGGGTCCTTGATCGAGAGGTGCACCGGCAGCACGCGGGCGCCCGCCTTGTAGGCGCCGTACGGCGCGTCGGGACGGCGATCCTCGGTGAACGACTCGGCTACGTACTCGGCGTTGCCCGGGTCGTAGTTCCCGGTGTGCTTGGAGGGCGCAGCGAACCACGAGCCCAGTTCACCGGCCCAGGTCTTCTTGCTCCGTTGCTTCTCGGTCGCGTGCGGCTGCGTTTGGAACTGGTCGAAGTCCTTCGTCGTGCCGTGGAACGCGACCAGCGGCCGACCGTCGTTGGCGACCGCATGTGAACCCTCGAACCAGCGCTGGAAGCCCGGGTGTTGAGTCACGTCCCGGACCGCCATCTTCTTCAGCTTGGGCATGACCCCAGGAAGATTGCCGGGCTACTTCGACACGATGACGAAGCGGTCGTCGTCGAGGATGCCGGCGAGGGCCGGCGCGACCTCCATCCAGTCCAGGCCGCCGTTGCCGCAGCCAGGGCGCGGGATGACGACCTGCTTCGCGTCGGGCTCGTAGAGGTCGATGACCGCGCGCAGCCGGCGCGCGCTGTCGCAGATCAGGTCGAGGTCGGCCCTAGCGCGCCAGTGGTGCTTCACAGGGAAGCTCCACAACACCGACCCCCAGTCGAAGAAGCGGTTGTCGATCAGCGAGGGCAGGCGGAGGGGCGTGTCCGGGTAGTTCCAGACCGGTTCGTGGCGCCCACCCACGACGCCCAGCGCGTGCGGCGTGTTGCCCCAGGCACGCGACTGCTCGCCCAGGACCTTCCGCACGTCGGGCCAGCGCTGCGCGGCCTCCAGGGCGCAGCCGCGCCCCATCACCGCGAGCCCCGCACCGTTCACGATGGGGTTCGTGGTGATGCAGACGTGCTCGGCCTTGCCGAGGAAGCTCCAGAGGTCCGCTACGACTTCGCGCATTCGATCATGGCTTCGGGACCTTCACCTTCCTGGTGTAGCTCGGCGCGTACAGCGGCTCGACGCCGGTCGCCACGCCCTGGATGGTGACGGAGAGATCGAGGCGGGCTGGGTGCCGCTTCTTGGGCTCGAAGGCGGTGTACTGCTCGACGCCACTTTGGATAACGACGGTGCTCACCTTCCCTCCACCGCCTCGCGCAGCGAGTCCATGGCCTCTTCGGAGTTCCTGAGCGGACCCGCCCACAGCGAAAAGAACGAAGGCAGCGGCCACCGGTCCGAGAGGAACGGGGGCTTGCTATTCTCCGCGTCCTGGTTCTTCCTGCTCCAACGCACCGTGGCCGCCCCGCGCCGCAGGCTGTGGCCCACCCAGCGGGTGTCGATGACCTCGATCAGGTCGTCCTTCTTCTTGCCGCGCTTCTGTGTCTCGTTGAAAAGGAGGGCGTCGGCCAGGAAGTGCTGGAGATCGGCTATCGGCAACAGCTTGGCGATATAGATGTGGAAGGATTTGTCCGTCTCGTACAGTGCCATCTCGGTTTCGCTGCCGTCGAGGTCAGAACCCCCGAGGTCGAAGTGGAAGTTGATAGCCTCCTGGGGAGGACACTCCGTGCCCTTGAGATCGAGGACCGGGACGAAGAACTCGTTCCTGGAAGGCGTGCCCAACGCGCTCGGCTGCTCGATGAAAACGCGGCCGGTGAAGCCGAAGGTGCGGTCTGCCGGCAGATGCGCGAGCACGCCGGCCAGCCACCGGTCGGAAACGATCGCGAGCGGGACCTCGAAGTACTCGCGGTCGTTGGGCGCGGTGTCGTGCTTCCCGTAGCCCTTGCCACCGTCATACTCGTAGGTGACGAATTGGATCTTCATCTGGAGCTTCGTCCCGTCGGCGCCGTCATGCTTGCGCAGGAACTCCAGGAAGTGGATCGGGTGCTTTGCGAGATTCGGGTACGGGTTCATCGGGTGCTCGTCTCCTCAGACGTGGTGACGTGCGCAAGGAAGCCGACCACCCAGTAGATGACCGCGAGAGCCAGCAGCACGAGGCCGCCACGTTCGGGGTCCAGGTACATAGCGCCCACGGCAAAGAGGACACTGAGCGTCCCGGAGCCGTAGATCGTGATGGTCCTGTTGGTGTCGGACTTGTCCCGCTTCACACCAGGGCACTAACCGCTACGCGGGGTGCCCCCGGACCGGCGCGGCGAACGCCGAGCGCTTCTTCGAGAGTACGATGCCAGTGAGGTGCACACTGCCGACGCGGAAGTCGCCGGGACCATCGAACTCGCTGAGCGGGATGTCGCCGGACTTCATCGTCATCGAACCGCGCGGGTGCGCGTAGACGCGGCCCTCCGTCTCGATGTCGAGCCGCTCTGGGCTGGAGTAGTCGAAGACCAGATCGACGGACAGGCAGCCGACACCGCCCTGGCGCGACACGCTGGCCCCGCCGATCACGCGGCCGGTATCATCAAGGACTGGTACTGGACTCTGGTACACGATCCGAGCATCGTGGAACTGGTACGATGATGTAGGGGAATCGGGGGTGAACAGGGACACACACGCGCGGTAAAGGCGCGTTTCGCTCTGGGTAATAACTCGCTCGGTCGCTTGACCTTCATCCATCTGCGCGTCCCCTTGACAGTCCGACCGTTCACGCTCTAAACGTTCACCGCTTAACGAAAGGGGCCAGGATTCGAGCCAGTCAGTCGCGGAGACTCCACCAGTTCCATGAGCGTGACTAGATTTCTGGCCGCCGCCCCGAAGTGGGGCACACACCCAGTGCTCTAACCCAGAGGAGGCACGAGGCGAGCCAATGGTGACAGCAAGTGCGGCGACCCAAGCTAGTTCGGTCGGAACCTAAGGCGCAGACCAGCGCCGGAGAGGATACGGAATTGAGCGGCAAGCGCGACAGCACGCCCCTACCTGTTTTGGTACCTGACTCGAAACCCCCCGACCGGTACGCGGCGACCAAAGAGCGGAGCGCATGGCTCGGCGACTGGGCCAAGAACCACGCTTCCGCGAGCGTTCACGAAGCTCGTGAAGCAGTGAAGAAGCAGTTCGGCGTCTCTCTGGGCACCGCACTGATCAACATCATCATGAAGCAGGCCCGCGTGAATGCCGGCTTACCCATCCTGAAGAGAGGACGGCCGGTGACTGGGTATCAGGGCACCTCCGTTGTCGCCAGTCAACGGATGGACGCCCTCGTCGATGAACTCCGACAGATGGGTGTGCGGCGCATCGAGATAGCCGACACGGATTATCGTGCAGAACTCACGATCACGCGCGGGAAGAAGTAGCCTCTCTTTACGCCTGCGCAAGCCTCTGGGTAACGGGCATCTCCAAGTCCATGCTCACCATCCCCGACTCGACGAACCGGTTTGCGAGTTCCACAGCCGCTTCCTGGTACTGGAAGTCCTCCTCCATCTGGAGAACCTGGGTGACGCGGTAGTAGTCCGTCGTCGGGATCTGCGCGAGCGCGAAGGCCATGGTCATGTCGCCTGCCCGACCGTACCTGGAAGCCAGCAGTACGATACCTTTGAAGTACACCGCCTCAGGGATCTGGCCGGTGCGGACCAATTCGTCGAGCGCGCGACGCATCTGAGCAAGCCTCTCCGGCGCGTCGGGCTTCTCGGGATCCATGATCTGCATCTAACGTTCCCTCCCGTCCTCCCAAGCGGCCTCAGCGTCACGGTCGCGCTCGGGTAGCTCCATCCCGAGGGCCCGCGCGATCAGGTCGTCGGCGTGCTTCTTCGAGATGTTCTGGGCCTTCAACGCGGTGGCGATCTCGTTCAGACGCTTCTTGGTGTCGGTCGAGTGTGTCTGGCAGATGGTGCACATGACTTAGCTCAAAGATTGATGCAGGTACTCGGCAGCGCGATGGAGCAGTTCCGGGTTGTCCTTGAAGTGACCGAGCCCGACGTTGCAGTTGTGGCAGAGCAGGCCGCGTAGTTGCCCTGTCTTGTGGTCGTGGTCGATGTTGTAGGTGGACCGGCCCCGCCCGGGAGGTCCACCGCAGACTCCGCACCTTCCACCCTGGCGCGCGACGAGAGCATGGTATTGCTCCAACGTGGCACCCTTTTCCGCAAGGCGGAGTCGCAGCGCGTTAGCCTTCCCGTATGCTCGCGTCTTCCTCTTGATGGAGTCCTGATTCTTCCGGTAGTATTCCGCTCGATAAGCACAGTGTGCCTCGCGGTCCCTCTGGTACTCGGCGTTCCGCTTCTTCGTCTTCTCCCGGAAGACTGGATCCGTCTTCATTCGCGCCGCGTATCGGAGTCGCGCCCTAACCTGTCTAGGATCGTCACTTAGTTTGCGCATGGCGAGGTGAAGACCGCGACGTTCTCGCCGGGTATCTTCTTTCGGTACTGCTCCCAGCCGACAAGATTTCCGGAGCGTTCCTCGGAATCCTTTAGCGGCGTGGCTTGGTGTTCCAGAGGGGAAAGGTGCCGGTTCATGAGCAACCGGTCGTGAAGTTCGATGTCCTTCTGAATGTCCGGGTTGGTCCCGTCGTGATTCAGGTATGAGACGCGGGCGCAGCGCGCGACAGAGAGCTTCTTCAGCGTCTCGATGTCGTACTGGATCTCGTCGTTCCAGGTGACGAGCGGAAGGTGCCACTCGCCCTCGCTCAGGACGCGCGGCGTGCTGGTCTGCTCGGCCTCCCACATCGCCTTGGCCAGCGCCTGGAAGTGGGGCTCGGCCGCCGGGTGGTAGCGGAGCGCGTAGAAGTTGTCGCGCTCAGTGGCCGTCGCGATGATGGTAATGTGCATCCACGGCTCTAGAAGCCGGTTGACGATCTGCTTGTGGATGCCGAGGACGAAGAGGATGCTCGCCTGCTGGACAGCTAAGTCGCGGGCATAGAGCCAGTCCGCCCGGCACTGCTTCTTCGTCTCCTCGGACACCTCGGCGTTGGCCTGCATGCCGGGCTCGTTCTTGCCCCAATGAATGGGAATCACCGGGTCTTGCTGGATACGCTTCAGGAGCTTCTTGAACGGGATGGCGCGGCTGCTCGCGGCGTTCCGCGAGAACATCCGATGCGTCATGAACTCCGCGTGGATGAAGCGCGGATACGTCAACTCGAAGGTGACGATACGCTTGCCGTTCGGCGCGAGGCTGTCTGCGAGGATCTTAGCTTCGATGGTCACGCAAAGGCTCTAACGGCCCAGGTGAATCGCCTCAGCGAAGCTTCCAGGGGTCTGACTCACCCTGGTAGTAGGTCTGCGTCTCGGTCGCGCTGGCGAGCCGTGTGTGGTAGTAAGTCACGCCGTCGTGATCACCCTTACGACCTTCGACGAGTTCAAGCTTGTAGACCCGAACGTCCTCGCGATCTTTCACCTGAAGGTCGGCAGCGATGGCTGGGTCGGTCCAGACGTGTACCACGTCGCAGCGCCAGGACCAGCCGCACTTCCCGAAGGTCTTGGTGACGCCGTTGCAGACGTAGCGGTCGAGACTCAGGGTCTGGCCGGGTACGTACGCGACGCGCCCGCCGCAGCCCTTGTGCAGAATCTCGGTTCCTGACCGCTCGGTGTTCCAGCCTAAGGGGTCGTCACGACCCTCCTGCTGGAGAGCGTATAGATCCTCCCGCTTGGCATCGTGTACCGCCACGGGCTACTCGGGCTTTGCGTCGGTCGCGGCGGCGAACTCGTCGTGGGCCACGATGGCGTCGTCGGCAGCCCGGAGGGTGCTAGCGACATAGCCGTCCACCGGGACCCCTGCTGAGGACTCCTCCTCAGCCGGCTGCTCCTTCAGCTTCCGGACCTGGGCGAGGTCCTTTTTGATCTGCTCCTTGAGCGCCTGGGTGACCCCGACTTGGGCCTTCGCCATCTCGTCGCGCTTGGCCTTCACGGCCTCCAGCACGAGCACGAGCCGCCGATACGTCTTGATGTACGAATCCAGCGAGCGCTCGCGAACGTCGCCGCGCGCGTCCTGGACGAGCCCGTCTTCGTTGAAGTGGTCGAGTTCCGGCGTCTCACTGCCCCGGCCGGTGATGGCGGTGATTGCATAGCCGATGAGCGCAAGTACGTGCGTGCACGGGAAAACCCCTTCTTGAAGTAGAAGCGTGGATGCTTGGCGACGGCCTTCATCTGGGCCACGAACTCCTCGGTGCCGTCGAGGGACGACACGAGCGTGCCGAGGTTGTCCGCGAGCCACGTCTTTGTGCCCTCGTCGTCCACTACCTCGCCCTCCTTCAGATGGGCGCCGAGGTACTCGACGAGCTTCTCCATCGCTACTTCGCGCGTAAGCGGCTCACGGGGCGTCAGCGTCGGGACGCCGGGGGCGTCCACCAACTCGATGTCGCCTTCGGGCTCCGCCTCGGTAGGCGAACGCATGGCCTGGAGCGCAACGGCGCCGATCAACGGGTCGAACTCGTTCTTCTCTGCCTGCTCCACCAAGGCCTCGTTGACCTCGGCCTGCGACGGCAGCGGTGCAGGCTCGATGCCCACCGGGCGTACTTGGGATGTGATGTCGAGGCGGATTTTCTTCTCGATCACCTCGTCAGCCTCGTTGACGACCTTCACCGAGTACTCCTTCTTGGAGTACCGGCGGAGGCTGGGGGTCTGCTCGGGGGACTTCTCTTCGCTCATACCGAGCTACTAACCGTTCGGGCTATCCCTTCACGCAGAGGACCTGCCGGAGTGCGTGGACGGGCTCAATCAGAGACGCCTGAGCCGCCATCACGGCCTCGATCTGCTTGTACGCCCCAGGCGTCTCGTCGATCACATCTTCGTCTTTGCGGCACTCGACGCCCTCGGTCGCCTTGATGTGGTCTTCGACGGTGAACCGGCGGCGCGCCTCGGTACGCGACATTGCGCGGCCGGCGCCGTGCGAGCATGAGGTCAGGGAGTCGCGATTGCCCTTGCCACGCACGATATAGCTGCGCGCGCCCATGGAGCCCGGGATGATGCCGAACTCGCCCTCGCGGGCCCGCACGGCGCCCTTGCGGGTCACGATCAGGTTCTCGCCCAGGTGGTTCTCCCGGGAGATGTAGTTGTGGTGGCAATTGACGATCTCGCCGTCCACCGCGAACTCGGGCAGGCCGGACCAGCGCATCGCGCTCAGCGTCGCCATCAGCATCAGCTTCCGGTTCTCGGCCGCATACTCCTGCGCCCACTCGACCGCCTCCACGTAGTCGTCGAAGTACTGCGAACCCTCGGGGAGGTAGGCGAGGTCCTGGTCGGGCAGGGTAACGTACCAGCGCTCCATCTCCTCCTTGGCCTTGTTGATGAAGAAGGTGCCGATGCTGTTCCCGATGCCGCGCGAGCCCGAGTGCAGCATCACCCAGACGCGCTTCTGCTCGTCGAGGCACACCTCGATGAAGTGGTTCCCGGTCCCGAGCATGCCGAGGTGTCCCACCAGCTTGTGCTGGCCATCGGCGCGCAGCAGCTTCGGGTACTTGTCCAAGATGGACACGAACCGCCCGCTGAGGCCCTGCCATCGGTAGACGACATCCATCGGGGCTTGACCCCACGCGCCCCGGTCGCCGGGGCCGCCGTTGTTCGTGCGGCCGTGCGGAACGGCGTGTTCGATGCGTGCGCGCATGTCGGCGAGGGAATCGGGTAGCTGCTCGGCGGTGAGCGTCGTGCGCGCCGCGAGCATTCCACATCCCAGATCGACCCCGACAGCCGCCGGGATGATGGCTCCCTTGGTGCCGATGACCGAGCCGACCGTTGCGCCACGCCCCCAGTGCACGTCCGGCATCACCGCCACGCGCTTCACGAACGGCAGGCTGGCGATGTTGTCGATCTGGTCGTAGGCAGCATCCTCAACCGGCACGCCATTGATCCAAGCGTGGATGTTCCCTCGATCGCCGTAGATGGTGTGGTCGGTGGGCTGGCCCATGCCCAGACTCTAACCGCTGGCTACACCAAAAGCAGAACCCCCGATCCTCATGAGGAGGACGGGGGTTCCGAAGTACTTGCTACGGGCTGATGACTAGAACTTGTCGAGTCGCTTCGCGGGCGGGGCGAACCCACGGATGACGATGTACAGGTCACCCACGACAGCCGCCGCCGGCAACGTGCCAGCCACCGCGACCGTATAGAAGCCCGTCTGCGTCGCGGTGACGGTCTGCTGGATGCGGGCCACCTTGTCGCCCACCTTCAGGGCACCGAAATCGACGGTCGCGCTGACCGAAGTCGCGACGATGAATGCGGCGATGTGCGCGGCAGCCACGTCCGAGTGGGACGCGCCGGACTCGATGGCGCTCGCGATCTCCTGGCCGAGGACCTGATCGGACGCCGCGATCATGATGCGCTTCACTGCTTCTGTGGAAAGGGCCATGTAGTAATCTCCTTGCGAACGGAGCTTCTTTTACTGGCCGGGCGCGTTAGCCGCTTACGAGGCCGACGCGCCCGGGGTCGCTTAGAAGCCGCCGGTCAGGTTGTCGATCAGGACGTTCTTGCGAGGCTGGAACGCCCGCAGGGCGAGGAAACGGAAGTGCGCCTCGGGCTGCGACAGGTCGGTCACCGCCAGCTTCAGCCGGCTGTACGGCGACAGTTCCGCCATGTCCATCGTGTCCTCCTGGAGCAGGAAGCCCGTCACGAAGCCGGGCAGCTTGTTCCCGAGGTCCACGAACAGCGTGGTGGCGCCCTGGTTGGTGACGCGGCCGACGAACTTCGCGATCGAGCCGTTCGCAGCGGTCCGGTACACGTTGAAGTACCGCACCACACCCGACCCGGTGATGGTCACCTGGATCTGGAGGCCGGTAGCGGTCAGCGTGACCGTGCCCACTGCCGAGAGCGGCGACTCGCCGATCTCGTTCACCTGCGACACAAAGTACTTGTAGACCTCCGTGTTCTGGAAAGGCGTGCCAGCCGCAGCGCCCAGGGCCACCGCGATTGCGGGAGCCACGGGGCCAGTGCTACGCGCGCGCTTCGCGCCGGTCTTGCCCGACAGGAAGCGGCTCGCCTCGATGCTCACCACTCCGCCGCTCACCCACTGCCGGCGGAGGTCGGCGCCCGTCGCGTCCTGGGGCGCGTTGGCGAGGATGATACGCTCCTTGCCGAACGCCACCTTGTTGTACGCGGACAGGACCTTCGGGTCCACGAGCAGGGTGCTCGCGCTGCCCAGGTTCATCGCGGATCGCACGGAGGCGTCCTCGATGGTGGACTGCTGGAGCAGGCCACCGCCCTGGATGACCACGGTGTCGTCCGAGCCGTACTCGGAGAACATCAGGTCACGGGCCTCTCGCTGCGCATCCGACTGTCGAATCTGCGCGTCCACGCCCAGCATGTTGGGCAGGGCCGGCATGGTGTTCGGGTTGCCGTCGAACACGCCTGCGTTCGAGAAGTCGGCCTTGCCACGGAACAGGTCGAATTCGATGTCGCCCGCGAGCTTCATCGCGGCGTCTTCGGCGGCGCGCGCCTCAGCCTTCTTCCCGTCCACGGTCTGGACGAGGTTCGCGACGAGCGTGACGCGGCGGATGTGGCTGTAGTAGCACATCGGCACCACGACTCGAACGATGTCGCTCACTTCCTCCTGCCCGACCGCGCCCTCGATCTGAGCGCTGTCGCCGAACACGCCGTAGCTCAACTGCCGGTCGAACTGGCTGAGCACGGACTTCACCGTCTCCACCTTCAACTTCTTGGTGAGTTTCAGGTGTTCGTCGCCGTAGGTGACGTTGTGCATCACCGGGCTCAGGTCCTCGACCTGGAGGGCAGCGCCCTGGGTCAGAGTACCGGGGGCGGCGTTCGGATTGCCGGCCTCCAGCGCCTTCACGAGGCTCTCGATGGTCTGGATCGCGTCCATTGCTGTTGTGTCCTTTCCGCCTCGTGTTGAGGTGGGTTACTTCGCTTCCAGCAGATGCTGGATTTCCTTCAGTTCGGCGGCGCCAAGGCACCACTGGTTGATCGCGTCACGGTCCTTCTTCGGCAGCTTGGGGTCCGCAGACTTGGCCGTGAGCACCGCAGTGATCTCGGTCTTGGTCATCTGCTCCGCCTTACGGAGCGGCTTCTCTTCGCTGCCCGGCTTGGGCTGGTAGTCCATGCCCGTCAGGCTCTTGCGCATCGGCGCGGTGAGCAGTTCCAGCGCGCGGATCGACAATTTCTCGGTCTTCTCGACACGAGCCTGGAGTTCAGCGATCTTCTCCTCGCTCTTCTTCAGCGCCTGTCCTTGCTCGGACTCGTTCTTCATCGAGGGCGCGGGAGCGGCCGGAGAAGGCGGGGGAGCGGGACTGGGCGAAGCGGCGGGAGCCGGGGGAGCGCCCTGTGCGCCACCCTGCGCCTGGAGGCGCTCGTACACGGCCTCTTTGGCGGCCATGTAGTGCATCTCCAGCGAAGCGTCATCGAGCTTCCCGTACTCGGCCTTCAGCGCGGCCGGATCCACCGGGCCAGCGTCGGCAGCAGGGTCACCCGCAACCGGCGCGCCCTCAGCGGGTGCGCCCTCGGCACCCGGAGCCGCCGGAGCAGCATCAGGAGCCGGAGAGTCGGGAGTCGCTTCACCCGGAGTCTCCTCAAAAGCCGGCGTCCCTTCGGGGGAAGCCGATCCTTCGGGGGAAGCCGATCCCTCAGGGGACTCGGGCGAGGACTCGTCCTTCGCCTTGGAGAGCTTCACGCTCTCCTCCTTCAGCACCTCAGCCACGACCTTCTCGGCATCCTTGAGGAGCGCGTCGAGTTCGGCCTTGGTGAGGGTTTCGGGCGTGGTCGCCATGGTGTAGTCTCCTTGGGCGTCCTCGCCTTACTGCTGGTTGGTGAGCGGGTTGAAGATGTCGGGCGGCAGGGTCGCGGTCGGGCCGGCTGCGGCGGCGACTGCGGTCGCGAGGTTCGCGGCGGTCGGAGCGGTGCCGTTGGCAAGCACGTACACGTCCACGGCGAAGCCCTGGTTCAGGGCATCGGCCATGATCTTGGCCTTGGTCGCCTCGGTCAGCGTGCGGTTGACCACGCCCGCCGTGGCGCTCACGTCCTCGAAGGCGATCTGGAGCCGGTGGGGCGTATAGACTTCCTGCGCCAGACCGATGGCGTTCTTGAAGAGGGAGACCTCGGCCGCGATCTTCAGAATCGCGCTGTTCGAGCCGGCGGTGCCGGGGCCGATGGTAATCAGGGGCTGGAAGTCCGTGTCGAACGCCTTGGCCACGGCAACAGCCGCGCCGAGCCGGTTCTTGAGCTTCTGGAGCAGGCTGTCGGCGTGGATTTGTGCCTTGCTGGACATGGTGAACTTGTCTCCTTCAAAAAGGGGTGACGCTGTACTTCATGTGGCGCGGGTACGTGACCCACGCGGGTCCAAACGCTAGATCGCGACGATGCACGGGCCAAAAATCAGGCACGAGTCACAACCTTTGCTGTGGTCATGTTCAGATGCTCTATGTGCAAGGAGGTAAAGCCCCGCAGGGCCTTCGACGAAGATCCCAGTAAGGGAACCCGGCCGGTACGTCGGAAGTGTCGTCGCTGCCGCTCAGATGCATACTACTCGAAGCGGTACACTGACCGGTGCGTGAACTGCCACGAGCCGCGCCGGCTCAACAACAACATGGTGTGCCCGAAGTGCAACGAGGAAGCTGGGCTGCGCGAGTGTACGCGCTGCAAGGACGTGCTGCCAACGATGTGGTTCTACGGGGAGAAGAAGCGGTGCGTGGACTGCTACCGGGCTACGCGAGCCAGCGGACGAGTGCTCGTTAGTACAGCCGCAAATGAGCAGTGATCGGATCTAGTACTTCGGCCGTCAGCGGCCCGACCCCGATACAGGTGAGGGTGCCTGCTTCCAGGACGGTTCGGCCCAGGTCACGGACGATACTGGGCCGAACCCGAACCACGTTGAGCTTGGCAACTAGCTCCTGAATCTCCTCCTCGGAATCTACTCCGAGAACGATCTTGGTGCAGCCCTGCGCGTCCCATGCTTTGATAGCCTCGGGGTCGGTCTTCTGGATGTGCTTCTCAGCCCACGAGGAAGCGTGCGCGCCCTGTGAGATCGCTTTGCCCACCGGCAAACGCAAGTCGCGGCGCATTATGATCAGTTGCTTGTATCGCATCGCTACCGGGCCACGCACAAAAGCGGTGAAGGCGCCGTGCCGCCGATCACCAACCCCACCCGCGACTCACGAAAGCCCGCAGCAGGGGCAAACTGATACGACGGAGACGAGTGGATCGGACCGTAGATTGCTACCGCGCTACGCGAGCGCAGCGGCCTAAGCACTAAAGACCGTTTGAAGCGTCGGGTGGGTTTGTGCTGGATGACGGCGTACCGGATGGATCTTGACGAACGATTTCGTCAGCAAAATTCTTCTGGAGGCCCTCAACACCAACAAGCCACCACTCGTGTCCGCCCGAAGTCAAGGACTGGTAATCCTCAACACTAATACCAAGGCGCGGCGCAACGATCTGGGCGATAGAGAGATTGGACGCACGCAGGAGAGCAAGCGCAGCCGCCATCTCATTCTCTCTACCCTGACCACCAACGGCGGCCTCATGGAACATAACGATAGACCAGGGTCGCACTAGGCGCCTTTGGCACGCCGGACTCTCCAAGAGTATGGCGGCCATTGAAGCAGCCAAGGCTTCAACCTGACACGTCGTGTGCATACCCGAATCACGCAAGAGACGCATGATGCGAAGTCCCGATATAACGTCCCCGCCTGGACTTTCGATCACGACACGAAGTTCGATCTGCTTGGCTTCCTTGGCGGCAGCGATCTTGGTCTCTACGTCTGAAATCGTTGAGCCGGTGATCGCATCCATGATTTCGACAACCACCTCATGGGCAGGTTCAGTAGAGGTGGACTCGGCACGCACAGGATGAGCCAAGAAGACCAAGACAAGTGCCATCAGAGCCAAGAATCTCGCTTTGATTTGCATCAACTTCCTCCTCTTTGGAGATTGCGGCGCCAAAATAAAAGGGGCCGCTCAGCGGCCCCCGGAACAGTAGACAGATGCGTCACTAAGGGGGACGCTCCCAGTGCTTTACGCGGCCGGCTTCTCCTGGACGGGAGCCACGGTCGGCGGCGCGAGCGCCGGCTTGACCGTGTTCTCGACGGGAACCGCGCCCTCGTTGCCGGCGACCAGGGAGTGGACGTGCGTGCGCGCCTGCCCGAGCTTGTAGCCGACGAGCTTCTTCGCGGTCTTCGCGTGGATCAACGCCTTCTCCGCGTGTTCCGGGGACTGACCGAAGCCGATGCTGAGCGACAGTTCGTGCGTACCGCCGATGGGCGCGATGGATTCCAGCTTCTCCCGCGCGCGGCGCGCGAACCGCGCGGCCGACTGCATGTCGGGGACGTGGGCGTGGAACTCGTCACCGCCGAGGCGGTAACTCTTCGCCTGCCGCTTGCCCACAACCTCGTGCAGGGCTTCACGGATGGCGGTGCCCATACTTTTGATGGCGGCGTCTCCAACCTCGAACCCGTGCTCCTTATTGATGGAGCCAAAATCATTGCCATCGATGCGGATGTGGACGCCCTGGCGGGGGCGGGCGAGGAAGTCCTGATACGCCTTTTTGTTCCCGAGGCCCGTCATCGGATCGGTGAAGATCTCGCGGGTAATGCGCTGGAAGTGGTCAGGATCCACCGTGCCAGCCTTTACCTGCGCACGAACGTGATCCAGCGCGGCGGCGAGGCCCGGGTCGATCTTCTTGAGCGCCTGGATAGAGAACGGTTGCACTACTCGTTGCCTCCATCCTTGCCCCTAACGTAGTGGATGACGGCCACGCCCTGGCGGTGGTGTTCGAGGAGTCGCTGGGCTTCTGCGGGATCCAGTTGCTGGCCGTCCAAGTAGCACTGACCATTGCGGAACTCGACGGTGTGGGTCTGGCCGTCGCGGAAGTACTCAAAGATGGAAGTGGGCTGGGTCGGGGTTTGCTGCATCGCCGCCGGCCGGCCCTCGAACTGGGCCTGGGACTCCTTCGAGGGGTCGCCGAAGTCGTGCACAGGTAGGAGGTCGAAGCGTCGGGCGTGATCGTCGGATGACACAACGTCCAGGTACGAGGACCGGCGAAGGTGTGCGAGCACCCGATTCGTCTGGTCCGTGATCGGGCCTTCAGGCAGGTGTCCGAGGACGCCGAAGTAGTCTTCGAGGACGTGGACCTCGCCGCCGTGTTCGATGTATCGGCCGGCGAGTTGGCGCTTCGTGGTGCCGTCCTGCTGGGGATGCACGCGGTACACGGAGAAGATGTGCTCGGGTCCGAGAGTGTTCATGGGGCGCTCTACATGAAGCTGCGAACCTGCCCGATGGTGGGCGACGTGCCCTCCACGAGCTTGCGCAAATTCTTCATCCGCTCATACGGGCGGACACCGAAATCGTTGAAGGCATGATGCCGCTCGAACGCGGCCTTGAGCACCTCGGGGTCGAGCTTCTTCGCCCAATCGACGGCGGCAGGATGTAACGGGCGGTCATCGGGAACGCGACTATGGAAGTTGAGCGGGTCCTGGAGGGAGTGAAAACCGTCCAGGTACTGAGGCGTCGGCCACATACCATCGCGACCGAGACTGTGGCCGTGGTCGATCAGCTTCAGGTTCGAGCCCTCAGCGCTATCGCTGTAGAGGTAGTTGTTCGCGTGCCGGTCGTAATTCCCCAGCACCCAGTTCATAAGTGCAAGCTTGTCGAGTTCACCAGAGCGGCCGAGTTCGCGCAGGTGTTGCTGGTGATGCTCCTCGGTCGGGTGCCAGACGTAGCCGTTCGGATGCAGTGGAGCAGGGCGGCCTTCGATGGAGACGTGCTCAGCGTCGGGTACCGCCTCCTGGACCGAGTAGAGGTTGCCAGTGACGGGGTGCTTCACTAGGGCGGTCGTCGGCACGTAGTGTCCGAGTCCAAAGAACTGGTGCGCGAGGTTGTGGTAGAGAACTTCGCGCCTGGGCTCGTCCGCCCCATCGTCTCCCTTGACATACGCCGACTTACCATTGCCAGAGCGCATCCACTGCGCGGTGTTAGTCACGTCAGCTTGGCCACCCTGGAAATGTCCCGGCGCGTCGATGTGGTTCGAGCGGAACTGCATGCCGTGCGAGAGCGTGTGCTGCGCGGGCATGATGGTGTACTCGGGAATTGAATGTTTGGTCGAATCCACGGTGTCGTTCAGCGGGATCTGTCGGCGCAGCGGCCGAGTAACCGTGTACTGCTGGTTCTCGTACTGACGCGGCCACTTCTGGAGCGAGCCGGCCTTGAACTCCGGGCCCTGGTCCGCCGGCAGCACGTAGTAGTTCTCTGGGTCCTCGTGGACGAGGTGGAACTTCGACCCCTTCATCTGGACGGTGCCCGGGTCGTGGATGTCGCGGCCGTCGTAGCGGATGCGCTCGGGCACGGCCATCTGCCGCGCAGGTACAGCCTTGCTCAGTTCCGAGGCAGCCTTGCGCAGGTCGATGGACATCTCCTCGAACTTGCGAACGACGGCCTCGGGCTCGTTCTCTTGGCCAGGAGAGTTCTCTTGGCCAGGAGAAGCCCAGTGGTGCTCCGCGTGGACGGCGGACTCCAGCGCCGGCACCATCCAACCGTAGTAGGCCATCAACGCGGCGGCCTCGCCGTGCTTGTCCAGGATCTCGTGCATCGCGCGCGCGGTGCGCGCCGGCAGCGGTTCGGACGCAGCGGCTTCGGCCTTCTGGAGGTTGGAGCCGAAGTCGAACGACTCCGGATCGTGGCCCAGACCGTGCTTGTCGAGGATGTGGCGGATCGAGTCCCAAAACACCTGATGGTCGGTGCCGGCGTTGAACGACTCGTTCGGGTTCTTCATCCCGCGCGCGGCCTCGTAGTGCGGGACGCTCAGCCAGTGCAGCCAGAACGCGGGGAAGATCGCCTGTTGCGGGTCGTCCTTGAAGTGCTCGGGGTACTTGTTCAGGACGTGCTGGACAGCCGGGTGCTTGGCGAAGAAGTGCTGGTCCATTGCGTTCAGGATGTGTGAGTTCTTCGCCTCGTTGATGACGCCGGTCGAGAGGTACTCGTTCGAGGCCCGGTCCTTGTCGGAATGCAGGTTGAAAATGGACCGGATCATGTGTCGATCGGGCACGATGGTGTTGCCGGCGCCCAGCATCGAAGTCATGTAGCGGGTGAGCTTGGGGCCGAACCCAGGAACCTGCGGCCAGGGGAACTCCTTGCGCTCCACATCGTCGGTCGGCTTGCCGGCCGCATCGCGCGAACGGACCGCGGCGGTGTAACTCTCGCCGGCTGCCTGATGCGCGCGCTTCATCGTCATCAGCGTCTGCGCGATGGCACGGCCATCTGCGCCGTGCTGGCGGATAAGCTCCATGACGTGCGGGTGGAACTTATTGTAGTTCTCCAACCCGAGGATCTGCGGTGGGTCGTCGGCGTCCTCGCCTTGGGCCTTGCTGTTGTACGGCCGGAACGTCTTCCCACCGGCCACCGCCTTCGCACGCGCGGAGGCTTCCGCTTCCCGGCGGCGCGCATCGTAGTGCGCGCGATTCCACTCGGGCGACTCCTGGCCGGAACCGATGCGCTCCTTGAGGTGGTTGATCATCCGGCGCGACACGGGCTTGGTCGGGTCGAAGCCCATCTTGTGCACCATGTCTTGGATGTACCCGTAGTAGAGTTCCTGGAGATGGACCGGCGTGTTCGGGGACATCGTGGAGAACATCGCCGAGTGCCAAGCGAGCGGCTCCGAGACGGTGCCTTTGCGCGCGAGCTTGTTGACCTGCATCCAGTTCTGCATCGCGCGCTCCCACGGCGCATGCACCAACGAGTCGTACATCTCACGCTGGTTGTCGGTCAGGTGGTGCGCGTCGTTCGGATGCAGGATGGCGTGGTAATGAGGGTTCTGGTCGAAGCCCTCCTGACCGGGCATCGGCGGGAAGTGCATCTCGAAGTCGCCCTTCGCCGTGTGCAGCACGGCGTTTTCGTCCATACTCGTCTGCGCCTGCTTCGAGGTCAGCGGTGCGGTGAGCTGGTTCGCAGGCGGCGTGGGCAGCGTCGGGAAGACGATGGGCTTGGCGGCCTTCGGCGCCTTAGCCTTCGGAGCGGCGGCTTCCTTCTTATTCAGGCGGTAATCGTCCACCATGTCCGCAAAGTGTTCGATGAACTCCGGGTCTGCCTCAGGCAGCCGGTGCTTGAGGAACTCGCGGATGTCGCCCTGCTGGTCCCAGTCGCGAAGCGCGGCACGCGCACCGTTGAGGGTTCGCCGCGCGAACTCCTCGCGACCGAGCGCGGCTCCCTGGGTGAGCGTCCCCGGCGCGGCGCCGCCGCTGCCGGCCGAGTAAGTCTTGTGCATCACCGCGCTGGCGACGAGGCCCTGGTGAGCCTGCGGGACCTGCTGGTGTACGAGCGCGAGGTACTTCTGGACGTACGGGTCCTGGGTGATCTGCTCGGGGGTCGCGTTGAGCGCGGCGTGCTTGCCCCAACGCCACGCGAATGCGGTGCGGTCCGGGTGCCCGCCGAGCGCGCGCTTCATCCGCGTCCACAGCGCGGAGGCCACCGTATTGTACAGACGAGAGTCGCCCTTGAGGGCTGCGAGGAAGGCCGGCGGGTCCTGAAGGTCGGGATGCTGTTCGCGAAGCGCTCGATTGTGGAGGAACTCTTCGTGCGCGGTGACCGGCTTGAGGCCCAGCGCGCCGATGGCAGTGTGGAACTCACCGCGCGAATGAGGCTCGTGGTGCGTATCCTTCCCGAACGATGACTCCAGGTGCGCGATGGGATGGAGATCATGGACAAGCCCCTCGGGAGTCCACTGCTGCTCCGGTTTGGCCTCGGGCATGGGGGCGTCAGTCGAGGCGAGTGCACTTCGGGGCGGGGGCGGACCGAGGTGCGGGATCTCGCGCCTAGGAGTGTGATGCTCGACAGGCGGCGGCCGGTACGGAGGTAGTGTCGGCGCCACGGCGGGTGCAGCCACGAGTGCAGCAGCAGCGACGGCTCCCAGTGCAGCGCTCTTGAGTCCCTTGTCCAGGTCCTCCTCCACGAAGATCGGGCTGCCCCGGAACTCGTGCTCGCCTCCGAGGCGCATGAACCCGGGGTGCTCGTGCTTCTTTGTGGAGTCCCTAACCGGCAGTGGTGGACCGTTCGGATCTGAGACCACGCCGCTAATAGCGGACTTGTTGCAGGGCTTCCAAGTGGCGGCCACCTTGCGGGCAATGGAGCGCTCCAGGATCTGCTTGTTCTTGGGGTCGCGGGCGAGTGTCGAGCCCTCAATGCTGAACCGAATCAGGATGTCCTCGCCCGCGTGCATCATGTCGCGGATGGAGGCGGCGGCGGCGATGGCGCCCGGGTGACCGGCGCCGTCGAAGAGGCGGAACTTACCGTAGATGAACGGAAGCTCGATCTGCTTCCAGTACATCCGCTCACGGTCGTTCTCGCAGTCCTTGAGATTGTAGATCTTCTTCGCGAAGATGCAGCGACCGATCACGTCATTGAAGCTGTAGCCAGCGGCGTCGTCGCCACGGTGCTCGGTGTTAAGAGTGCCGTCCGTGGTCAGGCTGGAGATGTCGCACCCCTCGACGCGCAGAATCTCCCCGGACGAGTCGAGGGCCTCCGACGCAATGATGCCGTCGATGACCATGCCCTTGCCGGGGTTCTTGATGTAGTGCTCGATCTGCTCGGCGGAAATCTTCTTCTCGTCGGCCATCCAGTGCCCTCGAAGCACCTAGATTGCGGCCTCGATCCGAGGGGGATTTGACATCCTCCGCGATATGGTGTATAAAGCATCTCGAACATGCCGAACTCCTACCTCCTCTTCGTCTACACCGGTCCGGGTCTGGTGAGGCCGGTCGCGGACGTGTGCCGCGCGGCCGGGCTCTACGTCACCATCGAAGGGACGGATGGCATCTACCTCGTAGCCGAGGGCTCAGATGCGAGCGCGGCGGCCCACAACGTCCTCGTCGATTTGCAGCGCGCGCATGGTAAAGACTTCGGTTTGCGTCCGAGGTCCATCCGTGCCGCACGTCCAAGCGACATCGGGAACAGGGAGGGCTGAATGGACTGGTTCACCGTGGACAAGCAGGGCCTCGCCAAACTGCTGGAGCGGCGCGGGAAGGCATTCGCGATCACCGAGTTGATCCAGAACGCCTGGGACACCCGCGCGAAGAAGGTGACCATCACCTTCGAGCCGCTTCCCGCCGTGCCGATGTCACGCATCGAGGTCATCGACGACGACCCGGACGGGTTCTTGAACCTCGCACACGCTTTCACCCTGTTCGCAGAGTCGGAGAAGAAGGCTGACGCCACCAAGCGCGGCAGGTTCAACCTGGGCGAGAAGCTCGTCCTGGCGCTGTGCACCGAAGCGAGTATCGAGAGCACGAAGGGCTCGGTCGTCTTCAACGCAGATGGCCGCCACCCGAGCCGGCGCAAGCTGGAGCAGGGCTCGCGCTTCTGCGGCGTCATCCGCATGACCCGCGAGGAGCACCAGGAGGCGCTGAGCGTGGTCCGGACGCTACTACCGCCCCAGGGCGTCGAGACGACCGTAAACGGCGTAGCCTTGGAGGCGCGCCACCCGATTGCCGTCATCGAAGCCTCACTGCCCACCGAGGTCGCAGACGAGGAGGGCGTGCTTCGGCGCTCGGTCCGTAAGACGCAGGTGCGCGTCTACGAGCCGCTGGCGGACGAGACGCCCTCGGTCTACGAACTCGGCATTCCGGTGGTGGAGACGAGCGACCGCTGGCATATCGACGTGGCCCAGAAGGTGCCGCTGAACTTCGACCGTGACAACCTGCCGCCCGCGTACCTGCGGAACCTGCGTGTGCTCGTGCTGAACAACCTGCACGACCGGCTCACCAAGGAAGACGCGAACACGACCTGGGTGCGCGACGCCGGCAGTGACAGCGACGCGACCGACGAGGCGATGAAGAAGATCGTTGACCTACGGTTCGGGGAGAAGCGTGTCATCTTCGACCCGAGCGACCCCGAGGCGAACGCCCTGGCTGTGACCAAGGGGTATACGGTCATCCACGGTTCGATGCTGAACGGCGACGAGTGGGACAACGTGAAGCGCGCGGGCGCTGCGCTGCCGGCGGGGCAGGTGACCCCGAGCCCGAAGCCGTTCCACCCGGACGGCGAGCCGCTCAAGGTCCTGGACCCGGAGAAGTACACGGACGGCATCCGGCGCGTCGTGCAGTTCACGCGCGACGTGGCCCGCGAGATCCTCGGTGTCCGGTCACTTGCCGTGACCATCGCCAACGATGTGGGCTGGGGGTTCGGTGCCGCCTACAGCCCGGGCCATCTCACTCTGAACCTGGGTCGCCTCGGGCACCGTTGGTTCGACGAGTGGCCCGAAGACGTGGAGCGTCTCTTGGTCCACGAGTTCGCCCACCACTCCGTCTCGAATCACCTCTCCGAGGAGTACCACGACACCTTGTGCAAGCTGGGTGCGAAGCTCACGCGACTGGCGCTGACGAAGCCGGAGCTATGGCAGAGGGGGTAGGAACGGTTAGAGCCCCAGGGATGGACACCAAGGACCTGCTCAAGCCGCCCGCGCCGGTCCCGGTGCCGAAGAAGAAGCCGGCGACCCTGGGGGCCGGGGACCCCGAGTGCGGGTTCTGCGAGGGGCCCCTGGGCGACGACGGCTTCTGTCCTACTTGCGACCACACCGACCTCGATACGGAGATCGACCTCTAGGCTTGACGCCCGCCCACAGATGGTGTATACATCATATCAATGACGCCAACCCTGCCCGACGATCTGAACCAACGCACTGGCCGCGATTACGTCTCGAAGCCGGAGGCGCTGGGTGACCACGCCAAGCGCGTGCTGCGGCACCTGCTGGCCGGCGGCGACGTGTACGCTACGGAGGACGTGAACAACCCCCGCGCGGTCCTGCGACCCCGTGACGGCGACGCCGAGGTGAGCCAGACCTTGGGGGTGGTGGTGCGGCTGCTGCGGCGCGCTGGCTGGCTGCGGTACGCCCCACAGGCGCTGCCCGGCGGCGGCTACTGGCACCTGACCGACTCGGCGCGTGTCGTGCTGAAGCTGGCGAAGTGGTAACCCCTACCCAAACGGAGCCCTCGATGACTCGTATGCCCGCCTTCGTTCAAGCCAAGACCGCCCGCTACGGCCACACCGTCGTCTACAGCCCCATACAGATCAACGACCAGGGCCGCCTCCGGCCGCTCGCGTACGACGAACAGGGAGAGCACGCCCGCGAGTACAACTCGTTCGAGGCCGCCGAGGCCGTGGTCCGCCGCTTCAACGAGAGGCCGGGAGAAGACGTGGTGAAGGCGCGGTGGGACTTCGGCACCGCCGACTGGGAAGACATCGAGGTTGTCGGGGCCCACGACTCCTGGGCCGAATACCGGGAAGACTTCCACGCGGACGGATAACCATGGGCGAGTACACGGGCAAGAAGGTGGTCGTCACCGGGGTGCGCGACATCCATCCCGACGACCCCTCCATCGTCTACCGGAAGCTCCTGGCCATCGTCCAGGACGGCGCCGGCTCGGTCATCATCGGTGGCGCGCGCGGCGTGGACACGGCCGCGTTCATCGCCTGCGCCAAGCCGATGAAGATCCACAAGGTAGCCGACTACTTCGAGTTGGTGGTTGTCGTGCCTGGGTACCTGCATCAAGCGCCGGCCGAGTTCCGCGACGCTGTGGAGGCGAGCGGTCTGCCCATCAACACGCCCGAGCCCTCATCGAGGCGCATCACGCTCGTGGAACTGGGCCTCGACGTATCGGAAGCGCGCAGCTACCACATGCGCAACGACGTGATGCTCGCACGCGCCGGCTGGGAGAAGGGTCGCCTCGTGGCGTTCCCGGGCATCGGTAGAGAACATCTCGGCGGGACAGGCTCGACCATCAGGCAGGCACGAAGGTACTCGATGGACATCGACCAGTGCCCGGTGCGGGTGACGACATGAGCGACGCCCGGATCCTGCGCCGCCTCGCGGCCGAGAAGGAAGCCGACGCGCGCGCGCGACTACGGCCGAGCGCGACGCGCGGAGCGCGTGGCCCAGGTACTGAGGCGGGCAGCGGAGGTCCTGGGCTGATGCCGAGCGGAACGCCACTGACCATCAAGTGTCCGAAGTGCCGGCGGGGCATGTACCGGCAGTTGCGGCGCGACAAGGGCACGCGCCCGACCGGTCGCGTGGAAGAAAAAGTCACGCGCAGCAAGCACTCCGGGCACGGCAAGGGTGGAGCGGGCTTCACCGGTCATCGCGGCGAGGTGGAGTGCCTCGACTGCGGCCACAAGTGGTACTCGACGCACCCGAGGTCTGGGCGCGTCCGCTCTTAGCGCCGCGTCGGCCTGACGCGGATCTCGTGCGGCTCCTCGGTGTTCGGAGCGCCGAGCTTCACGTCGAACTTGGGACTGAGCTTGTTGAAGGCAGCGGTGGCTTGGTCGCTGACGGTGCCCGTCGAGAAGACGCGGCCGTGACGTTGAGCAACGTGCGCGAGCAGAGCGCTGCCGTACCCCTTACCCGTGTGCGCCGGGTGCACAGCGAACGAGGTCATACCGAAGGCTCCGTCGTTCTGTACGTCGCCACCGACGACCGCGAGGACGGGATAGTGCTTTTCGTCGTGGTCTGGAGCGAAGTCTGCATCGGGACTCGACGTGAGGTAGTACCGCGTGTAGGGCGCGTGAGGCGTGTACCCGTGCTTGTGGACGAACAGTCCGGGCCCGATCTGCGTCACTCCCTGAGCTTGCATGTCTCCGAACGGAGGCTCCTCGGTGATGTCCCGAGTCCACCCGGTGGTCGGGTTGAATCGTACAGGAGACTTCACCAGGGCCTCGGACTTCTCCATCCCGCGCTGCTTCTCGTACTCGTCGTGGCCGGGCGCGATGAAACCCAGGCCCCCGTCGTCCTTGAAGCCGAAGCCGGGGAGCAGGGTGACCATCGTGCAGCGGCAGTGCGGGTGCAGGCCGCCGATCTTCGGGTTGTCCTCGCCGCGCTGGTGGTAATCGTGGCCGACCTCTGACAAACGCCACACGCGCGGCGTCTTCATGTCGTCGAGCAGGTGGAGCCTCTTGCACTCCTGGCATGTCTTGGTGTCACGGACGATCACGAAGTAGACCACCGGGTCGTCAATGCCGCGCAGCGCGTTCACTTTAACGATGCCGTCCATCAAGGAGACGTTCCGGGCCTGCGACGCCTCGGTGTCGAGGATCGTCTCGACGTGCGTGGTCATCTCCTTCCAGATGGAGTCGAGACTCTCGCGGAGTTTTTCGCGGAGAGCGTCCTCGGTCGCCGGCTTCTTGACGGCGGACTGCTCGCGCAGCCAGGAGTCGATGGCGTTCGTGACCTTGGCCTTGGCGCGCGAGGCCGTTCCGTCGATATAGTTGCCGGCGACTCGGGTCAGCGAATCGAGGAGATCCAGGTCGGGACGGATGCCCTCTTCGCGGGCGGCCCCCTCGAAGATGCCAGGAATGGAGGTGTCACGCCGAAATCCGACATACAGCCTTTTGCCCTTGATAGCCTGGGGCCCGAGTGCACGGACTTTGAGGTTCTCAAATATATCGTCGATGGCGGAGTGAATCTGCCGAGCGCCGCCACGCGAAAGCTTGTGCAGCACGGACTACCCCCTCGCGCGCGGCGCGTGTCCGATGGCGGTGTCGAGGATCGAGTCCATAACCGCCATCCGGTCCCTCTCCCACTCGTCCATCAGGTGCTTGACGGTGCGACGTTGCTGCACCAGGAGCCGGCGCTTCGAGACGGGCAGGTCCTGCTCGCCCTTGCTCATGCCCTGGATCGCCTGATCCAAGACGCGCGTCAGATCGTCCCCATCGTCGGCCTTCTCCGTGGACTCGCCTTCGGGCTTCGCCGGCTGTTCGCCAGGGGCACCCTTCGGCTTCCTGTCACCATTCGCTTGAGTATCGGCGTCCTGCGGATCCTGGCCCTGCTGCTGCGGCTGCGCCGCCTGGGCCTGTTGTGCTTGATCCTGCATCTGCATTTGCTGCATCTGCATCTGAATTTGAAGTTGCTGGAAAAAGAACGGGTCCCGGACGTAGTGAAACGCGGGGTCCTGTGCGGCATGCTCGATGTCGAAGAAGTACTCGCGGATCTCTCCGACAAACACGTACTTGTCCAAAATGGCGGCCCATTGCGGATTGAGTGGGAACCGGCCGCCCCAGCGCTTACCGAGGGGCTTCTTCTCGACCTTCTCCAGCACCTCGTCAAGACAGAGGTGGATCGGCATGTCCTGCTGGAACCGGACGCTCTCCTTCTCGGGCGTCTCGGCGTCGAGACCCAGGAGACGGAAGATACAGTACTTTGCGACATCCGGGTCAAGCAGAGGGACAATGGAGTCGTTGAAAAACTGCTCGAAGTGGGCGATCAGCGGCCGGATTCCGGTGTCACGCGCGGCCTCCAGCTTGTACTCGTTGTTCGACTCCGAGAGGCTCTGGTTGTTCGTACCACGAGAGAGGTGTTGGTAGCCGGGGAGTTCCTCGGGTGAGATCATGAACGCGCTCATGACCACGCGCGCCGTGGTGTCGCTCAAGTACTGGAACTCCATGTCACGACCGGCGGAGTCGATGGACTGGAAGTTGACCTCAGTACCTTCGGGGATGGCGAACACGGGCATACGCCAGGAGTTGCCGACACCATTAATGCTGGCCTGGAACTGCGCCCGAATGCGCGCAATGGCTCCGTCGTCCACGTCGTCACTCTTAATCACCAACATGCCGCGCGCGGCGCGCCCGGACTGGAAGTACAACTTGTTGTGCTGGGTGATGTTGATGTGCGTCGTGATTGCGTGGATCGCAATGTCGATCGGCGTGACCGGATAGCCCTGGAGTTCAAAGTCACTGCACGGGTAGAGGTTGGTGACGATGCACTCGTCGGCCGTAAACGCCTGTATCGGCCGACCGTCGAACACCTGAATCCACTCGTACTCATCCTTCTCAAAGCGCGAGGGTTCGAGCCGTTCACCCTTCAACTGCTCCAGGAGCCGCTTCGCTTGCTGACGCACGCGAACCTGAGCGCCAGTTTGCTTGGTGGAGCGATAAATACTGCCGGCATCGATGTAGCGGAAAGCGTGGAAGACCTTCCGGGGCTTGCCCGTCTCCTCGTCCACCTCGAACGGATCCTCGCGGTAGAGAAACTCGGTGGCAAACCGGCCGAACTTGAGGCCGTTCTGCGTCGAGACGTAGAGGAACTCCTTGAGAGGGACGGTAGTGCCGTCCTTCTCAGCGTGGCCGCAGGTCTTGAGGAGTTTGGTGACCTTGGCGATGCGCTCGTGGAGATCCTTCTTCTGCTCCTCGTCGAGCTTGTCGAACATCCCCCGGCGGAACTCGAAATTGTAGCCGTACTTGAACCGGTCGGGCTGGGGTTGCCCGTACACGGACATGTGGTTTCCGCGAGCCTGGAGGATGGACCCGATCAGGTCGTCAATCCGGGCAATGTGCTTCAGCAGCGGGTCAGGAACGAGCCGCTGCTTCATTCGGTAGATCGACTGATAGTCGTTGTACTGGGTAGGGTCCTGATCGAACGACAGCCGCGTCGCCGCGTGGGACTCGGTGTCCCCGATGGCCTTGAGGATGTTCTTGATCAGCGGCGAAGAGCCGGGCATGGCGAAGTCGCTGCCGGCCTTGGTGAGGCCCTCTAGCGGTGTGTTGTGGGGGTCAGCGAGATAAAGTTGGACCTCACGCTTCCCTCCCCGATTGACTGAACGCTTCGCCATGGGGAAGGATTACTCAGCGGACTGAACGACGGCCTTCAAAGGAATCGATGCCCGGTTCACGAGGGTGAGAGAGAAAACGGGACCAAACTTCTCCATCCATCCACGCTGGTCCGAATCTCCGGGCACGAGCGGCGAGATACGGTTCGTGCTGCCAGTGTCGCCGTTGTAGCGGACTGTCGCCTCCTGATCCACTTCGATACGGAGCCAGCGCTTGAGGCTCGTGTAGAACTGCATGCCGGCGGCGGTGGGGATTACACCGGCCTGAGCCGGCAAGCCCTTCGCGCTCGTAACCTCGAACCACGTCGGCGTGACTTGGGTGATGGAGTACGATCCCTGGACAGCAGCCGCAAAGCCGGCGGAGATGTCCACCTTGTCGCCAACCAGGATGCCCGTGGCGGAGTAAGCGACGAACTGGCTGGCGGCGGTGACCGTCTTCGTCTCTCCGAAGCCGGAGAAAGCACCCGTGCGGCCGAGCACCGCCGTGGAGTTCCCGTTCACGAGAACCGTCCAGGCCCCTTCGTTGGACGGCGAGAACGGACCGGCAGTGTCGCCGGTCGAGACGCCCGGCACAAACACGCTGTCCCCGATCTGCACAGCAGCGAGAGGGTTCACGCCACCTGCCACGCTGAAGGTCAAAGTGCCGTCACCGTTGGGTGTGAAGGTCACCACCAGCGTGTTGAGGTTGAGCGCGCGGTCGGTTCTCAGAGCCGGGTTGGTGCCGGCGGTGAACGTGAACCGGTAGGTGCTCTTCAAGATCGGATTCTTGGTGAGCGAAAACTGGGTGGTACCGTCGATGGCGCTCGTGCGCGTGCCGTCGAAGATGAGTGTGCTGCCGCCGGCAGCGATGGTGTACTTGTCCTGGCGCGGGTTATCGACAACGATCCCGAGCATCCTGCGCGTCCAGTCAATGAAGCGCAGGAGCGGATTCCCCGCCTGCGATTTGTCATCGAAGGCCAGAATGGTGTGCTGCACGTTCAGGGTCGCCATGGAGAGTTAGATTGCGGCCCTAGAACGATGCGATGAAGCCGCCCTTTTTGATGACGAGGCCAGTATTCGAGTCGTCAGCTTCCTCACCGCCGTTGGTGTGCTGGATGACCTCGCGGCCGGTGAGGTCCTTCAGGACTTGCCCCATCCAGCCCTGGCGCGTGTACTGGCCAGTGATGGGCAGTGGGCGCTGCTCCGGCTCCCCGGGCCTGCCGGAGCGCTGGCGCAGCCGCTTCGCGGAAAATCGGTTCATGACGAGATAGCGGAGGGCGTCGCACTCGTCGTCGTCCTCCTCGTCGGGCACGTCGGTCGGCCTCTCGGCCGCATCGAGCACCCAGTGGTACTTGGACAGGCGCGAGAACAGCAGGTCGCAGCCGTCGTCGTCCTTGAGGAAGAACATCTCCGGCGCCGCGCCGAGCGCCGGCATGATCTTCATGCGCACGGTGTCGATACCTTCCTTGACGCTGCCGGCGGTCTTCTTCCACTCACGGCAACGGAAACCGTGCTTCACGAAAGTCTTGCGCGAACCGGGATCCTCTGGGTCCGCCCAGATAGTCGGGTCCCAGGGCTTGATGCGGCGCTCCAAGAGGTCCACCTTCTGACCGATCTCCAGTTCGGAAATGCCCAGGGCGTCGAAGATGAACAGGCGGTCGCCGTGGACGAACCCAGTGACCACCGCGAAGTTGTGCGAATAGCCATGGTCGATGCCGCCTACGAACTCGCAGCCTAGTTCCTTGGCGAGCCGGATCAGGTCGTCCTTACCGAAGGACTCCGGGTACTCGTCGCCAGTCATCATCTCCGCCATCTCGGCGGCGGTCTTCTTGTGCGTGTCGGCTTCGAGGTTCGGGTAGATCATGCCCTCCTTGGAGGGCTTCCAGCAGAGGAGTTGCGCCTTGGCCTTGTCTGGGTTGACCTTGCGGAAGATCTTCGTGGTCGTCGCGATGGTCTTCATCAGCGCACCACTGGCGGTCTGATGCGGTAAACGGCCCTTACAGACCGCGAAGAGCTTGCAGTTGGTGAGGCAGCCGACGTACCCCTCCTGGCGCTCGAACTTCTCGCGCTGCGCGTCAGGGAGCTTGAGGTACTTCTCCTCGGGGATCGCCTTCAGCGTAGAATCATTGACGTAGATCGGGATGCGCGGCTGGTCGGGCAGGTGACGCTCGGGCGGACAGCGCTCCGTCATGTCCAGCAGATTCCAGTGACGAATCTGCATGTCGGACTCGCCCGCGTCTACTTTGTCGATCTCCTGCTGGACAAGGCCGATGCTGAACTTGCGCGTGGACGTGTACAACGTGATAGGCTCCTTCCCCATCCACGTCGAGGGAATCATCTTCGCCTCGTGGTAAGCATCCTTGTTGACGACGACATCTAACTCGTCCACACACATGAAAGGTACGTGGTCGCTGTTGGTGCCCTGGGTCGTGCAGATGATGATCTTGATGAAGTTGCTCTTCGTCTCCAGGCGGTTGAGGACCTGCGGCGGCAGCGCGTCGAGTTCGGGCTCACAGTAGCTGAGCTTGGTGGTCGGGTCGAAGTAACGAGTGATGGTGATCTGCCGCTCGTTCTCCTCGGTGATGAACGGGCGCAGCAGCGGCTTGTGGAAGAAGCCCTTGATATACCGCTGGCCGTTCTTGGCCTGGGCCTCGATGGCGGCCATGTGAGCGCATGACCGCTCCAATTGCAGAACCGCAAGCGTCTCTAGGATCGAGGAGCCGAGCGTCTTATAGGAATCTCGGCTTGCGTACGCGAGGATCTCGGACCACTCGACGTTGCCGTACAGCGCGGCCGAGTAGACCTCCCAGAGCAATTCCATTGGGGAAGAGTTCGAGGCCGGATCGACCCGGCCGTCCGGCAGATCGATGCGCAAATACGTCAGAACCCAGGCGTGCAGCGCCTCCTTCGAGTGACAAGGCTCGAACAGGTACCGTCGCTCAGGGGACGCCGGGTCCATCAACCGGGCGGTGCGTTCTGCCGCGCCGGTCTTCTTCTTGCGCGCGCCCACGAGCTACTCCTCGTCTCCTTCGGGTTCGGGCTTCGCAACCTTTGTGAACGGCTTCTTGGCCATGCGCTTAGCCTCGGACTGGTTGCGCGCCTGGAGTTCGCGAGCCTGCTCCTCGCGGACGCGCGCGGCTTGCTGAGTCAGAAAGTCGCCAGACTGCATGCCAGGAACCGGGATCGGAGGCGTGCCGCCGGCAGTCTCATGGAGATGGTGGTGCTCACCCTCGGTCTTGTGGACCTGGGTAGGCCGCCCCGACAGGAGCAGCATCGCGTTGATCAGGTCGCGGTACTGCTTCGGCGTATCAATCTGGATCGCGCCTCGGAGATCCTCAGGGCTCTTGGTCTGCATGTAGCGCTTGAACTTCTCCCGGTTGACGAGGTGGGTGATCTGGAACAACTCGAAGACGAACTCAACTGCCTCCAACTGAAGGCGCATGGCCTTGTCGGAGGCGCTGGCCATCAACCTCTCGTAGTGGTCCTTCCGCGCGAGGTCCCAGCCATACTCGACCCGGGCGCAGACGATGCTTCCGAAGGAGTACCCAAGGTTCTCGTGCTGGATCTCTAAACAAGTCTTCCCGTTCAGGAAGTGCTCGAACAACGTGCCGGAGACCTCGGGCCGAAGATGCGGCTTGCCAGTGCCGAGGAACACGTCGTAAGCCTCGCGCTCCTTAATGCTAAGGAACGCGAACGGGTCGTTCGTCTCCTGGGTCGTGAGGGCGGTTTCCATTGGTAGGCTTCTTGCCCGGGCTCTTCCAGCGCTTGCTGCCGTACTCGATCACCACGTCGAAGTCCTCCCCAAGGAGGAACTTGATCGTCTGGTCCATCTTAGCCAGCGCCTTCTTCAGGTGCTTGGGTTCGCGGCCCTCAACCTGGGCCTTGATGGTGACCACGCGCGGCTTCTTGATGTCGCCGGGCGTGAACTTGATGTGGACTTCGGTGTGCGTCGAGTGTCCGATGCAGACGCGCGGCAGGTAGCGCAACTGGACTTGCTGGGCGTCATGGAGCGCACCGGTCAAACGGAACAGGTCACGCAGCAATACAAGCTGCTGCTGTAGCTCTGTCTCACTAACCTTAAACACCCAAACGCTCCTGCGCGAGGCGCGCGAGCACGGCCTTGTCCGTGCCGAACTTCGGGGCGAAGGCGTCCAGGAACTTCGCGAACGACTTGCCGATCCCCTCGCTCTCGCGGATAAAGATTGCCGTCGTATTCTCAATGTGCAGGCGAGGTCTCGCGCCGGCTGCCCGGAGCTTCATTTCCTGCTCACGACAGAAGTCGGCTGGTCCGTGGACATCGACGATGCACAAATCCTTCGAATCGACCGGCGGGACTTCGGGGCTGGCAGGCGTCACCGTGTGCCGGAACATCTGGCGGCAGTGGGGGCCGGTGTCGAACCGAGTGATGGCGTACGGAGCATCGAAGGTGCCGTGGTCGTAATCCACCAGGAAAATGCCCCGGTCGGTGTTGGCGTCGGAGATGCTACGCCAACGTGGCGCGCCGGGGTACCAGAGCTTCACGCCATTGACGTACTGACCTCGATGGATGTGCCCAGAGATGACCCAGGGTTGCGGCACCCGGCCCAGGTCAAACCCGTCCTCGGAGTAGAATCCGTTCTCGTACATCGCCCCGTTGAAGGACTGGTGGCAGATAACCCCACGTGCGTCCTTCAGCGGCGGCTCCTGGCGCCAAGGCTCCGTCCCATTGACCCAGCCGTAGAACTCTTCGGCATCGTACGTGTACGGCAAGAAAAGTATGCCATTGATGACCTGCGGCTTGTCGATCACCGTGACTTGATCTTCATGCGCCATCAGCGCGTGCGCGGTGACGCCATGGGTCGGATCGATGTCGTGGTTGCCCTTGATCGCGATGACGTGCGGCAGGTACGAGCCGCCGCCCCGCTCCCCGAGCCACTGCCGAGCGTGGTTCTCGCCGCGCGTCAGCCGCCTGAAGAAGCGGAGCCAGAACTCCTGCACGCGGACGTGCACCGAGGCGTGGTTGTTGTACTGGTCCCCGAGGAAGACGACATGCTTCGGCTTCTCGCGCTCCACCGTCTCGAAGATGAAGTCGGCCAAGCGCTCGCACTCGGCCAGTTCCTCCGGCACAGCGTGAACATCTCCTACCAGCAGTTGCTTCACTGGCCGGTCCTCGGGGTGGGAGGACCTGGGAGCGGGGTCGGCGGTGGCGGGGTATACGGCTGCTTCTCCGCCACGGGCTCCTGGACGAAGAACACCGCCGTCTCGGGCGCGCGCACAAACTCAACACCGTTGACGTTGTAGACCTGCTTCGCCCAGTGCTGCATCGCGGCGTCGCCGGGCAAGTACACGGTCGAGCCAGAGGGGATGTCCTTGCTGCCGAATAGTACCTTAGCGGGAAGCATGCCAACACTCTGGACGGGCACTTCCATGCCACCGATCCGCTTCTTCTCGATGTGCTTGGACGCCGAGATGGGGCTGATGCCGATGTAGCCGTTGAGCGCCCTCATGCGTTAGGTCCGCCCTTCATCGCGGCGCCCCGGAGCGCCTCCGAGTACTTTAGGGCATCGGCCTGGGACATACAGAGGCCCTCGTTTTTGGCGCGATTCGTGATCAGGACAACCGGGTTCGGGCCGTCGATGAAGCCCACCGCGTCGTCGTCATACTTGAAGGGGCAGAGCTTGAACACCTCAGAATCGTCATACGCCATGTCTCTGATCTCCTAACCTACGGGCACCGCGACGCCCCGGAGGCGAAGTACTTTTTGCTCTAGAATTGACAATCGGGCGATGCCGGCCATTAGCGCGTGGTGGACTTCGGCGCGCTCGAACTGTACGTCCGGCTGCTTATCGGCCTCGTCCGCGTACCGGTCGATGGTGCCATCGCCGGGCTCGCCTTCTAGATTCGAGGGCTGGGAATCAGCGGAAACGGTGGACGCTGCGGCCACCAGCCCGGCGATCTCATCGGAGTTGGTCTTGTACTGGGGCTTTGCGGTCCGGTTGATGTGGTGGGCAAGGCCCTTGAAGTCCACATTCTGATCGACAGAGAACTCCCGCATCGCCTTGTTGGCGTTGTAGAGCTTTCGTTTGTCGGACGGGTAGAAGTGGACCATCGTCTGCGAGTACGCCTCGATCAGGTCCCCAGTGATTCGACCGATTAACACTTGGGGGTAAAGATCGGGCTCATACGGGCCGGAGTACTTGTCCACGCCGGAGGTGAGGCCCTCCATCGCGACTTGGATCAGGTCCATCCGGGTCATGTGCGAGCGCGGGGTCTTCTTGTAGAATTTCGTCGCCTGGGCGATAGCTAGTGGAGCATTCATCTCGATCAGTTCCGCACGAGCAGCTTTAACGGCGCGGCCTAAGATGGCCACCTTCGAGCCGTGCGGCCACTTCTTCGCTTGCATCGCGAAGAGCACAAACTGGAAGTTGAAGTGGAACTTGAACAAGCCGATGTGGTGCCGCTTGTGGAGCGCGACCGAGATCTCATTGGTGAACATATCCTGGCGCTCGCGATAGAATGGCCGGGCGTCGAGTATGTTGCGTTTCTTGTCACGGATAAAACCGACGAATTCGCGGAAGACGTTCGGGCCCCACGGGTGCCTGATCAACGCGCGCCGGAACTCCTCCTCCAGGCGATCGAGCCGCTCTACCTGCTGCCGCTGCCGCTTGACAAACTCCTCGCGCGTGTCGGGCATCTCGCCACGGCGTTGGATGGCAGCGTCCAGGCGTTGCGCGAACGCCCGGAAGTGTTCGTCGTAGCTACCCACCTACTTCTTGCCGCCCTTCTTCTTTTTTGGGGCCTTCTTTTTGGGCTTCGGCGTCACCTTCACGCGCGCTGGCTGCACCTTCTCAAACGGCCGCAGCCTGAAGTCTTGTGCCTTCACCTTCGCGAGAGCGTCTTGCTGCTTCCTGCGGGCAGCCTCGTTGATCGACATCTCGATCCGCCGGATGACCTCGGGTGGCAGCACGCCAGCCTTCTTCATCGAGTCGAGCGACTTCTTGTCCTGCTCAGGAGTAGTCTGCTTCACCTTCCCCGGGAAGAACTGGCACACCGCCAGCCAGAAGGTGTTCAGTCCGTTCTTGAGGTCGTGAGCCTCGACGAGGTGGTACTGCTGGCCGTGGATGACGTGAACGGAATTCAGGTGCTCCAGCACCTTCTCCTTCTGGGGGCCGACTACAAGACAAAGCGGACACGACGCCCAGCGATGATGGCCATTGAAGTTGAACTGGACGACGAACGCCTGTTGTACGAGCGAGGTTTCCATAGTTAGAGTGGGCTAGCGTAGTGCTTCTTCAATCCTTCGGAGATACGAAGTTTGTGCTCGGGAGAGAGTCGCTTCCGACGCGCTGACTCGGACATCCTGCGGCGTGTCTCCTCGGACTTGGGCCGGCCTCTCTGCGGAGCAGCTATCTTCTCGCGTACCTCGGGAGTACACGGCCGACCACGGTGCGACTCGGACATCCTTCGGCGCGTCTCCATCGAGTGCGGGGGACGTTGGCGCCGGGCGAGACGAAGACGTTCACGAGTATCAGGAGAATGGCGATAACCCGGAATACCTTCTCCGCCAGCCGTGAGGTTCAGTAGCCGGCAACCGAGCGACCTGAAGTAGGCTATGCAAAACCGCTCAGCTTCGACACCATCTTCGGACTGCTCCAGTACGTCGATCTCCGGCTTCAACTGCCGCGAGAGCAGTGAGTGAATCCAGCAATGTACTGGCTGGGACCCCCTTCGCAGCCTCCTCGCCAGGGCAAGGTGCTGTCCGTACCGGTGAGCCTTCGAGGTCGCCGTCTTCCCGACGTATCGAAGTTCACCGTTCCGAGGATCAAACAACCCGTAAACAATCATGGCCTGATCACCTTCACTGGGCCATAGATCGCGTCGCACATAGCTATCCGCGCCTCAGCGTGGCGGCGGACGACATCGACATTCGAGACGAGGAAATCGACGTAGTTGAACGAGGTCTTCTTGTAGTCTCCGTGATCGAAGAGGCGCGTGCCGCGACCCATCCCTTGGCCTAATTCGATCTCAGATTTACCTCCCTTGATGTACACAAGGGTCTTCACCGGGAGGATGTCGGTGCCGGTGGAGATGCAAGAGGTACCGACCAGGATACGCAGCCGGCGCTCGTTGAAGTCGCGGACTAGCTTCTGGGGGTCGGAGCGGTGGTAGTCGGCCGGGATCTTGTCGCGATTCAGCTTCGTAACGCCGCCGTGAGCGAAGCCGACCTCGTGACGGAAGATGGGCAGGAGCTTGGCGAACTGCTCCATCTCGTCGATCAGCACGAGGACCGAATGGTCCAGGTGCTTGACGGCCGCGTTGGCCACAGCGCCCGCGATGGCGTTGACGCGAGGGTTGTAGAACAGGTGCTCACGGGTCATCTTGTTCGGGTCGCGGTCGATACACGGCGAATCCGACTCGACCTCGTAGAACTTGAACACCGGCTTCGCGAGGTAGCCCTGATCCACGCCGTCGCGGACCGACATCTTGAAGACGATGGGCCCGATGATGCCCTTGAGCAGAAGCTCGGCTCCGTCCGTCCTGGTCTGGGTGCCGGAGAAGAAGAACCGGTACGGCGCGTCCTTCAACAGGTCCAGGCAGACCCTAGTCAACGTAGCGGCCGGCGTCTGGTGTGACTCGTCCGCAATGAAGACTTGGGCCTTGGAGAGCACCTCGTAATCCTTCGAGTCCTTCTCGATGCGGGCCAAAGACTGCCCGATGGCGATGGTGATCAGCTTGTTGGTGTGCTTCTTCCCGTTCCCGTAGAAACCGACCCACTTTGGCCCCAGGTACCGGCAGAAGTCCTCGTACAACTGCTCCGCAATACAGGTCAGCGGAGCCATCACCACAGCCTTGAGGCCGAGGGTTCGACAGATGTGCATCAAGACGAAGGACTTCCCTAGACCTGTTCCGGCACTAATAGCAGCGTGTCGCGCACCAAGGAGCAGGGACTTCGCCTCCTCCTGGTACGGCCGCAATTCCGGGGGAGTCTTCGCCCAGGGCAGGAGTCGAGGCTCCGGGTAAACGAGTTGGTTCTCGGTCTGCTCACTGAAGCGCTGCTCCACCATCTTCTGAAGGCCGGAGAGCGTGTAGAAGCCGTGCTCGTCCTCGCGGAGGAGACACTTCTCCCGCTGCGTCTCCAGTTCCTGGAGACGCGCCTGCCACTCCTCTGGTTCCATCCGGTCCGCGAGCCAGTGATTGTTCCTGAACTTGCGAAGTTCGTACTCGACGCTGGTGTCCCTGTAGGTCAAGAACCGCTTCGCATCCGGCTCGGGGATGGAAGGAGGGAGATGGACTTTGGTGGGCTCTCGAACAACGAGCATCACGTAGGCAACCTGTCGTAGATCGCCCGCAGGGTCGTTCCCTTGCGGGCAAGGCTGTCCCCTCGAAGCTCGATGACTGGGACGCCCGGAGCGAACCTCGCCAACAGGGCGGGGATCAGGTCGTGGACAGCGCGTGCTTCTTTTGCGCTGTGGATGCGGTTCGAGTCGGAAGTATCGTACTCACCATCGATGAAATGTGCGAACAGGAGCAGGTCGGTGATTTTGACGGTCGCCTCAGCCCATTGCCTGATCCGTTCTTCGTCCAGAGTCGGAGCCGTCATGTAACCGAGGCAGCTTAGCGGCGACGCATCGGAGATCATCACCCCGTACTTCCCCACGGCCTTGCCCATGATCATCTGATCTTGGAACTGCTGCTGCATGATCAGTTCCTGATCCAGGTCGGTGAGGCAGAGTGATTTATCTGCATGCCAGTCATAGCGGCGCTTTCTGGCGATGTACATCCGAGCGGCCTCGGGGACGAATTCCGCGATAACACCCTGATGCTTGAGTTCAGAGAAGACCAAGGCTGCGTTCGTTGTCTTCCCGGAGGAAGGAGCACCGATGTGGGTGACATTCACTCTCTGTTACTAACCGCTGTGATTCGTGTCTTGTACTGCATATTTTTGTACTGCATTGCACTCCTACAAAAAATCAGTCGTGGATGAACGTCTTGTACTGCATATTCTTGTACTGCATAAATCAGCCACCGATCCCTATTGGGTCAAGTAATACGTTTATCCACGACTATTCTTTTTGTAGGGGTAATATGTAGTACAAATATCTACTCCTACTAATTTCTTCTTCGACCACCATTTGGTCCCCTTACGATCACGACTCGACCACTACTAGACCTAAGAGAGGACTTTAAGTCGCCACCGATCACTACTAGACCTAGGAGAGGACTTTAAGTCGCACTTGACGACTCTTGGCTGATCCCAGACTCTCAGCGGTTAGAAGGTATCTGCAATGTCCAGAACAGGTCGCCCTTCGGGGCAGTTCCAGAAGAAAACAGACCGCTTGCTCCAGATGTTGGCAGAGAAGGTCGAACAGCAAGGCTGGTGTCTGGCCAAGAATGAGTACTGGGCTTCTCGTCTCGGTGTCTCTGAACGGCAAGTCAGTAGGTACTTTTCCTCACTCTGCCATCAGGGGAAGATCGAAATCCAGGAGACACACATCCACTTCGGGGGAGACCGCTGGAGCAATCAACGGTTCTTAGTCGTCAAGGAGGCCATGTAAGGCATGACCCAGTACCAGAAGGTGCACTCTCCTGCGAAGAAGATCACCACCCAGGATCAGAACCTACAGGAGATCGTCCTGAAGACCATGAGCACCATCGCCAACGCGGTCGGCTCAACCCTCGGGCCCGGTGGTAGGCAGGTGCTGATCGAGCAGCAGGAACTCGGGCTCCCGAACCTGATCACCAAGGACGGCGTGACCGTGTTCAAGAGCCTGGGCTTCAAGGATCCGACCCAGCACGTCATCATGGAAGCGGCACGGGACGCCGCCGCCAGGACGGCCACCGAGGCTGGTGACGGCACCACCACCGCCACCATTCTGGCTGACGCCATCGTTCAGCGGATGGTGTCCTACTGCCGTGATAACCCGCACGTCTCTCCGCAGAAGGTCATCCGCACCCTGAAGTCCACCTTCAAGACGGTGATCGAGCCGGCGGTCAAGAAGCTCGCGATCAAGGCGAACTCTTCCACCCGCCAGGGCCGCCGGTTGCTCCACAACGTGGCCATGGTCAGCGCCAACGGCGACGAGGCCCTGGCCGATGCCGTGCTGGAGTGCTTCGACATCGTGGGTGACGAGGGCAACGTCACCTTGTCCGAACTGGCCGGGCCCTCCGAGTACCAAGTTGAGCACATCGAGGGCTACCCCATCCCCACTGGCTTCGACGACTCGTGCCAGAAGTTCTACGACCTGTTCCTTAACGACCGAGTGAATCAGCGCGTCTACTTGGAGAAGCCTGTCTTCGTGCTCTACCACGGCGTAATCAACGACGTGATGACGCTGGGTGGGGTGACGGGGATGGTGTGGCAAGCATGGCAGGAATCCGCCTTTAGTCCGAACGTCGTCGTCGCCGCCACCGGCTTCTCGGAGCAGGTGCGCGGAGTGCTGGCCGGGAACTTCCAGAACAAGGCCAGCCTCAATATCGTCCCTCTCGTGGTGCCGCTCTCGCCTATCCCGAACGGCCAGAAGCACCTGCTGGAGGATCTTTCCGCGATCACCGGGGCGACCATCTTCGACCCCATCGACAACCCCCTCCCGCCCCCGAACGTCATCCTGAAGTCGGCGCAGGTGTCGGACGGGTTCGACCTCGACCATCTGGGCCACAACGTCGAGTCGTTCGAGATGCTGCGGACTAAGAGCACTATCGTCGGTCGTTGCGACGAGGACCTCGTGCTGGAACGCGCCGAGGATCTGAAAACTCAAGCTCGGAGCGCGGAGTCCATCCTCGACAAGGCCATCATCGAGGAGCGCATCGGCAAGCTGACCGGGGGTATCGCCAAGCTGATCGTCGTCGGCTCCTCGGCCGGCGAGATCAGGGAGGGTAAGGACCGCGCGGAAGATGCGGTGCGCGCGGTACAGGGCACCGTAAAGCACGGCTGCCTCCCGGGCGGTGCCTGGACGCTGCTGAAGCTCGCCCAAGTTCTCCGGGACATGGTGACGAACCAAGGCTATGACGCTGTGAACGAGGTCATTCTCGCAGGCGCTTTGGAGCAGCCGTTCTTCAGGCTGCTGGAGAACGTCGGCCTCACTCGGGAAGAACAATCGGACGTGTACGGGAAGGTGTCGCACAATGCGTTCTGGGTCAAGTCTCAGAACGCAATCATCTATGACGCGCTGACCGGCGAGTACGTGAACGCTGTGAAGGCCGGCCTGCTCGACTCTACGTCGGCCGTCTTGGAGGCCATCCGCAACAGCCTCTCGATCGCCTCGCTCTTGGGTACGCTCGGCGCCTGCGTCACCTTCTACCGGGACCAGGAACTGGAACGTGAAGAGGCGCGGGCCACCAGCGATTTCCTACGTAACTCCTCGGTGAACGAAGCCGACGAGAGGGCCTAGTACATGATCATCGACACCTCCCACCCCTGGGGACGCTTCACCGAGGTATACGTTGACGGCGAGCGTGTGAAGGAAGTCGTCCTCGTCAGCATTAACCATGAGAACCCTGAAGAGAACTACGTCGAGGTCCTAGACCGTGACGATAACGGCTTCGTCAGGCTGAAGAACCGACGTGACACCGAGAACGGGTTCACAAGCGACGGTATTGCGACCAAGAAGCTCCGGGTTTCCTTCACCATCAAGTTCATCGACCCCATAGATCACTACAAAGGGTCAGCCTTCCTGATCGGTTTGGAGCGCGTCCGCGAGAAGCTGGAGAAGGTTGCGCAGAACCCGCACCTGTACAGCAATACGATGGTGTACTCGCAGATCTCCGAGGTCCCATTGTACTACGAGGTCATGCTGCGCATTGCCAAGGTGCCGCAGGTTGAGAAGCCGCAGGTCTAGGTGGCGGCGTTCTACTTCCGCTGCGGATCGTGCAAGCACGAGTTTGCCAAGCTGCTGCCTCGGGTGCTGAAGGACCATAAGTGCCCGAAGTGCGGCGCCCGGGCCAAGCGCGCGCCGCGCGCGCCGACCTCGAACGTCACCGAGACGCTCGACAACGGGTTGATGGCTCGTCGGGTGGAGCGTATCCAGGGCGCCACCGAGATCTATCGGGAGCGTTCGCGCGCTGACAAGGTGCAGCGAGAAGTCGTCGTGGTGCGGGGGAAGCTGCCCGACAGCGGTTAGAGCCCCCTCGTGAACGACGTACGCCTGCTGTCCCTCCAATTGGAGGGCTTTCGCTCCTTCCGTTCCAAGCAGACCATCCGGTTCCCCGAGCGGGGGATGGTGATGGTTCGTGGCCGGTCGGGGCACGGCAAGTCGAACTTCGTCCTCGGGCTTGCGTACGCCCTCGGCTACTGCACCATACCCGCCACGGAACTGATGGCTTGGGACTGGGACGGGAAGTGGGGTGTCAAGCTCGCGTTGTCGTATGGCAACACCGACCTCCAGATTGAGCGTGGCTCGCGGTTCGCGCTGACCGACGACGGCGAGTCCATCACCGGCAGCGCTGCCTCGAAGGCCCAGAAGCTCACCGAGGCCATCGGCCTGGAGACGGACCTGCTCGGGCCCCTCACCTACCGCCCGCAGCGCACCTTCGGTCTGTTCCTGTCGATGCCCGACGAGGACAAGAAGGAGTTCCTGTCCAAGCTCCTTGGCCTCGACCGGTTCGAGAAGGCGGCCGACGAGGCCGCGAAGAAGCTCCCCGACCTGGAACGCACTCTCCAGGATCTCGACGCCCAGGTACAGGTCACCCAGCGCCAGATCGAGTACCTCGAAGGCCAGCGCCAGGAGTACGAAGAGGAGGGCCCGGCGGCCAAGGCTGCCGAGGACGCCAAGGCGCGTTACGGCCGCGTGCGCGAGGCCCACGAGCAGGCGAAGGCACGAGTCCAGGAGTACGTCGAGGAGACACGCAGGCTCGCTACAGAAGCCTACGAAGGCATCCTTGCGGACGTGCGCGACCTAGAGGTGAAGTTTGCTACCGCGCGCAGGGATAGGCCTCCGCTCCCCGATGTCGAGGTCAGCGCCGAAGAGGAGCGGCTTGCAGGGTTGATCCAGAAGGCTGGCGAGGTCCTGAAGAAGCTCCAGGCCGACGACCGTTTGAAGCAGCGCGAAGTAGAGAACAAGCGCATCGAGGTAGTCCAGCGCATCGGCACCACCAAGGCGGGTTTGTCGTCGGAGCGGATGATCCGCCGGCAGTTGGAGGAGTCCGAGCACAAGTTCGCGCACGCGACCGGTCAGACCTCCTGCCCTACGTGCAAGCAGAACTGGATCGGCGGCCCCGAGAAGGAGCGCTACATCGAGGCGTTGAAGAACGACATTGCCCAGCACGAGCACTCGCTCAAGTCCATCGAGAGCACTAAGGGGGTACTCGCGCGGTACGAGGGCGAACTGGCTGTGCTCCCTACGTTCACCCCGAACCCGAAGATCGAGCAGATGCTCAACGCCAAGTCCCAGGCGGAGCAGAAGCTCGCGGCCGAGCGTGCCAGCGCAGGCTCCGCCCGCCAGGAGTTGATCGCGAATTACTCCGCCGAGGACGCCAACTGGCGCGCGACGGTCGCCACCGCGCGGGCGACCGCTGAACAGGACCGTAAGGGGGTCGAGGACCGGCGGTGCGTAGACCTGCGGACGGCCGAAGCTGCCGTCCTCCCGCTGGCCATCTCACTCGACGAGGCACGTACGGCGCTCCAGTCCGCCGAGGTCCGCCTCGCCGGCATCCAGGCGCAGAACCGGACCCACATACAGTTGGAGCAGCAGCGCACTATGGCCCTGAACCAGCAGCGCGCCGCGCTGGCTGCGCAGCAGGAGCGGCGTGACGAACAGGCCAAGCTCGTCGGGGCCGAGCGTGACTTCGCGGTGCTCGTTGGCCGCGACGGCTACCTGGGCTCCATCTTCGAGGAAGTCCTCGCGGAGATCGCATACGAGTCCAACGAGGTTCTGGTCCGTGTGCCTAATGTCCAGAATTTTGTGCTGGAGTTCAAAACCAAGATCGAGGCGAAGACCACCGGCAAGGCCAAGGCCCGCATCACCCCCGTGATCCGCGTCAATGGTACCGAGCGCCCGCTGTCGTCACTCTCCGGCGGTCAGACCAGTGTCGTCGAATTAGCCACTGACATCGCTATCCGCCGTGTCGTCAGCCGGCGGCGGGGCGTGCACATCGGATGGATGGTCATCGATGAGGGGTTCGACGGCCTTGGGAAGCTGGACAAGGAAGCCTGTCTCGAAGTGCTTCAGTACGCGGCGAAGGACGATCTCATTCTCGTGGTGGACCACGCTACCGAGTTCCGCGACCACTTCAATATGTTCCTCGACGTGACCGTCGAAGGCGGAGAATCGAGGGCCACGTCGTCGTGGTGACGTGGTGACGTGGCCCTAACACCATCGACACACCCTGGTCCTCGGAGTGTCCGGTCCACTAGCCACCAGCGGTTAGAGCACTTCTAGAACGCCAAGGAGGCGTACGTAACATGCCGAAGGGATTCAGCCAGAAGGACCCGTTCCAGGACTTGTCCCCCGAGTTCAAGGACGCGGTGGATGGGAGCACCAGGGCCGAGATCAAGACCCGCATCACCCAGGTGATGAAGGCCGAGGCCCAGAATCAGCGCAACAAGCGCGAAGACCTCCAGGTCCAGGAAGCGAAGATCAAGAAGGACAAGCTGGAGGCGCCATACAAGGCCCGCAAGGCCGACGCGCGGCTCGCCGCCAAGATCGCGGCGCAAAAGGACCACGACGAGGACGCGACCGACGCCGCCCTCGAACTCGCCCAGGCCGAGGACGACGCGGAATCGGACAACGACTTGTTTACCGCGAAGGAGGAGTACTCGCTCGCGGCCTCGACGTACACCGACGCGACCAAGGAGAACAACCTCAAGATCGCCTACGCCCTGCGTGCGCTGAAGCTGAAAGGGGCGGCGTAACATGGACGCTCTCGCCATCTTGGAGATCATCCGCGACGACGAAGGCCACATCATCAGCCTTGCGGCCATCGATCCCTCGACCATCGAGGAGACGTACATCCAGGGCCGTCCCGGCAGTGGGGACTTGTTCCAGTTCGCGCAAGTCATCGACGGCGCGACTGTGCAAGTCTTTGAGCACCAGGACCTGCTGATCTTCCCGAAGAAGTTCGCGAAGGATGGTGAGTAGGTCGTGAGGTCCCCAGCGATCAGCAAGAGCGGCACGCCGTACACGAAGCGCGGCAACATCCTCACGGGCGACAAGCTCCGCCGCCGTCTGGTGAAGAGGGCCAAGCGCGCCGCGAAGCGCGCCGCCGCTCGCACATCGGAGGCCGCTTAAAGAAGCTGCTGCGTCCACCCGCGCGGTGGTGGGGCTCGCGATAACCTGGGGTACGGCTGATTTCGACATGGCCCCGGATAGCAAGAGCCGATCAGCCACGGTCGAGCATTCGAGGCGACCAGCAGCGATGTATCCGCCCGCACTACCGGAGCGGCGGCGTAGTAGCAATCTCGGCTTGGCTGAGCAGCGGGTGGGCCTCCTTGCCGCTGCTCGGCCTTGTCGTCTCAAGACCCCCCATGCAGAGGATCCTCGCACTCGATCTCTCGACCAGTCGCACGGGACTCGCGCTCTTCGGTCGCGAAGATCCGGACCACAAGCTCGTCGAGTACTCGGCGGTCGAGCACGATGACGTGATCGCGTCGTATGGTGCATACCCCTTCAGCTTCATCACGGCGCTGAGTCTCATGGCCGATAGAGTGGCGGCGCGCATAGAAGAACTGCGCCCCGACATCATCGTCATCGAGGAGACGAACAGTAGCAAGGCTCGGTATACGCAGAAGGCTCTGGAGATGCTGCACTGTCTAGTGCTCCAGCATCTTCAGAGGCTCGGCTACACAAGCGAGACGGTCAAGTACATCTCGACGGGTGTGTGGCGTCGAGCCACCGGCATAGAACTCACCAAGGAACAGAAGAAGCAGAACGCGCGGCTTTCTGTGGCCAAGCGCCGCGCCGCGTTACGCGGTGAGAAGCTTGACAAAGTGGCGTTAGGGATCACGGGCAAGGTCAGCAAGAAGCACGTCGCGGTGATCACGGTGAATAATCGCTTCGGTCTTGCGCTGAAGCAGAAGGATAACGACATCGCGGAAGCGATCTGCCTTGGGCTGGCGTATGCACTCGGCGCGCAGGTCTGCAACGGCAAGTAGTGCTGCATCCGAAGTGCAACGAGAGGAGACAACAGGCAAGTGCAGGGTCGGTTCGATGGGATGGGTGTCTTTGCAGCAACGATCATGAATCAGAAGTACTCCCACGACCTCCCGGATGGCGGGAAGGAATCGTGGAACCAGATAGGCCACCGAGTAGGAACGACCGTGCTCGGCGCGGTAAAGGCATCGCAGACGCTGATTGATAAAGCGGTCCGCTTCATCCAGCAACGGAAGTTCATCCCCGGCGGGCGCTACCTGTACGCCACAGGACGTGGGTATGCGCAAACCCAAAATTGCCTGCTTCTCGAAGTGGAGGACTCCCGCGAAGGCTGGGCCGAACTCTCCTACAAGGCCGAGATGGCCCTGATGACCGGCGCCGGCATCGGGGTCGTGTACTCGGGGCTGCGGGAAGAGGGTGCCATCATCCGGCGGACGGGCGGGAGGAGCAGCGGCCCCATCCCGAAGATGAACATCATCAACGAGATCGGCCGGCGCGTGATGCAGGGCGGCTCGCGCCGCTCCGCGATCTGGGCGGGCCTGCACTGGAACCATCCCGACATCCACAAGTTCATCGTCGAGAAGGATTGGTCCGAGGACATCAAGCGGCTCAAGGAGAAGGACTACAACTTCTCGGCACCGCTCGACATGACCAATATCTCGGTCATCCTCGATGACGAGTTCTTCGCGGCGTACCACGACGCCAAACATGCCCACCACTCCCTTGCGCACGGCGTTTACTGGGCCACCATCCGTCACATGTTGGAGACGGCTGAGCCGGGGTTCTCCATCGATGTGGGCGAGAACGCGGGAGAACACCTCCGAAATGCCTGCTGCGAGATCGTGAGCCGTGACGACTCCGACATTTGCAACCTGGGCAGCATCAACATGGCCCGGATCACCTCGTTGGAGGAGATGCGCGAGGTCGTCGAGGTCGCCATAGCATTCCTGCTCGCCGGCACGGTCTACTCGGAGGTTCCGTACGCGAAGGTCGGCGAAGTCCGCAAGAAGAACCGCCGGCTCGGCTTGGGCCTCATGGGCACTCACGACTGGCTGCTCCAGCACGGGAGGAAGTACGCCCCGGACGCCGAACTTGCGAAGTACCTGGACATCTACACGACGAGCACCGAGGTCGCGTGGCGGTTCGCGGACGCCTGGGGCATCTCGCGGCCGATCAAGACCCGCGCGGTCGCGCCCACCGGTACTATCGGCATCGTCGCGGAGACGACCACCGGCATCGAGCCCATCTTTTGCGTCGCGTACAAGCGCCGGTACTTGAAGGGCACGGTGTGGAACTACCAGTACGTCATCGATCCCACTGCGAAGCGTCTGATCGACGCGGGCATGTCACCAGACCAGATCGAGGACGCCTACACCCTCGCTGAGGACGTGGAGCGTCGTGTCGCCTTCCAGGCATGGCTCCAGCAGTATGTAGACCACTCCATATCTTCGACGATCAACCTGCCGGCCTGGGGCTCTGAGTTCAACAACGAGAGCCGCGTACGGTCGTTCGGGGAGATGCTGCTCAAGTACCTTCCGAAGATGCGCGGTTTGACTTGCTATCCGGACGGCGCGCGGGGAGGGCAACCACTCACTCCCGTCTCGTTCAAGACCGCAATCAGACACGTCGGACAGGTTTTCGTCGAGGCCACGGATATGTGCGATCTGACACGCGGCGGGTCGTGCGGGTCATAAGAAGACCCGCTGCCGCCAGCGGTTAGAGATCAAGAGCCATGATGGATTCGTGGAGTGACCAGTTTGAGGAGCAGTCTCGACAGTCCGGGGCTGCTCCGGTAGCGTTTCGTCCCGAGCCATCACCTGTGCAGGTCACGCCCATCTTCGTGGTGCCGTCCGATCCACTGATCGAGTTACAGCGCCGACTAGATGTGGCTGCCGCCTTCCAGGCCCTGGTGTCCGAGTCTCCCTTCGATGAGGACACGCCGGCCACACGTACTGTTTGGTCGAAGGTGCGGAACTTCGTGTCCCAGGAACTCCAGTCTCTCGTGGGCATGGGTCCGACAGCTAAGCCGGCGGTCGTGGTGCCCGGTGAGTTCTCCAGCGAGGAGATCATTGCGCTGAAGGTGCTCGCTCGGTCCCTGATCGCGCGCCAGCAGGTGCCCGCGCCGGCAGCGGCTCCCGCACAGCCTCCGGCGTCCGCCCAGGCGGCTCCGCTAGCAGACCCTCCTCCTCCGGCCAAGTTGACAGCGCCGAAGCGCCCCAAGACCAAAAAAGTAAAGGCGCCGCCGAGCTTCGCCTCGTCCTCGGAGCCCGCCCCTACCGCTTCCACGTCGCCGCCTGCACCGGCTCAAGCTGTAGAGGGTACCCCTGCGCAGACGACCCCGCAGGTGGGCAGTGTCTTCTCCGACAACGAGTACACCATCAAGGTCGTGAACGAGAAGGGTGAGATCATAGAGAAGAAGGTTCGCCCGAACATCACGAAGCAGGTGCGGCCTGCTGGCGGTCTCAAGTCACTGCCCATGCCGGGTAAGCTGGAGTTCGAGACGCAGGTGAACGCGCGCGCCGAGGCCGAAGCTGACCTCAACGCGCGCAGCTTCGTCCGCCGTGTCGGAGAGGCTCCCAAGGCTCCGATCACTCGGTAGCGGTTAGAAGTCGAGTGTAAACGCAGTTTTCGATACACCTCATACGGGAGAACACGAGTGATGCCGAAGAGCAACAACAAGCGGAAGAATGGGAAGATCGCGGTGGAGCATTTCCGGGCGCCCTCCGCTCCGGTGCGCGTCAGCGCTCGGGCGCAGGCGCACGTCCTCTCCCAAGACCTTCAGAGGCTGGCCGTCGGTGCGCAGCAGGCGTTCAACGAAGTCAACCAGGAGATCCACAAACTCCGCGTGTTCCTCGGCGCTGTCATCGACGTGCTCGACCTCCGCCAGAAGGTAGAGAACAAGATCAAGGCTGACAATCTCGTGGCCCAGCAGAAGGTCGCCGACGAAGCGAAAGCCGCTGCGGAGAAGCTGATCGAACAGCGTGTCTTCGTGCCTGTCACCGAGATCGGCGAGCAGTCGATCATCGTCGGGTTCGAGACGGACAACAAGACGGGCGAGATCATCCCTCCGGGTCGCCTCCAGATGCAGGTCGGTGGCGAAGGAGGTTTCCGTGAGGACCTGAAGGTTCAGGTCCTTGGCAAAGGAGTCGGGTTCAAGCTCGTACTGCCGGACAAGACGTTGGAGATCACCGAGATCTACAACATCGACAACGAGCGCATCGCCGCCATGCAGATCGAGCAGAACGAGAAGGTGAAAGCCGCTGCCCAGGCCGCGCAGAAGGCGGCCGAGGAGTCCGCAAAGGCAGTGTTGGACGCAGCCCAAAAGGCCGTCACGGATGCCGCGCAGCAGCCGGCGGCGAACGACAACGACGAGCAGGTCGAGAGCAATATCGAGGACGAGGGCGCGTTCAGCCCCGACCCGTCCGACGCGGACGCTGCCCAGTAGTACCAGCGACACGCAGTACCGAAGCCCGGACGGCCTTACCAACCGCCCGGGCTTTTCAGTCCCTTCCATACCATGGCGGAATCCCGCAAGGTCGATACGCAGACGCTCGTTGGAACCCTACTCCAGGACGCAGCCGAGAACGCCGGTATCGCCGTCCAGCAGGTCCGGTTCAAGCAGTTCAAGGACTACGCCTTCCCGATTATCGAGGAGAAGAACCTCGACGACGCCTTCGACTTCGTCCAGCGTTGGCAAGGCGCGGCCCAGTACAACCGCTTCCGGGACGCGGTGGCGTCCTGGGATGTCACGGCGGGCGATGTCGAGCAAGAGAACCTCGCCACCATCGGGCGGCAGGCACGCAAGCAGCACCGCGACGAGGCCCGCAACCTCGCCTCCAAGGAAGACTTCCTGGAGGCCATCGGGGCGTTACTCGATGTGCACGACTTCAAGCTACCCAACTACCGGCCGCCGTCGTCGAAGGGGCCGACGAACCGCATCGTCAATCTGCTCCTCTCCGACCTTCACTACGGCGCGGACCTCAAGCCCGAGCAGAACCTGATCCGGTACAACTGGGTCGAGGAGGCGCGCCGCACCGCCTCGATCTTCGCCCAGGCGTGCGAATACAAGCGCGACCATCGCGAAGAGTCGATCCTCCACATTTATCTGAATGGGGACATTATCCAGGGAATGCTTGGGCACGACCATCGCGACGGTCATCCGGTCACCAAGCAGGTCTTCGGTGCGTTCTGGGTACTATTCCAGGGCATCCTATACGCGGCGACGCAGTACAAGGCCGTAAAGGTCTTCCTCCAGCCCGGCAACCACGGCCGCATCAAGGACCGACACTTCGGCAGGGCGACCATCGACAAGTGGGACGCCTACGAGACGATGTTGTACGGCAAGATCCAGGCAGCCTTCCTCTCCGCCCCCAACGTCGAGTTCTTCCAGGACGAGACGCCCTACGGCGAGTTTGAGGCGTTCGGCCGGCGCGTGATGTACACGCACGGCGACACAGTGGTGCCGGCGGGCAACCCGAGCAAGACACTGAACATGCACGCCATTGAGTCCTTTATCGACCGCACGAATTCCGCGCGCGCCGCAGAGGGCCTGCCGGTGTTCGAGGTCATGATGATCGGCCACACGCACTTTCCAGTGGTGACGTTGCTCGACTCGGGTTGCTGGTTCATCAACAACGGCTGCCTGATCCCACCGGACGGGTTCGCGGCGTCCATCGGGCGCATCCACAAGAAGCACAACGTCCAGATGCTTTGGGAGAGCACGGAAGAGCACATCGTGGGCGACATCCGGTTCCTGAAGGTCGGCCGGTACACCGACAAGGATGGGTCGCTCGACAAGCTGGTGAAGCCGTACGACGGCAAACTGGTGCTGCCGAAGTCCTTCTAGGCCATGGAGGCGCAGGTACCTTCTCTGCCTCCGCCTATGACGGCGCGCGATCTGCTGGAGCAGCGGTTCCAGGAACTGCGCGGGTCCATGGAGATGCAGCAGCGAGTGATCGGGCAGACTCGCGAGGACGCTCAGCGCCGGCAAGAGGCGCTTGCGGGCGCGAAGGAGCGGCTCGTCATGCTCCAGGGAACGTGGCGGTTCCTCCATGAGCAGCCGGCCTTGGACCTGAAGGGTTGGAAGGGTGTGAAGAAGAGTCTGGCGGCGACCAGGGAAGCCATCAAGGCCCTCCAGCATCAGATCGCGCGCTCGCGGGGGCAGGACCAGAAGCTGGTAGAGGGGCTCGCGAAGCTGCAAGCCGAGGCGGAAGAGGTGTTTAGGAAGATGGATTCGTACGGGAAGCTAGTGAGGCTCCCGGTGCGTAGCAAACGCCGAACCACCCAGGATGCTGAAGAGCAATAAGGTCCGTCTCAGCCTGGAACTGGATCCTGAGTTCGTCTACCTCCGGCGGTACGAATTCTCCGTCGCCAAGCTGCTGGAGCGTTACCCGGACGGCGTGCCAGACCACATCATCGCGGCCGGGCTCCTGCTCACCGAAGACGATGTAGAGCGCATCTACCAGGATGCTGTAGCCAAGCTGCGCCAGCACATGAAGATCGACGGGAGCGGTTAGGGCCTCGTCGTGGAGAATTTCTCTTCGCCTCACACCCATATCCAGTCCCTGGACACCGCCTCGACTCCCGAGGCTTTCGTCAAGCGTGAGCAGGAACTGGGCACCGGCACCATCACTTGCACGGACCACGGCACGCTGGCCGTAAGCCGGCGCGTTTACGACCTCGCGCGCAAGGCCAAGCTGACGCCGATCATCGGGCTCGAAGCGTACTTCCGCGACGACAACTGCCCGATCCTCACAGCCGCCGGCATCCCGAAGACGGTGGACGAGGATTTCAAGGACAAGGGCGAGTCCTTCATCGAGTACAACCGGTACTATCACCTCACAATGCACTTCCGCGATGCCGCCGCTTTCGAGACGGCCTCCCGACTTCTCTCCAAAGCCGACAAGAACTCCGAGAAGCACGGTTCCGAGTACAAGCCCATCTTTAACTGGAACGATCTGGAGGAACTGGGTGGGACCAACACCGTCTTCGCCTCTGGCTGCCTGATCGGTGTCGTCCAGCGACACCTGCTGAGCGACCGCCCGGACCTCGCGCGCAAGTACTATGAGCGCGTCCGCTCTATCGTGCGGCCCGGGAACTTCTTCGTGGAGGTGTTCCCCCATCGCTGCCACAAGAACTGGGTCGAGGCGATCTTCCTGCACAACGAGGCCGGCGAGAAGCTCCGCTTCCACCCCAAGAAGACCCTCCGGGTGGTCACCTCGAAGGGCGATAAACACGAGGGCAAGGCTCGGGACCTGATCAAGAAGTTCGCGGCCGAGAAGGATCCAGTGACCCTGGTCGCTGTCTCCCACTACCGCGTCTGGCAAGAGAGCGATCCACGTTCGGGCCAAGCACTGCCCTTCAAGATCGCGCGCTGGGAGTACATCGAGGACTACGTTCAGAACGAGTGCAAGCCCTGGGCGCCGGACGGCGACGCGCAGGCTGGTGGCAACCGGTTCGTGCTCGACCTCGCGCGCGAGTTCGGGGACCCGGTGCTCGTCTCCGATGACGCGCACTTCGCGCACGCCGAAGAGAAGATCGTCCAGGACGTGCGTCTGGGCCAGAGCGGCTCGTGGCGCTTCTTCGGCAGCTACCACAGGCAGAGTAGCGAGGAGGCGTTCGCGTACTTCCGCGAGCACCTGGGCGTGCAGCAGGCCGAGTTCGAGGTGTGGGTCGAGAACTCGCGCGGCTGGGCGGCGTCCTTCAAGGACTTCCGGTTTCAGGACCGTAAGTCGTTGCCGACCAAGTTCTACCCGCAGGACACCCTGCGGTACACGATGGATCTGATCAAGAAGCACGGCCGCATGGACTGGTCGAACCACCAATACGTCCAGCGCCTGCGCGCCGAGATCAACCTCTTGTACAAGAACGGCACCATCGACCTCCTCCCGTACTTCATGATCGACGAGGAGGCCTGCTCCCTGTACGAACGGAACGGGCTCCTCACGGGCCCCGGGCGCGGCTCGGCTGCTGGCCTCCTGCTCACGTACCTCCTCGGCATCACCCACGTCGATCCGCTCCGCTACGACCTGTCCCAAGACCGTTTCCTGACTGCCGACCGCATCAAGTCTGGTAAATGGCCCGACATAGATCAGGATCTCGGGAGTCGCGACCTTTTGGAGGGATACGACGAGCCTGGGTGGAAAGTTAGTTTGGAAGACGGCAGCACTAAGACGGTGCGAGAGACTCAGCGTGTATCGACTGACAAAGGGGAGATGGCTGTCAAGACTGCTTTTGAGCAAGGGCTGGACATCAAGGCGTGGCTATGATCCGCATGTGTAAGAACTGCCATACTGCTGACAGGTATAGGGACGGTCACTGCAAAGTGTGCGCAAAGACTCGCGCCCTCGCCATGTACCACCGTAATCCTGAACTACATCTCAAACGAGCGGCGGAGTGGAAGCGGACAAATCGAGGGCGCTCTCGTCAGCTAGGTCGAAAGGGTGGGCGTACAGATTGGAAACCCGGTGAACATGAGAAAGCTGAAGCGCGCCTTCTAACTGTTTCGGTATGTGAAGTGTGTCGTTCGCCGGATGCGCACCACAAACGCGGCTGGAACGCTGACCACGATCACGCAACAGGACTGTTCCGGGGAATTGTCTGTCATCCTTGCAATATCGCGATCAGTCACGTCGAGAAGTTTGGACTCGATCGTGGGCAACAGATCGCTTCGTATCTCCTCAAAAGTAAAGCGACCCATGAAGATTGAAAAGCTCGAACGCACTACGGTTCACGTAGAAGGCTGGCTCCGGGAGCGCTTTGGGGACCACTACGCCCAGATCTCGACCGACACGTCGATGAAGCTGAAGTCGGCCATCAAAGACGTGTGCCGCGTCATGCGCGGGGAGGTCACGCGCGAGATTCACCAACTCTGTTCGCGACTTCCCGACCCGCCGCAAGGTATCAGCGACCATGACTTCGTGCACGGCTATGAGGCCAACGAGGAGCACGTCCCGGGCATTCTCGAATCGGACGCGACCCTCCAGGAGTTCGTCCGCCAGTACCCCAAGGAGTGGGAGGTCGTCGTCAAGTGCCTGGGGCTCGTGCGCCAGAAGAGCCGGCATGCCTGCGCGTACGTCATCTGCGCCGAGCCCGTCACGAACTTCATCCCGACCCAAATGATCGGCGGGGTGGAGTGCACCGCCTATACCGCATCCGCGAAGGACAACTCCATCGAGGCCGCTGGCGGCCTAAAGATGGACTTCTTGGTCGTCAATGCGCTGAACGACATCGCGATGACGGTGAAGCTGATCCAGCAGAGGTACGGGAAGGGGCGCGGCCAGAGCGGGAACGGCTACCAGGGCGGCGACGAGTTCCTGGGCCACGACTTCAAGCTGAACGACAAGCGCGTGCCCGGCCTGCGCGTTGTCCCGCACAAGGGCGGCAGCCTGTACGACATCTGGGACTTGCCCGAGGACCAGGGCGTGTTCCGCGAGATCTGTGAGCAGCATACCGAGACGGTGTTCCAGTTTAACACGCCGGGCTGCAAGAAGTGGCTCAAGTACTTCGATTACGAGAAGGAGGGCCGGCCCGGCCACAAGGCTTTGGACTCCATCGAGGCGCTGGCCGCGTTCACCGCCCTCGACCGGCCCGGCCCGCTCGATGCCTTCGTGGGTGAGCGTGGCAACGCCCACAACATGCTCGTCGAATATTCGTTGCGGGCGCGCGGTGAGGAGTCCACCGGCAACCTCCTCGTGCTCGACCAGATGCTCCCGGAGACGTACGGCGTCATCGTCTACCAGGAGCAGCTACAGCGCGTGTTCCAGCAGATCGCGGAGACGGACGGCATCGTCGCCAACTCATTCCGCGATCACGTTGCGAAGAAGAAGATGGCCGAGGTCATCAAGGACCGCGACATCTTCATGCCCAAGGCCAAGCTCAAGCTGGGCGACGAAGTGGCCGAGCAGTTGTGGGGCCAGCTTTACACTTTCGGACAGTACGGGTTCAACCTCGCCCATGCTACCTGCTACGTCATCATTGGCTACGCCTGCGCGTGGCTGAAGCACCATTACCCGTTGGAGTGGTGGTGCGCGGTCCTGCGCAACGCCGACCGCAAGGAGATCAACGAGAAGTTCTGGGAGTACTGCGGTCACCTCGTGGACTTGCCTGACATCAAGCACTCGGGCGATCAGTTTGAGATCCAGGGTGACCGCATCCGGGCCCCTCTGTCTCTGCTCCAGGGGATCGGGCCGGCGGCCCACCAGGAAATCTGCGAAGAGCGGCCGTTCCAGGACATCGACGACTTCTGCCAGAAGATCGAGGCCCGCAAGGTCCGCCTGGGCGAGCCCTGCATCAACCGCACGGTCAAGAAGAAGAAGGACCGCAAGACCGGCGAGGTCACCGAGATCGTCACCGAGTCCCCAGGCGTGAAGAAGGCCCGCAGCGCGATCACCAAGGGCACGATGGCGACCCTGATCGTCTCCGGCGCAGCGGACGGACTGTTCCCTGCCGACGCCGCCCTGCTCGACAAGCTCTCCCTCTACCTGACGGCGCACGCCAAGGCCCAGGGGTTGGTCCGCAAGGACGGATCCGTGAAGGCCGATCCGGTGCCGGAGAAGTTCCTCAGCATCAACCAGTACGGCCGCTTCCAGATGCGCAAGAAGATGCTCCCAGGCTGGTCTGGCAGCCTCTTGCCCATCTTCCTGGACATGCGCGTGCCCGGCGTCGTCAAGGACGGGAAGAAGTGGAGCTACAAGAACAAGTTCCCGTTCGTCACCGCGAAGACCATCGAGTACCTCAACGCTATGCCGATCCTGCCGAAGAAGCAGACCGTCGCGATGGCTGCCTACGTCGTCAGCGACCGCCGGTTCTCATACCAGGACGGCTCGAAGACCGCCGCCGAACTGGTCCTGGACGTGGCCGGCCGGCAGATCAAGTTTGTGAAGTGGCCGGAGAAGAACGGGAAGCTGCCGGCACTGTTCAAGGACTGTACGGACCTCACCGGGGCCCTGGTTCTAGTCACCATCACGAAATGGCAAGTTGGACGTGACCCGACTGTCGAGTTGCTGGAAGTCGTGCAGGTACCCCTAGTCGAGAAAACCGAGGAACAGTCTCCGTAGGTTAGGAGCAAGTACATGGACAACTTGAACAAGCTGCTCACGGAGATCCGTAAAGCAGAAGATCTGAAGAAGCTCGAACTCGAAACCTGGAATCCGCGCACGCGGCCGGGGATGGAGATGCGCCGCAATCAGGCCATTTCAGCCCTGGACGGGCTGTACGAGCAATTTAGCACGGCGTTCCGCCAGAACGCCATCGTCGTGTTCGTCACCGGTCCCACCGAGGCCCAGAAGCAGTTCGCGTCCATCGCCCGGGACCTCGCCGGCTCCGCTACTGTGGACGCCAAGGCGCTGTACACGGAAGTCACCAAGGACGCGGCGGCGTCGATGCGCGACAGCGGCCGATTCAGTCCGAATGAAGTCGCCCACGTCATGCACGCGCTCCGGGGCGTCGCTCTCGACTTGAAGATCGTGGAGTTCGAGCGCCCGGACTGGGGCTACTTGATGTCGAAGTACATCCCCGCCAAGGATCTCGTGGTCGAAGTGCAAAACGCCCTTGTGGCGAAAAACGGTCACAAGCTGGCGGCCATCTATCTCGGGCATCTCGCGCCCAAGGACGCTTTGGCAGCCGGATTTCAGAGCGGTGTGGCGTCGATCGTGGTGACCGGTACGACCAGCAAGCAGGAGATCGCGGCGCTCACCCTGAGCGGACAATTCACCAGCAGGAGCCTCACCGTTTCCCTCGATGATGTGAAGGTGGACGAGGAGTACGTGCGCGCACTGTTTACGCAGGCCGGTATCCCGGTGAAGCCTGCCGCTCCCGCTCCCGCCGCTCCCGAAGTGGCGGCGCCGGCCGAAGTCATGCCGGCCGAATTGGAGCAGACCCCTGCCGAGAAGAAGGCCGCCCGCGAGACCAAGAAGGCCGCCAAGGCCGTCGCGAAGCAGAACTAGTTCGAGTAGTCACCAAAAAGCACGATGCGAGAGAACTAATCAGGAAGGAATGTACCCATAAGGTATGGAACAGCAGCAGCAGTACGAGGACGTGTTCGGCACCGCGCGGATCGGCGGTGGCGACTACCAGAAGGCGAAGAAGATCGAAACCGGCATCACCGAGGCGCGGTTGATTCCGCCCGTGAAGTCGCAGAAAGCAACTGGCCGCTGGAGCCTCTATCACCGCATCCACTACGGCTACTATGGCGTGAATCGACGTGATCCGACCAGCGACAAGCTCTGGGCGAAGCCTTTTCTCTGTATCGAGGAAAAGGACATGCGCTTGCAGATGATCACCAAGGCGTGCCCGAAGTGCGAGCAGGTCAAGGACAAGAAGGCCGCGCTGGACGAGCGCGAGGCCGAGATTCGCAAGGAACTGAAGGGCCGGCCCGAGCAGGACATCAAGGGCACGTTCAAGAGCGACCCGGTTTACGACACGCTGAATAAATGGCGGATTCAGCATAACATCGATGGGCACTACTACATCAATGTGAAGTACGTGGATGGCTCGGTCGGCTGCATGAAGATCCCGAGTAAGAGCAAGAAGGCGCTCGACGAGCAGATCAAGAATCTTCTGGCGAAGAAGATCGACCCCTTCGCTCTCAACGCAGGCGTGTTCTTCAAGTTTTCGCGTCAGGGCGAGAAGATCAACACCGAGTACTCCGTCTCCGTGTCCAAGGAGGAAGTCGCGGGGCCCGGTGGCGAACTCTACGAGCGGAACAAGACGGCGCCGCTGTCGGGAGCCGACGTAGAGCAGATCAAGACCAAGGCAATGGACCTGCTCACGGCGCACGGGGCGACCGTGCTGACCGAGGCGCAGATCAAGGCCCTGGTCGAGTGTGACGAGGATCCGGCCACCGTGGACGCGATCTTCGATCAGGTGCAGAAGGCCACGCCGGCCGAGCAGGTCGCTTCCTCGCCGGCCGCGAAGCCGACGCCCAAGCCGGTTCAGACCCCGGCCCCGACCCCGGCGGCGAAGCCGGTGGTAAAGACCGCTCCGGCGCCCGCGCCGACTTCGGCTCCGGCCCCGGTCGGCGAGGATGACGAGGAGGCCGCTCTCCTGAAGAAGCTGGAGGAGACGCGCGCCCGCAAGGCGGCGGAGAAGGCCGCTGCCCAGGCCGCCCAGGTGGCCCAGGCCATGAAGCCCGCTCCCAAGCCGGCGCCCGCGCCGGTCCAGGTGCAGAACATCGACGAGATCGACCCCGACTCGTTCATCGAGGAGTTCGGGGACCCAGGCTCGAACTAGGACCGCAGCATCGAGGCCCCGGCCGCAGAAGTAGCGGCCGGGGCTTTGTCGTGCCCGGAGGTCAAGTGAGCGAGAACAGCATTCCCAAGAGCGCCATTATGCTGATGCCGCGCGCCCCGGGCTCCGACACGCCCGAGATGCGCATGAACCTAACCTTGGTCTTCAAGGCGCTGGGTCGCATCGAGGAGGTGGCCATGCTCTCCTCGCAGAAGGCGCCTGAACTGATGTCGGCGTTCAACAAGGCGTACCTCGTGCTCGGGAAGTTCGCGGCCGTCGTAGGGCTGGAGAAGAGCAAGGCGAAGGGGGCGCTCGACGAGATCCGGGCGCGCATCATCCTGGAGAAGGCCCTCATCGTCCTGGAGCAGCACAAGGTCCGTGAGAGCGACGCCACGCGGCAGGCCGTTTGCGACCTCGACCCCGACTACAAGCGGGCCCGCGACACGTTCGACAAGCTGGTCGCGCTCCATGAGGTGATGAAGCATCAGATGAAATCGCTGGAGATGGCGTACACGTCCGCGAAGAAGGTCCTCGGGGAGCACAACCCCAATCTGATCGACCAGCGCTCGCTCTACGACGGCGTGGTGGACGAGAACAAACACGCAGGCGACCAGGAAGATTCGATTTTCGGAACACCGCGTTAGGAGTCTAGTGCATGCCCAAGAAGTACACCGCCCCATTCCCGCACTGCGATAGCCTCGTCCTGCACGCCCCAGGGGAGTGCGAGTTCTGCGACGACTACCCCGATGCGCAGCAGGACCGGATCGCCAAGCGCATCAACTTCACTGGGCACAAGAATCCCCACAAGGAGCAGTGCCCGGCCGAGAAGCGGCGGTCCCTCGACAATATCAACCGCTGGTATGGGAACGTCCCTCAGAAGAAGGACGAGTAGGACCGAAAAAGGAGCAGTTCACACTTCATATGGGAGCAAGCAAGCCGAACAAGTGGATCTCCAAGATGCAGGGCTGGGACGGGGCAGTGCGGAAGGACTACAATCCGTTCGCGCACGTTCTCACCAGCCAGAGCCCGAGCCTGAACTTCACGTTCGGTCGTAGCCACGGGCTGCCCAAGGGCTACACCATGGTCGCGTACGGACCACCGAAGGGCGGCAAGTCCGTCGTCGCGAACTCGTTCATCGGCCAGTTGCACGCAGATGACCCGGACGGTATCGCGCTCAAATACGACAGCGAGTTCCGCGAGGAACTCCAGAACGCCTCGCTGAACACCAACGAGTCGATTTTCGGGATCGACCCGATGCGGTATCAGGCGTTCTCGATCAATACCCCGGACGGAATCTTCGACAAGATCGAGACGGACGTGTCCGCGATGTGCGACGAGGGCGCGCCCATCCGACTGATCATCATCGACTCAATCAACCAGATCCAGGGCCGCCGGCAGATGAACAACACCTCGGTCATGCAACAGACCATCGGTGATCTTGCTTTGACTCTCCAAGAGGGCTTCAAGCGCATCCTGCCGGTGCAGCGCAAGCACCGGTTCGGACTGATCGTCACCGCACATGTCCGCGCGGAGATGGACCTTCAGGAACAGATGCGCGGCAACAAGACGAAGATGGGCGCGAGCTACGGTGTCCAGCACATCGCGGAGTACTTCCTACTCGTCCAGCCGGTGTTCTCGAAGGAGGGCAACAAGGACGAACTCGGCAATGCCTTCGAGGACGAGTCCAAGAAGGACATGCTCGACAAGGCCGAGAAGACCGCCCACAAGATCCGGGTGTGCATGAAGGGCAACTCTGCCCAAGGCAGCGCCGCCGGGCGCGTGGGAGAGTTCACGTTCGATTACAAGCGCGGCATCGTGAGCCAGTACGAGGAGGTCTTCAACCTCGGCGTGAACCGGGGCATCATCCACCGCCCAAATAACCTGAGCTACGTCTTCGGGGACAAGAAGTGGAACGGCAAGCCTTCCTTCCTCGCTGCCCTGAAGGACGATCTGGCGATGCAGCGGGCCATTCAAAAGGTGCTCCGCGAGGAAGACATGAAGGGCAAGCTCGCCATCCTGGCCGACGAGCGCGCGCAGCAGGCGCGCAACGAGGCGATCGACGCTGGCGAAGTAGAGGTCGCGCCTGCCACCGAGGCAGTTCTCTAAGGCGGTGTGGACCCGCTTCTGAATGAGATCGATGTCCGAGCCCTCGCGAAGCTGATCGAGGGCTCGGGCCTTGACTATAAGCTCGGGAAGAAGTCCTGGATCTTCGACTGCCCGCGCTGCGGGAAGAAGAACAAGCTGTACATCCGGCGCAGCGACGGGCGGTTCGTCTGCTGGTACTGCGCCAAGATCGACGGGTTTGAGGGCCGGCCGGAGTACGCGCTCCGCGAGCTACTCGGATTGCCGCTCGAAGACCTGCGGTTCAAGCTCTACGGCATCGGCCTCAGCGCGGGCGGCTCGTTCATCGAGTTCGACCTGCAAGACTTTTGGGACGACGACGAAGAGGACCCCACCGTTGACGACGACCCGCTAATCCCGGTGACGTTCCCCTATCACTTCTACGACCTGGACCATCCCTTCTCGAAGAAGGGCCGCGAGTACCTGGAGGCGCGTGGGCTGCCGGCAAACCTGTGCCGCGAGTATGACATCCGCTACAGCCCCATCCAGCGCCGAGTCATCTTCCCGGTGAAGATGGGCGGGACCCTCTACGGATGGCAGGCACGCACGATCCTCCCGGGCGTCGAGCCGAAGATTTTGACCAGCGATGACCTGCCGCGTGACCGGGCCTTGATGTTCTACGACCGCTTGCGCGGTTCGCCGCACGCGATCATCGTTGAGGGGCCTGTGGATGGTCTGAAGTGCCACCTTGTGGGCGGGAATGCTGTTACCATGGGCAAGGCGGTGTCGCGCGCCCAGGTGCGGCTCGTGGTCGAGAGCGGGGTGACGCGCGTGTACCTGGGCCTGGACCCGGACGCGGCCGAGGAGACGGCGCGCCTCGTGCGGGACCTCTACGGCATCGACGTGTACGTGTTGGAGCCGGCGCGCGGCTACGAGGACCTCGGGGACATGCCCCTGGAGGGCGTCGTCGAGCAGTTCCACGGTGCCCAGCGCGTGACCGCCGGGCACCTCTTCCTCTACGTCAAGTAGAGGGTTACTTGACCGCCTTGAGCAGTGGCTGAGTCTTCTCGGCCTGGGCCTCGCCGAGGATCTGCTTGATCACTTCGATCTGGGCCTCCAGCCGCTGCGCTGCGACGCCAGGGCCGCCCATCTCGGCGAGCTTCTCCTCCTTGGCAGCGAGCAGGTCCTTGATGGCCTTGCGGCCCATCATTTTCGGCTGCACCATCCTACCGGTGACTTTGCTGATAGCGGCCTCCACTTCCTTCTCTGCCGCCTTCTTTTTGCGTTTGCCGTTGTTGTCCCTGATTTGCGTTTCCACGTCCTTCAAGACCTGCGCCTGCTGGTCCGGGTTCAGATCCACGCTTGCCTTGACGATCTTCTTAGCTGCGGCCTTGGTGAACACGCCGTCAGAGAGCGCCTTCTTGGTTTCGGGAGTGGCGCTCACCGCTTGCTTCAACAGTTCCTCCATCGCGTCCATGGACCGGAGATTGAAGATGACCCTCGCGCGCTCCCGCATCTCGTCCGTGTCGCCAATCTTGTTGAGGTACGTCTGGAGCTTGCGTGCCTTCGAGAGGGGGTCTTCGTCCTCGCGGTGGACGTTCTCGATGATTGCCGCCTCGTAAGCATCGAGGTCGCTGACGTAGCGCTTCACGATCAGCCTGAAAGGCGGCAGGTGCTGCTCGGCCTCGCCTTCCGCGAGCATCTCCTTCCAGGCCACGTTGATGGCCTTCCAGCGGCCCCGGCCCTTGGTGATGGTGACCACCTGCTTGCCGTCGCGCAGGCCGGGCTGCTTGTAACCCTCTGCCGGGACTTCCTGGCCGCGCAGCTTGATCGACGCCACTGTCTCGCGCACGACCGACCGCTTCACGCGCGGGTCATAGAGGGGGTGGTTCTCGTTCTCGTTCAACTCGACGATGACCTTCGGGTCGTTGTACGAGATGTAGAAGATGTCGCCACGGCGGGCGTCCAGAGCGAGGTTTGATGCCATTTCGGGATTCTCCTGTGTGTGGTGTTTTGGTGGGTGTGGTGGGAAAGAGCTAGACGACCGCCTCGGCTGGCGCGCAGCATCCACTGTCGCAACGCTCATCGCGCTCTTCGGCCAACAGCTTGTTAGCGAGGCGTTTGGCCTCGGGGTCGATGAAGCGGTCGTCCTTCGTGGCGTACTGAGTGAGGAGCGTGATCCGCTGTACGTGTCCGAACCCGGCGAGGTAGTCCATCAGGGACGGGAGGACACGGCCCTCCCTCCTGTCCCCTTCGTCTTGCGACTCGGGCAGCGTCTGCTCGGGCTCGAACCACCCGTCGTTCAGGGCGACGGCCACGGTCTGCTCGTCGGGGAGGACGTTGCGCTCCTGGCGCTTCCACTGCGTCACCGC
>WNFC01000835.1_pt1 | contig 63589 bp, 57 predicted proteins | sample 5400541 | NCBI WGS metagenome assembly WNFC01 (sample SAMN13153342, study PRJNA577476) | soil metagenome | isolation source: 120 cm saprolite under Douglas fir tree site 2 hole 2 replicate 1 | place: USA:California | collected 2015-04-18
CCCCTTTTTGGAGCGCCGGTTCGAGCTCGTCCCGCTCGACGTCGGAGCGCAGAGCGTGGACCGGCCCTATCGCTTCACGGGGCAGGAACGCCGGGGGTTGGGCCTGTGGGGCGCGATGACGAAGTTCGTGGGGCGTCACGACGAGGTCGAGGTCTTACGGGGCCGCGTGGCCGCGGCGGGGAATGGGCAGGGCCAGCTCGTGGGGGTCGTCGGGGATCCTGGGGTGGGCAAGTCGCGCCTCTTCTGGGAGTTCACCCACTCGCCGCACGTTGCCGGCTGGCTCGTGCTGGAATCGGGCGCCGTCCCCTACGGCAAGACCACGCCCTATCTCCCCGTGATCGACCTGCTCAAGACCTACTGTGGGATCGGCGACCGCGATGACCAGCGCGCCATCCGCGAGAAAGTCACCGGCAAGCTCCTCTCCCTGGACCCGGTGTTCGAGGTTGCCCTGCCTGCGTTTCTGACCCTGCTCGACGTCGCGGTGGACGACCCGGCATGGCACGCGCTCGACGCGACCGGGCGGCGGCAGCGTACCCTGGAGGCCCTCAAGCGCCTCCTGCTTCGTGAGAGCCAGCTGCAGCCGCTGGTGCTCGTGTTCGAGGATCTGCAGTGGATCGACGGCGAGACGCAGGCGGTACTCGACAGCCTGGCCGAAAGCCTACCCGGTGTCCGTCTGCTGCTGCTGGGCAGCTATCGGCCCGAGTATGCTCATGGCTGGGGCAGCAAGGCCTACTGCACGCAGCTCCGGATCGACCCGCTGCCACGGGAGAGTGCCGAGGTGCTGCTCGAGGTGCTCCTCGGGAGCGACCCCAGCCTGGACAGGCTCAAGCGACTCCTGATCCAGCGAACCGAGGGCAATCCGCTTTTCCTCGAGGAGAGTGTCCGAGCGTTGGTCGAGACGGGTGCGTTGACGGGCGCGCGAGGCGACTACCAGCTGGCGCGCGACCTGCCCGCCATCCACGTGCCCGGCACGGTGGAGGCCATCTTGACCACGCGCATCGACCGCCTGCCGCCCGAGGAGAAGCGGCTCCTCGAGATTGCTGCGGTCATCGGGAAGGACTTCCCCCTGGCGCTCCTTCTGGCCGTGGCGGACGAGAACGAGGAGACGCTCCGTCGCGGGCTGGGTCACCTTCAGGCGGCCGAGTTTCTCTACGAGACGCGCCTCTTTCCCGACCTCGAGTACACCTTCAAGCACGCGCTCACCCATGAGGTGGCCTACGGGATCCTCCTCCACGCCCGGCGCCGTGACCTCCACGCCCGGATCGCGGAGACCATGGAGCGCCTCTACGGTGATCGCCTCGGCGAGCAGATCGAGCGGCTCGCCCATCACGCGCTCTGTGGCGAGGTGTGGGAGAAGGCGGTGCCCTATCTCCGGCAGGCCGGACTCAAGGCGGCCACCCGATCGGCACTGCGGGAAGCCCAGGTCTGGTTCGATCAGGCGTTGGGTGTTCTGGCGGCGCTGCCGGTGAGCCCGTCCACGCTGGAACAGGGCTTCGAGATCCGCCTCGAGCTGGGGGCGGTGCTGGTGCAACTCGGTGAGGCTCGGCGGAGGCTGGAGCACGCGCGCCAGGCAGAAACCCTCGCCGAGCGGTTGAACGACGACCGCCGCCGAGGCCGGGCCTATCTTGCCCTATGCAACGCCCACGCGCTGCTCGGCGAGCTGGACGAGGCGCTGGTGGCCGGCACCCGCGCGCTGGAGATTGCCGGGCGCCTCGGGGACCTGAGGTTCCGCATCCTGGCCCCGACCTATCTCGCGCAGGCGCATTTCTACCGGGGCGATTTCGAGCGGACGGTCGAGCTGGCCACCGATAGCCTCGCGGCGCTGCCCGCCGACTGGGTCCGCGAGCCTTTCGGATACAGCCCCATACCGATACCGGTCTACTGTCGCCTCTGGGTGGTCCACAGCCTCGCCGAACTCGGCCGATTCGCCGAGGCGGCCCCGTACGAGGCCGAGTTGCTCCGGCTCGCCGGGCCGACGCAGCATGCGTTCACCGTTGGTGCGGCCCACAACGCCGCGAGCTGGCTTCACCTCCGGAAGGGTGACTGGGCGACGGCGCGCTCAGTGATCGAGCACGGGATCGCGGCGTTCCGGATGGGGAACATCGTCGCCGACCTTCCTACCATGGTCGCCGCCTCCGCCTGGGTCCTCGCGCAGGTCGGCGAGGCGAGCGAGGCGCTGACCCGGCTGCGGGAGGGCGCGCTGCTCCTCGAGTGTCAAGCGGCGTGGCACGGCGTGCTCATGCCCTACCAGTCGATGGGTCGTGCCGCTCTGTTGCTCGACCGGCTCGACGAGGCGCAGAGTCTGGGCGAACGCGCGGTCACATATTCTCCGTTTCGCCAGGGCGACGAAGCCCATGCGCTGCACCTGCTCGGCGACATCGCGATCCATCCCGACCGATTCGATGCCGAGAGCGGAGAGACCTACTACCGGAAGGCGCTGGCGCTCGCCGAGCCGCGCGGCATGCGGCCCCTCATCGCCCACTGCCATCTTGGTCTCGGCAAACTCTACCGGCGCACCGGCCAACGCGAGCAGGCGCACGAACACCTCACCATCGCGACGACGCTGTACCGCGAGATGGACATGCAGTTCTGGCTGGAGCAGGCGGAGACGGAGATGAGGAGTTGGCAGGAGAGTCGTTGAGGGTATTCGCTCGCTCATCTCGAGGCGATTTCTTCGAAACGGTCTAGTTTTTCTGGGCAGGTCCCGCTGAGCGCGACAAGATTCCCTCGACCTAGAAGCGTTCGAAGGTCCTTCTTTTGGCACGTGGAGGCTAGAGTTCACGACACTTGGTGGTGTTTCTTCTGGAATACAGTTGAACGGTTCGGGCGGTAGAGGTAGATAGGCAGCTTGAGTCCGAGCGAGTATCAGGAGCTTGTCGAGTTTCTGACCGGGCAGTTCGGCCAGATTGAGCGGCAGTTCCATGACTTGACGCTGCAGATAGATCGGCGCTTCACCGTCCTGGACAGGCGATTTGAGGCATTCCAGGGGAGATTTACCCGCGGTTGGAGCAGGAGTACTATGCCATCTCGCAACAGCTGCGACGGATCGAGGCGGCCCTGACGGACGAGAGCGGGCGGCGGGCGATTCTCGAGCGAGACCTCGCGGTGCTCAAGGAGCACGTCGGGCTGCTTCAGGCGCGGATTTCGGAGATCGAGCGGCGGTTGGGTTTCTAGGCCGCCCGCCCCCTCACCCTGCCCTCTCCCCCTCCGGGGGCGAGGGGAGCGGGGAGCTAGCGGGTTGGCTGCTTGCTCCGGGCGCGCGCTACCAGCTCGGCGACGCGATCGCGGTCCTCGCCCTTGGGCACCAGCGCCATGAACCGCTCCCACGCGGCCACCGCGCCCGCGTAGTCGTGCTTCTGCTCGTAGAGCACCTGGCCGCGATAGAGATAGGCGGGGGCGTACTTCGGGTCGATCTGGAGCGCCTTGTCGAAGGTCTCGAGGGCGGAGTCGGCGTGACCGCCGACCGCGACGATGAGGCCCAGGTGGGTCATCGCGTCCACGTTGCGCTCGTCGCGCTTGAGCACCGCCTGGTAGGCGGCGATCGCCTCGGAGTAGCGGCCCTCGAAGCACCGCCGCGCCGGCCGCGAACGTGGCCGGGTGCCGCGTCCACGAGGCGCGCTCCGCTCGCAGCACGGTTGTCCGCGGCTGGGGGAGCGCGGGGGCCATTTCGGGGCCCCCGCGTAAGAGATCCAGCTCGGTGATCAGCACCCCCGCGCGGGACTCGTAGCGCTCGCGGAGGCTCTGGAAGTCGGGATCGGAGAGATGGCCCGCGTCGTGGTCGAACTCGAGCTCGCGCAGCGCGCGATAGAGCGCGGCCTTCTCCTCTTCCAGCTCGAGCCGGCGGTCGTCGGAGGCGCGCCCGGGCGACGGCGCCGCCGCGCCGGGGCGGCCGCCGAGCAGGGGCCACAGCACGATCACGAGCGCGGGCACCACGATCGCGGCGATCAGGGTGATCTGGAGCGCGGTCACGGCTCGCGCTCGGCCATCTCACGCTGGATGCGCGCGCGCATCGCGGCGTCCGGCGCGGGGCCGGGGCTCGCCTCGGCGGCCCGGCGGCTCCAGCGCCGCACCAGCAGGAGCACCAGCACCAGGCCCGCCCCGAGGGCTACGAACGGCACCACCCAGACCAGCAGGTTGAAGCCCTGCCGGGGCGGGGAGAGCAGGATCCAGAGGCCGTACTTCTCCACGAAGTAGGCCTTCACCTGCTCGGGCGAGTCGCCCGCGGCGAGCCGCTCGCGGATGATGCCGCGCATCTGATTCGCGGTCTCCGAGGGCGAGTCGGCCACCGAGAGGCTCTGGCAGACCACGCACCGGAGCTGGCCGCCGATCTCGTGGACGGTCTCCTCGCTGACCGGCGCGGCGGCGAGCGGGGATATTGCCGCGAGCGGCGCGATCAGGAGCAGGGTCAGGGCCAGCGCGCGGATCACGCCGGCTCCGCCAGCAGCTTCTCGACCTGCTGCTTCATGATCTCGTCGGTGACGGCGCCGACCTTCCTGAAGCGCACCTGCCCCTTGCGATCGATGAAGAACGTCTCCGGGACGCCGTAGACGCCGTAGTCCACCGAGACGCGGCCCGAGGGGTCGGGCGCGTTCGGAAACGTATGGCCGAACTGGGCGAGGAAGCGCCGGGCGGGCTCCTCCTTGTCCTGGATGTTGACGCCGATCAGGACGGCGCCGCGATCCCGGTAGGCCTGCCAGGCCCGCTCGAGGCTCGGCGCCTCGTCGTAGCAGGCCGGCACGCACCACGACGCCCAGAAGTTGACGACCACGACCTTGCCGCGCAGGGCGTCGAGGCTTACCGGCTTGCCGTCGAAGGCGGTCAGCGCGAACGGCGAGGCCGGCTTGCCGAGCAGCGGCGACGGGATATCGCGCGGGTCGGTGCGAAAGCCGTAGGCCAGCAGCGCCAGCACCGGCACGACCGCGAGCGGGATCGCCCAGCGTAGCGCGCGCGAGCGCGCACTCATGCCATGACCGCGTGATCCCGACCCGGCCGCGCCGCGGTCCACCGGCCCTCGGGCACGATGGCGAGCGCCGCACCCAGGGTCAGGATCAGGCCGCCGATCCAGAGCCAGGAGACCATCCGGTTGATCTGGACCTTGACGGTGGCATGCGAGCCGTCGCGGGCGAAGTCGCCCAGGACGAGGTAGAGGTCCTCGACGAAGCCCAGCCGGTAGTCCACCGCCGCGATCGGGGTCTGCTCCTGCGGGTAGAACTTCTTGGCCGGGGTGAGCACGGTGTAGGGCCCGCGGCGGTCGGAGACCGAGAAGGTGCCGACGACTTTGAAGTGGTTGGACTCCTCCACCGGCTGCAGATCGTCGAAGCGGATGGTGTAGCCGGCCAGCTCGACGGTCGCGCCGCGGTTGATGGTGGCCTCGGTCTGGGTGGACCAGGCCTGCGAGCCGGCCACGCCGAGGGCGATGACCAGGATGCCCAGGTGCACCACGAAGCCGCCGTAGCGCCGGTTCTGGCGCAACGCGAGCCCCCAGGTGGCCTCGAGCCAGCCGTCGCCGGTCCGCCGGCGGGCACGGGCGGCGCGCCAGAAGTCGAGCGCGATGGTGGCGGCCACGAACACCACGAGGCCCATGCAGAGCAGCACCAGGAGATTGCCGACGCCGAAGGCCCGGCAGAGGGCGGCGCCCACCACCCCGATCACCACCGGCATCAGGAAGTTACGGCGGAGGTTCTCGGCGGAGGCGCGGCGCCAGGCGATCAGCGGGCCCACCCCCATGAGGAAGATGAGGGCCAGGAAGATCGGGATATTCACCAGGTTGAAGAACGGCGCGCCCACGCTCACCTTCTGGCCATTCACCGCCTCCGAGAGCAGCGGGAACACCGTGCCGAAGAACACGGTGAAGGCCGCCGCCACCAGGAAGAGGTTGTTCAGGAGGAAGGCGGACTCGCGGGAGAAGATCGAGTCGAGCTCGCTCTGGGCCCGGAGCCGCTCGATCCGCCAGGCGAGCAGCGAGAAGGCGCCGAGCATGACCAGGGCGAGGAACACGAGGAAGAAGATGCCGATCGAGCCCTGGGTGAAGGCGTGCACGGAGCCGATGATGCCGGAGCGGGTGAGGAACGTCCCGAAGAGAGTGAGGCTGAAGGTGAGGATGATGAGGGTGAGGTTCCAGAGCTTCAGCATGCGCCGCCGCTCCTGGATCATCACCGAGTGCAGGAACGCGGTGGCGGTGAGCCACGGCATGAAGGCCGCGTTCTCCACCGGGTCCCACGCCCAGTAGCCGCCCCAGCCCAGCACGTGGTAGCTCCACCAGCCGCCGATCAGGAGGCCGAGGGCGAGGAAGTACCAGGCGATGATGGTCCAGCGCCGGGTGATGGTGAGCCACTCGTCCCCGGTGCGGCCCACGATGAGCGCGGCCATCGCGAAGGCGAAGGGCACCGTGAAGCCGGTGAAGCCCAGGTAGAGCGCCACCGGGTGCGTGATCATCCCGGAGTCCTCGAGCAGCGGATTGAGGCCGCGGCCGTCGGCGGGAATGGGGGAGAGGCGCTCGAAGGGCGGCGCCGGGATCGTCATCACCAGGAGGAAGAAGGCGGCGATGCCGAGCATCACGGCCAGCGCCCACGGGTAGAGCTGGGGCTGAGTGCGGCGGTAGCGGCCCACCATGATCAGGGTGTAGAGCGAGAGCATCCACGCCCAGAGAATGATGGACCCCTCGAGCGCGCCCCAGAGCGCGGTGATGCGGTAGTAGAAGGGCGTGCCGCGGTTGGTGTTGTTGGCCACGTAGCGAACCGAGAAGTCGAAGGACAGGAACGCGTAGACCAGCAGGAGCATGGAGGCGGTGATCAGGAGCCAGACGCCGATGGCCGCGCGCTCGGAGGAGCGCTGGAGATCGGCCCGGCCCTTGAGCCCGCTCATCGCGGCGGCGCCGGCCCCGTACAGGGCCAGCACGAGCGCGCCCACGGTCAGCGCGTAGCCCAGTTCCGGAGTCATGGTTTGGGCTCCGAGCCTCTCAGAGTCTTGAGCAGCTCCTTGTAGCCCGCCTGGCTCCCGTCGTGCGGCGCCTTGTACTCCTCCGAGTGCTTGGCCATGATGGTCGTGGCCTGGAAGTAGCCGTCGCGGCTCCAGGTGCCCTCGACGACCGCGCCGCGCGCCTCCGCGAAGAGATCGGGCGGCGTGCCGCGGTGGCGGACCGGGACCGTGGCCTGGCCGTCCGAGAGGGTGAAGCGCAGGTCGAGGCTCTTGGGGTCCCACGCGAGCGTGCCGGGCTGGACCATGCCGCCGAGGCGATAGGCCTTGCCGGCCACCGGCGCCGCGCCCAGCTCGCTCGGGGTGACGAAGTACACCACCGACTGGGTCACGCCCGCGTAGACGAGATAGGCGAGCGCGGCCACGATGACGAGGCCGCCCGCCAGGAACTTCGCCTGGCGCTTCATGCCGCGCGCGGCTTCGCGGCCCGGCGCGCGGCGAGCGCGCGGGTCCGGCGCGCCAGGTGGCGCCAGTAGGTGAGGAGCGCGACGGCGGCGATGCCGTACGCGGCGAAGACGTACCCCCAGTTGGACGGCATCAGGTCTGCTCCTCGAGCCGGGCGATCTCCATCCGGCGCGACAGGAAGTAGGCGAACAGCAGGGTGAAGGCCACCCAGTTGACGAACAGGGCGAGCCCGATGGCGGGATCGATCGGGGACCGCTCGGGTCCCAGGATGGTGGAGGGCTGGTGCAGCGCCCGCCACCACTTCACCGAGAAGTGCACGATCGGGATATTGACCGCGCCCAGGATGCCGACCACCGCTGCGTAGCGCGCCCGCGCGTCCGGATCCTCGATCAGGCTGCGCAGCAGGAGGTAGCCCACGTAGACCATGAAGAGCACCGCGGTCGAGGTGAGGCGCGCGTCCCAGGTCCACCACGTGCCCCAGGTCGGCTTGCCCCAGATGGAGCCGGAGACGATGGTGAGGCCGGTGAAGAGCACGCCGATCTCGCCGGCGGCGGCGGCCAGGCGGTCCCAGCCGGGCTGCCGCGTGGCCAGGTAGCCGATGCTGCCCGCCAGCACGAGGCCGAAGGCCAGGTAGGCGGTGAGCACCGCCGGCACGTGGAGGTACATGATGCGCTGCACGTTGCCCTGGACGGCCTCGCGGGGCGCGTAGCCGAATCCGGCGGCGAGGCCCACCACCAGCCCCAGCACCGCCAGCCAGCCGAGCGCGCGGGTCATCTCAGCCTTCCAGCACGAACTCGAAGGTGAGGAGCCCGATCGTGACGTAGACGAGATCGGCGCCCGCGAGCAGCTTGAGCCAGTGCGCCACGTCGGCGAGCGGCTGGCCGAGCAGCAGGGCCTGGGTGGCGCTCACGGTGGCCAGGAGCACGGGCACCTGCACGGGGAGCAGCAGCACCGGGAAGAGCAGCTCGCGGGCGCGCACCTGCGTCGTCATGGCCGCAAAGAGCGTCCCCACCGCCGCCAGCCCGATCGTGCCGAGCGCCAGGACCAGCGCCAGCGGCGCCGCCGGTGTCCAGAGATCGACGTTGTAGAATACGCCGAAGAGTACCACCAGGATGATCTCGACGGCGGTCATCAGCACGCAGTTGCCCGCGAGCTTGCCGAGGTAGATCGCCGACTTGTCGCCGGGGGTGAGCCGCAGCCCCTCCCAGCAGTCGTTGTCGCGCTCGCCGAGGAAGCTCCGGCCGAGGCCGAGCAGCCCGGCCAGGATGAAGCCCAGCCAGAGCAAGCCCGGCACCGCGGCGGCCAGCCGCTCGCGATCCGGACCCAGCGCGAACTGGAAGAGGAAGAGCAGCAGCAGGCAGAAGAAGAGGAGCGCGTTGGCGTGCTCCTTCGCGCGCCGCTCGATGAGCAGGTCTTTCCAGAGGATGATCCACGCGCGCCGGGCGTAGGTCACGTGCCGCCCTCGGCCGAGTCGGTGAGGCTCTCGCCCAGGCGGTGGAGCTCCTCGGGCGAGAGGTCCGCGGCCGGGCGGTCCATCAGGAGCCGGCCGCTGCCCAGGATGGCCACGCGGTCGGCCACGCCGAGCCCGCCCTCGAAGCTGTGGGTGGCGAGGACCGCGGCGCCCCCCGCGGCCTTGAAGCCCAGCAGGAACTCGTTGACCCACTTTCGCCCGCGCCGGTCGAGCCCGGTGAAGGGCTCGTCGAGCAGGAGCAGCCGGGCCTGGCCCAGGAGCACGCGGGCCAGCCCGAGCCGCCGCTTCATGCCGGCCGAGAACGTGCGCACGCGCTCGTCCGCCACGCCGTCGAGCTCCACCTGGGCGAGCGCGGCGGCGAGCCGCCCGGGGGCGGTGTCGCCGCCCCGCATAGTCTCCCAGAAGCGGAGGTTCTCCCGAGCGGTGAGGTCTTCATAGACGTAAGAGCCGTGGGCCACCATGCCGATGAGCGCGCGCGCGCGCTCGGGCTCGCGGAGGGCGTCGGCGCCGCCGATGCTGAGCGAGCCGGCAGTGGGACGGAGCAGGGTGGCCAGTATTCGGAGCAGCGTGGTCTTGCCGGCGCCGTTGGGGCCGAGCAGGGCCAGGCACTGGCCGGGGCCCAGCTCGAAGGACACGCCGTCGATGACGCTATTGGACCCGTAGGTCTTCCGAAGCTCCCGCGCCGCGATCATGTTCGCGAAAAAGGGGAGACGGTGTCCCGTCTCCCCCGGCCCGCTACGAGGACTCCGTTGGATCCGACGACCAGCCTACCGGGCCTGCGATCGGGCCATCGCGCGCAGCCGCGCCACCCGCTCCGCGATCGGCGGATGCGTCGAGAAGAGGGTCGTCCAGCCGCCACCGGTGAGCGGATTGACGATGAAGAGGTGTGCCGTCGCCGGGGTGGCCTGCATCGGCGCCACCTTGGAGGCCACCTCGAGCTTCTCGAGCGCCTTGGCCAGCCCCCAGGGCTGACCGGCCATCTGGGCTCCGGTGGCGTCGGCCTGGAACTCCCGCGAGCGCGAGACCGCCATCTGGATCAGCATGGCCGCGATGGGCGCCAGCACGATCATGAGCAGGCCGCCGATGAGGCCCCCGCCGCCCGAGTCGTTCTCGTCGCTGTCCCGCCGGCCGCCGCCGAAGATCATCGCCCACTGGGCCATGTGGGCCATGTACGTGATCGCCCCGGCCAGGGTGGCCGCGATGGCCATGATCAGCGTGTCGCGGTTCTGCACGTGGGAGAGCTCGTGGGCCAGGACCCCTTCCAGCTCTTCCTCACTCATGATGCGCAAGATGCCTTCTGTGACGGCGATCGCCGCGTGCTGCGGGTTGCGGCCGGTCGCGAAGGCGTTCGGGGCCTCGCCCGGGATGACGTAGACCCGCGGCATCGGCATGCCGGCGCGGGTGGCCAGGGTGCGGACGATCCGGTAGAGCCCGGGCGCTGTCGCCTCATCCACCGGCTGGGCGCGGTACATCGCCAGGACGATCTTGTCCGAGAACCAGTAGCTGCCCAGGTTCATCACCATGGCCAGCACGAAGGCCATGACCATGCCGTTTTGGCCGCCGAGCGCCCCGCCGATGAGCACGAGCAGCACCGTGAGGGCCGCCAGCAGGACACCGGTTTTCATGAGGTTTGCCATGCGCTCGTCCTCCCGGTCCGAATGCTAGCAGTCGAGTCTCAGACCGTCAAGCAAGTGGCGACTTTACGGGCTTTTGGGTTGACAAGGGGTACCCCCACGCTTATACTGACGCGTCTATGAGGAAAACTCCTTACTTGACGGAAGCTTAGACGAGGTTCTTCACGTGCTGATCCAGGTAGGCGACATTCCACCCGAAGGTCTGCGCATCGAAGGGACCGCGGACTTCCCGCGGCCGTTCCTTGATCACACCTGGGCCCTCGACGATCTGGCGCTGACCATCGAGAAGGACGGCGACACGGTCTTCGTCCGGGGCGATCTCTCCGCGCGGGTCCCGCTCACGTGCGGGCGCTGCGTCGAGGGCTACACCGTGACCGTCCGCCCGGCCGTGGATGCCCGCTTCGTGCCCATGCCGGCGACGCGCGGCGAGGAGTGCGAGCTGGGCGCCGGCGAGCTCGAGACCGACGTCTATCAGCACGGCACGCTCGATCTCACGGCCCTGCTGGAGACCGAGACCACCCTGGCCTTGCCCATGAAGCCGCTCTGCCGGGAAGGCTGCCGGGGTCTCTGCCCCGCCTGCGGCGGCAACCGCAACGCCACCGACTGCGCGTGCGAGACGCCCGCGCCCGACTCCCGCTGGGCGGCCCTCAAGGACTGGGCCGGCCGGTCGAGATAGCCCGAACAGGAGCCATCCGATGCCTCTGCCCAAGCGACGCCACTCCAAGACGCGCGGCCGGAAGCGGCGCACGCACTACAAGATGGTCGCGCCCACGCGATCCCTCTGCCCGCAGTGCCGCGAGGTCAAGCCGCCCCACCACATCTGCCCCCACTGCGGTTTCTACAAGGGACGGGAAGTCATCTCGGTCGAAGGAGAATAGTTCTTTCCGGCTGAGGCGGGCCGTGCCATAAGATCGGCGCCATGAAGATCGCGGTGGACGCCATGGGAGGCGACTTCGGTCCCGCCGTCGTGGTCGAGGGCGCGGTGGCGGCGTGCCGGGAGTTTGGGCTCGCCTCGGTGCTGGTCGGGGACAAGGCGGCGATCGAGCGCGAGCTGGTGCGACTCAAGGCCCAGGACCTGCCGGTCACGGTGCGCCACGCCTCGCAGGTGGTGGGCATGGCGGAGGCGCCGTCGCAGGCGCTCCGCCGCAAGCGCGACTCCTCGCTGCGCGTGGCCGCCGAGCTGGTGAAGGACGGCGAGTGCGGGGCCATCGTCTCCGCCGGCAATACCGGCGCGGCCATGGCCATCAGCATGTTCGTCATGGGCGTGCTGCCCGGGGTGGACCGGCCCGCGATCGCGGCGCCCCTGCCGAGCCTGGCCGGCTACACCGTGCTCATCGACGCGGGCGCCAACGTGGATCCCAAGCCGCGCCAGCTCTTCCAGTTCGCGGTCATGGGCCACGTCTACTCGCGGCACATCGTGGGCAAGGACAATCCGCGGGTGGGTCTGCTCTCGGTGGGCGAGGAAGAGGGCAAGGGCACCGACCTGACCAAGGAAGCCTTCGAGGACCTGCGCGGCTCGTCGCTCAACTTCATCGGCAATATCGAGGGGCGCGACATCTACAACGGCCGCTGCGACGTGGTGGTGACCGACGGCTTCACCGGCAACGTCTGCCTCAAGGTCTCCGAGAGCCTGGCCGAGATGCTCACCGCGATGATCCGCGAGGAGCTGGGGCGCGACGTGCTCTCGCTCGCGGGCGCCGCGCTCGCCCGGCGAGCCTTCGCGCGCCTGAAGCGCCGGGTGGACTACACCGAGATGGGCGGCGCCCCCCTGCTCGGCATGAACGGGGCCGCCATCATCTGCCACGGCGCCTCCCCGGTGAAGGCGATCAAGAACGCGGTGCGCGTGGCCGCCGATTGGGTTCGCAACGACGTGAACCACCACATCAAGACCGCGCTCGAGGCCGAGGCCGTCCTCGCCGAGGGACGGGAGGGAGGCCGGGAATGAACCGGGCTCGCATCATCGGCGTGGGCGCCTTCGCCCCGAAGCGGATCCTGACCAACCAGGAGCTCGAGAAGATGGTCGCCACCTCCGACGAGTGGATCGTCCAGCGCACCGGGATCCGGGAGCGCCACATCGTCGACGAGGGCGAGGGGCCGGCGGACCTGGCCATCCGGGCCGCCCAGCAGGCGATGGAGCGGGCCCAGGTCACCGCGCAGGAGATCGACTTCATCGTGGTGGGCACCACCGCGGGGGACATGAATTTCCCCACCACCGCCAACCTGGTCCAGCATCGCCTGGGCTGCCGCAACGCGGGCTCGGTGGACGTCTACGCGGCCTGCTCGGGCTCGGTCTACAGCCTGTCCATCGGCGCTCAGTACGTCCAGACCGGCAAGTACCGGACTGTACTTTGCATCGGGGCCGAGTGCCTCTCGCGCATCACCGACTTCACCGACCGCGGCACCTGCATCCTGCTCGCCGACGCCGCGGGCGCCGCGGTGCTCCGGCCCTCCACCGATGCCGCCGGCATCATCGATACCGACCTCTACTCGGACGGCCGCTACGGTGATCTGCTGATCCAGCCCGCGGGGGGCTCGCTGCGTCCCGCCACCCACGAGACGGTGGACCAGCGCCTGCACTTCGCCAAGATGAAGGGGAACGAGGTGTTCAAGGTGGCGGTGCGGATGTTCGGCGACTGCGCCGAGCGCATCCTCAAGAACAACGGCTTCACCGCCAATGATCTCGACCTCTTCGTGCCCCACCAGGCGAACCTCCGCATCATCGAGGCGGCGGTCAAGCGCCTCAAGGTGCCGATGGACAAGGTGATGGTCAACGTGGAGCGCTACGGCAATACCGGCGCCGCCTCGGTCTACGTGGCGCTCGAGGAGGCGTGGACGACCGGCCGGCTCAAGCCCGGCGATCTCGTGCTGATGGCCGCCTTCGGCGGCGGCTTCACCTGGGGCGCGGCGCTGCTGCGATGGTAGCCGGCGCCCTCGCCTTCCTCTTCCCCGGCCAGGGCTCGCAGGAGGTCGGGATGGGCCGCGCGCTCGCGGAGAGCTCGCCCGCCGCCGCGGCGGTCTGGGCCGAGGCGGACGCCGCGCTCGCCTTCCCGCTCTCGAAGCTCTGCTTCGAGGGGCCGGCCGCCGACCTGGCCCTGACCGCCAACACCCAGCCCGCGGTGCTGACCACGAGCGTGGCCGCCGCCGCCGCGCTGGCCGAGCGGGGCGTGACCCCCGGCCTCGCGGCCGGCCACAGCCTGGGCGAGTACTCCGCGCTCGTGGTCGCGGGCGCGCTGCGCTTCGCGGAGGCGGTGCGGCTGGTGCGCCGCCGCGGCGAGTTCATGCAGGAGGCGGTGCCGGTGGGCACCGGCGCGATGGCCGCGCTACTGGGGGTGGAGCTGGCCACCGCCGAGCAGTTGTGCGGGGAGGCCGCGCAGGGCGAGGTGGTGGGGGTGGCCAATATCAACTCGCCAGGCCAGATCGTCATCGCGGGACACCGCGCGGCGGTGGAGCGCGCGGTCGAGGCGGCCGCGGCGCGCGGCGGCCGGAAGAGCGTGCTGCTGCCGGTGAGCGCGCCCTTCCACTGCGCGCTCATGAAGCCGGCCGCGGAGCGCCTGGCCGCAGAGCTGGAGCGGGTCGCGGTGAGCGACCCGCGCGTCCCGGTAATCCGCAATGTGGACGGCGGGGTCACCCGGACCGCCGACGAGGTGAAGCCGTTCCTGATCCAGCAGATGGCGAGCCCGGTGCGCTGGACCGACTGCGTGGAGCGCCTCGTGCGCGAGGGCGCGACCGGCTTCCTCGAGGTCGGGCCCGGCCGCGTGCTGACCGGGCTGCTGAAGCGCACGCTCGACGGCGCGCGCGGCCACCCGGTGGAGGATCCCGCGTCCCTGGACAAGGCGGTCGCGGCGGTCGCGGCGGTCGGCGGCGGCGCGGCGTGAGCTCGGGTAAAGCCCTGGCGGGAAAGGTCGCGATCGTGACCGGCGGTGGCCGGGGCATCGGCCTCGCCATCGCCCGGTCGCTGGCAGAGGACGGCGCCTCCGTGGTAGTCTCTGGCCGCGACGCGGCGCGTCTCGACGTGGCGGTGAAAGAGCTGGAGGCCCTGGGCGCGCCGGCGCTGGCGGTTCCGGCCGACGCCACCCAGCGCGATGAAGTAGACCGTTTGATAAACGCGACCCGGGAGCGCTTCGGGCGCATCGACGTGGTCGTCAACAACGCCGGAATCACGCGCGATCAGCTCCTGGTCCGGATGAAGGACGACGACTGGGATCAGGTGCTCGACACGAACCTGCGCGGGGTATTCCTGATGACCCGCGCGGCGGGCAAGGTGATGATGAGGCAGAAGAGCGGGCGTATCATCAGCATCGCTTCCACCGCGGGGGCGATGGGCAACCCCGGCCAGGTGAATTACTCGGCGGCCAAGGCGGGCGTGATCGGGCTCACCAAGGCGGCGGCGCGGGAGCTCGCGCACTGGAACATCCTGGTGAACGCGGTGGCGCCCGGGCTCATCGAGACGGACATGACGGCCGCGATCCCCGCGGAGGCCCGCGAGGCGATGCTTCAGCAGGTGCCGCTCAAGCGAATCGGGCAGAGCCGTGAGGTGGCGGAGGTGGTGCGGTTCCTCGCCGGCGACGGCGCGAGCTACATCACCGGTCAGACGATCCACGTCAACGGCGGACTCTACGTTTAATCCAATCGCAGTCAGGAGGGGAGGGCATGGCGAAGCCGGTTGAGGAGCGGGTCAAGGAGATCATCGTCGAGCAGCTCGGAGTGGAAGAGGACGAGGTGTTGCCGGCCGCGAAGTTCATCGAGGACCTCGGGGCCGACTCCCTCGACACCGTCGAGCTCGTGATGGCCTTCGAGGAGGAGTTCGATCTCGAGATCCCGGACGAGGACGCCGAGAAGATCGCCACCGTCGGGGACGCCATCAGCTATATCAAAGAGAACCAATAGGATCGGGCGCACGGAGAGGCGCGTGGACGCGCGTCGAGTCGTCATCACCGGGGCGGGGGCGGTCACGCCGATCGGCAATACCGCCGAGGAGTTCTGGACCGCCCTGACGGAGGGGAAGTCGGGAATCGGGCCCATCACCCGGTTCGACGCGAGTCTTTTGCCCACCCGGATCGCGGGTGAGCTGAAGGGCTTCGACTCGCTCCGCTACATCGACAAGAAGGACGACCGCAAGTTCGACCCGTTCCTCAAGTACGCGGTGGCCTGCGGGGTGATGGCGGTAGAGGACTCGGGCCTGAACCTGGAGCGGGTGGACAAGAACCGGTTCGGCGTGATGGTGGGCTCCGGCATCGGCGGGATCACCACCCTCCTGGAGAGCCACAAGGTCCTGCTCGAGAAGGGGCCGGACCGGGTGTCCCCCTTCTTCATCCCGATGCTGATCGTGAACATGGCGTCCGGCCTCCTCTCGATGCGCTTCGGGGCCAAGGGGCCGAACTCCTCGGTGGTGACCGCCTGCGCGACCGGCAATCACGCGATCGGCGACGCGACGCGGATCATCCAGCGCGGCGACGCCGACGTCATGATCGCGGGCGGGGCCGAGGCCATCATCATCCCCCTGACCTTCGCGGGCTTTTGCCAGATGAAGGCGATGTCGACCAGAAACGATGATCCGGGCCGGGCTTCTCGTCCGTTCGATGCCACCCGCGACGGCTTCGTGTGCGGGGAGGGCGGCGGCCTCGTGGTGCTGGAGTCGCTGGATCACGCCCTCGCGCGCGACGCGCGGATCTACGCGGAGGTGGTGGGCTACGCCATGACCGGCGACGCCTACCACATGACCGCGCCCGACCCCGAGGCGGACGGCGCCGCGCGGGCCATGGCGCTGGCGGTTTCGGACGCGGGCATCGAGCCGTCGGCGGTCGGCTACATCAACGCCCACGGGACCTCCACGCCCTACAACGACAAGTCGGAGACCATGGCGATCAAGCGCGTCTTCGGCGAGCACGCCCGGAAGCTCGCGGTCTCCTCCACCAAGTCCATGACCGGACACCTGCTGGGGGCGGCGGGCGGGATCGAGGCGATCGCCACCGCGTTCGCGATCTATCACGGGATCCTGCCCCCGACCATCAACTACGAGACGCCGGATCCCGACTGCGACCTCGACTACGTCCCGAACCACGCCCGCAAGCAGGACGTGGAGATCGCGCTCAGCAACGCGTTCGGCTTCGGGGGCACGAACGCCACGATCGTCCTCCGGAAGTATCGCGCCTAGACTCGGAGGGGGCTACGCCCCCTTCCGAACCTCCCCCAACGGCAGAGAGCGCGGGCGGAGCCCGCGCGGAAAGTGGAGCTCGATGGTCGCGGCTCATCCGGTGTCAACGGGACGCCCGCGGCGTTGACCGTCGCGCCGGATCCCGCCGGCGTGCTGGGCCCGCGCCTGGGTCACACCTTCCGCGATCCCGAGCTGCTGAGACAGGCGCTGACCCATCGCTCGTTCACGAACGAGAATCCCGGCGCGCCCGACAACGAGCGGCTCGCCCTCCTGGGCGACGCGGTGCTGGCCCTCGTCGTCGCCGAGCGGCTGCTCGCGGCCGCGCCCGAGGAGCCGGTCGGGATGCTGACCCCGCGGCGGGAGGAGTCGGTGCTCGCCACCGCGCTGGAGGCCGTCGTGGGCGTCATCTATCTGGAAGCCGGCCTCGCCGCGGCCCGCGGGGCCGTCGCGCGCCTGGCCGTGTGGTAACCTGCCTCCATGCGTCTCTGGCCCTTTCCGCTCTCGACCGCGCACGGGACCAACGGCGCCCCCGCGGAGGGCTACACGGTCGTCGAGGATCTACTGCGCCGCAACATCGAGGACGTCTTCCGCGTCGAGCGGCAGGAGGTGCGGGGGGCGACGTTCGGCTGGGGCGGGCAGCTCCTCGTGGAGCCCGCGCGCGCGCTCGCCCTGATCGAGCCGCGCCTGAAGCGCTTCGGCTACACGCCCTTCCTCGGCCGCCAGGGCGACCTGGTGTGGATCCGCGCGGTGCCGCTGGCCGACGTGAGGGAGTCCTCGCGCCCGGGCGTCAACCTGCTGCTCTTCGTGCTCACCGTGCTCTCCACGCTCGCCGCGGGCTGCCTGATCACCGGCTCCTTCCCGTTCGTGACCTTCAATCCGTTTCTCCAGCCGCTCCGCCTGCTCGACGGCGTGCCCTTCTCCTTCACCCTGATCGCCATCCTGGGCACCCACGAGTTCGGCCACTACTTCACGGCCCGCTACTACGGGGCGTCGGTGAGCCTGCCGTTCTTCATCCCGGCCCCGCCGCCGATCTTCCTCTTCGGCACCCTGGGCGCGGTGATCCGCATGCGGTCGCCCGCCCGGGACCGGAACTCCCTCTTCGACATCGCGGTGGCCGGGCCGCTCGCCGGGCTGGTGGTGGCGGTGCCCGCCCTGCTCCTGGGCCTGCAGTGGTCGCGGGTGGGGATGGTGCTGCCGGAGCACAGCGGCATGACCTTCGGGGACTCGCTGCTCATGCGCCTGCTCACCTGGATGGTCTTCGGCCCCATCCCGCCGGGGATGGACGTCTTCGTGCACCCGGTCGCGCTCGCGGGCTGGGTGGGCCTCTTCGTCACCGCGCTCAACCTGTTCCCGATCGGCCAGCTCGACGGCGGGCGCATCGCGTACGCGCTCGTCGGCGCGCGGCACCGGCAGGTGTCCATCGCCGCTCTGGTCGGCCTCGCCGCGCTCGGCGCGGTGTTCCAGTCGGCCAACTGGATCGTCTTCGGCGCGCTCATCCTCCTGCTCATGGGCTTCCATCACGCCCCGCCGCTCGACGACCTCACCCCGCTGTCACCCCGCCGCTACGCCCTCGGCGTCTTCTGCCTCATCCTCCTGATCGCCCTGATCCCCCCCGTCCCCATACGTTAGCTCGGAGGGGGGCTGCGCCCCCCTTCCGGACCTCCTCCCAGAATCAGGTCGCGCGGGCGAAAGCCGGCGCTCGAAAGCGGACGGGCCACCCGTATCGGTTCCGGGTCGTATTGCCAGAGCTGACCTGCTGCGGGTAAGATTGCGGCGCTTTGCGCCGCCGCCTCCTCGTCACGTCGCCGGTCACTCGCAGGAGACACGCCTGTGCCTGAAGATCGGGCAGACGCGAAGGGCCTCGAGGCGCTGATCAAGAAGGGCCTGGTGGACACCGTGCTCACGGTGTTCGCCGACGGCCTCGGCCGCCTGATGGGCAAGCGCGTCGTCGGCCGCTATTTCCTCGACCACGTCGTGGACGATGGCGTCCACGCGTGCATCTACCTGTTCACGGTGGACATGGAGATGGAGCCGCTGCCCGGCTTCAAGCTCGCCTCGTGGGAGCGGGGCTACGGGGACATGAAGCTTGTCCCGGACCTCACCACCTGGCGGCTCCTGCCCTGGCTGCCCAAGACCGCGCTGGTCTTCTGCGACGTCTACACCGAGGAAGGCGAGCCGATCGAGGAAGCGCCGCGCTGGGTGCTGCGGCGCCAGCTCGAGCGCGCGACCAAGGCCGGCTACCGGGTCAAGACCGCGTCCGAGCTCGAGCTCTATCTCTTCAAGGAGTCGTTCGACGAGGCGCGGGCCAAGCGCTACCACGGCCTCACCCCGGTCTCGAACTATCTCGAGGACTACCACATCCTCCAGACGTCCCGGGAGGAGCCGCTCGTGCGGGCGATCCGCAACGGGATGGAAGCGGCGCGGGTGCCGGTGGAGTTCTCCAAGGGCGAGTGGGGGCGCGGGCAGGAGGAGATCAACCTGCGCTACGCCGACGCGCTGGAGATGGCCGACCGGCACGTGCTCTACAAGCACGGGGTGAAGGAGATCGCCTGGCAGCAGGGCTGCTCGGTGACCTTCATGGCCAAGTACGACATGGGCGCGGCGGGCTCGTCCTTCCACCTCCACTCCTCGGTGTGGGACGCGGCGGGGCGGCGCAACCTGTTCGCGGCTAAGGGCTCCCGGCAAGGCACCCCGCTCTTCCAGCAGTGGCTGGCCGGCCAGATGGCGGTGGCGCGCGAGTTCGCGTACTTCTACGCGCCCACCGTGAACGCCTACAAGCGCTACCAGGCCGGCTCCTTCGCGCCCACCCGCGTCGCGTGGGGCTGGGACAATCGCACCTGCGGCTTCCGGATCTGCGGCGAGGGTGGCGGCTTCCGGGTGGAGAACCGCATCCCGGGCGCCGACGCCAACCCCTACCTGGCCTTCGCGGCCACCATCGCGGCGGGACTGCGCGGCGTGGAGCAGAAGCTGACGCCGCCGGCCATGTTCGAGGGCAACGCCTACGAGGACACCAGGCTGGCGCAGGTGCCGAAGACCCTGCGCGACGCGCTCGGCGAGCTGGAGGGGTCGAAGGCCGCGCGCGAGGCGTTCGGGCCGAAGGTCGTGGAGCACTACCTCCAGCACGGGCGGCTCGAGCAACAGGCGTACGATCAGTCCGTCACCGACTGGGAGCTGATCCGACTGTTCGAAAGAATCTAGGCCCCTCACCCCGGCCCTCTCCCCAGAGGGGAGAGGGAAGAATCCGGGAACCCTCGCCCCCGGAGGGGGAGAGGGCAGGGTAAGGGGGCGGGGAGACGACAGGACATGGCAAGGCTCAAGAACAAAGTCGCGCTGATCACCGGCGCGGGGATGGGGATGGGACGCGAAGCCTCCCTGCTCTTCGCCGAGGAGGGCGCGCGTGTCGTGGTTTGTGACCTGAACGGGGCGGCCGCCAACGAGACCGCGGAGCTGGTCCGCAAGGCGGGCGGGGAGGCGCTGGCGGTGGTGGGCGACGTGGCCGTCGAGGCCGAGGTGCGCCGCATGGTCGAGGACGGGGCGCGCCGCTTCGGGGCGCTCCACATCCTTTATAACAACGCGGGCGTGCTCTGGAAGGACCGCGACCGGTCGGTGCTCGAGACGGACGGCGAGCAGTGGGACCGGGTCATGGCCATCAACCTCAAGTCGGTCTTCTGGGTGACCAAGTACGGCATCCCGCAGCTCCAAGCGGCGGGCGGCGGCTCCATCATCCTGATAGGCTCGGTCTCGGCGCTGGCCGGCTTCACGCGGGCCCAGGACGCCTACACCGCGGCCAAGGGCGCGCTGATCTCGCTCAACAAGTCGCTGGCCATCCAGTTCGCCAAGGACAATATCCGCTCGAACGTGATCCACCCGGGGATCGTGGAGACCCCGTTGCAGGCCCCGTACCTCAACGACGCGCTGCGGGCGGAGTTCAAGACCGGAATCCCCCTCGGCCGGATCGGCCAGCCTCGCGACATCGCGAATGCCGCGCTGTTCCTCGCCTCCGACGAGTCGTCGTTCATGACGGGGGCGGAGATGATCGTCGACGGCGGATTCATGGCTCAGTAAGGCTTCAATCGTGACGATGTCCCACTCGACCCGCTACTCCAAGGAGGCGTCATCATGCTGACAACCACACGCAGCGTCCTCGCCCTGGTCGTGACGACCGCGCTGCTGACCCTCGCCGCGGTCACGCCGGCGGTGGCCCAGAAGCAGACGGTGGTCATCTACACCGCCATCGAGAACGAGCAGATCGCCGAGTACAAGAAGGCCTACGAGAAGTCGCTGCCCAATATCGAGGTCAAGATGCTGCGGCTGTCCACCGGTGACATCGCGGCCCGCTTCATGGCCGAGAAGGACAATATGCAGGCGGACGTGATCTGGGGGGTCGGCGCCACCAACCAGCTCGTGTTCAAGAACGCAGGAATGCTCGAGCCCTACGCGCCGAAGGGCCTCGAGCGGGTCCAGCCGCTCTTCCGGGACAAGGCCAACCCGCCGTCGTGGGTCGGCATCGACATCTACATGTCGGCGTTCTGCTTCAACACCGAGGTGGGCAAGAAGCACAATCTGCCCGCGCCCACGTCGTGGGCCGACCTCGCCAAGCCGGTCTACAAGGGGCACGTGGTGATGCCGAACCCGGCCTCCTCCGGGACCGGCTATCTCTCGGTGGCGTCCGTTCTGCAGCGGATGGGGGAGACCGAAGGCTGGAAGTACCTCGACGCGATCCACCCGAACATGGCCGAGTACACCAAGTCCGGCTCCAAGCCCTGCAAGGACGCGGCGGCGGGCGAGCGGGCCATCGGGGTGTCGTTCGAGTACGTCGCGCTCGAGATGAAGAAGAAGGGCGCCCCGGTGGAGATGGTGCTCCCGAAGGAAGGGTCGGGCTACGAGATGGAGGCCAACGCGCTGACCAAGAAGGGCGCCAAGAACCCGGCGGCCAAGCAATTCCTGGACTGGGCCATCACCGACGAGGCGATGGGGCTCTACGCCAAGTTTTTCGCCGCGGTCGGCGTGGCCGGGTTCCCGGTACCCGAGGGGCTGCCCAAAGACCTCAGCAAGGTCGTGTTCCCCAATGACTTCGACTGGTCCGCGAAGAACCGCGACCGCATCCTGACCGAGTGGCAGAAGCGCTACGCCAAGTAGGGCGAGGTGAAGCCGAAGGCGAGCCGAGCGGATACAAAGGTGCCGTGCCGCGCGCGCTCATAGGAGATCTCGACGCCGCTCTCGCGCGGTTCGGCTACACGGCCTTCCGGCCGGGCCAGCGCGAGGCGGTGGAGACTCTGTTCGCCCACGGCCGGCTCCTGCTGGTGGCGCCCACCGGGGGCGGCAAGAGCCTGAGCTACCAGCTCCCCGCCACGCTGCTGCCCGGCACCACCCTCGTCATCTCCCCGCTGGTGGCCCTCATGGCCGATCAGGTGCAGGCCCTCGACGCGCGCGAGGTGCCCGCGACCTATCTGGCCGCCACCCTCGACGCCGCCGAGATGAGGCGGCGCATGGCGCGGCTGGCGGCCGGCGCCTTCCGGCTGGTCTACGTCGCGCCCGAGCGGCTGGCGTTCCCCGGCTTCCGGGCCATGCTCCACGAGATCACCGTCCCGCTGATCGCAGTGGACGAGGCCCACTGCATCAGCGAGTGGGGCCACGACTTCCGTCCGGAGTACCTCGGGATCGGCGCGCTGATCGGCGACTTCCCGCGCGCGCGGGTGCTCGCCTGCACGGCCACCGCGACGCCGATCGTCCGCGACGAGATCCTCGCGCGCCTCGGTCTCCCCCCGGACACGCCCCAGATGGTGCGCGGCTTCGCCCGCCCGAACCTCGCCCTGCGCGCGGTCGAGGTGGACGGTCGGCGTGAGCGCGAGCGGCTGGTGGACGCGGCGCTCGCCGAGGCCCTCGGGGGACCCGGCCGGGGCGGCGGCACCGCGATCGTCTACGCGCCAACCCGCAAGAAGGCCGAGGAGGAGACCGATCGGCTGGCCGCCCGGGGTTGGGGGGCCGTCGCCTACCACGCCGGGCTCGATGGCCGGACGCGAGAGGTCGCCCAGCGGGGGTTCGCGGAGGGGCGGGTCGAGGTCGTGGTGGCCACCAACGCCTTCGGCATGGGTATCGACCGGCCCGACGTCCGCGCGGTGATCCACCTGGGTCCGCCCGGCTCCATCGAGGCCTACTACCAGGAGGTGGGCCGCGCCGGCCGCGACGGGGCGCCCGCCCTCGGGCTTCTCCTGGTCAGCGGCGGCGATCTCCCGCTACGCCGTGCCCTGCTCGAGCGGGGCGCCGACGGCGCGGCGCCGGACCCCGCGGTGGTCGAGCACAAGTGGGGCATGTTCCTCGAGTTGATTCGCTGGGTCGAGGGCGGAAGCTGCCGTCACGACGCGATTCTCCGCTACTTCGGCGACGACGCGGAGACGCTCGCGGGCTGCGGGCGGTGCGACGTCTGCCGGGCGCTCGAAGCCGCCCCGGAGGAGGCGGAGGATGCCGAGCGCACCTCCCTGATCGTTCGGAAGGCCCTGTCGGGTGTCGCCCGGGTCCACGACCGTTTCGGCCTGCAGACCGTGGTCAAGCTGGTCCGCGGTGAGCCCGACGAGCGCCTCGAGCGGGCCGGGCTGACCCGGGTGCCGACGCACGGCAACCTCAAGGAGCATCCCGCGGCGTGGATCCTGGCCCTGTTGCGCCGCTGCGTCTCGGCGGGATGGGTGAGCTTCTCGGGGCGGGAGCGTCCCGTCGTCGTCCTGACCGATGAGGGGCGCGCGGTCATGAAGGGCGAGCGGCCGGTGCGGCTCCTGCTGCCCCCGGCCGGCCCCCGCGTGGCCGCCGGACCCGCGGCGGAGCGGGCGGGGGAGCCGGGGCGGCGCCGGCCCTCGCGCGAGGCCGCGGAGCTGGACACGGCGGCGCTGGCGCTCTTCGAGGCGCTCCGACGTCACCGGCTCACGGTGGCGCGGGCCGAAGGCCTGGCCCCCTTCATCGTGGCCAGCGATCGGACCCTCCGCGACATCGCCACGCTGAGGCCGCGCACGCTGGCCGAGCTCGAGATGGCCCACGGGGTGGGGCCGCACAAGGCCGGGCGCTATGGAGCCGGGCTCCTGCGCGTGGTGGCGGAAGAGACCGTGAGGGGGAGCCGCGGGTGAGCACGGAGGCCGCCCGGCCCGCGGCGGTGGCGCTCGAGGGCATCGCCAAGAAGTTCGGTCAGTTCGTGGCCCTGCGCGGCATCACGCTGTCCATCTCGCCCGGCGAGTTCGTCTGCTTCCTGGGGCCGAGCGGCTGCGGCAAGACCACGCTCCTCCGGATCATCGCGGGGCTCGAGCGGCAGAACGCGGGGGTGGTGACGATGGGCGGGCGCGATGTCTCCGCGCTGCCGCCCAGCCAGCGCAACTACGGCATCGTCTTCCAGTCCTACGCCCTCTTCCCGAACCTCACGGTGGCCCGCAACGTGGGCTACGGGCTCGAGACCCGGCGCGTGGCGAAGGCCCAGATCGAGCGCCGCATCGACGAGCTCCTGGCCCTGGTGGGGCTCGCGGCCCACAAGCAGAAGTACCCGGCCCAGCTCTCGGGCGGCGAGCAGCAGCGCATCGCGCTGGCCCGGGCCCTGGCCCCGTCGCCCGCGCTGCTGCTGCTCGACGAGCCGCTCTCCGCGCTCGACGCGCGCGTGCGCCAGTCGCTCCGCCACGAGATCCGCGCGCTGCAGCGGCGGCTCGGCGTCACCACCATCATGGTCACGCACGACCAGGAGGAGGCGCTGGCCATGGCCGACCGCATCGTGGTGATGAACCACGGGGTGGTGGAGCAGGTGGGCGCGCCCGTCGAGGTGTACATGCGCCCGCGGTCGCCGTTCGTCGCGCGCTTCGTCGGCCAGATGAACTTCCTGGAGGCCACCGCGGGGGAGCGGACCGGGTGGGCGCGGCTCGGCTCGGTGGAGATGCGGTACGGGGCCACCGAGCCGATCGCCGCGGGCACCCGGCTCACCCTGGCGATCCGGCCCGAGGAGATCACGGTCGGCGCCGCCGTGGGCGCCGAGAACCGGCTGGTCACCCGCATCCGCGCCATCCAGTTCCTGGGCTCGTTCACCCGCCTGAGCCTGGCCCTCCCCGACGGCGCCCCCGCGCTCGAATGCGACGTGGCGGCCACCGCGTTCGCCGGCCTGGGCGCCGCCGAGGGGTCCGAGCTGGCGCTCTCGCTCCGCGCCGAGGCCCTGCGCGTCTTCCCGGCGGGCTAGCGCTCGATGGCGCGCGCGGGGTCGTCTGAAGGGCTGCCCTCCGAGATCCCGGACCAAACCGTCCGTCACCGGATGGCCGGTGAGGACCTGATCCGCTACGCGCTGGTCGCCCTCTTCGCGATCGTCCTCTACTTCTTCGTGCTCTACCCTCTGCTGCACGTGATCTGGCGGAGCCTCCTGGGCGCCGACGGCGGCTTCGTGGGGCTGGCCAACTACCGGCGCTACTTCGGCACCCCCGCGATCGCCGCGTCCATCTGGAACAGCCTCGCCGTCTCCCTCGTGTCCATGGTCATCACGGTGGCGCTGGCCTTCGGCTACGCCTACGGGCTCACGCGCACCCTGATGCGGTGTCGCGGCCTGTTCCGGATCGTGGCGATGCTGCCGCTCTTCGCTCCTTCTTTGGTGCAGGCGCTGGCCTTCATCTACGTGTTCGGCAACAACGGCATCTTCACGCGCGCCACCGGCTACAACGTGGGGATCTACGGAGCCAAGGGCATCGTGGTGGCCGAGGTGTTCTACTGCTTTCCGCACGCGCTCCTCATCCTGGTGGCCGCGCTCTCCGCCACCGACGCGCGCCTCTACGACGCGGCGCGGACGCTCGGGGCGTCCCCGCTCAAGACCTTCCTGACCGTGACCCTGCCCGGCGTGAAGTTCGGGCTGGTGAGCGCCTGCTTCGTGGTCTTCACCCTCGTCATCACCGACTTCGGCGCGCCCAAGGCCATCGGCGGCAAGTTCTCGGTGATGGCCACCGAGATCTACAACCAGGTCTCGGGCCAGCAGAACTTCACCATGGGCGCCACCGTCTCGGTGGTCCTGCTGATCCCGGCGGTGCTCGCCTTCCTGGTGGACCGCATGGTCCAGCGCCGCCAGTACGCGCTGGTCACCTCGTCCTCGCGCCCGCTCGTGCCGGTGCGCCGCCCGCTCGCCGACTGGGCCGGCTTCGGTTACTGCGCGCTCATCGCGGCCGCCATCGCCGGCATGTACCTGGCCATCGCGGTGTACTCGCTGGTGGTGCGCTGGCCCTACAACTTCACCCCGACCCTGCGCCACTACCGCTTCGACACGGTGGGCGGCTACGTGCCGCTCTGGAACAGCGTCTACGTGGCCGCCCTCACCGCGCTGATCGGCACCGTGCTCACCTTCGTGGGGGCCTACGTCGTCGAGAAGTGCCGGACCGGCTGGAGCGGGACGCTCTACCTGCTGTCGGTGCTGCCGGTGTCCATCCCGGGCATGGTGCTGGGGCTCGCGTACATCTTCACGTTCAACAAGGCGGGCAGCGCGCTCAACGTGCTCTACGGCACGCTCGCGATTCTGATCATCTCGAACGTCATCCACTACTTCACGGTGGGCTTTCTCACCGCCACCACCGCGCTCCGGCAGATGGACGCCGAGTTCGAGAACGTCTCGGCCTCCCTGGGGGTGCCCTTCTACCGGACCTTCTGGCGGGTGACGGTGCCGATGGCCCTGCCGCCCATCGTGGGCATCAGCATGTACTTCTTCCTCAACGCGATGGTGACGCTCTCCGCGGTGGTCTTCCTGGTGGCCCCCGGCACCGAGCTGGCCGCGGTGGCGGTGCTGCTGATGGACGACGCGGGCGACGCCGCCCAGGCCGCCGCGATGTCGGTGTGCATCATTGCCATCGGGTTGGCCGTGCGGTTGGCCTACTGGGCCCTCATGCGGGGCGTGAGCCGCCGCACCCAGGCCTGGCGTGAGCCCCGCGAAAGCACTACGCTAGGGCCGCCGGCGTCAGAAAGAGGCGGAGCCACCCTATAGAGGTCATCGCTTGCGATGACCGTAAGAACAAAGAGGGCGTCGTGATAACCACCATGGTCGATATCCACGCACACCGCGGGCGCTTCTTCGAGGTGCTGCAGGAGACCGAGCGCACCCAGACCGCGGTCATGACCATCGCGCCCGGCCAGGACGGCGGCCCGGAGGAGACCCACGCCGGCGACCAGGTCGTCTTCGTGGTGGAGGGGGAGGCCATCGTGACCGTCGAGGGGACCGTGCACCAGGCCCGCGCCGGCGCGTGCGTGCTGATCCCGGCGGGCGCGCTCCACCACGTGCGGAACCCGGGCCCGCTGCCGCTGTTCTTCCTGACGGTCTACGCGCCGCCGGCCTACTAGCGATGACGGTTGCCGGCAAGACCGCCCTCGTGACCGGAGCCGCCCGCGGGATCGGGCTCGCCATCGCGACCCGCCTGGCCGCCGACGGCGCGCGGGTGGCCCTGCTCGACCAGGATGCCGACGGGGTGGAGACGGCGGCGCGTGGCGTCGGCCGCGGCGCCTTGGCGCTGGTCGGGGACGTGACGCGGGCCAAGGACGTGGACGGCGCGGTCGCCCGCGTGGAGGGCGCCTGGGGCCGTCTCGACGTGCTGGTCAACAACGCGGGGATCACCGGCCGCTCGTTTCCGATCTGGGAGCTCTCCGACGAGGACTGGCAGCGGGTCATCGACGTGGACCTCACCAGCGTCTTCCTGTGCTGCCGGGCCGCGGTCAAGGTGATGCTGCGACAGGGCGGGGGCCGCATCGTCAACATCGCGTCGATCGCGGGGAAGGAGGGCAATCCCACGCTCGTGCCCTACTCCACCGCCAAGGCCGGCGTGATCGGGCTAACCAAGGCGCTCGCCAAGGAGGTCGCGACCCGCGGGATCTTCGTGAACGCGGTGGCGCCCGCGGTGATCGGCACCGAGCTGCTCAAGCAGATGGAGCAGAGCACGGTGGATCTGCTGGTCTCCAAGATCCCGATGGGGCGGGTAGGGAAGCCGGAAGAGGTGGCGGCGCTGGTGGCGTGGCTCGCCTCGGACGAGTGCTCCTTCAGCACCGGCGCCGTCTACGATCTCTCGGGCGGCCGAGCGACCTACTAGGAGCCGGAGGTGGGCATGAGGAGAGTCACGGCCTGGCTGGTAGTCGTGATGCTGACCGCGACGGCGCCGGTGGGTGCCCAGACCCGGGACGTCGGCGCCATGATCACCGAGATCAAGCCGGGCCGCGGCCGCATCGAGGTGCGCGGGCCCGGGACGCCGGACTGGCGGCCCGCGGGGCCGCTGCTGGCGCTCAAGGTGGGCGACAGCCTGCGGGCGACGGACGACGCGGCGGCGGTGGTCGTGCTGGCGGGCCGGCGCGGCAGCGTGCAGGTGGACGCGGCCCGGTCGCCCTTCGTGGTGACGGCGCCGCCGGCGGACACCAAGTTACAGAAGGCCTTCCTGCTGCTCGAGGGCGGCCTCGGCTTCCTCGGCAGCACTCCCCGCGAGACGCCGCGGCCGGTGCTGTCCACGAGGAGCATGGGCCGGCCGCCGGTGATCCTGAGCCCGCGCGGGGGACCGGTCATGTCGGACGCGCTCACGTTCGAGTGGCAGGGCTACCAGTTCGCGCGGTACGCGCTCCGCGTGGTCGCCCCCTCCGGCATCGTGCTGGAGCGCTCGGGCCTGACGGGGAGCCGGCTCGCGTATCCAGGCGACGCGCCCGCGCTGGTCCCCGGGACCGCCTACACGCTGCAGCTCTTCTCGGGGCAGAGCCGGGTGGACGAGGTCCGCTTCGAGGTCGTGGACCGGCAGCGCGCCGACGATCTGCGCCGGGATCTCCGGGACGTCGACCAGGCGCTCGGCCCGGACGTGCCGGCCAGCTCGCGGGCGGTGATGCAGGCGGGCGTGCTGGCGAGCCGCGGATTCCTCCACGACGCGCGCCGCGTGGTGGTGGCCGCGCTCACCACCGACGCGGATCAGCCGAGCCTGCACGCGCTGCTGGGCGACCTCTACGCGCGCACCGGCCTGCCACGCGAGGCGGACGAAGCCTACGAGCAGGCCCGCTCGCTCGCTTCGCCCGGTGGCCGCTAGCTTCGCGCGCCGCGGCCGACGATCGCACCACGTCCTGTCTAGAGCGGGGTGCGCGGCGGGGGTGGCAGGCCCTCCCCGGGACACGCTGACTCGCAGCCCCCGGGGAGGGCCTGCCACCCCCACCGCACACAACCAGCCCCACCCGCCACGCCCAGCCTGATCCATAGGCAGCCATCACGCGCAGCGCCGGTGCAGTGGTGCTTGAGTTTCCCGCGTATGTGTCGCAACGCGAGGGTGGGGCCGGGGGCGGGGGCGCCTCCCGGGAGCCGTGTCTTCTGCGCGTAGCCGGAGGCTGGCGCTCCTTTCTCGTGGCTCGTCAGAGTGCCGGTGCGGGCTTGCGAGTCAGCGTGCTCCCGGGAGGCGCCCCCGCCCCCGGCCCCGCCCGTCGATGAACCGAGCGCGAGCCGACGCAGCGGGTGACGCGACGTTAGGGGCGGAGGCCGAGGCGGAGGGCCGCGGCGAGGAGGGCGACCTTGGAGACGGACTCGGTGATGCGATCGTCGAGCGCCATCGTCACCGCCTCCCGGAACGGGACCACGCGCCGCTCGAAGAACTCGTCGTCGTCGGAGGCGAGGGGGTCGGCCACGAGCTCCTCGCCGATGAAGCAGTAGGCGGTTTCGTCGAGATAGGCGGCGGAGGGGAAGAAGCGGGAAAGGAAGGTCAGGCGCCCCGCGCGGAAGCCGCCCTCCTCTTGCAGCTCGCGCTGCGCGGCCGCTTCCGGCGTCTCCCCGGGCTGGCCGCCGCCCCCGGGCAGCTCCCAGGAATCGCCGCGGATGAGATGCCGGAACTGCCGGATGAGCAGCACGTGGCCGGGGTCCACGAATGGCACCACGCCCACCGTGGGCCCGACGTGCAGGATCGGGTAGGTCTTCTCCACCCCGGTGGGCAGGCGCCAGACGTCTTCGCGCAGGGTGAGCTTGCCGAGGCGCTCGCGCGCGGTCGAGCGGAGGAAGTGCCAGGCGCGGGTGGTGTCGTCGGGGGGCACGGAAAGCTCTGTCGCGCCAGTGTGCTATCGTAAGCTCCATGACGCAAGAGCGCCCCGCCGATCGGCTGATGGAGAAGCTGCTCAGCGCCATCGAGCTGTCGCTCAAGGCCACCGAGGCCTCGCGCGAGGCGGTGCAGGAGATCCTCAGGCGGGGGGCGGAGACCGGCATCTTCTTCTCGGGCGCCCGCGCCGCCGAGTCCGCCGAGGGCTTCGACCTTACCGAGCAGGACCGCGACTTCCTCCGCTCGCTCTCCATCCGACCCGATCCGCGTTGAGAGGCGCGATGCGCGCCCTGCTCCTCCTGGCCCTGATCGCGGTGGTGGTCATCGTGGTCACCCGGCTGCCCGCCGCGTGGCGGGCGCGCCTGCCCTCGCGGAGCGAGCGGCCCCACGACGAGCTGGTCAAGGATCCGGTGTGCCAGACCTACGTCCTGATGTCGCGGGCCATCCGGTCCGAGGCGGGCGGGGCGCCGCTCTTCTTCTGCAGCCGCGAATGCGCGGCGCGCTTCCAGCGGGGAGAGCGGCGGGCGTGACGCCCGCGTCGTACGATCTCCTGGTCTGCGATCTCGACGGCACCCTGCTCGACGACTCCATGGCGCTCGATCCCGCGCTGGTGGCGGCCTTCCGCCGGGCGTCCGAGCGCGGGCTCACCATCTCACTGGCCACCGGGCGGATGCCCGCGGCGGCCGACCCCTACCGCGACGAGCTGGGCGTCACCGCCCCGGTCATCTACTACAACGGCGCGGTCGTGCGCGGCGGCGACGGCGGCCCCGACCTCGTCTCGCTCACGCTGCCCCGCGGGGTGCTGCATCGGGCCTGGACCGTCTTCTCGCAGGCGCCGGTGCATCCCGTCTTCTACCGCGACGATCGGCTCTTCTGCATCGCGCACACCCTGGCGGTGCGCCGGTACTGCGTGGAAGAAGGTCTACGAATCGACGTGGTGGACGATCCCGGCCGGTTCCTTGCCCTGGGCGGCTTCATCAAGAGCCTGCTGATCGGCCACCCGAAGGATCTCGACATCGTGCGGGAGGAGCTGACGCCGAGCGTGGCCGAGCACGGCCGCCTCGTGCGCACGCGCGGCGACTACCTCGAGATCATTCCGGTGGGGGCCTCGAAGGGCGCGGCCCTGACCCGCCTCACCGCGCACCTGGGCGTGCCGATCGAGCGCGTGGTCGCGGTGGGCGACCAGGAGAACGACGTGGAGATGCTGCGCGAGGCGGGCCTCGGCGTGGCCATGCCGCACGCCCCCGAGGTCGTGCGCCGCGCCGCCGACCGCATCGCGCCCGCGGCCCCCGAGGGCGGGCTGCTGCGGCTGTTCCGCGAGCTGTTTCCCGACCGCTTCGACTGACCGCGCCCGTGCCCCCGCATCCCGACCCCTGGCGGGCCATCGACCGCCAGCCCCGGCCCGAGCGCTACGTGCGGATGATGGAGTCGCGTGGGAACACCCCGACGCAGGCGCGCCTGCGTCGGCGCTTCCTGCGCTTCTGCCGCATCGCCCCCGGCTGGCGCGTGGTCGAGGTCGGCTCGGGCAGCGGGGTGGTCGCGCGCGACCTGGCCACGCTGGTCGGCCCGCGCGGCCACGTGACCGGCCTCGACCGGAGCCGCGTGGTGCTGGCGGCGGCGCGGCGCCGGGCGCGGGAGGAGCGGCTCGACCGCCGCCTGGAATTCCGCCTGGGCGACGCGGCGGCGCTGCCGTTCCGCACCGGCCGCTTCGACTGCGCCCTGGCCGTGACCGTGCTGTTGCACGTGGCGCGGCCGCAGGCGATGCTGCGCGAGCTGGTGCGGGTGACGCGGCCGGGGGGCGTGGTGGGGCTCCAGGACCAGGACTTCGGCACGCAGGTGCTCGATCATCCGGATCGTGAGCTCACCCGCCGGATCTTCGAGGGCGTGACCGCGAGATTGTATCGCGAGCCGTTCTCCGGCCGCACCCTGGTGCGGCGCCTGGTGGAGCTGGGGCTCGAGCGCGTGCGGCTGCTCGCCGACGTCTACCAGGTCCGGAGGCTCGACCCGTTCACGCACAGCTTGCTCGAGCGGCGGGCCACCGCGGCGGTGGAGTTCGGGCTGGTCGGGGCCCGCCGCGCGGCCGGCTGGCTCGCGGTCATCGAGCGGGCGGACGCGGCGGGCCACTTCGTCTTCACCTTCAATTATTACGGCGCGGCCGGTCTCAAGCCTCGCGCGTAGTTGACGGGCGGGGGGGTGGTGGCGCCCCCGCCCCCACCCGCGTGACCACCACGCCGGAAGGTGCCGGGTGGGGAAAGGGCGCGCGCTTATACTGGATGAGCATGAGTGGAGAGGGCGCGGGCGGGCTCGAGTCGCGGCTGCGCGAGACGGCGGCATTGTTCGCGGTGGCGCGCGTGGCGAGCGCCACCACCGAGTTCGGCGAGGCGCTCCGGCTCATCTGCCGCGAGCTGGCGCGGCTCACCGGGGCCGAGACCGTCGCCTCCTACGTCCGGCCGGCGGAGGCCGCGGAGCTGCGGCCGGTCGCGGCCTATCGCGTGCCCAAGGACGCGCTCGAGGTGCTCGCCATCGCCCGCCTCACCGCCGACGAGCAGCGGGGCTTCGACGCGGTCTTCCAGAGCGGGCAGGTGATCTGGAGCGACGACCTCCCGAACGACCCGCGCTTCGCGATCCCCCTCTTCCACCGGTTCCCGCACCAGTCGGGCCTCGTGATCCCGCTCTTCATCGACGGGCAGGTGGCGGGCGCCTTCTACCTCGTGTGGTGGACCGCGCGCCGCCGCTTCGAGGACGCGGAGCTGGCCACGCTGCGGGCCATCGGGGAGCAGGCGGGCGTGCTGCTGCGCAACGCGCGGCTGCACGAGGCGCTCAACACGCGGGCCACGCGCCTGCACATGCTGGCCCGGCTCAATCAGCTCGTGTCCTCCTCGCTCGAGCCCGACGAGGTGCTGGCCGGCATCGCGAACGCAGCGGTGGAGCTCATGCAGGTGCCGGCGGTGGCGGTGTGGGTGGTGGACGCGGCGGTGAAGCGCATCGAGATCCGCGCGGTGGCCGGCGGCATGAGCGATTTCCCCCGGCGTCTCCTGGCCATCGGCGAGGGCGACGTGGGCTGGGTGGCCGCGGAGCGGCGGCAGCTCGAGGTGGCGGACATCGCTTCCGACCCGCGCGTTACCAATCCGGAGTGGTGGCGGCGGAGCGGTCTCAAGAGCGTCCTCGGCGTCCCGATCATCTTCCAGGACCTCTTGCTGGGCGTGCTGGTGCTCGGCGGCCGCGAGCCCTTCCGCTTCAGCCCCGACGACCGGGAGCTGCTCGAGATCTTCGTCAGCCAGTCGGCCGCCGCCATCGCCAAGGCGCGCCTGTTCCAGGACATCCAGGACCGGCGCCAGCTCACCGAGGATCTCTACGCCTTGACCCAGGCGATGGACCGCTCCATGGACCTGCAGGAGCGCGTGGAGATCTTCGCGGCCTCCGCGAGCCGCGCGCTCAGCTTCGACCGCCTCAACGTCTGGCTCACCGAGGACGACGGTGTCACCCTGCACCTGGTGGCGGGCAGCGACGTGGGCCCCGACGTCCGGCGCCTCATCCCGCTCCGGGGCGGCGGCGGCTTCCAGGCGGTGTGGGACTCGGGCCTCACGCTGATGGTGGGCAGCGACGAGCAGCTCGCGCAGGTGCCTCCGCTGCCCCCTGAGCTCCACGCCCACCCGGTGCTGCGCTCCCGACGGTTCGCGCTGGTGCCCCTCCTCGTCCAGGGGCGGCCGATCGGGGTCGTCAGCGTGGACAACAAGCCGAGCCGCCGGCCCATCACGCGGCGGGGGATCGCCCACCTCGAGCTCTTCTGCCAGCAGCTCGCCACCTCGGTCAACAACGCGCGCCTCTACGGCGAGACCCGCCAGCGCGAGCAGGACGCCATCGTTCTTCTGGAAGTTACCCGCAAGCTCTCCGCCACCTTGAAGCTGGACGAGGTGATCGACCTCATCTCGGACGGGGTCATCGAGGCCCTCGGCTGCGGGGCGGCCGGCTTCTACCGGTGGGACGCCGCGCGCGGCGGCCTCGTCCTCGTGCGGAGCCGCAACCACCCCATGGACTTCGCGCGCCCACTCCTGCTCCGGCCGGGAGAGGGTGTGACCGGGCGCGCCTACGCGGAGCGCCGGCCGGTGTGGTGCGGTGACCGGCTCGCGGACTCGAGCCTCACGTACTCGGAGGCCAGCGCGGCGGCGATGGCGCGGCCCGACGCCCCGCGCGCCTTCGCGGCCGCGCCGATCCTGATCCGGGACGAGGTCTTCGGGGTGCTGGGCGGTTCCTACTTCTCGCCGCACGTCTTCACCGAGCGCGAGGTCAGCCTGCTCTCGAGCCTGGCCGCGCAGGGGGCGGTGGCGATCGAGAACGCGCGCCTGTACTCGGTGACCCAGCAGAACCTGGCGGGCGCGGCGCTGCTCAACGCGGCCGCGCGCACCCTGCACCGCACCCTCGACGTCAAGCGCCTGCTGCCGGACGCGGCCGGCACGCTGGCCCAGACCTTCGGGGCCCGGCGCGCCGGCATCGTGCTGTTCGAGGAGCGGGGCGCCGGCCCGGGCGACGTCATCTCGTGGGGTGACTGGAGCCACGAGTCGGTGCGCGCGCTCGCCGAGCCGCTGCGGCGCCGGGAGGCCCCGCTGCTGATCCCGGACTCGGCGGCCCGGAGCGACCTCGTCACCGCCGGGGTCCTCGGGCCGGAGGAGGCGCTGGCCGCCTTCCCGGTGCGCGGCCGCAGCCGGGTGCTCGGCGGCCTGCTCCTGCTCTTCCCGACGCCCCGCGCGCTCGCCGAGGCCGAGACGCGCCTGGTCGCGGCCTACGCCGACCAGCTCGCGATGGCGCTCGACAACGCCACCCTGTTCGAGGAGGCGGAGAACCAGAAGACCCGCCTCGAGCAGGTCTTCGCCTCGACCTCCGACGGGTTCCTGGTGCTCGACCTCGAGCGCCGCGTGGTGGCCCTCAATCGGCAGGGGGGCGCCCTGCTCGGCATCAACCCGGACGAGGTGACCGGGCGGCCGCTCGCCCGGCTGATCGAGACCCTGGAGGGGGTGGTGGAGTGGGAGGAGGCGGGCGGGCGGGCCCTGATGACCGCGGTCGAGCGCGCGGGCGAGCCGGCGGACGGCGACCTCGAGGTGCGGATCCCCGAGCGGCGGACGCTCCGCTGGTTGACCACCCCGACGCGCGACCTGCTCGGCGCGGTGGTCGGCACCACCATCACCCTGCGCGACGTGACGCGGGAGCGCGAGATCGACCGCATGAAGACCGAGTTCGTCTCGACGGTCTCGCACGAGCTGCGCACGCCGCTCACGTCCATCAAGGGGTCGCTGCACCTGCTGCTCTCCGACGAGGGCCTGGTGCTCGACGAGACCCAGCGCCACCTGGTGGACATCTCGCTCAAGAACACCGACCGGCTCATCCGGCTCATCAACAACATCCTCGATATCTCGAAGATGGAGGCGGGCCACATCCATCTCGACCTGGAGCTGCACCGCCCGCTGGACTTCGTCGAGATGGCGGTGGAGGGGATCCGGGGCTTCGCGGAGTCGCGCGGCATCGCGCTCGATTCCCAGGTGGCCCCCGACGTGCCGGCGGTGCGGGTGGACTTCGACCGGATGGTGCAGGTGGTGACCAACCTGCTCTCCAACGCGATCAAGTTCTCGCCGGAGCGCGGCCTCGTCACGGTGGGCGCCCGGCGGTCCGGCAAGGACCTGGAGATCTGGGTGACCGACCAGGGCCAGGGCATCGCCCCCGAGGACGTGGGCCGCCTCTTCCGCAAGTTCCAGCAGCTCGACGGCCGCACCGTCCGCGCGGTGGGCGGCACCGGGCTGGGGCTCGCGATCTGCCGCGGCATCGTGGAAGAGCACGGCGGGCGGATCGGGGTGGACAGCCGGCCCGGCGAGGGCGCCACCTTCACGGTGCGCCTGCCGGTGCCCGGCAGCGCGGGCGCCGCGCCGAGCGGGGAGCGGCCGGAGGAGGGCCCGGAGGAGGCCCCGCTGGTCCTCGTGGTGGACGACGATCCCGACGTGCGCGCGCTGCTGCGGGACGTGCTGCAGATCGCCGGGTTCCGGGTGATCGAGGCCGGCCGCGTCCTGGAGGGCGTGGAGCTGGCGCGCCAGCGGCAGCCCGACGCGATCACGATGGACCTCATGCTGCCGGACCTGGATGGCTTCGAGGCGATCCGGCTCCTGCGCGAGCAGCCCGAGACCCGGGACACCCCGGTGGTGGTGCTGAGCGCGATCGAGGTCGAGCCCGGCGATCCCCGCGCGCTCGGCGCCACCGTCTGCCTGGCCAAGCCGTTCAGCTCGGCCGACCTGCTCAAGGCGATCCGCTCGCGGCTGCGGCCGCGCGACGGAGTCGGCCCGTGACGTCCGCCCGTATCCTGGTGGTGGACGACGAGGTCGACATCAACACGATCCTGAGCGTGACGCTGCGGCGTGCGGGTTACGAGGTCATCAGCGCCGCCGACGGGCTCGAGGCGCTCGAGGTCATCCACCTTCACGCCCCCGACCTGATCCTGCTCGACGTGATGATGCCGCGCGCGGACGGGCTCGAGGCGCTCCGCCGCATCCGGGAGCACGGACCCACCGCGCACACGCCGGTGATCATGCTCACCGCCAAGGGTGCGCTCGCCGACAAGATGAAGGGCTTCGAGCATGGCGCCGACGACTACGTGGCCAAGCCGTTCGAGCCCGCCGAGATCCTGGCCCGCGTGCAGGCCCTACTCAAGCGCACCGCCCAGTCGCGGGTGGTGAGCCCGCTCCTGAGCGTGCTGGGCGACTGGTTCACCGCCGAGCACATGGCCCAGTTCGGCCGCGACCTGGAGGCGGCCCGCGACATCCAGCAGCGGCTGCTGCCGCCGGTGCCCGCGCGCGTGGCCGGGCTCGACGCGGGGGCGGTGCTGCGCTCGTCCACCATCGTGGGGGGCGACTTCTTCGACATCTTGCCGATGGGCGAGCGCCTCGGGGTGGTGGTCGGCGACGTCTCCGGCAAGGGCATTCCCGCCGCGCTGCTCATGGTCATGGTGCGGACGCTCCTGCGCGAGATCGCCCGGGACCTGGCCGAGCCCGCGGAGGTGCTGACCCGGCTGAACGCCTCCCTCTGCCGGGACATGCCGCCGTCCATGTTCGTGACGGTGGTGCTGGCGGGGCTCGATCCCGCCGATCCCGGCCGCGTGGTGCTGGCGGGCGGCGGCCACCCGGACCCGGTGGTCGTCCGCGCGGACCGCGGCGCCGCGGTGGCCTCGCTCGGCGCGGCGGGCGGCACGGTGCTCGGCGTGTTTCCCGACTCCGCGTTCGGGCAGATCGAGCTGACGCTGGCCGCGCCCGGCGATACGCTCGTGCTGCTGACCGACGGCATCGTGGAGGCCCCGAGCGAGGACGGGCACCGGCCCGGGATCGCGGCCCTCTTGCCCCTCCTAGAGCGCGAGCGCGCCCTGAGCGCGCAGGCCCTGGCGGACCGCCTGACCGCGGACGTGCTCGAGCGTGGCGGCGCGCGCATCCAGGACGACATGACCGTCTTCGTGCTCAAGCGCTCCTGATACCGCCCGATCCGGGAGGACCAGCCCACATGATCCGCATCGTCGTCGCCGCCCTCATGTTCCTGGGGGGAGCCGTGTCCTCGTCGGCCCAGCCCGCGACCAGGGAAGTCGTGGTGCTCACCTCCTTCCCCAAGGAGCTCTTCGAGGCCTACAAGCAGGCCTTCGAGCAGAAGACGCCGGGTGTGAAGGTGATCGTGAAGCAACAGCAGACCAACCAGGGCGTCACCTACCTCCGGGAGACGCGCAGCCGCCCGGAGGCCGACGTCTTCTGGGTCTCGGCGGTGGACGCCTTCCAGACCCTCAAGGCCGACGGCCTCCTCGAAAAGGTCGCGCTGCCGAAGGAGACCCTCGCGCGGATCCCGGCCAAGATCGGGAGCTTTCCGCTCCACGACCCCGACGGCTACTACTGGGGCTTCGCGGTCTCCGGCTACGGCCTCATGTGGAACACGCGCTATTTGGCTTTGCATAAGCTGCCTGCTCCGCGCGAGTGGACGGACCTGGCCGATCCGCGCTACTGGGGCCACCTCGTGATCTCGGCACCCTCGCGCAGCGGCACCACCCATCTCGCCGTCGAGGTGATCCTGCAGGCCTACGGCTGGGAGAAGGGCTGGGCGCTCCTGCTGCAGACCGGCGGCAACATGGGCTCGATCACCGAGCGCAGCTTCGGGGTGCCGGAGGCGGTGGTGTCGGGGCAGTACGGCGTCGGCGTGGTGATCGACTTCTTCGGGCTCTCCGCCATCGCGTCGGGGCAGCCGATCGACTTCGCGTACCCTGGGCTCACCTCGGTGGTGCCGGCCTCGGTGGCGGTGGTGAAGAACGGCCCGAACCCGGCCAATGCCCGCGCCTTCGTCGAGTACCTGCTGAGCGACGAGGGGCAGCAGCGGCTCTTCGCGCCCGAGATCGGCCGGCTGCCGGTGGTGCCCGCGCTCTACGCGCGCGCGCCCAAGGGCTATCCCAACCCGTTCACGATGAAGCTGGGCGGGGTGGACTTCGACGACAAGCTCTCCTCGGGCCGCCGCAACGTGGTCAACGCGCTCTTCGACCAGGTGGTGACCTTCCGCCACGCCGAGCTCAAGGCGGCCTGGGGCGCCATCCACGCGGCCGACGCGCAGGTGGTGAAGGCGCGGGCGGGCGGCCGCGGCGTGGAGGCCGCCCTGGCCCAGCTCGCGGAGGCCCGCAAGCTCGCGAGCGCGGTGCCGCTCGACGCCCGGCGCGCCTCCGACCGGGAGGTCAATGCGGCCTTCAAGGACAAGCCCGAGGTGAAGTCGCGGATGGAGACGGAGTGGGATACCGCGGCCAAGGGCAATTACGCGCGCGCCCGCGAGCTCGCGGAGGGGGCGGCCGCGAAGATCCGCTAGCGGCTACCGCGCCGGGGCGGCCGCCTTCGCGCGGATGGCCCGCGCCTGCCCTTCCATCTCGGCGGCCTCCGCCTCGCGATTGATCTGCTTGAGCAGCGCGGCGTATTCTTCGAGGCTCAGTGCGACCTCCGGATGATCCGGGCCCAGCGCCTTGCGCTGCAGCGTGAGCGCCCATTGGTAGAGCGGCTCGGCCTGCGCGAAGCGGCTCTGCGCGCGGTAGAGCGACGCGAGCTCGACGATCGTCGCGGCCACCTGCGGATGCTCGGGCCCCAGCACCTTCTCGCCGATGGCCTGGGCGCGCCGGTAGAGCGGCTCGGCCTGCGCGTACCGGCTCTGCAGGCGGTAGAGCGTGCCCAGGCTGCCCAGGTCGAGCGCGACCCGGGGTGACTCGCGCCCGAGGCGCTTCTCGTCGATGGCGAGCGCGCGCTGGTAGGCGGGCTCCGCCTCCGCGTACTTGTTCTGCAGCCGCTGGGCTTCCCCGAGCGCGCGGAGGCTCCGGGCCACGTCCGGATGCTCGGAGCCGAGCGTCTTCTCCTGGATCGCCAGCGCCCGGCGGGCCAGCGGCTCGGCCTGCGCCGCGTTCTGCCGGAGCGCCGACAGCTCGGCCAGCCCGGCCAGCGTGGCTGCCACGTCGGGATGCTCGGCTCCCAGGGCCTTCTCGCGGATGGCGAGCGCGCGCCGGCCCAGCGCCTCGGCTTCCGCGTAGCGCCCGCGGGTGCGGGCGAGGCCGGCCAGCACATCGAGCGCGGCGGCCGCCTCGGGGTGGGCGGGGCCCAGCGCCTTCTCGGCGACCGCGAGGGCGCGGCGGGCGGGCGATTCCGCCTGCGCGAAGCGGCCTTGCTCGGCGTGGAGCTCGCCCAGAATGACGAGCGGTGCGATCACCTCGGGGTGCTCGGGCCCGAGGGCCTTCTCGCGGACCGCGAGCGCGCGCTGGGCGAGCTGCTCGGTCTCGACGTAGCGGCTCTGGATCCGGTAGAGCGCGGCCAGGCCGGTGAGGCTCGCCGCCACGTCGACGTGGTCCGGCCCGAGCACCTTCTCGCGGATCGCGAGCGCCCGGCGGCTGCGGAGATCGGCGTCGCCGTAGCGGCCCTGCAGGCGCTCGAGCGCGGCGAGCGCGTCGAGGGTGGCCGCGACCTCGGGATGCTCCGGCCCCAGCACGCGCTCGTCGATGGCGAGCGCGCGCCGGAGCAGCGGCTCCGCCTGGGCGAAGCGGCCCTGGGCGGCGCCGAGGGCGCCGAGCGCGGTGAGGGTGGCGGCCACTTCCGGATGATCGGGGCCGAGCGCGCCTTCCGCGATCGTGAGCGCGCGCCGGAGCAGCGGCTCGGCCTGCGCGTACTGGCCCTCGGCCTGGTAGGCCGCGGCGAGCAGGCCCAAGCTCAGGGCGACCCGCGGATCCTGCGCCCCGAGGCGCTCGGCGCGCTCCAGCGCCGCCGCGAAGAAGCGCTCCGCCTCGGCGTAGCGGCCCTGCTGGTAGGCCCGGTCGCCCGCGGCCATCGGCGTCTCCCAGCTCTGCCCATCGGCGGCGGGCTGGGCGGCGACCGGCGCCGCGCCCAGGGCCAGCGCGACCACGGTAAGAGCGGTGGCAAAGCCGGCGGGGAAGCCGGCGGCGAAGCGGGCGAGTCGGTGCCGGCTAATTGCGCTTCCCGGTGCGGGTGAGCGGCAGCACCCCTTCCAGCTCGCCCTTCAGCATGGGGTGCTGGTTGCCGCCCACCTGGCGCGACTTGCGGCTCACTTCCTGGGCGAGGTACTCGTAGAGCTCCTGGAGCGAGACGATCCCGTCGCGGTTGTTGTCCGCGTAGCCCTGCAGGCCGCGCACCAGGTAGTAGGTGAAGATGCCGTGGCCGAGCTCGGCCAGCTCGATGGATAGCTCGGACGGCCGCGAGGCGGTCACGATCGCGCGGCCCTTGGAGCGCGTGAGCCGGTCGAGGAAGATGTCGTCCACGTTGACGGTGCGCGTCTTGGTGGAGGCGAAGGTGCGCCCGCCCGCCGCGCCGCTGTAGCAGGCGTCGAGGAATACGGTGACCCGCTCCGCCTCGATCCGGGCCAGGACGTTCTGCATCTCGTCCATCGGCAGCGCGGTCGAGTAGAGATCGTCGGGGTCGGCGTCCACCGGCACCAGGTACTTGGAGAGCCCGTCCCGCTCGATGCCGCGCTGGTCCACCTCCGAGGCGCCGTGGCCGGCGAAGTAGATCATCACCAGGTCGTCCTTGTGGGCGGAGCGGGCGAGGAAGGTGCCGAGCGCCCACTTGATATTGCGCAGGGTGGGCTTGCGCTCGGTCTTGTCGGTCATCAGGAGGATGTTCTCCTTCTTGAAGCCGGCGCCGATCAGGGTCTGGTAGACCGCGTCCGCGTCGGCCACCGAGTAGCGCAGACGGGGCACCGCCGAGCTCTCGTACCCGCCCACCCCGATGATGACCGCCCACTGCGTGGAGGGTGGCGGCGGCGGCGGGGCCGGGGGCGCCGCGGGAGCGGCGGGCTTCGCGCGCTCCAGGATCACCGTCCGCACCTCCTGCCGGGCCGCGCCGTCGGGCTCGCGCGCGGTGATCACGATGGCGTTCGCGCCCTCGCGCAGGGTGAGGGGCGCGCTCACCGCCATCGTCTTCTGCGGGCTCCGCTCCTCCTGCTGGTGCACCTCGGCCCCGTTGAGGGTGACCGTGATCCGGCTGATGCCCTTGCTCGACCGCGCCACCGCGGCCACCACGCTCGCCTCGTCGGTCACGCGCGCGCGGTCCTCCGGGTAGCGCACGTCCACCGCGAGCGGCATCAGCTTCTCGTGGTGGATGGTGCGCATCTCCTGGTGCATCGTGCCGTCGGTCTCGGCGGCGGTGACCACCAGGGTGTTCTGGCCCTCCGCCAGCTTGACCGGCAGGTTCACCGCCATGGACGGCTGCTGTGTCCGGTTCTCGTGCCGCCAGAGCTCCACGCCGTTGGCGGTGACGAGGACCTGGCGCACGCCGGTGCCGCCGTGCACCACGGCCGCGAACGTGATCGTCTCCTGCTCCACGCGCGCCTGGTTCGCGGGCGTCGAGATCGTGATCCGGAACGCGGCCGAGGGCCTCACCGATGATTCGGGCGGCACGGCCGCGACGACCGGCGGTGGCGCGGGTGCGGCCGGCGCGGGCGACGGAGTCGGGGCGCGCGGCGGCTCGGCCGACGGGCGGCTCGGCTGCCGCGGCTCGGGGGCGGCCGGCGCCGCGGCATGGGGTGCGGGCACCGGCGCGGGTACGGGTGCGGCCACGACGGGTGGCCTGACCGGCGGCGGCGCAGTCGCTTGCGGCGGCGTGGGCGCCGGCGTGGCCGCGGCGGTCGGAGGCGGCGGGGTCGGGCTCGCGGGAGGCGGCACCGGCCGGGCGGGCGCGGGCGGCGCGACCGGGGCGGCGGCCACCGCGGGCGCGGGCCTGTCGTAGAAGAGCACCCGGCCTTCCTGGCGGCTGACGCCGGCGCCGTCCGTGGCAGTGACGATCAGCGTGTTTCGCCCCGGCACGAGCTTCACGGGCACGCTGAGCGCCACGTCCTTGCCCGGCGCGCCGGGCTCCTGCTGCCGCGCGATCTCGGCGCCGTTGAGCGTGACCGCGATCCGCAGCGGGCCGGTGCCGCCCGTCACCTTGCCGGTGAGGGTGACCCGCTCGGTGGCCACGCGACCCTGGTCCTTCGGGTCGGCGAGCGCCACCGCCAGCGGCGCCGCCGCGGGCTTGTCGAGCGCGACCGCCTGGAAGGCGAGCCCGGTCAGATCGTTGCCGTCGGCCCGCACGAGCTGCTGGATGGCGGGCGCGTACCAGAACGCGAGCTCGAGCCGCCGCGACTGCGGCGAGGTGGCGAGGAAGCGCGGCTCGAGCACCTGCACGATGCGGAAGGCCTTGAACACGCCGGCGGGCACGCGCACGTCCTGGTAGGCGTCCACCTTCCAGGTCAGCCGGACGACGCTCTGGCCGAACTGCGGATCGAGGCTCTTGAGGGTGAGCCACGACACGCCCGACTGACCGACCTCGAGCGGCCAGGTGAGGCCGGGCGGCGGCTCGAGCTCGAGCAGCACCTGGCCGCCACGGACGATCTTGGCCACGCCCAGGTCGCGGCTGAGGTGGACCTCGCGGCCTCCATCCGCCGCGAAGACGTAGCGGCCGTTCTCGATCCGGATGAGGTCGTAGGCGCCGTCGCTGCGGATCCACTTGTCGCCGACCGCGTAGGTGGGCCGGTCGGCCTTCGGCGCCTGGGCCCACGCGGAGAGTCCGCCCGACAGCACGAGGAGGCCGGCGATTGCGCCCGCAACGGTGCCCTTACTGCGTCGTATCCACGTCATGGGAATAGCGTTTTCTCCACTCTGCCTGGCCTAGAGACTAAGCCCATCGCCGGAGGGCTGTCAACGAACGGCTCTTGACTCGCCGGGGTTCCTGGACCAAGGTAGTGGGCGCTTCCCAGCCGAAGTTCAGGAGGAGCCCCATGCGCGGAATTGCGGTTGCTCTCTCGCTCGGCCTCGTCGCCGGCTGCGCCGACCTGCAGATGAAGGAGGCCGATGAGGCGCCGCGCTCGCGGGTCTTCATCGCCAACGAGAGCTCGAACTCGGTGACGGTGGTGGACGGCGACACCTTCCAGGTCATCGCCACCGTGGACTCGCGCAACCACGCCACCCACGACCTGGCCGTCTCGCGCGACGGCCGCTGGCTCTTCGCCACCAACCTGGCGTCGGGGCGGCTGTCGGCCATCAATACTCGTGCGCTCGAGACGGTGGCGTCCATCGCCACCGGCGACCGGGCCCACGTCGTCACGCTCACCAACGACAACCGGCAGGCCTGGGTCGCCAATATCGGCGACAACACGATCTCGATCGTGGACACCGGTACGTTCCGCATCCTTGGCACCATCGCGGTGGGCAAGGGGCCGACCGGACTCACCTTCTCACGCGACGGCCGCTTCGCCTACGTGAGCAACCAGGGCGACAAGACGGTGGAGGTGATCGACACCACCTCGCACCGCGTGCTGAAGGCGATCCCGGTGGGCACCAATCCGCACTTCCTGGTGCTGGGCCCCGACGGGCGTATCTGGGGCACGAACACGGGCGGCACCGACATCTACGTCATCGATCCGGCCACCCAGGACAAGGTCGGCGCCATCAACGTGGGGCCGGCCCCACAACAGATCGCCTTCGGGTTCAAGGGCCTGCAGGGCCCGAACGCGTACGTCACCGTCGCGGGCCTCAACCGCGTGGTGGTGGTGAGCGCGGATCCGAGCAATCTCCGCATCCTGGAGCAGATCGACGTCGGGCAGCGGCCGAACGGGATCTCGAACAACCGGGAGGGGACACGGCTTTTCGTGGTGCACGAAACCTCGAACGACTTGAAGGTCATCGACACCGGCAGCAGCTCGGTCCTGGCCACGGTGCCGGTGGGTCGCAAGCCGATTCGCGTCGTCTATCACGGGAACTGAGCTCACCATGAGCGCGCGGGCCGGATGGGGTGGAGGGGTGGTGATCGCGCTGGCGGTCTGGTCGCTGCTCCCGGGCGGCGGCGCGGGCCTGGCAGCCGCTCAGGGCGTGCCGGTCGGCACGACCCAGAACGCGGTGGGGACGCTGGTGGTGGTGCGAACCGACGGCATCGAGCATCGGCTGCAGGGACGCGGGTCGCTGCCGCTCTTCGAGGGCGACGTGCTCCGTACCGAGGCGGCCAGCCAGGCGCTGATCCAGCTCCGGCCCGGCATCCCCGTCGCCCTGAACGAGCGCACGACGCTCAAGATCCTCTCGCGCTGGGACAAGACCGGCGGGACGATACGCATTCTCAGGGTGAGCCGGGGCGGGGTCTGGGCCAAGGCGGGGGACGGCGCGCGGCAGCTCGAGATCGAGAGCCCCGTCGCCGTCGTGGCGGCGCGCGATTCGGAGATCGACGTGAAGGTGACCGAGGACGGGCAGAGCGCGCTCACCGTGGTGCAGGGCACCGCGGAGCTGGGCACTCCCTTCGGCGTCTGCTCGGTGCGAGGGGGAACCGCCAGCGTGGGAGCGCGCGGCACCGCGTGCACGGCCCCGCAGCCGGCGAACGTGGCGGCCGCGGTGTCCTGGAAGCAGGCGGTGACGCCGTAGCCCTCAGCCGAAGATCAGATAGAGCGCGACGCCGAGGAATCCCAGCCAGACCGCGATGCCGATGAGGGCGCCGGCCTGGCCCTTGTCGGGCTTGGCGCCGGATCGCCGACGGGAGACGCGCACGCTGGTGAGAAGGATCAGCACGATTCCCGCCACCAGGATGATCGTGTCGACCAGGGCTGCGGAGTCTTCCATCCGGACTACCCTCGCGGTGGAGCGGGCTTTCGGTTAACGCGTCGTCGGCGCGTCGGGCGGGCGCGCCGGGGGAACCCGGACGTCCCGGATGGTCTCGATGCGCGCGCGCCGCTCCAGCTCGTCAGCGTCGAAGGCGCTCTCCGGCTGATCGGCTGACCGGACCACATAGGCAGGGCCGGTGGAGCCGTCGGGGAACGTGTGCCGCCGCTCGAGTCGCGCGACGACGCCCAGCGGGCTTCCATCCGTCATGCGGCTCAAGGTATCACCGGGGCGGAAGAAGAACGCCCACTCGGTCTGGCCCCGCGACCGGGAGACGACCGGGGCCGGCGCCGGCGATTCCGTTACCGACGGGCCGGTGGGCATCGGGACTTCGGCGGGCCGTGATTCGGCCACCGGAGACGGCGTTTCCCGCCGCGCCGCCAGCACGGTGAGGATGGTGATCGCCAACAGCAGCCCGAGCAGGGCGCCCCCCAGTACCTTGAGGCGGAGTGCGGCGATGACAGTCATGACGGTATGAAGGACGCAAGAACAGGGCCAGTCTTCCTTCCAGGAATGTCGCGCACTTAGCGCCGATGCGCTGCGTCGCTGACCAAGTCTGGGCACCCGACCTGACAAGCTCCGGATGCCGGTGGGCAGGGGGGACCCCAACTGGTTGATTTCGTGCGGCGGCCGCCATGGCTTGGCTCTTGCTACCCTACCTGGGCGGACGAAAGACGCGCGCCATGAACGAGATCCGGGAGGCCCGAACGCGATGCTGCTGACGACGCTGATCACCGTGGTGTTCATCGGGGTGAGCTCGGCCGTGCTCTGGCTCTCGATAGGCGCCGACTAGGAGGAGGGCGGCCATGGACACGCCCCTATCGGAGCAGGGCAGCTCGCTCGAGACGATGATGAAGCGTGGGGCACTGGTGTGCGTCGTGGCGATGGGCGGTGTCGCGGTGGGGCTGGCGGTGTGGGCCCTTCGTCGCTGGCAGGACGAGCGCGAATACCAGGCCTGGCGCGAGTCGGTGAGCGCGGATCCCTACCGGCGCGACCGCAATGGCTATCCGGTCGGCGCCCAGCTCGGCTACTCGCGCTCACGGTAGCTGCGGCTCTCGCGCTCCGCTCCCGCCCGGGACCGGAGCCTTCCTGTCGTTCCCTCCAGCGCTCCGCGGGGTGGGCGCCCTCCCGCTGCTATACTGAATCGCGCGATGTGGGCACCAGAGCGTGACCCGGCCAGAGCGTGACCCGGCGGCGTCCGGCCGCTTCACGATGTCGAGCGAAGCCCAGCATCTGGCGCGGCTCCGCGAGTGGCTGCGCGAAGAGCTGGCCGGACTCGGCGTGGAGCGGGAAGCCCGAGCGGCCCTCGTGCTGGCGGTGGGCGAGCTGTGCGCCAACTCCATCGAGCACGCGTACGAGGGCCGGGGTGGCCAGCCCATCCACGTCTCGATCCGGGGCTTCGAGGACCGGCTGGTCCTCGAGGTGGAGGACTTCGGCCGGGCCTTCGACGCCACCCGCTACGTCAAGCCCGATCTCGACGCGCTACCGGACCACGGGCTGGGCATCCACCTGGTGCACCGCATCGCCGATTCTGTTTCCGTCGACGTGCGCCGGGAGCGAGGGACCCGATGGACCCTCGTCAAGTTCCGGCCGGGTCATGGCCCGGCCGATCGCTCGATCGTGGACGCCGGCGGCGCGCCGCCGGCTCGATCAGGAGAGGCCATGGACATCGAGGTAACGCGTTCGGCCGCGATCACGGTGGTCGTCCCCCGGGGCGACCTCGACATGGCGGCCGCGGATCAGATGAAGCGGGTCCTGACCGGCCTCGTGAACGAGGGGTCCGTCAAGCTGCTGGTGGACCTCGGGCAGGTCGGCTACATCGACAGCTCGGGCATGGGCGCCCTCGTCGCGACGCTCAAGCACGCCCGCACCGCGGGCGGCGACCTGCACCTCTGCGCGCTGCAGGACGACGTGCGGGCGATCTTCGAGATGACCCGCCTGATCAAGGCCATCACGATCCACGCCACCCGGGGCGAGGCGCTCGCCGCGTGGGTCTGACGCGACGCCTGCTCGCCGCCGCCCTGGTCCTGGGGCTCGGCGGGGCGTCGGGGCCGGCCGCCTCCGTGTCGGCCGCCTCTCCGATCCGGCCCCTGGCGGGTGTGCGCACCTGGGTCGCCTACTACGCGGCGGCCCCCGAGGCGGCCGCGGAGCTGGCGCGCTTCGACGTGGTCGTGCTCGATCCCCACGGCCACCCGCCGCTTCCCCTCGTCAAGCGGCATGGCTCGCTCGTGCTGACCTACGTGAGCCTGGGTGAGGTGAACGCGAGCCATCCCGAGTTCGCGGCCATCTCGGGCGAGTCGTGGGTGCTCTCCGCCAACCCGAGCTGGCCGGACGCGCGCCGCCTCGACGTGCGCGCGCCCGGCTACGAGCGGTGGCTGCTCGACCGGGTCGTGCCGGCCGCGCTCGCCGGTCCGGTCAACGGGCTCTTCCTCGACACCGCCGACACCACGCTCGACCTCGAGCAAGCGGATCCGCGGCGCTTCGCGGGCGCGGCCCGGGCGCTCGAGCGCGTGCTCGTGGAATTGAAGCGCCGCCATCCGCGAGCGCTGCTGATGATCAACGGCGGCCTTCCGCTCGCGGAGCGGCTCGCGACGGTGGTGGACGCGGTCGCGCTCGAGTCGATCTGGACCGACTACGACTTCAAGGCGAAGGCCTACCGGGTGCGGCCGGCCGACGAGGCGGAGTCCCGGGTGCTCCTCCTGGCCCGGGTGGTCGCGCTGGGCCTGCCGGTGTTCACGCTCGAGTACGCGGCGGCCGAGCGCGGCGCGCCCTGGCCGGCCGAGCTGATCCGCCGCTCGCGCGCCCGGGGCTTCATCCCGTACGTCTCCACGATCGGACTCGACCAGGTCTCGACCCACACCCTCGCCCCATGACCGGCCCTTGACCAGAAAGCTCTCGCGCCGGGCCCTGCTCGGGCGCGCGGCCGCCGCCGCGGGCGCCCTCGCGCTGTGGGCGGCCGGGTCGCGGGCCTCCGCAGCGCAGGCCGCCCCCAGCACGCGCACACCCGCGCCGGGAGAGCTGCCGCGCTACGTGCTGGGCCTCTACAAATCCGCCGAGATCTCCAACGACGTGGATGGCCAGAATCCCAAGACCGCCACCGTCAACGAGATCCACCGGTGGGCGCAGATGCCGCTCAACTGGCTCGGGCTCATGGTCGAGTATCACGACATCGACCGCGGGCTGCCCGACGAGCGGACCATGTCCGCGACCGCCGGACCTTGCGGACCCTCGACCTCGCCGTGGTCAGCGACGCCCTCGCGCCGAGCGGGCTCGAGTTCCGGGGCAACTGGACGGGCAACCAGCAGGTCATCGAGCTGCGCCGCAAGGACCCGAAGATGGTGGAGTTCGAGCGGCCTCTTCCGCTCGGCCTGCCCTCCTACCAGCAGGTCGTCTCGCGCCGGCTCGACTCGCGCGCGCACCTCGTGCTGGCCCGGCGCGACCTGCCGGACTCCGACAGCCACATGGTGGTGACCGGCCCGTGGGGCGGGTTCGCGGCGGCCGAGTACGTCCGAGTCCAGTTCCCGCACGAGCCGGGCGCCCAATGGCGGCTCGATCCGTTCGCGTTCTTCCGGGACGCGCTGGGAGTCGAGGAGTGGCCGCGGCCCGATACCACGACCCAGTGCGGGCGGCGCATCTTCTATTCCCACATCGATGGGGACGGCCTGCGCAACCGCTCGGAGGTCCGACCGGGCGTCTCGAGCGGCCAGATCATCCTCGACGAGATCCTCAGCCGGTACGGGCTGCCCACCAGTGTATCGGTGGTGGCGGCGGAAGTGGAGCCGACGCTCCTCGGCTCACCCGAGTTCCACGAGCTGGCCCGCGCCATCTACCGCCTGCCGAACGTGGAGGCGGGTAGCCACTCCTACACCCACCCGCTCGACTGGGAGAAGCGGACGCGGAGCTTCCCGCTGCCCGCGATCCCGTACTCGGTGGAGACCGAGACCGCGGGCTCGATCCGCTACATCGAGGAGCGGCTCCTGCCGCCGGGCAAGCGGGTGCGGCTCTTCCAGTGGTCCGGGTCCACTCGGGTGAGCGAGGCCGCGATCGCCGTCCTCGAGCGCCTGGGCGTGCCGAACATCAACGGCGGCGATACCATGCGCGATCGGGAGTGGCCGAGCTACACGCGGGTGGCCCCGCTGATGCGCCAGGTGGGCCGGCAGTGGCAGACCTACACCTCGGCCTCGAACGAGAACCTCTACACCAACCTGTGGACCGGCCCCTTCTATGGCTTCCGCCACGTGGTCGAGACGTTCGAGAACACGGAGAAGCCGCGGCGCGTCGCCCCGGTCAACGTCTACTACCACTTCTACTCGGCCGAGCGCGTGGCCTCGCTGGCCTCGCTGCGCCACGTGCACGAATGGGTCGGGCGGCAGCCGCTCGCGCGGCTCTTCACCAGCGAGTACCTCGCCATCGTGGAGGGCTTCCGGACCACCCGCATCGCCCGCGACGCCACGGGCTGGCGGGTCTGGGACCACGGCGCGCTGCGCACGGTGCGCTTCGACGACACGCGCGCCGGGGTGGACCTGGCGCGCTCACAGGGAGTCCTCGGATTCGTCCACCACCAGGGGGCGCTCTACGTGCACCTGGCCGGGCCCGAGCCCGCGCTGATCGTGCTCGGCGACCGGCCGCCCCAGATGCCGTACCTGGTGCAGGCGAGCCACCGGGTCACCGCGTGGGTCCGCGAGGCCGCGCGCGTCGCGGTGTCGCTCTCGGGGCTGGGCCCGAAGCTGATCGAGCTGGCCGGGCTGCCCGCGGACCGCGAGATCACGGTGGAGATCCGCGAGCGCGCGGGGTCGCGGCGCGAGCGGGCGCGGACCGGGGCGGACGGACACCTCACGGTGCACGCCGGGGAGGCCGCGGACGTGGAAGTGCGGCTCGGGTGAAGATCGAGCGCTGGAAGCTCGGGCTGGGGGTGCTGCTCACCCTCGCGCTGCTCGCGCTCTCGGTGCCGTGGGGCGGCGACCTGGGCTGGGCCTATCTCGCCGCCCGGCAGTACGCGCGGGCCCGGGAGGTGTTCACCGAGGCGCTGCGCGGCGACCGCACCGACGGCGACCTCTGGCTGGGGCTGGCCGCGAGGCGCTCGGCGACCCCGACCGGCAGATCGCGACGCTCGAGGAGGCCGCGCGGAGCATCCCGCGGCGCCGCGACCTGCTGCTCCAGCTGGCCCGCGCTTACGACGCCAACAAGGACCCCGCCGCGGCGGCCGGGGTGCTGGAGCGGCTCACCGCGACGCCGGGACCGGACGACGTGCCGCTGCTCAAACACCTGCTCACCACGTACCGGTGGAAGGGCGACTACGAGCGCCAGCTCGCGGTGCTCCGCAAGCTGGTGGCGCTCGGCCCGACCGACCCCGACGCCGTGCAAGAGCTGGCCGGCGCCGCGCGCAGCCTCAACCGGCAGGACGAGGCCGCGACGGCACTGGAGGCCTACGTGCGCCGGCGGCCCGACGACCCGAAGGGCCGGCGCTGGCTCGGCCAGATCTACGACTCGCTCGGGCAGGAGGATCGCGCGATCGAGCACTGGAAGGTGCTGGCGCGGATCGTGCCCGCCGATCTGGAGGCCCGCGACCGGCTGCTCCCGGCGCCCGGCGGCGAGCCGCGCGCGGAGGAGATCGCGCTGCTCGAGCGCCACCGCGCGGCTGATCCGCGTGATGAAGCGTCGCGTCGCCGGCTGGTGGAGCTCTACCGGGCGATCGGCGACGGTCCCCGCGCCCTCGGCGCGCAGCGGGAGCTGACCGCGCTCCGCCCTCGCGATCACGACGCGCTGGCCCTGCTGGGCCGCCTGCTCGTCGCGCAGGACCGCGGGCCCGCCGCGATCGCCGCGTACGAACGGGCAATCGAGATCGCCCCGGACCGGCTCGACATTGCGCTGGCCCTGGCCCAGCTCCACGAGTGGGGCAACGATCCGCGGCGGGCTCTGGCCCTCCTCGAGCGCGTCGCGAAGGCGCGCCCGACGGATCGGGCGCTGCAGGAGCGGGTGGCCGCGCTCGCCCAAGGGACCGGGGACGGCCAGGCCACGCTGTCGGCGCTGGATCGGCTCGCCGCGCTCTCGCCGCACGATGGCCGCCACGCTCAGCAGGCGGTGGACGCGCTGGTCGGCGCGAACCGGCTGCCCGAGGCGATCGCGCGCCAGCGCCGGATCGTCGAGCAGAGCCCCGGCGCGCCCGGCCCCGCGCTGAAGCTCGCGCAGCTCCACGAGTGGAACAACCAGGAGCGCGAGGCCATCGCCGTGTACGAGGGGCTCGACCGCGCGGGCACGCTGCCCGAGCCCTCGCTCGGCCGGCTCGCCGAGCTCTATCGGTTCCAGGATCGCCCCGAGGACTTCCTGCGGGTGGCCGACCGCTTCCTCGCCCGCCGCCCGGACGACTGGGCCCTGCGCGACGCGGCGGCTCAGGCCGCGGACGGGCTCGGCCGGCCCCAGGACGCGGTGCGCCTGCTGCTGCCGGTGGTGGAGCGGCGCCCCCTCGACGAGGGCCTGGTGCTCCGCTATCTGGCCCTCACCGCGCAGGCCGGGCGCGTGGACGACGGGCTCCGGGTGCACCGCCGCTTCGCGGCCTCGGCGGGCCCAGCTTACCGGGTGAAGGCGGGCCGGCTCCTGATGGATCTCGGCCGGTACCCGGACGCCATCGTCGAGTACGAGGCCGCCCTCGCGGCGGCGCCGGGCGACGGCGGCGACGCGGTGGGCGCGCGGCTGGCCCTGGCCCAGCTCTACGACTGGACCGGGGCGGGCGAGCCGGCGCTGCGGCAGTGGGAGAGCCTCATGCGCGCGCGCCCGCGCGATCCGCGCGTGCTCCGTGAGGTGGGCCGGCGCAGCCTCGCGATGTCGCGCAACGACGTGGCCCTGCGCGCCTACCGCTCGCTGCTCGACGTGCAGCCGGACGACGCGGAGGCGCTCAAGCGGGCCGGGCAGCTCATGGCCTGGAGCCACGACGCGCGCGGGGCCCGGACCGCGCTGGAGCGCTTCAACCGTGTCAAGGGCGGCGACTACGAGGTCCACTACCTCCTGGGCGAGCTCTACGCGGCCGATCGGGACGAGGAGCGTGCGCGCGTCGAGTACGAGCGGGCGCTCCGGCTCCTGCCCGCCCGCCCCCGCTGACCGGGGCCGCCGCGCCGTCCTCCTTGAACGCGGCGGCCGCCCCCGCCATACTCGCTCGATGGGCCCGGTCCGCTTCGCGCGCATCTTGGGATTCTTGCAGTGGGGATTCTTTCAGTGGGGATGCCTGCTGGGGGGACTCCTGCTGTGCCTGGGCCCGACCCTGGGCGCCCCGATCACCGCCGCGCGCGCTCAGACGCCGCCCGCCGCCCCCGCCGCGCCGGAGGCCGTCGACCCGCTCGAGGCGGAGATGATGCGGGCGCGCATCCTGGCCCGACTCGGCCTGGTCCAGGAGGCGCTCGCGGCGTACCGCGCGCTGCTCGAGCGCCACGCGGATGACCGCCGCCTGCGCGAGGACTACGCAGAGCTGCTCGTGGAGGCGGGGCAGCTCGACCAGGCGGGCCCGGCGGTGGATCGCTACCTGGCCGACGATCCCACGTCGGCGCGGCTGCGCCGGCTGCGAGCCCGGCTCGACATGACCCGGGGCGCGCCCGCCGAGGCGGGCCGGCGCCTCGAGGCGCTGGCGCGCGAGCAGCCGCAGGACGCCGGGATCATCGCCGACCTGGCCGCGGCCGAGCTCGGCGCGGGCCGGTGGAGCCGGGCGCTCGCTCTCTACGGCCGGCTGCTCGACGCGGATCCGGAGAACCGCGAGGTCCTCACCGCCTACCGCGAGATCCTTCTCGCCCACGCCCCGCGCGTCGAGCTGATCCATTCCACGCTGCTCCAGGCCGCGGCCACGCACCACGTGGAGGAGGCGGCGTGGCGCGGCTGGCTGGCCGACCGCTGGTGGCTGCGGGCGGGCGCCCGCCACGGCAGCTATATCCAGGACCGCGTGGTGGGCCAGTCCGCGTTCAGCGAGGAGGTGTGGACCGTGCTGGCCACCGTCGGCTTCCAGCCCACGCGCGCGATCTCGCTCTGGGCGGGGCTCGAGGAGTCGCGGCGTCGCGAGGAGATCTTTCGCACCACCGCGCGGCTCGGCGGCGCCTACGACGACGCGAAGGCCACCAGCGCCACGGTGGACGTGGCCATCCGCGAGCTGCTCACCAACCCGGTGGCCGCGCTGCCGCGGAACGGCTCGACCGACCGGGTGACGGTGGATGTGGCGCGCCGCGTCCTGGTGCCGGTGGTGCTGGGCGCCCACTATGATTTCCGGCACTACCGCGTCTCCGGGGAGGATCTGGGGGATCGCTGGGAGGCGGCGGGGCGGGCCGAGCTCGAGCTCGTGCGCAGCCGCGTGCAGGTCACGCTGATCCCGCAGGTATTTTTTGCCCGGTACACGGCCACCGCGGGCGGCGCCCTGCGGGAAGCCGTCTCGTTCATCAAGCGGGAAGACGTGCTGGGCATCGGGGGCGTGGTCGGCTGGGACGTCACGCCTGCGGTGCGCCTCCAGGCGGGCGCGGTCGGGCGCCGCGATCTCTTTCGCGCGATCACCTCGTGGGAGGTCAACGGGGAAGGGCGGTGGCGAATTCGCCCCTGGCTGGAGGGACGCCTGCTCTATACTCGCAACACCGAGTCCACCACGGTGGGCGGCCAGGAAGAATTCTTCCTCGGCCGCCTCGACATCCTGTACTGATGACACCCACTTGGCGGCGTTCGAGAATCCTGTTGCTGGCGGCCGCGGGGCTGACCGCGGCCGGATGCGCGAGCGCGGTGCAGGAGTGGGTGAAGCCCGGCGCGGGCCGCGCGGGCCGTGTCGCGGTGCTCGCCTTCGAGAACCAGACCACCTCGCTGCGCGCCGGCCAGTCCACCGCCGACCTCCTCGTCACCGAGCTGCTCGCCACCGGGGCGATCGCGGTGATGGATCCGAGCGAGGTCGCCGACCTCCTCCGCCGCGAGAACCTGGACCCGGCCGACGCGGGCCGCCTGCCGTCCGCCCAGCGGATCGGCCGCCTCCTGCAGGTGAGCCACGTGCTGCAGGGCTCGGTGACCGAGTATCGCTACAAGCCCGGCCTCTCCGAGACGCCCGCGGTCGGCGTCACCGCGCGGCTCGTGGAGGTGGCCTCCGGCGAGGTGGTGTGGAGCGCGAGCCACGCCCGCCTCGGCTCCTCGTGGATCCGCGAGGACGGACTCGCGCGCGTCGCGCAGCAGGTGGCCCACGACATGGCCGCTCATCTGACGGGCGCCCTGGGCGACGCCCGGGCGCGGTAAGCGCCGGGTGCTCGCCACACTCCGCCGCGGCCGGCCCTACCTGCTCGAGCTCGGCGGCGGGCTCCTCGTGCTCGCCGTCGTCAACCTGCTGCTGCGGCCGAAGGACCCCGGCTTCCTCGCGGTGCAGCCGAACCCGGCCCTGCTGCTCGTCGCGGTGGTGGCCTGTCGCCACGGGCTCCGCGCCGGGCTCACGAGCGGCCTCGTGACCGCGGCGGTGGTCACCGCGTGCATCGTGGCGCGTCTCGAGTACCTGACCTGGAGTGAGGTGCGGACGCTCGGGCACTACGTGACGCCGCTCCTGCTCATCGGCGCCGGTTTCGGCCTGGGCGCCCAGCGGGAGTCGCTGCGACGCGCCACGCTCACCCTCGGGAGCCGCGTCGAGGCGCTCGAGCACGAGCTGGCCGATCAGGCGGTGCGCTTCATGGCCGCCACCGAGGCCAAGCACGAGCTGGAGCGCCGCGTGGCCGACGAGCGCGCGTCGCTCTCGAGCCTCTACACCGCGGCCCGCGCCCTCGAGACCCTCGACGCGGAGCGCCTCTATCCGGCCATCGCGCTCACCGCGCGGCGCTTCCTGCAGGCCGACGCCTGCCAGTGCTACGTGCTCGAGGGCGAGTTGATGCGCCTGCGCGCCGCGGAGGGGCCGCCGCCCGAGCGGTCGGAGATCCCGCCCGACGAGGGCCTGGTGGGCCTGGCGGTCCGCCTCGGCCGCCCGGTCAGCGTGCGCGATGCCGCCGTCATCGCCTCCCTCGACGATCTCCACACCGCGAGCCTGCTGATGGCGGCCCCGCTGCTGGGCCCGCAGGGCACGCTGCTCGGTTGCCTCACGGTGACGGCGCTGCCCTTCCTGCGCCTCACCGCCGCCTCGCTCGACCGCCTGGGCCTGGTGGCGGACTGGGGCGCGCGGGCGCTCGCGAACGCGCGGACGCATCAGGAGACGCGCGCGCGGACCATCGAGGACGACCTGGTGGGCGCCTACACCTACGCGTACTACCAGCGCCGGCTCCACGAGGAGGAGACGCGCGCCGACCGCTACGGCCGGCCGCTCGCGGTGGTGATCTTCCGCGTCCAGCGCTTCGGCGCGGTGGAGCCCGAGCGCCGCATCGAGCTGGGGCGCGTGCTGTCGCTCGTGTTCTCGCGCACGCTGCGGGACGTGGACATCGTGTGTCGCTATGCCACCGAGGACTCCTTCGCGATCATCCTGCCCGAGACCCCGCCCGCGCATGCCGAGGTCGTCGTGGAGCGCCTGTCGCGCGAGATCAACAACTTCCACTTCGCCCCCTACGGCGACGAGACGCAGGACCTCGAGTTCTCGGCGCGCGTCCTCGCGGTGCGGGAGCGGCCCGGGGGAGTGACGTCCTGATCGCCGCGCTCCCGGCGGGCTGGCTCGCGGAGGCGCTCGCCTTGGCGCTCGCGCTCGCGGGCCCCCCGTGGTGGGCGCTGGGCCTGGTCGCGCACGCGGCCGCCGCGTGGCTCGCCGGGCGCGCCCTGGGCGATGGACGGCGCGACGCCCGGTTCCTCGCCACCGCGCTCGTGCTCTCGCTGCCCGGCCTCGGCCTGATCGGGCTCAACGCGATTCGCTTCTGGCGCAAGCGCGCCGCGCCGGCCGGGATGTACGCGGGCGCGCACTCGGAGATGGCGGGCCTGCCCGGCCCCGGGCAGACTCCCGAGCCGGTGGACCGCGTCCTCGACTGGCTGCAGGCGCAGGTCTCGGTGCAGCCGGTGGCGGACCTCATCCGCGCCGCCGACCCGCGCACGCAGCGCTGGGGCGTCGGGCTCCTCGCCAAGCGCGGAGACGGCGCCGCGGTGGACCTCCTGCGTGAAGCCCTGGGGGCGGATGACCGTGACACGCAGATCGCGGCCTCGGGCGCGCTGCAGCGGGTGGAGGAGCGGCTGGTGGCGCGGATCTCGCGGGCGCAGGAGCAGCTCCAGCTCGACCCGGAGTCGCCCGAGCGCCTCATGGCGGTGGGCGACGCGTGCGTGGCCTACCACGAGAGCCGGCTGCTGGAGGCGGCGATGGGCCGCCACTGGCTCGGTGAGGCGGAGGCCGCGTACCGGGCGGCCCGCGCGCGCCGGCCGGAGTGGGCCGCGCCGGCCGCGGCGCTGGCCCGGGTGCGGCTGGCGCAAGGCGAGGTGGCGGAGGCGGAGACGCTTGCGGCGGAGGCCCGCGCCGCCGCGCCGTCCACCGAGACGGATCTGCTGCTCTCGGAGATCTTCTTCGCGCAGGGCCGCTGGGGCGACCTGCGGGCGCTCTCGCGGGACGCGGTGGCCGCCGGCCGCGCCGACGACACGCTCCGCTGGTGGGCGGAGGAGCCCGCGGCGTGACCGCTACGCCGCCCCCGCCCGCCGACGTCTGTCTGATCCTCGAGGGCACGTATCCCTACGTGACGGGCGGAGTGTCGGCCTGGATCCACCAGCTCGTCACCGCGCTGCCCGAGCTGCGCTTCGCGATCTTCCACATCTCGGCGACGAGCGGCGAGACGCACGAGCCGCGCTACCAGATGCCACCCAACGTGGTGAGCCTGGTGGACGTGGGCATCCACGGTGGCGACGAGCCGGCGGGCATGAGCCACGGGATGGATCCCGCCTCGTGGGAGACGATCTTGCGCTACCACGAGGAGCTCAAGGATGGCCGGGCGGACGGGCTCGGGGATCTCCTCCGGCAGATCGCGCCCCACCCGGGCGCCGGTCCCTCGGTGCACGACTACATCTACGGCAAGCCGTCGTGGGACATCGTGCGGCGCCTCTACGAGAGCCGGGCCTCCCACATCTCGTTCCTCGACTACTTCTGGACGTGGCGGTTCACCCACCTGCCGATGTTCCGGCTGCTCCACGCCCCGGTGCCGGAGGCCGCCCTGTACCACACCGTCTCCACCGGATGGGCGGGGCTGGTGGCCGCGACCCAGCGGGCCCGCCACGACCGGCCGATGATGCTCACCGAGCACGGCATCTACTCGCGCGAGCGGCGGATGGAGATCGATCAGGCCGAGTGGATCTACGTGCAGCAGCAGGCGCCCATGACGCTGTCGGCGGGGCCGGGCTTCTTCAAGGAGCTGTGGACCCGGCTCTTCGAGCACCTCTCCCGCATCACCTACGCCCACGCCGACCGCATCGTCACGATCTTCGAGGGCAACCGCCAGGCCCAGATCCGGGACGGGGCGGACCCGGCCAAGACGCTGGTGGTGCCGAACGGCATCAACATGGAGCCGCTCGCCGCGCTGCCGCGCGTGGAGGCGGCGCCGGGAGAGTTCCGCATCGGCTTCGTGGGGCGCGTGGTGCCGATCAAGGACGTGAAGACGTTCATCCGCGCGGTCAAGATCGTGAGCGCGGCGCTGCCGGGCGCGCGCGCGGTGATCGCGGGGCCGGGCGACGAGGACCCGCAATATCTCGACGAGTGCCGCGTGCTGGCCGCGACGCTCGGGATCGCCGAGCGGGTGGAGTTCACCGGCCCCGTGGACGTCAAGCAGATCTACCCGCGCATCGACGTGCTCGTGCTCACCAGCATCTCGGAGGGGCTGCCCCTCGTGATCCTGGAGGCGGCCGCCGCCGGCATCCCGGTGGTCTCCACCGACGTGGGCGCCTGCCGCGAGCTCCTCGAGGGCAGCCAGCCCGCGGACCGGGCGCTCGGCGCGAGCGGGCTCGTGACCGGCCTCGCCGACCCGGGCGCGACCGCGCAGGCGATGCTGAGCCTGGCCCGCGACCCGGGGCTGCGCGAGGAGATGGGCCGGGCCGCGCGGAACCGGGTGCGCGCCCACTACCAGGAGTCCGACCTGATCCGTCGCTACCGGGAGATCTACACGGACATGATCGGGTCGCGGGCGGGGTAGGGCGATGGCGGGCATCGGCTTCCGGCTCAAGCGCCTCATCGTCGAGGATAGCAGCAGCGGCTGGCTGCGCGCGCACCTCTACGGCGCGGTGCTCTCGGCGGGTCCGTGGCTGCTCTCCATCTGCACGCTCGGGACCCTGGCCCTGTTCTCCCGCGACCTGATCGGCGAGGCGGCGCACGCGCGGTTCCAGGCGATCGTCGTCTACACCTACACGTTCTCGCTGATCACCACCGGCGCCGCGCACATGGTGGTGACGCGCCAGCTCGCCGACGAGCTCTACGTGGGCCGCATCGGGACCCTGGTCGTCTCCTACCGCTTCACGGTCGGGTGGACCGCGCTGGCGCACCTCCTGCTCGGCGCGCTGTTCTACGGCCTGGCGCCCGGGCTCGACCCGGACGTGCGCCTGTTCGGGGTCATGCTGCTGGTCGTGGTGTCGTGCACCTGGATGGTGATGATCTACCTCGGGGCGGCCCAGGACTACGCGAGCGTGGTGGCCGCCTTCTTCGCGGGCAACGTGGTGAGCCTGCTCGCCGCCCTGGCGCTCGGCCGCTGGCTCGGCACGAGCGGGCACCTGGGCGGCTTCCTGCTCGGCCAGGCGGCCATCCTCTTCGTGCTGTGCGCGCGGGTGGAGCGCGAGCTCACCGCGGTGCGCGTGCCGGAGACGGTGGAGCTCACCAGCGCCTTCGTCCGCTACCCGGATCTGATCGCGGCCGGGCTCCTCTACAACGCGGCCATCGCGGTGGACCGCATCGCGTTCTGGATCGCGCCGACCGGCCGGACCATCGTGGGCTGGTTCCACGCCTCGCTCTACGACACGCCGATCTTCCTGTGCTACCTTTCGGTCGTGCCGTCGCTCGCCGTCTTCCTCGTCAGCGTCGAGACCGACTTCTACGATCGCTACCGGGAGTACTACGGGGTGGCCACCAAGCACGGCACCCTGCGGCAGGTGCTCGAGGCCAAGCGGGCCATGACCGCCTGCCTGCGCGACGGCCTGCGCCGCATGCTGGTGGTCCAGGGCCCGCTGACCCTGCTGCTCATGGTGCTGGCGCCGTGGATCGCGGCCGAGCTCGCGCTCGACGGGCTGCAGCTCGGGATCATGCGCTGCGGGCTCGTGGGCGCGCTGCTGCACGTGCTCTGCCTCTCCGGGGGCATCGTGCTGCTCTACTTCGACCGGCGGCGCGCGGCCGCCGAGGTCGCGGGGGTCTTCCTGGCCGGCAACCTGGTCTTCACCGTGATCACGCTGGTGGTGGGCCCGCGCAGCTACGGGCTCGGCTATCCGCTCGCCGCGCTGCTCGGATGCGCGTGGGCCTACCATCGCCTCGAGCAGACCCTCGATGATCTGGAGTACCTGACGTTCGCGGCGCAGCCGATGGCGCCCGAGGCGTCGGCCGTCGAATCGAGCGCGCCCGCATCCGCCTGATGGCACACCGCTCGGCGGGCGAGGCCACGCTGGTGGCGGCCCTGCTGGCCCTGCTCGCGGCCGCCATCGTCTACCCGCTGGTCCAGGTGCTGTCGGTGGCCTTCCTGGACGGGGGCGTGCCCACCCTGCGGCCGCTCGGGGCCTTCTTCGCGCGCCCGCTCTTCCGCGAGGCGTTCGTGAACACGCTGCTGGCCGGAGTGCTGGCGGTGGTGATCGGCAGCGTGATCGCGGTGCCGCTGGCGCTCCTCACCGTGCGCTACCGCTTCCCGGGGCGGACCCTGGTCACGGTGCTGGGCGTGCTTCCGCTCGTGATCCCGCCCTTCGTGGGCGCGGTGGCCTTCCAGCAGATCCTCGGACGGAGCGGGGCGGTGAACCTGCTGCTGCTCGAGCACGCGGGCTTCACGATCCCGTTCATGGAGGGGCTCACCGGGGTGGTGCTGGTGCAGAGCCTCCACTACTTTCCGTTCATCCTGCTCAACACCGCGGCCGCGCTCGCCGGCCTCGACCGCTCGCTCGAGGAGGCGGCCCAGAACCTCGGCAGCTCGGGCCTGCGCCTCTTCCGTCGCGTGCTGCTGCCGCTGGCCCTGCCGGGCTACGCGGCGGGGGCCCTGCTCACGTTCATCCGCGTGATCGACGACCTGGGCACGCCGCTGATGCTCAACTACACCAAGCTGCTCGCGCCGCAGGCCTACGTACGGGTGACCACGATCGGCCTCACCGACGTGGACGGCTACGTGATCTGCGTGATCCTGGTGGCCCTCTCGCTCGGGGCGCTCGCCCTCTCCAAGGCGGTCCTGGCCCGCGGCGAGTTCGCGGCGCTCGGGCGGGGCGGCGAGGCGCCGCCGGTGGCGCTGGGCCCGCGCGGCGCGCTGGTGGTGTGGGGACTCGTCGCGCTGCTGCTGGGGCCGGCGCTGCTCCCGCACGTGGGCATCCTGCTGCTGTCGGTCTCAAGGGTGTGGAGCCTCACCCCGGTGCCGAGCGTGTACACCCTCGGCAACTACGAGGAGATCCTGGTCCGCTCGCCCCAGTTCATCGCCAACACGGTGCGCTACGTGGGACTCGCCGCGCTGCTCGACGTGGCGCTGGGCGCGGTGATCGCCTGGCTCCTGCTCCGCGGCCGGGTGCGGGGCCGGCAGTGGCTCGACACGATCTCCACGGTGCCGCTCGCGATCCCCGGCGTGGTGATCGCGGTGGGCTACCTCCGCGCCTTCGCCTCGTTCCGCGTGCCGGGCCTGGGCGAGCCGCTCACGTCCACGTGGCTCATCCTGGTGATCGTGTACGCGGTGCGGCGGCTGCCCTACGCGGTGCGGGGGGCCTACGCGGCGCTCCAGCAGCTCTCGCCCGCGCTGGAGGAGGCGGCCCAGAACCTGGGGGCCAATCGCCCGCGCACCTTCCGGCGCATCACGCTGCCGCTGATGATGCGCGGACTGCTGGCCGGCGGCCTGCTCGCCTTCATCACCTCGGCGGTGGATCTCTCGTCCACGATCTTGCTGGTGCCGCGGGTGGAGCTGGGTCCGCTCTCGTACGGCATCTATCTCTACATGCAGTCGGCGGTGGGCCGCGGCCCGGGCGCGGCGCTCGGGGTGGTCGCCATCGTGCTGGTGGCGGCCGGGACGTGGGCCGCCACCGCGCTGGCGCGGCGCTCCGGCGCGGCGCTGTTCCGGAGCTGACGATGGCGTCGCCCGCCCGGACCTGGGTCCTGCCGGCCTCGATGCTGCTCGGGACCTTCGCGTGGTCGTTCGTGTACGTGAGCCTGCCCTTCCACATCCAGAAGATGTCCACGCTGGACGCGGCCGCGACGCTGCGCTGGACCGGGTGGATCCTCGGCATCAGCCCGCTCATCACGGTCATCACCGCGCCGATCTCGGGGCGCATCGGCGAGCGCATCGATCCCAAGCGCGGCTTCGTGGCGGTGCAGGCGTTCCAGGGTCTGGGCTTCCTCGGCATGGCGCTCGCGCGCACGCTGCCCGAGATGCTGGTCGCCCGCGTGCTCCTGGGGCTGATGGGCGCGGTGTCCACCTTCGCCTTCATCATGGTGGGGCGGTCCGGCGGCGACGTGCGGCGCCAGGTGTCCTATATCCAGTCGGGCATGACGCTCGGGCAGGTGCTGGGGCCGGCGGTGGGGGCGGTGGTGGCGGCGCGCCTCGGGTTCCAGCTCTCCTTCATCCTGGGCGGCGTGATGCTGTGGGCCTGCTCGGCCCTCGTGGCCTGGGGCGTGCCGCCGGGCAAGCCGCGCGATGCCAAGGCCTCGAGCGACCGGCGCACGTCGCCGCGCGAGCTGGTGACGGTGTGCCTCGTGGTGCTCACCGGATCCACGCAGATCTTCTTCCTCGCCGCGATCCTCCCGCAGATTCTCCCGCCGCTCGGGGTGTCGGGGGACTCCACGCTCGAGGTCGGCGGGTTCCTCCTCCTGATCACCGGGCTGGCCGCCGCGCTCGGCGCGATGGCGGCGCCGCGCCTGGCCGAGGTCGTCGGCGATCGGCGCGCGCTGATCTGGTTCCTCCTGGGCTCCTCGGTGCTGGTGGCCGCGCTCGGGGTCGCGGGCAACGTGTGGAGCTTCGGAGTGCTCCGCTTCCTCCAGGTGCTGTGCATCGCGCCGGTCTTCCCGCTCTCGGTGGCGGCGATCGCGCAGCGGGCGTCCGGGGAAGCCATCGGATTCGTCAACTCGGCGCGGATCGGGGCGGCCTTCATCGGACCGGTGGTGGCGACGACGCTGCTGTCGTCCATGCCGCCCGCCGCCGTCTACCTGGTGCTGGCCGGGATGGGGCTGTCGGTGATCCCGCTCGTGGCGCGGCTCAACCGCCGCGCGCGACCGTGGGACGGGGGAGGTGAGAGGGCGTGAGCCAGGACGAGCTGGTCCGGCTGTCGGAAGTCCGCATGGAAGGCGTGGGCAAGCGCTACGGCGACCAGTGGGCGGTGCAGGACGTCTCGCTCTCGATCCGGCCCGGGGAGTTCTACACGCTGCTGGGCCCGTCCGGCTGCGGCAAGACCACGCTGCTCCGGCTCCTCGCCGGATTCATCACGCCCGACACCGGCCGCATCATCGTGGACGACGAGCCGATCGATCCGATACCGCCGTGGAAGCGCAACCTGGGCATGGTCTTCCAGCACTACGCGCTGTGGCCGCATCTCTCCGTGTTCGAGAACGTGGCCTTCGGGCTCCGCGAGCGTGGCGTGAGCGGAGTGCCGCTCACCGCGAGAGTGGCCGCCGCCCTCGGCCAGGTGGGCCTCGCCGGCTTCGAGGAACGCCGGCCGTCCCAGCTCTCGGGGGGCCAGCAGCAGCGGGTGGCGCTGGCGCGGACCCTGATCATCCAGCCGCGCCTGCTCCTGCTCGACGAGCCGCTCTCCAATTTGGACGCGGTGCTGCGGTCGCAGATGCGGCTCGAGCTGGCGCGGCTGCATCGCGACGTGGGCATCACCACCGTCTACGTCACCCACGACCAGGCGGAGGCGCTCGCGCTGTCCACGCGCATCGCGGTGCTGAGCCAGGGCCGGATCGTGCAGGAGGGCAAGCCCGAGGAGATCTACTGGCGCCCGCGTAGCCGGTTCGTGGCCGAGTTCGTTGGCGCCGCCAACCTGGTGACGGTGCGGGTCACGGAGGTGCGCGACCTGGGCGTGGTGGTCGAGACGACCGGCGGCTCGCGCATCCCGGTCGCCTCGGGCGGTCACGCGTGGGCGGTCGGGGCCCACGGGCTCCTCTGCCTCCGGCCGGAGGCGCTGCGGCTCGAGGAGGCCGAGCGCGCGGCGGGGGGGATCCGCGGCAAGGTGGCCGGGCACGTGTTCGAGGGCGCGCGCCAGCTCTACGACGTCGCGATCCCGGGCGGCACCGTGCGCGTGGAGATGATCACCTCGGCGCCGCAGGGCCGCAGCTTCAAGCCGGGCGACGAAGTCAAGATCGAGATCTCCCCGGAGACGTCCGTGCTGCTCCCCGCGGAGCCTTGAGGGTGTCCCGGCCGCGGACAACCGTCCGGCTAATTACCGTTTAGTTCTTTAAGCTCTATTCAATGCGGGGGCCCAGAAATGGCCCCCGCACTCCCCCAGTCGGCGGATATCCGTTTCGGTGTACTCTTCGGGCCCGGAGGGCGTCATGACCGACATTAGCCCGCAGGATCTTAAAGTCCGGCTCGATCGCCGGGACCCGATCGTGCTGCTCGACGTGCGCGAGGATTGGGAGACCGCGCTCTGCCGCCTGGAGAACGCGACCCATATTCCGATCGAGGAGATCGAGTTCCGAACCACCGAGCTCGATCCTGCCGACGAGATCGTGGTGTACTGCCACCACGG
>WNFC01000290.1_pt1 | contig 63251 bp, 54 predicted proteins | sample 5400541 | NCBI WGS metagenome assembly WNFC01 (sample SAMN13153342, study PRJNA577476) | soil metagenome | isolation source: 120 cm saprolite under Douglas fir tree site 2 hole 2 replicate 1 | place: USA:California | collected 2015-04-18
CCCTGGCGAGCGCTCTTCGGTCTCGCCAATCGACGGTGATCCATGGTGAAATTCCCTTCAGCCGGAGCAGGAGCACAGGCGCGCATGAGTCGATCCACGTACATCGCCTGATGTGACCGATGGAAGTGTCCGACACCGACGTGCGCGATCCCGCTTCGTCGCTGTGTGCGGTCGTACGTCGGTGCGCTCACCTCGGGAGCAAGCGCGTTCAGATTGGCGTTGTTGAGGTTCAACATGTGCCTGTTACCTTCCGCGCAAGCGCTTGCGCGCCCTGCGTTGCCTGCGAGGGTAACAGCAGGCAAGCGCTTGCGCAAGGGCTTGCGCGCGGTTATATTTCAACCAGTTGACAGGGGCGGCGCGAGACCGAGGAGGCCGAGATCGCGTGGCAACCATGGCTGAGGTCGCACGGGTCGCAGGTGTTTCGACCACGACCGTTTCGCACGTAATGAACGGAACCCGGAAGGTCGCTCCTCAGACCGAGGCTGCCGTGCGCGAGGCCCTTGCCTCGACGGGCTACCGACACAACCTCGCGGCTCGAGCACTCGCCACCCAGTCGACAGACACCATCGGCCTGGCGATGTCTGTCGTTACAAACCCCTACTTCGCTGATCTTGTCCGCGATATCGAACGCAGGTTTCGCGCAGCTGGATACACGATGGTGCTAGCCGACACCAATGACGACCCCGCGGTGCAGAGCGATGTGCTGAACCATCTGCTGAGCCGACGGGTCAGCGGGTTGATCGTGAGTCCGCTCGAGGGGCACGCAGGCCTGACGGCGAGCTTTCGTGCGCTTCTTGACGAGCACTTCCCTATCGTCTTCCTCGATCGTCGCTCGCCGCTGCGGGCCGACCAGGTCTTCTCCGAGTGCACTCAGTCCATCTCGACGCTCACCGCGCACCTGGCCGATCATGGCCACCGGCGGATCGCGTTCGTACAAGGCGCCCTCAGCTCTATGTCTGCTGTGGACCGTCTAGCCGGTTACCAGCAGACGGTGCGAGACCTCGGCTTGGACACCGACGACGACCTGGTGGTTCCCGGCGAATCAGACGAGGCCATTACCCAAGAGCGAGTCGAGCAACACCTCCGCGGACCGCGCCCGGCGTCTGCCTTCGTCGTCTCGAACAACCAGATGACCATCGCGACGATGCGCGCGATCAGGCAGTGCAACCTCCGTGTACCGGAAGATGTTGCCATCGTCGGATACGACGACTTCGAATGGGCGGACCTTTTCGCGCCGCGGCTGACGGCCATGGCGCAGGACGCGGCCACGCTGGCATCCGCGACCGTTGATTTGCTACTTGCGCGGATTCAAAAGTCGACGAGGCGGCCCCGGACAGTGGTGGTGCCCACGTCGTTCCATCACCGCGATTCATGTGGCTGCAATCTGGCGAGCCCGTCCGCCTCAGGGCAGTCTGCATGATGACTGTTGCGTTTACCGCCGCCGAGTTGACTGACGACATCCGGCAAGCAGCTGCGGGCCGTCAGCGGCTCATCGTCGGCATAGTTGGAGCTCCCGGGGCAGGCAAGAGCACGCTCGCAGATCAGCTCGACGCCCTCCTTGGTTACGACGCCGTACTGGTCCCCATGGATGGATTCCACCTCTCGAACCGTGTCCTTGCAGACCTCGGACGACAGCAGCGCAAGGGTGCGCCAGACACGTTCGACGCGTGCGGCTATGTCGCGTTGCTACGACGCCTCAGGCAACAAACGGACGACGTGGTCTACGCGCCGACGTTTCGGCGCGACCTCGAGGAACCAATCGCCGCCAGCGTAGCCGTTTCTCGCCAGACGCCGATCGTCATCACCGAAGGCAACTACCTCCTGCTCGACACGCAGCCATGGTCCGAAGTCCGTGAGGTCCTCGACCTGGCCTGGTTCCTGGAGGTTGACCACGACACGCGGATCGACCGGCTCGTCGCACGTCACCACGCGTACGGCAAGACCGTCCAAGCTGCGCGCGACCGGGCAGAAGGTAGCGACGAACGCAACGCCATCTTGGTGCGCGATTCGCGCTACCGGGCGGACCGAATCGTATGCATCGATGCCGCGACGGGCCCAGAAGGCGCACACGACTGAGGGCTCCCGTCTCACCAGGTTTCGACGAATCAAAGGAGAACGAGATGGGCACCGATACCAGCACCGCGCTTGCCGAGCTGTCGGCAGCCGGCGTCTCGATCTGGCTCGACGACATCAGCCGTGACCGACTGAACACCGGCAATCTGGCCGACCTCGTCGCGAACAAGCACGTCGTCGGCGTGACGAGCAACCGACGATCTTCCAGAAGGCCCTGGAGAAGGGCACCGCCTACGACGGCCAGGTCAAGGACCTGAAGGTCCGCGAGGTCGCCATCGACGGTGTCATCCGGTACCTGATGGCCTACGACATCCGCTGGGCCTGCGACGTGCTGCGCCCGGTGTACGACATTCCCCGGGCGTGTCCGGTTCCTGGAACAGGGGCGCTGTCTGCGGGGTGCCGGCTGCCCCGCGGGGGATCGTCCGGCGTGCTGGCACGGTCGCGGCTGTGGCGAGCGCCGCGAGTTCGGTGATGAGCCGGTGCAGGGCTGCCGCGGTATCGGCGGGGCGCGTGCGGCGCGCGGTGCGCGGGGACGCGAACAGTGCCTGCTGGCCGCTGGCGGCATCGGCCAGGGCGGCGGTCAGTTCGCTGATCTGCTGGCGGATTCCGGTCACGCGGGCGTGCCGGGCCGCGGCCGTGGACGGGAGCGCCGGTTCCGCCGCGCTCGCGCGCTCGCCGGAGTGCTGGCGGGCCCGGTAGGCCTTCGCCTTGCACGCGGCGGAGCAGTACCGGAGCTTACGTCCGCCGCGCAGCCGGTCACGGCCGGGCAGCTGCTGGCCGCATACCGGGCAGCGGGCGCCAGGGGTCATGCCCGGACCGGTGTTTCGTGACGTGACGGAACGGGTTCCGGCTTGCCTGTCCTGCGGCTGACGGCGGCCGCGTAGGCGGCCCAGTCGCCTGCGGAGAGGCGCTGCCAGGTGACGGCGACGTCGGTGCTGATGCCGAGGGTGCGGGCGAGGATGGCGGCGGGGGTCTCGGTGGCGAGCTGGAACAGCGCGGTGCTGCGGGCCTGGCCGGGGCGGATCCCGAGGTCTTCGAGCCGGCGGGTCAGCCGTGCGGTGCTGATCGGTCTTCCGGGCTGGCCTCCGGGGAACAGCCAGGGCGATGGTTCCCGGGTCCCGATGGTGGCATGGCCTTGCCGGTTCGCTGCGACGGTGCGGGCGAGCGCGGCGGCCGGCTCAGGCAGCTGGACCGGCACGCGGCCGAGGCGGAGACGGACAATGCTGCCGGTGACCTGGATCTGGCTGACGGTCATGCGGCTGATAGCTGTCGCGCCCTGGGCGTAGAGGAGGACAAGCAAGCCAGCGAGGCGGTCTTCGGGCTTGAGGTCGTCATCGTGCAAGAGCCGGCGCGCGATGTCCCAGCGGTCCTCGTGGTCGAGCAGATGGGCAGGGCCGTTCCATCTCGCGGACGAGGCGAGGTAGCCGGTGGTGAGCTTGCCGGCGCGCGCCCAGCGGATGAACCCGCCGGCTTCCTCGCGATAGACGGCTTGCTCATCGGCGAGCCACCGGTCAAGATCGGCCTGCTGGCAGCTGCTCAGGGTGAGGTCGTGCCCGTCAAGCCAGTCCAGGAACGCGATGGCGCCGCGAGCCAGCCGCCGGATCATGAGGGACTGCTGCCGGGTGGCGGGCTTTCCGTTGTTGCGGCTGCGCAGGCGCCTGACCAGGTGCCAGACCAGGTAGCGGTGCAGCAGCCTTCGCCGCTCGGCGTCATCTTGGGAATCCAGCAGCCCGGCGAGGAAGGCTTCGAGCCTGGTGATTTCCTCGTCGCGCTCGGGCAGCGCGCCGAGGGCGACGAGCGTCTGGCGAAGATGGGCGAGGGCCTGGCTGCGGGGCAGCTCGTCGAAAGCCTGGTGAGTGAGCGGCACGCGGCCTTCGGCGAGGCCGGACAGCACAGGTGCGATGGACGGTCAGCCAGCGCATCGCCGTGACCGTGTGCTCGGCGGTGGCGATCTCGCGGCGAAGTGCCAGCAGCCCGGGCGGCAGCGAGTCACGGGCGGGCCCCATCAGCTCATCGAGGCGCCTGTTGATGAGGCAGCGAGCGCACCGGCCGGGGCTGGGGTGACCGGGATCGCTGCAGGCAGGGCAGCCGGCCCAGGACGGGGGCGCGGTGCAGTCAGCGCAGAGCGGATCGGCCAGCGTGCCGGAGGCGATTGCCGCGTGGCGGCCGCAAGCCGGACAGGCGGCCCGCCGGCGCTGGCAGGCCGGGCAGCACGGCCGTCCTGTGGCCCGCGAGGTGCCGCATGGCGTGGTCTGACCGCAGATAGAGCAGGTCAGGAGCGGCAGTGCGGGGCAGCGGGAACATAGCGGCCCGTCCGCGGTCCGCCGTTCGACCCGGCGGCGGCGCCCGCAGCCGATGCAGGTCTCCAGGTTCGCCGGGTCGGTGATGAAGCAGTTCGCGCACACAGGCCCGCCCTGCCCGTCACGTGTGACGGGCTCGCGGCGGGCTCCGCAGCGTGCGCACTGCTCGATGCGCGAGTGCGCGATGCATGTCCGGCAGACCCGCACGCCGCCGAGCGGCTTATCGATCCGCACGGTGCGGTGACAGCGAGGGCACGCAGGACGGACGATGCCGGTGACGCCGGCGTCATGCACCAGGTCGATGAACCGCGGGATCGCCCGCAACGGCGCGAGATGACCATCCCCGGTCAGCAGCGCGGGGTGTTCTTCCAGCGCCCAGGCCAGCTGCCGCTGGTATGCGGGCCGCGGGGCCGCCCGGCGGACAGCGGCGGCGACAATCTCGTGGCTGACGTCAGGGTCCAGCCCAGCGATGATGGCGTGTATCACGGCGACTGGGTCCCGGCCGTCGGCGGCGGGGCACTTAGCGCATCGTGGCCGCCCGGCCCGGTCCCGGGAAGAGACCGGCCGGGTGTTCCCGCACGCGGCGCACGGCTCGGTGTGCTTCAGCCCGCAGGCCGGGCAGTACCAGTCCTGGCCGCGGCGCTGGAAGGACCGCAGCTGCCTGCCGCACTGCGCGCAGCACGGCGGCGAGATCACCGCAGCGCCGGCGGCGCGCAGCGCGACCAGCAGGTCGGCGACGGCCCGTGGCGCCGGGGACCTGCCGTCCGCCAGCACCGCTGGCCGGTCAGCCAGGGCTGAGGCGAGGCGGCGCGCCTTGGCGCGGCCGCCCGTCACGGCGGTGACCACCGCCCGGATCTGCTCCGGGGACAGCCGCGGTTCGGCTGCCGCCACCAAATCGGTGATCAGCCCGACCGGGTCGGATACCACCCGGCGGCCGCTCACGCTCGCCCCGGATCGTGAATGCGGGCCCGCCTGGGACGCAGACCGCCGATGCCGGCCTCGCCGCCGGCCGCTTTCTTCTTCCGGGTGCCTGCCGCGCCGGCCTGCGCGACCGGCTCGATCAGGTCGTTCATCGAGCAGCCCAGGATGTCCAGCAACGCCATGAGGATCTTCAGGCTCAGCCGCTCGGGCCGCTCGGCGACCAGCCGGTAAACCTGGCTGGATGACAGCCGGATCCCGCGCTCGGCCAGCGGGCCGATCAGGTCGGTGGTGGCGAACATGCCGCGGCCGGCCATCACCTGCCGCAGGTTCCACCGGTAGTCAAGCCGGCGTGCCATTCACTGCTCCTTCCGGCACCCCAGGCTCCTCGAACGCGGGGGCAAGCGCCTTGCGCAGCGCGGTGTTCATGAAGTCGTCGCTGACGTGGGTGTAGATAGCGGTGGAGCTGTCGCACTCGTGACCCACCTGGACCTGGATGAACCTGCGGTCCACCCCGTCCTCGGTCAGGTGCGTGACATACGAGTGCCGCAGGCTATGAGGCGTGAGAGCCCCCGGGAGCTGCAGCGCATCCCGGTAGACCTCGAAACGGGCGTTGATCTCCGCCGGCTTGACCCGGCCGCCGCGCTCGGTCACCCACAACGCGGGATGGTCACCGCAGCCGAACTTCGGGCGGACGTTCTCGGCATAGTCGGCCACCGCGTCCCACGGCCCAGCCCATCACCGACGCGACGTTACGCCGCCGGGGCGGCTGGCCGCGCTTGGCCTTGCCGTAGCGGACATGCAGCATCCCGTACCGGCCGAACTCCGGCGCGGCCGGGTTCCGGCCCCAGTCCGCCACGTCGAGCTTCGACGTCTCCGTCCTGCGCAGCCCCCAGGCGTAAATGACCTTGAACAAGGTCGCGTCCCGGTAGGCGGCCAGCGCCCCCTTGCGTTTCGCGCTCACGGCCCGGTCAACCTGGTCATCGGCGTAATCCAGGAAACGCTGCACCTCCTCCCGGGTGAACGGCCGCGCCTCAGGATTGCCCTCGTAGCCGTTGAGGTGGGCGATCGTGTTCCACTCATGACAGACCGGCACCGGGTGAACACCCGGCCCGAACTCGCCTTCGCAGGCTGCCGCCCACCCGTACCGGCCGTCGCAGAGATACTCGCTGAACAGCCGCAGGCCCATCTGGTAACCCCGGATCGTCGACGGAGCCAGATGCCGCCCGGCCATCAGCGCCTGCGTCCACTCCTCCACGTGCGACGGGCCCCAGTTCCACGGGTACTCGCTGGTGAACTCCAGGAACCGGCGGACCAGCTGCTCCCGCGGCACGATCGTGTCTTCCCTCAGCCCCCGCGCCGCCTGCTGAGCACGCCACCCGCGCAGCATCGCCTCGAGCACCGCATCCTCCGGCCGCAGCTGCACCACCCCGGACACCAGCTCCAGACGCGCCGCACCCGCCAGATCCGCCCGCCCCATCCCAGCCCTCCCGATCCCCGAAACGGCAACCGCCTGAAGCCAGGATCATGCATCCAACGGGACGCAAGCACAACAACCACAGGTCACGAAGGCCATGCGTGTCGCGCCGCCCACGCCATCCGGAGGGCCTGCATAGCCGCTAAACCGGCCAAACTTCGCGCATCTGATGCAATTCCCGAGCCTTCGTGAACGTAATTCATGGTGGTGGCCACCCAGGCATGCCCGAGGGTCGCCTGGATCGCGATCAGGTCCATGCCGCCCAGGTAGAGCTGGGACGCGCAGAAATGGCGCAGGACGTGGGGCGTGACCACATCGGGCCAGTCCGGCAGGTGCGCCTTCGCGGCGCTGGCCAGGGCGGCACGCAGCGTCTCGTCCCCGACCCGGGCAGCCGAGCCGTCGGCGTTCTTGCGTTCCGACGGCAGCAGCGGGACGCCGGGGCGGGTGTGATCGTCGCCGAACTGTGCCCACACGTCCTCGACGAACCAGCGCAGCGTCGCCCCGGCGTTGTTGATCAGCGGGACCATCCGCTCCCGCGGCCCCGAGCCGCGGGCGCCCTTGCCGTGCCGGACATGAAGCTTGCCGAACCGGCCCAGGTCCCACTTGACGTCGGCCAGATCGAGCTTGCACGCCTCGTTGACCCGCAGCCCGACCTCAGCCATCAGCCGGCAGGCGGCGTAGTTACGGGCCGCGGGGGCGAACTTCCGGCAGGTCGCCAGCTCCCCGCGCCACCCCGCGAACAGCCGCCCGACCTGCTCCGCATTCGGCGGGATCCGCAGCCTGGCCTGCTGCCGGCCGCGGGGCCGGTTCACCTCGTCGATCGGGCACTCGACGACGCGTCCGGTCATCTGGTGGATCTCGGCCCTGTGCCGCAGCTCCAGGAACAGGAAATACGTCTTCAGCGCCTGCGCCCGCGACAGCCGGGTGCCCCTGGCAGCGCCGCGCAGCACCTTGCCGAAGTACGCGTCCGCGTCCGCGGGCTCCATGTCCCACAGCGGCCGGCCGAACCAGGCACGGACCTGCTCCAGGTGCACCACGTCAGAGCTGATCGTCCCGTCCGCCAGGCCGGCGGCGGCCCGGGCGAGCACGAACCCGGCCAGCACGTCGGTCTCGAACGCGTCCAGGTCCTCCGGGCCCGTCACGGCACGCGCGTCCCGCAGGTCCCGCACCACCGCCAGCGTCAACCCAGGCCCCCCGCCTTCACCGTTATCGCGTAATCAACAGCGAAGACGATAGACCTTCAGGAAGACTGAAATCTCATCAATCAGAGAACTCGTGCCGTCACAGCAGAGAAGGCGCTGGTCCTGGGCCTGGACGGGCCACTGGGGGCCTAGGGAACTCAGAGGTTATTTCTTATCCTACCTGGACGGGATCGAGGCCGACGGCGGGACCATCCGCACCGGCGGGCTCGGCGAGGGCTGGACGGTGCTGCCCACCGTGGTGGAGAACGCGCCGCCGACTGCCCGGATCTGCCGCGAGGAGGTCTTCGGGCCGGTCGTGACGATCAGCGCCTTCGACACCGACGAGGAGGCAATCAGCGTCGCCAACGACACCCGCTACGGCCTGAACGCCATGGTCTTCACCCAGAACCTGTCCCGGGCGCACCGCGCCGCGGCCGCCCTGAAGGCCGGCACCGTCTGGGTCAACTGCTTCTTCATCAGGGACCTACGCGCGCCGTTCGGCGGGTGGGAGACTCCGGCATCGGCCGCGAAGGCGGCACCTTCAGCCGGGAGTTCTTCACCGAGCCCAAGGCCGTGGTCATGGAGGTCTGAGCACGCCCGGCGATGGCTCCGACGCGGCGGGGATGCGGCTCTGGGCGGCGTCCGGTGACGGGCGGCGGGTGGGAGTCAGCGCTGGCGGCGAGCCCTGGATCCCAGGCGCACACCACGCACGCGTGCCGGAAGGCCGAGCGGGCGAACTCCAGCGCCATGGCTGGCGGATCCGGGTGCGCGCGAACGTCGTCCCAGTCGAGGATGTACTCGCCGAGGGCGGTGTCCCACCGCGCGGCCGAGGGCGTGAGAGCCTGGCCGCCGAAGCCCTCCGGGGCGGGATACGCGTAGGCGTAAAAGGCCGCCTTGCCGTACCGGGTATCGCCCGGCCACCAGCCGACCTCCACCGCCTGCGCGTTCCCGGCGTTGCGCGTGATGAAGTCGCCCGAGGGCGGGTCGACCGGCCGCCCGGAGAACAGGCTCACCGCGAGATCGAATGAAGCCCACCACGCGTTGACCGGCGTCGACCGGCCGCGATAGGGCGCGCGGAAGGCGGCGAGAACCAAGGCGGCATGGGTCGCTGCCGCGAAATAGTCGGCTACCTGGCCGGCGTCATACCGTGCGTGCTCGTAGTCCGCATCGAGCGGCACGCTCCACGGCACCTCCTGCGGCGTCGGATCGATGTCGACGTGGCCGGCCACCGCGTTCAACGCGGTCAGCACATCACGTGTGACGTCTGCGACCGGGCGGTCGGGAGTCAGCGCGATCCGCTCGGCCCGGCCGTCGCTGTGCTCGACGACCGCCTCGTGGACCCGCAGGTCCAGCGCCACGACCACGGATCCCGAGCCGTCGGGGGCCGGCAGCGGGGCCGTCTCCCAGCCCCGCACGGTGAGCCGCAGCGCCGCGTGCTGCAGTTGCGGTTCGGGCGGCGCGAGCCTGGCTGCCACTTTGCCCAGCACCTGGCTGTGCGCGTGCAGCGTGTCGCAGGTGTCGCGCCACTGCTCATACGAGGCCGCTGGCCAGCCCTGGGGCATAGCTGGCACGGTATGCCGCTGGCGCCTCATGCTCAAGACCCCGCGCTGGGTTTCCGCGGCAGCAAGCCAGGGGCGCCCTCGCCGCTGGCCAGCACCGCCGGCCCGGCAAGCGCACGCTGTACCGGTGGGCGTGGTGGGGGTCTGCCAGGCTGGGGGTATGGAGCCGACCGAACTGAGGGCAGCTGTGGCGCTTCCCGATCCTGCGCTGGTGGTGCTTGTCGGGCCGTCCGGGTCGGGGAAGTCGGTCTGGGCGGCGGAGCGTTACCGCCCGGATGAGGTGGTCTCGTCCGACCGGCTGCGTTCGCTTGTGGGTAGCGGCGAGCACGACCTGGACGCATCGGCCGACGCCTTTGCCCTGCTTGACCAGATAGTGGCGGCCCGGCTCCGCCGCGGCCTGACCGCCGTGGTGGACACGCTGGGCCTCGACGCGGCGCGGCGCCGCGGCTACCTGGAGCTTGCCAGGGGCAGCGGCATGCCTGCCGTCGCTGTGCTCGTCGGCACCGATCCGGCGGAGTGCCGCCGCCGTAATCGCGCACGCGATCGGCCTGTGCCCGCGCCCGTGCTCGACGGCCAGCTGCGGCGAATGCGGGCGACTGTCGCGGATATCGGCGGCGAGGGATGGGACCTGGTAATAAGCGCCAAGACGGCTCAGCCCGAGCCCTCGCACACCCCCGGCGCCAGGACCGCAGCCAGCGAGCAGCGGCAGCGGCCAGTCCGGATGGGCCTGGTGCTGCAGCTCTCGCGATTCCCGTGGGATGAGGACCCGGCAGGCCCGGCACATTGGCTGGCTTCGGTGGCCCGCGCCGCCGCCGAGGCCGGCCTGCAGGGAATCGCGCTGATGGATCACTTGATCCAGATCCCCCAGGTTGGCCGTGCCTGGGAGCCGATCCCGGAGCCGTGGGTAACGCTCGGGATGCTCGCTGGCCTAGAACCCGGTCTTCGCCTGGGCACGCTGGTGACGCCCGTGACGTTCCGCGCGGCCGGGGTCTTGGCCAAGACCGTGGCCACCCTGGACGTGCTCACCGGCGGAAGATCGTTCTGCGGCATCGGGGCCGGCTGGTGGGCACGCGAGCACGCGGGTTTCGGCCTGCCATTCCCGCCGGCGCGGGCCAGGTTCGACGAGCTGGAGTCGGCCATCGAGACGCTTCGCGCCCTGTGGCAGCCCGGCACCAAGGAGTACCGCAGCGAGCGGGTCTGCCTGCCGGAGACGACCTGCTATCCGCGGCCGGTGTCACCGATCCCGGTCATCGTCGGCGGCGGCGGCGAGAAGCGCACGCTGCAGATCGCCGCCAGGCTCGGCGATGGCTGCAACCTTCCCTCCGACATCGGCACCCTGGACCGCAAGCTCGCCGTCTTGCGCCAGCACTGCCTGGAGGCCGGGCGCGATCCCGCGCAGGTCGAGGTGACCGTGCTCGACATCCCCGTCATCGGCCGCGACCGCGCACACGCCGGATCGATCGTGGAAAAACTGCGCGGCAGGACCACCGTCGCGGCCTTCGCCCAGCGCCACCACGCCGGCACCGCCGACGACCACATCGGCCGCTATCGGCTGCTGGCCGAGCGTGGCGTGCGGACAGTATTCGTCTCCCTCCCCGATCTGGCCGGCCCCGAGGACGTGCTGCGCCTCACCCCGCTGGCCGCCGCCTTCGCCTGAGCACCCCGCCGCCCCGCGGCTCAGCCGGTTGGGCAAGGTCACCTGCTTCGGACGCACACGATGGCCTCCGGCGGTCACGTGGCGCATGCCGACGGCTGGCTGGCGGGCCGTGCAGGAGCTGTTGACGGCCCAGTCGAACCGGGCAGGAACACCCGAGCGCTAGGTTGACTACGTGTATTCGACGCAAGTCTCTCGTCACGTGAACGCTCCGCGTCCCGCTGTTTACCGGGCGCTCCTAGATCCGGACGCGGTCGCGAGATGGCGGGTGCCGCCCGGCATGACCAGCCACGTGCATGAGTTCGAGGCCCGCGAAGGCAGCTCGTTCCGGATCTCGCTCACCTACGACGCGCCGGGCAGACCCGGCAAGTCGGCGCAGCATACCGACACGTACCACGGCCACTTCGCCAAGCTCGTACCGAACGAGCAGGTGGTCGAAGTGTTCGAGTTCGAGACCGCAGATCCCGCGCTTCGCGGCACCATGACGATGACGACCACGCTCACCGACGCAGACGGCGGCACTGATGTCCTCGTCGTGCACGAAGGGATTCCCGACAGCGTGCCTGCCGCCGACAACGAGACGGGCACGCGAATGGCACTGGCAAACCTCGCCAGGCTCGTCGAGGCGAACTAACGCCTGGTAGCCGAGATCGGACACACGCATCCACGCTGCTGACCTCGGCTCGTGCGCACGCCCAGCTCACGCCTGGGTGCCCTTCTCCGCGCCGTTGCCTGAGCGGAAATTTTTTCCGCTCAGGCAACGGCCGTAAAAACCCAAGGTGCGCTCCAGGGTTGCCTGTCGTTGAGCGCGGCCGCCAGTTAGTGGGCGGCCTCCGGAACGATGAGTTCGGTCCGGGCACACCGTCTAGTTACCAGGGCGCCGTTGCCCACGGCGGCCCGCCCCGTCCACGGACCTCGATGCAACAACCCCGACCGGAGGTGCGCGAATGACTGATCGGCAGCCGAGTGAGGTCACGAATCTTGACCGGTACGGAGATCCGGTACTGCCGTGGAGCCGGCCGCATGATCTCCTTGCGTCCGGTCCGAAGGGGCCGCTCGTCGGCTTCTTCCTCGGCACGGTCCGGCCCGACGGGCGCCCGCACGCCGCCGGGATCGGCGCGGTGTGGCACGATGGCGACCTTTATTTCACCAGCGGACCCGGAACCCGCAAGGCACGGAACCTGGCGTCGAACCCGGCCTGCACGATCTCGGTCAAGCTCCCCGGCATGGACCTGACCCTCGACGGCAAGGCCATGCGAGTCGCCGAGCCAGCGATCTTGGAGCGGGTGGCCAGTATCTACCGCGACATCGGCTGGCCAGCCGAGGTAACCGGCGACGGATTCACCGCACCCTACAGCGCGCCGAGCGCCGGGCCGCCGCCGTGGCATCTTTACCGGTTCACTTTCCATACTGTCGTCGGATTGAGCACCACCGAGCCGAATGGCGCGACACGCTGGCGGTTCGATCGATGACCATATGGGCGCCGGCCCGCAGCTGTCCCGGGAGCGGAGCGACGTCTTTGGCCGGGTAGTTGATGGCACGAAGCGCGTTCGGGCACTGGCCGGTCTTGCCGGCGAAGAAGCCGGGCGGCAGCCCCAGCCCGCGCGCGAACAGGGATATCAGCTGATTGCCGAGTTCGCGCATGGCGTCGTAGTAAGCGGTCCACGTCGCTTGGAGTTCCGGCAACGCTGCTGGCCACAGGTTCGGCGAGTAGACCCAGGCCTCGTCCGGATCGGCGAACTGGTGCGCTGGCGGGGCAGGAGGGCCGATGTTGAAGACCTCCTTCAGATCCGGCGGAGCGGCGTCGGCCATCGACTGGCTCAGCGACTCGCCAGCCAGCGGGATATGGCCGTACGGGTAGTCCGGGGTGGGGCGGGCCACACTCATCTTGTCAGCCAGCGGGAGGTCGAAGAACTTCGTCGCCATCGTCCACGCAGGCTCGGCGACGTCGTCGGCGATGCCGTGTCCGGTTATTTGAAAGAAGCCCGCAGTCCGGCAGATTTCGTCCAGTTCCGCGCCGACGACGTCGGGGTCGGCAGAGATATCGACGACAGGAACGTACGGCACAGCGAATCCCTCCTCAGCTGGCTTCAATCGCCGGGGCGCCCACCGGTGAGACGGCAAACACGGTCACCGGGACTGAAGATACGCCCAGGCGCGAATCAATTGCGGCCGGCGTCCCTGCCGCTGCTTACTAGATGTCATGCCAGGTGCAAGCGAGCAGACGCGGCCGGTGAAGATCGTCAACGCCAACTGGGCGGCCGGGCCGGACGGCGATCACGGCCGGTTCGAGGTCATGATCGTGACCGAGGATGACCAGCGGCACGTGATCGCCCCAGGGTCAGTGCGCGGGCTCGTGGCTCAACAGGCGGTCGCTGATCACCACGGTGCACATCAGGCCGCAGCCGGGACACCAGCACAGGAAGTTGCGGTCGGCGTCGGCCCAGAACTCCTGCACGAATGCGGCGGGGGAGTCCAGGCAGGCACCGCAGCCCGGGCAGTGGGTCGCGCCCGCCCGGGCGTGCGGCGGCTCAGCTTGCCGCGGGGCTGACATCGGCGTGGCGCGGCACGTCGCCGAACTGGCTCAGCACCTCGTCCCTGATCGGGCTGTAGCGAATGGAGCTCTCGTGCAGCCACACGTCACGGAACGCGCGGGCCCCGCCGAATTTCTCGCCCTCCATCGGCAGCTCGATGCAGACGTTGCGGCCGGGGTCCCGGAACGTGCAGATCGGATCCTGGCCGGCCTCGACCAGCTCCATCTGCTCGAAGTACAGTTTGCGCAGCATGATCACACCGAGATCCGAACGGCCCAGGTGCTCGCGGGTCCGGTCGGCGATCGCGCCCTGGGTAACCCATGCGCAGATGTCCTGGCCATCGACGTAATCACGCAGCCACTCGCCCTGCTCGTCGTGCAGCGACACCCGGTAGACCGGGATAGCTGCTTGCGGCGGGGCGGGCGTGGCGAAGCGGTAGGTCTGGTACCAGACGTGCCAGGTGTGGGTGTATCCGCAGCGCAAGCCGGCCTGCTCGGTGCAGCCGAGGGCAAGCGAGGCGCGCCGGTGCGGGCACTGCTCGGCGAGCAGCCCGAGCCTGCCGCCGGCATCCCGGAACAGGACCAGATTCTCGCCGAGCAGCCGTCGCCGCACCGGCACCCGGCCCGCCATGTCGTGCGTGGCGACCGGCCACCAGTAACGGCGCAGCAGATTCCCCATCGGGGTGCCCGGCCCGACCGCGGTCAGGCGCACGTTTTTCTCCTGGCTGAGCATTGTCGGCTCCCTGGGCAGGCCGTAGCGTGTGGGACACCGACGACGCTAGGCAACACCGTCTGGCCGGGGGAAGCGGGCCGTTCGGCCCCGCGGAACGCGGTCGGCGTTCCGCTGTGGGGAACGCGCACGTTGCCAGCGCGAAACGGCAGTGAAACCTTCTGGACATCGGAGCCGCAACAATCCCAAGGAGACGCAATGGCCACGGTCATTCCCGTCGATGAGTTCATCAGCGACGAGTGGTACCCGGGATTCAAGCCCGGCTACACCCATGCGCCGTGGTACATCGACCCGGTTCAGACGTTCAGCAAGGAAGACGAGAAAAATTTCTGGTTCCTGGACTTCCACTGGCCACGCGGTCTCACTCCGATGGGCCTGATCTGGAACGAGGACGGCTACAACTGGGCCTCGCAGCTCGCTGCCGAGCAGATGCCGCTGCCGCCAGGCCGGGGGATCACTTGCCGTCTCGGCGGCACGCACACGTACGGCTCGGCCATCCCGGTGAACGATCCCAGGGAGATCGGCCAGCGGGCCAGGCGACTGGAGCACAGCCTGCCGCCGTTCCTGCAGAACTTCGACACGATCTGGGGCCGGATGCGGGAAGAGGTCAACGAGAGCTGGGATTACTTCCGTGGCGTGGACCTGTCCGCCCTGTCGCTCGAGGACCTGCGGGAGAACCTCATCCAGGCCCGCCAGTACCATAAGCGCGCCTTCGAGATCCACTTCCAGGTGATGTACCCGCTGCTCGCGAACTACGTCGGCTTCTACGGCATGTGCACCGAACTCGGCCTGGACCCCGGGCAGATCGGCAAGTTCCTGCAGGGCTACGACACCAAGATCATGGAGACCGACCGGGAGCTGTGGCGGCTGACCGCCGCGGCCCGCTCAGCCGGCCTGGAGCCGGCGTTCGCGGCCCACGAGGCCGGCGGGCTGCGGGCCGCGCTGGCCGCCCAGGGCGGCCCGGCCAGCACCTGGCTGACCCAGTTCGACGACTTCCTCCAGGTCTACGGCTGGCGCACCGAGGGATCCTGCGACATCGCCCTGCCGAGCTGGATCGAGGACCCGACGCCCGCGCTCGGGACGATCAAGACATTCCTGCAGAAGGGCACCGACCACGACTTCGGGGCGGCCCGGACGGCAGCCGTCGAGGAGCGTGAGGCCGCCGTGGACGCGGCCAGGTCCAAGCTCACCCTGGATGAGCAGAAGCTCTTCGACAGCGGCCTGGCCTCCTGCCGGGCGGCGAACTTCCCGTGGTGGCAGGACGACCACAACTACTACATCGACCTGCGCGTCTCGCTGCCCATGCGGTGGGCGTGCCAGGCCATCGCCGACCGGGTCGGGGCCGATCACCAGGACGACACGCTCTACCTGTTCTGGGAAGAGATCATGGACGTGTCGTCGGGCGGCAGGCCCTACGCCGGGCTGCGCGGCCTGGTCGAGGAACGCAAGCAGTACTTCGACTACTGGCTGGAGCGGCGGCCGACGCTGCCGAAGGTGGTCGGCACCGTTCCGGAGTCGGTCAACGACCCGATCCTGATCGAGATCTTCGGACTGAACAGCCACTTCCTGCGGGCGGTGGAGGCGGTCGGCTCGGAGGGCCAGGTCAAGACCCTGACCGGCGTGCCCGCCTCGAAGGGCATCGGCCGGGGCATCGCCCGGGTGCTGCATAACGCCGACGAGTTGCACCGGCTCAGCCCCGGTGAGGTGCTGGTGTGCGAGTCCACCTCGCCGAACTGGACCCCGGCCTTCGCGAAGATCGCCGCCTGCGTCTGCGACGGCGGCGGCACCTTGTCGCACGCCGCCATCGTCGGGCGCGAGTACGGCGTTCCCACGGTGACGGCGGTCGGGCTGGCCACGCTGCTCATCGCCGACGGCGACGAAGTGGAGGTGGACGGCACCAGCGGCCACGTCACCGTGCTCAAGCACGCCGCGGCCGGGCAGGCGGGAGGCTGATCCGGTGCCTGAAGCCATCGCCTGGGTGGACGCGATCGCCCCCGAGCAGGCGGTCGCCGTCTGCGGTGCCAAGATGGGGCGGCTGGCCGAGCTGCTGCGGGCAAGCGTGACGCTGCCGAAAGGGTTCACCGTCACCGTCGACGCCTACCGACGGCACTGCGCGCAGGCCGGCCTGGACGAGGCCATCGACGCGGCCCTCGCCGGGCTGGGCCCCGGGGCCCAGCCCGGCCAGATCGAGGCCGCGGCGCGGACGGCGCAGGCGGAGCTGACCAGCCGGGAGATGGACTCCGGCCTGGCCGTGCTGATCGCCGATGCCTACGAGGAGCTGAGTTCTCGCTGTTTCGACATCAACGTGCCGACCGCGGTGCGCAGCTCCGCCATCGGCGAGGACTCGGGCACGGCCAGCTTCGCCGGCATCTTCGACACCTATCTCGGCGTATCAGGGAAGGACCGGGTGCTCGACGCGGTCCGTCAGTGCTGGGCCAGCCTGTTCAGCCCGCGGGCGGTCGCCTACCGGCTCCGGGCGGGCACGCATCACCGGGACATGCCGATGGCCGTCGGCGTGATCGAGCTGATCCACGCCCGGGCATCCGGGGTGGCGTTCTCGGCTCACCCGGTCACCGGCAAGACCGACCGGATCGTCATCGAGACCAGCTGGGGCTGGGGCGAGGCGGTCGTGCAAGGCCTGGTCACGCCGGACCACATCGAGGTGGGCAAGGCCGACGGCCGTGTGCTGAGCCATCAGGTGGCGGCCAAGAAGGTGGTGTCAGCGTTCGACTACGCCGCCGGCCGGGTGATCGAGACCGACATGCCGGACCGGCTCGTCGATCGCCAGGTGCTCGACGACGAGCAGATCGCGGCCGTCGTCGACGCCGTGCTGGCGGTGGAGCGGCACTACGGTTACCCGGTGGACGTGGAATGGGTGCTCGACCGGCACCGCCGGCCAGGCGATCCGGTCTGCGTCGTGCAGGCCAGGCCGGTGACCGTCGTCAGCCCGATGACGGAACCCGCGCCCACCGCATGGAACCCGGCCGCGATGGCCGCCAAGTACGTGTTCCGGAGCTAACCCGCATCGACTGAGGCAAGAACGGTGGACGGTATCTCGCTGCGCATTACCGAGCCCGATGAGGCCCGGGAGATCTGCGGGCAGGTCTACTACCCGCACCGGCTCACCGTGCTGCACGACCCGGCTAGCTTCGCGATGTCGCTGTCGGCGCTGAACTTGGGACCGGTCGCGGTCGGGCTGCTCGGCTACGCCGGTGAGGTGCGACTGGAAACCGCCGAGCTCGAAACCGGCTATGAGGTCAACGTGCCGCTCAGCGGGCGGCTGCTGACCCGCACCGGGTCCGCCGAGGTCTGCGCCACCCCGCGGAACGCGGCCCTCTACCGGCCGGACGGCAAGACCCGGCTGCAGGGCTGGGCCGACGGCGGCCAGCTTTTGGGGCTGAAGATCGAGCGGCCGGTACTGGAAGCGCGCCTCGCCGAGCTAGTGGGCACGCCGGTCCTGGGAGTGATCCCGCTCGGCCCCAGCCTGGACCTGCGGGCCGGCGGCGGCCGGCGGTGGTGGGCACTCGCCCGGGCGCTGGCCTCGCTCACCGCTGACCCGGACGGCCCGCTGACCCAGCCGATGGTGGTGCGGCCGCTCATTGACAGCGTGCTCGTGGCGCTGCTGTATGCCGCCGACCACTCGTACCGCGGCGCGCTGGCCGCGCCGTGCGCCAGGGCCGGGACGGCCGCCATCAACCGCGCCGTGGATCTGCTCGAGGCCGAACCGGACCTGCCGTGGACGGTTGGCGACCTAGCCAGCCGTGTCGGCCTGAGCACCCGGGCGCTGCAGTACGGTTTCGCCGCGCAGGCTGGCATGTCCCCGATGGCCTACCTGCGTCAGGTCCGGCTGCAGCGGGCCGACGCCGACCTGCGCGCCGCGGACGGCTCGGACCGCGGCGTGGCCAGAATCGCCAGCCGCTGGGGGTTCACCAACTTCGGCCGGTTCGCCGCCGCCTACCGGGCGCGCTACGGGCACACGCCGTCCGAGACGCTGCACCGGGCCGGCTGAGCCCGCGAACCGGTCCCCGCGCGCCGGCCCGCCGTGAGCTTGCACTGCGCGAAATGGCTAGCACCGGTTCGTTCGGCGGATCGACCTTGAATTCGCACCCGGCCTAGCGTGGGGCGTATCCGAGCCGCAAGCAGGAGGCGCTATGGTGCCCGCCCAGCTCACGACCGACCAGGCCGCATTCGACTTCAACCCGATGACCAGCCCGCACCGGGAGGACCCGCACGTGTTCTACCGGGCGGCACGCGCCCGGCCGGTGACGTTCAGCCCGTCGATCGGTGCCTACCTGGTGACTCGCTACGCCGATCTGGTCGCCGTGCTCGACGACCCGCAGACGTACTCGTCCAAGGCCGCCCTGCCGATGATCTACGACAGCCCGCCCGAGGTCGTCGCCGTGCTCAAGGCCGGCCATGTGCCGGAGACCACCATGGTGGTGAACGAGGACGAGCCCGAGCACATCGGGTTCCGCCGGGTGTTCGACGCCGGGTTCACCGGCGCGCGGGTGCGGGCCATGGTGCCGCTCATGCGGGAGCGCGCCGCCGGGCTGATCGATCGTTTCGCCGGCCGCGGCGACGGTTCCGCCGGCGGCCGGGCCGACCTGGTGGCCGACTACGCCATCCCGTTCGTGCAGGCTGTGATCAGCGCCGTCATCGGCTTTCCCGCCGAGGACACCGCCCGGATCCAGGCGTGGACCGACGACGTCAACATGCTGTGGAACATGCTCGCGCGGGTGGAGTCGGCGCGCCGGATGGCCGACTACACCCGCTACCTGCAGGCGCTGATCGATGACCGGCGGGCGCACCCGCGCGAGGACCTCATCTCCGACCTGGTACACGGGGCGCACGGCTACCCCGGGCTGCCCGACGAATACGTACAGAACATGATCCGTGGCGCGGCCTGGGTGGTCGGCTTCGACACCACCCGCGACGCGATCACGGCCACGGTGCTGATCATGCTCCAGACCCCCGGCCTCCGCGAGCGGGTGCTGGCCGATCCGGCCCGGACCATTCCGAAGCTCACCGAGGAGGCGCTGCGCCGCGACGCGCCGCACCGGGGCCTGTTCCGGATCACCACGCGCGCGGTGGAACTGGGCGGCACGACGCTGCCCGCCGGGGCGCCGTTGCTGTTGCTGTTCGGGTCGGGCAACCGGGACGAGACGGTCTTCGCCGAGCCGGACGGCGTCGACCTGGACCGTCCCAACGTGCGCGACCACCTGGCCTTCGGCCGCGGCCTGCACTCCTGCCCAGGCGCTCCGATGGCGCGGGCGGAGATCAGGGTGGCGCTGGAGACGCTGATCAGGCGGCTACCCGGGCTGCGGCTCGCCGGCGGCTACCAGCCGACCTACATCGCCAGCTACTTCTTCCGTGGGCTGGAGTCGCTCGAGGTCACCTGGTTACCATCTGAGAACCCGAATCCGAAGGGACGCGCCCATGCATGTGCTGACGGTCTGCTACGGGCACCCAGCCGACCCGGCGGCGTTCGACGCGTACTACGCGTCCACCCACCGGCCGCTCGCCGAGAAGGTACCCGGCCTGGTCAGCTTTACCGCCCGCCACTGCGAGTCGCTGGACGGATCGGTGCCGCCCTATTACCTGCTGGCCGAACTTGCCTTTTCCTCACGTGAGGTGATGGACGCCGGCCTGGCCTCGCCCGAAGGGCAGGCGGCGGCCGCGGACGTCGCGAACTTCGCCGATGGCGGAGCCACGATGTTCGTGGCCCGCGACTGAGGCTCGGCTCGTCCCGGCCGCTCCGGTTTTTCAGCCAGCCGAACGGTCCGTGGTAACTCGCCTGGCCAGCACTGGCAAGGTGACCAGGCAGGCCTCTACATTGACAGGTCCGTCGGGATGAGCCACAATTGTGGCCATGAGTGTGGAGCCTTTGCGGACCGTCCGCGACCATCTGTCGGAGTTCGTCGATCGCGTGGAACATCAGCATGAGCGGATCGTGCTAACCCGCAATGGCCACGCGGCGGCTGTCTTGATCAGCCCGGAGGATCTCGCCCAGCTAGAGGAGACCATCGACGTCCTCAGCGATCCCGAGGCGCTCGCTGACATCCGCGAAGCCGACCAGGCCTACGCCCGCAATGACGTCATCCGCGGGGTGGAGGCTGTGCGTCGGCTGCGCCAGTGAGCCAGGACGGGGATTACGAGCTCGTTCTTACCCCGCCAGCGCAGCGGGCACTGACTGGGAAACTGCCTGAGGCGGTCGCGGCGGCGGTCATCGAATTCTTGACTACCGCATTGATCAGGCAGCCGACCCGGGTTGGCAAGCCGCTGCGCGATGACCTGGCCGGGGTGTGGTCGGCGCGCCGGGGCACCTACCGGGTCCTTTACCGCATCCGCGAAGACCTCCGCGAAGTCGTCGTCCTGCGCATCGAGCACCGCCGCGACGCCTACCGGCCGCTATAGGCAAGGGACCGGGCGTTCCTGCCCGGCGTGTCGGCAGGGCGTTCCGGGTTGAGGGATTAATCGCAGACGAGCATGGCACGGCGGCCAGGCTGGATGAGCAGATGCCGCTGGTCACAGGCCAGTTTCGCCGCTGTGCTCGGCGCAACCCTGGACCAAGATCGTTCGTCAGTTTTGGTCGCTACAACGACCAAAACTGACGAACAATGCCTCCATCGATGATCTCAGTCGGCCGCCTCGTGGCCGATGACCCGGTCGGCCAGCACGATGTCGCCGGACCAGTCGCACGCCCCGCAGAAGCAGGCGAACACCCGGTCGCTGCCCGTCCAGTATTCGGTCGTCAGCCCCTGGCCACCGTGAGCCAGCGCGAGCGGCGCCGCGCACGCCGGGCAGTACCTGGGCGCGTCACGGCGGTGCCGCTCCGCATCGCCCGGGAACCAGCCCCGCCGGACGTCAGCACCAGCGGTAATCCCAGCACCACCAGGAACACTAGCACCACCAGAAACCCCAGTGCCAGCAGGAACTCCAGCACCCGCCGAGACCGCCGTCACCCGGTCGCGGCCTTCCGGTTTTCCTGCGCCTTGATGTGCAGCTTCTTCAGCGCGTCGGCCTGCGGGCTGAACCGGGACGAGGCCTTGTCGATGAAGTCGATGGCGAACGAGGCGCCCGCGTCGAACTTGTTCTTCTCGCACGGCAGGTCGATCCGGTCGCGGAAGTCCCGGTACACCCCGAGCGGGTCCTCGCCGCGAGCCACGCGGCCCATATTCTCCTTGAACATCCGCCGCAGCATCGTCACGCCGATGTCCGAACGTCCCAGGTGCTCCACGGTCCGGTCGGTGATCGGCCCCTGGGTCACCCAGGCCATCATGTCCTGCCCCTCCACGTAGTCCACCCGGTGCCTGCCGCGCTCGTCGTAGACCGGGATCTGGTAGTCGGGTACCTGCGCCTGCTCCGGGTACTCGATGCCGACCGGGGCGTGCACGCTGTAGAGCATGAACCGGGTGGTGGTCCGGTCCACCGGCACCCGGATCTGCATCTGCTCGATGTTGGCCCCGCCGACCCGCATGTTGTAGGGGAACACCAGCGGGTGGCCGATCTTCCAGTCGTCGTCCTCCTCCGACGCGCCCTCGACCACCCGGCGCTTGATGATGCCCCACTCGAACGCGTCGAAGCCCACCTTGACGTGTTTCTTGCCGAACGACGGCGGCGCGTCGAAGCCCTGGTGCCTGGCCATGAACTGGAAGAACCGTCCGTGCAGCCACTCGGTGTGGTGCGGGTCGACGGCGTTCTCCATGATCTGCACGAAGTTGCAGGGCAGTTCGGTCCAGCCGATGTCCCGGACCCCTTCCATCACGAACACGTCGAACCGGGGCAGCTCCGGCGCAGGCGAAGGCCCGATGTAGGCCCACACCAGTCCGCCGAGCTCCTGCGCAACACCGGCAGCCGCCCGGACCCGGTCGCGGAAGTTGGTCTCCTCCCGCTCGGCGGGCTGGTCCAGGCAGGAGCCGTCTGCGCCGAACAGCCAGCCGTGATACGGGCAGCGCAGCCCGTCGGCCTCGACCACGCCGTAAGCCAGCGAGGCCCGCCGGTGCGGGCAGCCCTCCGGCAGGATGCCGTACTTACCGCGTGGCGTCTTGAACACGGCGAAGTCCTCGCCGAGCAGCCGGGCCGGCTGGACCGGGAACTCCTCGAGCGCGCGGGTGAACGCGACCGGGTACCAGTAGCGCCGCAGCAGCTCGCCCATGGGCGTACCCGCCGCGACCTGGGTAAGCTCATCGTTCTGTTCGGCGGTCAGCATGTAAACGCTCCAGATCCAAGGTCGATTCAGGTTCAGTCGATGATGGTGACGGTGCCGGCGTTGCCATCGACCCGCAGCCGCTGGCCGGTCTTGATGGTCTTGGTGCCGAACGCGGTGCCGGTAACGGCGGGCAGCCCGTACTCGCGGCACACGATGGCGGCGTGGCTCATGATCCCGCCCACGTCGGTCACCGTGGCGGCGATCTTGCCGAACACCGGCGCCCAGCTCGGCGCGGTCAGCGGGGCGACCAGCACCTCGCCGTCGCGGAGCTCGCTGATCCCGTCCGCGCCCATGATCACCCGGGCCGGGCCCTCGGCCACGCCGGGCGAGGCCGCGAAGCCGGAAAGCCCGCCGTCAGCCTGGGCCCCGCCGAGCCACTGCCGGACGCTGTCGGAGGTGATGCCCCAGAGCATGACGGTGAACGGCTCGGTGATGGTCTCGGGCGGCACGCCCAGGGCCGGCGGCGGCGACCACCGCCGCAGCGCGTTCATGATCCCGTTACGGCGGGCCATCTCCCGCGGCCAGTACTTCGGCCCGCGCGAGGGCACGCCGACCGCCCAGCCGTGGTAGAGGTCGAACAGCACCTCGGACACCTCGTGCCTGCTCAGCAGGAACACATCCTCGGGGTCGGTGAAAAACTCCGCCTCCACTAGGAGTCGACCCAAGTCGCGCATCTTGCGCCAGATCACCGAATGGGCCCAGTGCTCGACGTAGAAGTTGTGGTTCTCCACGTACGGGAATACGGTGCGGGCCAGCCCCAGCTTGGCCTGGAACGTCGCCCGGTCCTCGTCGCTGTCGATCAGGTCGGTGTATTCGGCCACGATCCGGTCGCGTTCGGCGATGACGGCCTCCATCGGCCGCTCGAGCGTCTCGCCGCGCTGGACCTTGGCGATGTAGGTGCGCAGGAAGCCGAGCGGGATGTCCGGGTTCTCCAGCCACACCTTGTCGGTGTGGTAGAAGCCGCTGCCGGCCGAGAAGTTGAACCAGGGCTGCTTGGCTTCCTCCCAGGCGGCGAGCCACTTGTCACCCTGCGGGTCGCCGCGCAGCCCGGCCAGCACCTCCTCAGCGGAAGCAGCGGGAGTGGAACCGGAGAACCGGTCCGCGAGGCCGAGCTCGACCGCGAGGTGGGCTAGCTTCTTGAGCTCCTCGTCCGGCTGGAACAGGTCGACCTGGATCCCGGCCACCATCTTGGCGATGGCCTGGTCCGGGATGGAAGGGAACAGCTGCTGGCAGCAGCCGAAGAAGTCCAGGTAGGCGACGTATCCCAGGTTGAGGAACTCGAAGTGGTAGTTCCACAGCTTGAGCGTCAGGTCCACCAGCCGGTGATAGGTGGTCAGCAGGTGGAGCCCGCTGCCCTCGCCGCGGCCCTCGGTGATGACGGCCATGTCCTCCCGGTCCGGTAGCGGCGAGAAGCTGATCGACTCAAGCTCCTCGATGAGCGCGCGCACCTTGGGCAGCCAGGCCGCGTACAGCCGATCCCAGTTCTGGAAGTAGTACCCGGCCCGCTCGGCGAACTCGGGCACCCGCGCGCCGATCTCTTCCGGGTCGGTCACCCCGACGGGGGAGAGGTACATATAGCCGTTCAGGTACCGCAGGTCCACGCCGAGGGCGGGCGGGATCACGTAATGCCTGGTGTTGTACTGGGACAGCGCGATGATCGCGTACTCCATGATGGTGGCGTCCCACGGCGGTACCACCTCCGGCGTGTGCACGCCGTCCATGAACCAGAACGCCGACTCCTCGTACTCGCGGCGGTCCTCGCTGAACACCGAGGAGTACGCGTACAGGTCCTGCCATCCCTCCGCCCCGGGAGGCGTCGGCATCTCGAACGGGCTAGGGAACCGGTCGGCCATGGTGTTCCTCCTGGAACTAAGGTGCCGTCGGCCGCCGTGGCCGCCGGGTGATGCAGGTACGCCAGCCTGGGCTAGCCGTGGCTTTCCATCGTGCCGTGCGACGGGTGCAGCAGGGTCTGGACCATGCTGGTGATCGGGTCCGCGGTGCAGGAGGCGGCCGGCTTGGCGCGGCGGCTCCACACTGTCTCCGGGCGGCTCTGCAGCAGCAGGACCTCCGCCGAGCCGGACGAACCCTCGAGCGCCCACTCCACGTCCTGCGGGCACCGGTAGTGCTTCTCCGCGCGCCGGGCCAGCCTGGCCACGGCCAGGATCTCGTCGTCGGCCAGGCACGGGACGGACTGCCGCTCTTCCTCGACCGCGGTCGCGATCACGGTATCGGAGCTGGTCAGCCGGTACTCCAGCGTCTTCGCCGAGATCGTGCGCCTAGTGATCGTGCCCATGACCTTGTCGACGAGGAAGTTGTCCGGGGTGACCTCCCCGCTGACCACCGCCTCGCCGAAGCCCCAGGAGGCGTCGATGGCGATCTGCGACCGGTCGCCGTTCAGCGGGTTGAGGGTGAACGCCACCCCGGCGGCCCGCGGCCTGACCATCTGCTGCACGCCGACGCTCATCGCCGGGTGGGCCCGGCCGTAGCCTCGTTCCAGCCGGTACGCGATGCCGCGGTCGGTGAACAGGCTCGCCCAGCAGCGCAGCACGTGCCGGACGACCTCGTCGCCGCCGCGGACCCACAAGTAGGTGTCGTGCTCGCCGGCGAAGCTCGCGTCCGGCTGGTCCTCGCAGGTCGCCGAGGAGCGGACCGCGACGGGCAGGTCGCCGTCCCCGCACCGCTCGCACAGCCGCGCGTACGCGGCCCGGATCGCGCCGGCCAGGTCGGCGGGCGTGTCCAGCGAGGCGATCAGCGCCCGCGCCCGCTCTCCGGCCGCCGTCACCGACGCCGGATCGTGCGAGTCGACCGCCGCGATCAGGGCGTCGAGATGGCCGGTGAGCCCGGCGTCGGCCAGGGCCTTGCGGTAGCAGTCGGCCGAGACCGCGAAGCCGGGCGGCACCGGCAGGCCGGCGCTGAAGAGCGCGCCCAGGGAGGCGTTCTTGCCGCCGAGCACGGGGGCGTCCTCGTGCCGGTAGTTCTCGAACCACAGGATCTGTGCCACTTGACCCCCAGGCGTCACCGCCGGTTGTGCACCCCCAGGCGTCACCGCCGGTTGTGCGATTGCCCAGACCGTACGACGCGCCTGCCTGCTAGACCAATGATGTTGTCCCGCAGAGCGGAACGGAGTTACGGTGGGACGTATGACGCTCAGCGCGCCGGCCACGGCCAGTGCTGAAAAAGGCAGTGCCCATTCAGACCGGGCCCTGCTGGCCTCGGTGCGCAACGCGGCCCGGGTGCTGCGCGCGTTCTCCCGGGCCGGCCAGGAGCTCGGCATCACCGAACTATCCCGCCAGCTCGGCCTGGGCAAGAGCACCGTGCACCGGCTGGTGACCACGCTGGCGGCCGAACGGCTGCTTGAGCGGGGCAGCACGCCGGGCCGGTACCGCCTCGGCCTGGTCTTGTACGAGCTCGGCAGCAACGTCACCGAGCACGTGGACCTGCACCAGGCGGCGCTGCCGGTGCTCACCACCCTGCGGCACGAGACCGGTGAGATGGTGCACGTGGCCGTGCTCGACGGCCTCGAGGTGGTGTACGTCGAACGGCTGGAGAGCCACAACATGCTGCCGATCTTCCGCCAGGTCGGGCACCGGCTGCCGGCGCACTGGACGAGCTCGGGGAAGGTCCTGCTCGCGGCGCTGCCGCCCGACGAGCTGACCCGGCGGCTCGCGGACTGGCGGCCGGTGGCCCAGACGCCCTGGACCATTACCGACAAGAACCGGCTGCTCGCCGAGCTGGCGGCGGTGGCCAAGCGCGGCTGGGCCCAGAACAACGAAGAAGGGCACCTGGGCATCGCCTCGGTAGGCGCGCCCATCCGGGGCCGGGACGGCAAGGTCATGGCGGCGGTCAGCGTGGTCGGCGACAGCGCCCGGATGCGCACGATGATGCGCCGCGCCACCTCGCTGGTGGTCGAGTCGGCCCGGGTCATCTCCCGTCGGCTCGGCTACAGCTCGCCGCCGGCCTAGCCAGGTATTTTTACCTAACGGGCCGGGTATCCGTGGTCCCCGCCGCTGGGCGCACACCAGGTGGCCGCGCGGCCTGGCGGACCAGCCCCAGACCAGTGAATACCGCTCAGTGAATGCCGCGATGGCCGCCCGCGTCCAGGTACAGTACGCTGCCGTGCAGCAGGTCGGCCTCCGGGTCGAGCAGCAGCTCCACGGCCCAGGCCAGTTCGTCGGCGGTGGGCAGCCGGCCCAGCGAGTTCTGCGCCACGTACTCCTGCCAGACCTCCTCCTCGGCGGCGCCCCGCTCGGCGGCGACCGTGGCCACGATCCGGCGCAGCCTGGGCGTGTCCGCCGGACCCGGGCTGAGCGTGTGCGTGGTCACCCCCCGCGGCCCGTAGAGCAGGCTGATCTGGCGCATCAGGTTGAAGACGCCGGCATTGACCGCGCCCGGGCCCGCCTCGTGCGCGCGCGGCTCCAGGCCAAGCGAGCCGGCGAACGTCACGAACCGCGACCCGGGAACCAGCCGGTCGCGGACCGCGTGCAGCAGCCGCAGCAGCCCGCCGAGCTTGATGTTGCTGCCGACCGCGAGCGCATCCGGGTCGATGCTGTCCGCCGAGCCGCGGACCGGCAGCCCGGCCGCGAAGACCGCGATCCGCACCGGCCCGGTGATCGCCGAGCTGATCACCTCGATCGCGTCGTTGCTGCCGATGTCGGCCGGGCAGGACGTGACCAGGTCGCTGGCGGCCGCGAGCTCGTCCAGGTCGGCCTTCCCGCGCGCCACCGCGAGCACCGGCAGGCCGCGGCCGGTCAGCCGCCTGACCACGGCCTGGCCGATGGTGCCGGTGGCCCCGACCACGACAGCTTTACCTTTCGCTTGCCTCCGGGGCGCCTCCAGGTGCCGCCTTCCCTCGTCGCTCGTGCTCTGTCTTCCGCTCGCCTCCGGGGCGCCTTCTAGGTGCCGCCTTCCCTCGTCGCTCGTTCCTCGCTCCTCAGTCCAGGCGGCACCGCGCCCCTTTGGCTCGCTCATGTGGCTGCCGCGCGCCGGGCCGCGACCTCGTCGGCGCGGGCCACGTCGGCCGGCACGCCGCCGATGCCCCAACCCTCCGGCGGGAACTGGGTGATGTAGGTGCGGACCCGCTCGATCGGCGTGTCCAGGATCTCCGCGACCAGGGCCGCGACCCGGCTGTGCAGCTCGCGGATCTTCTCCGGCGGGCGGCCCTCCATGATGTCGATGCGGACGAGTGGCATGTCTTCTCCTCAGTAGTTATGGCCCGGCCGCCGGCACGCTGGCTAGCGGCTCATCGACTGGCGGCATAACCGCGCTCAGCGTAGGGGAACCCGCCGAGCTCCAGCCGGTCCAGACCTGCCGCCTGGGGCGAGGCGTAGTACGCGCGGATCTCCGTGATCAGCCCGCTGTCCGGGTCGAACCGGTACCACTCGTCTCCGCGCAGCACCACGCCGGTCTTGGTCTTCTCGTGCGTCCACTCGATCACCGCCCGGTCGGTGTCCGGGTCGCAGATGACCTCGTCCACGGTCCAGTGCGAGCCCAGCGTCCGCACCGCCCATGACCATTTCGCGCCGATCGTCTCGCCGCCGCGGAACGGGCCGTCGTACATGTCCGGCGGGAAGTAGTGCACCGCGCCGGGCGCGAAGTACTTGGCCACCGCGTCCGCGTCGCCCGTATTGCAGGCGTCGAAGTAGCCGCGGATGACGTCTTCCATCCGCCGGGCTTTGGCGGCCCGGTCACTGATCAGCGCATCTGTCACAGGACCGAGCCTAGGTGGTCACCGGCCGGCCATCGAGGACTTGTTCCGCATGCAGAAACAGGCCCAACCCGCCCCGGCCACCAGGCGCCGCCGGCCGGGCGAGGTTACCCGGCCGAGCGAACCACCGCTGCGGCCCCCTGCTGGTAGTACCGGCTGGACGGCTTGCTGAAGAGGAGCACCACCGCCGCCAGGGCGACGGACCATTCAACGGCCCCGGCAATCAGGTCGGCCGGCGCGTACACCGCGGCATCCTGGGCCAGCGCGCCGAGCATGCTCAAGGTGATGAGGCCGAAGAACGCCGCGAAGGTAAGCCTGGCCACGTCACGTCCCCTGCCGTTTGCCCAGGCCAGCCAGAGCCACAGGCTGATGACGATCGGCGCGGCGATTTCATCGACGGTGAGATGGAGCAGCGTGCCGTGCCACGCGTCCGGGTAACTGTGGATTACCGTCGACTTGACGCTGCCGGCGGTCGCCATGATGGTGATCAAGGCAGCCAGCTCAACGACCGCGCCGGCACACATGAGCCTGACCGCGGCGACTACTGTGCGCGGCCGTGGCCCGCGGGGGCGCAGCCGCATCCGCACCGCACCCTTGAGCAGGTCGGCGGACGCGGCCAGGCTGGGCCGCTGCTGGCCGTCCTGGGCGCAGGCCATCAGCACCGCGAGGATCTCCTCCTCGTTCTCGCGCCGGAACGCCCGGGGGTAGCACGCCAGCAGCCGCCGGTACCCTCGCTCCAGGCTTGCCGAGTCAGTCATGCCGTCTCTCCCGCTTGCCTCCGGGGCGCCGCGCCCCTCCGGCTCGCTCATGCGACACCTCCGGCCAGATTCAGCTTCAGCCGGCCCAGCGCGGCCGTGGCGTGGGCGTGCAACCGGGCCGCCTCGGCGGCTAGCCGCTTCTCGCCCGCAGGCGTGAGCCGGTAGTAACGGCGTAGCCGGTTATCCACGACCTCCTCCCGGTCCACCCCGATCAGCCCGTCCGCGCGGAGGCGGTCCAGGGCCGTGTACAAGGTCCCGGCCAGCAGCTTGACCCGGCCGCCCGAGATCTCCGCGACGTCGGAGATGATCCCGTAACCGTGCTGGCTGCCAGCCGCCAGCGCGGTCAGGATCAGGAAGGTCGCTTCCTGCATCGCACGCGTACTCATAAAGACTTTATATATCGTTGAGTTAGCGGTTGCAAGGTCCCCACTGCCCTAGATTCCGGGATGACCTGAATCGGCTGCGCAGGACGTCGCCGCCCGAGCGTTTCAGCCCGAAACACCGCCAGGACAACGCACTCGCCCGCGTAGTCCGCGGCTACGCCGTCAGCAAGACGTGCTCGGCCCGCGTCCCCGTAGAGACGCTCTCGGGCCAGCAGGTGGCGACAATCTTCCTGATCCGCGCGGGGTCTGGGGCCTGGCCGGGCCGGCTGAAGAAGATGTGCTGCACCGAACCGACCAGGGCGAACCGCGAGCGTATGCACGTCGGCCTGCGCGGGCACCCGCCCCAGGTCCTGCTCGGCCCTCAGATAGGCGGCGAATACCGCCTCCACCTGGCCAAGCGGCCCGTCCGCCGGGAACGCCTGCTGCGGACGCCCTTGGCACAGCCTGCCTCGTCGGTGATCGCCCGACTGGTCAAGCCGACCGTGCCCTCGACGGCCATGATCTTCTCGGTCGCCGCGAAGAGCAGCGTTCATGTACTGCGTCTGGTGACTTGTCTCACTAATGGCGCTGCACGCTATGTCCAACTGCGAGGCACCCTCCAGGTTAAGGTGAACGGCCTGCGGATGATCAAGGGAAATCGTGAGCGGGCCGCCGAGTTGCGTGGAGCCATCCTGCCTGGCGTGCGTGCGGAGGCAAGGGTATGGCGTCCCACCTTAGTGGTTACTGCCGGGACGGCCGCTTTGAAATGATTGCGCTGCCACGGGATGGCAACCGCGGCGATTTCCAGCTCCGCCGAAACGAGGCTGACGGACCTGCTCATCCGGCTGGATGGTCTGCTATCCGGTCACGGGTTAGCTGGCAAGCCAGCGCTTGATGACGAGGATTAATACCGCCCTGACCGCCACGCTGACCTGCAGCGGGCGGGCCCGCGTAGCTCACCGGGCCGGATGCTGTCACCTTCCTATCGTCCCGTGCTGTGTCATAATGTTGCCAGGGTGTCTGGCCAGAGCTACGGCGGAGGACACTGGGAGGGTTTATGTCGGCCACCGCGGAAGCCAATGAGTTCTTTCAGGATGATTTCCCCCTCCTCGTGCGACTCAGCGCCGGGATATCAGTAGAAGAAATGCAGGAGCTGATATTCACGCATCCGAGGCTCCTTTCAGAGGATCGAGTCGCTGCTCTCCAGACGTGCGTACCGTCTTCAGCCGGGGAGCAGGCTAGCATCATCCGATCGAATCTAGAGTTTCTTCAGAATGTACAGGCGTCACTCTTCCAGCAGCCCGGTCAGTATCTCTTTGGCCTCGGGCCGGTGGAGCGGATCTGGGACCGGGTGAAGCAAGGCGAGATCGGCATTGCCGAGGGAGAAAGACTGGCCAGCCAGGCGGACATCGGCCCGGAGATGGCACCCATCTATGTGCAGGTTCTCTGCAGATATGCGGTAAATTCATCATCCGGAGAAGACTGGTGGGACATTCTTCAGCTCGGGCGGCTGTTGCTGGCGGCTTCCAGCTCCGCCTCCATGTCTCGTGAAGGCCAGTACGTACGAGAACGTATAGCAATCGACTTCATCGATATCTCATGCGGTAGTCTCATCCGAGTCCCAGACGGCCGCGTCTACAGAAAATCCCTGGAAGTGGGGACCTCCTGGCTCGGCGCCGAGTCGGTAGCAGGCAATGACTATTTCCTGGGGTCTATGCTGCACCGCCTGGGCAGGCTTCACCTGGATCCGTATACCGCCGATCGCAGGCTCGAGGACTACGAGCAGCAGCATGGCATGTGGTTGGCGCGCCTTGAGGCAGAATACGGCGACGAACTGATTGGCGTCCCGGGCGAGGAACTGCGCGTTCCGGAGCCGGTGGATGCACTTCACCGTGCCGACGATTACCTGAAGGAGGCGATTCAGCTCAACGAGGGCAGCGCCAAGGGCAAGTCTCTTAGGGCACGAGTACAGGCGCTCGAGTTCCTCAAGGCCTTCGGCGAGCCGGTGTCCGAGCGCGAGCTGGTCGACTTGGCGAACCAGGCCCTTCAGTTCCTGGACGAGGGATCCATTCAGCAGCGTCTGGCAATGCAGGAGACACTGGCCAGGCATGGCCGGCACAGGCGATGACCACCTTCGAACGGGTCTTTGAGAGCACGATCGAGGACGCGGTCGCGCTGCGAGGGCCGCAGGCAATCGTGGAGGCGGTAGGACACTGGATTTCTAGGCTCGACGACGGTGAGGCACTTCAGCTTCTGCTTGAAACGGAGCCCCTGATTGAGGCCCATGCCAGTAAGACACGACGGGCAAGTCATTGGCAGGCTGAACGTACACTTATTGTGCGCGTGCTATGCCCGGACATCTCCGGCGAGCTCGCCGCCAAAGATGTGACAGCCGCCGCTGACGCCATAAAAAGGCGTGCGCTTCGCGAAGGCTGGCCCCCTGACCGCTGTTGCGCCGCCCTGATAGCAGTCGCGGCCCGGTCGGTAGAGTGGGATCAGGAATATCTCGGGCGGAAGCTGCTCAACGAGATTCCTTCGCTGTCCATGTATTTCACCCTCCGCTACGATCATGCGGTCCGCTGGCTGGCGGTCCAGCTGGAAATCAATGCCGGAGCGCTCGCCGTTAATTCGCAGGACTGGAGCAAGGCCCTGTACAGTTATGGCGCAGCCTTCGCTAACGTTCTGCCGCTTGATATCTCCGATACTGGAATGGACTGCCTCCAGCGACTGCAAGAGGTCATTACGGCAGCCGGACCCGAGCATGCCGACCTGGCGGTAGCGGTAATGTCCGGTATAGCACCCCTCGCGGAAAAGTGGCTCGGCCAGCCGGCCGCCCGGAAGGTGCAGGATACCTGTACGAATATCTTCGCCGAGATGACCGGCCCAGCCATTGATCCACAATTGCTGGTTCGGCTTTTCCAGATCGCAAAAGGGCGCGCGTTCTCTGCCGCGTTGAGCCGGTCACAATCGCCGTGGGTCCCGGGCGAGAGCGTGCGCCGGCTCCTCGATGACATAGCTCAGCTGGAAGAGCAAGTTCTGCGCGACCGGCCGGAGCCTGGCGCGGCGGTCGTGACCGGCGACTCGCCGGTCCTTGACGAAGGACAGCTGCTCACATCGTATGTGGCTCGGAGCAGGGGAGGGCGGCGGCCGGGAGCAACGGTGCTCGAACGACTCGGGAATCTGCACCGGGCTTGCGACGAACAGATCAATAAGGAACTCGCCGCATCAGGCGACGACGCTATGCTGTGGAGCCTTGACGACGCGACCGCGGACTACATTGCCGGACCGGACGTCTGGGCAGCCCTGGGGACCCGGTCGGTGCTTATGGAGCTCTACGTGGGCGCGGACAGCCACGGCCAGCTAGCCACGCACGTTTTCGCCATGACGGCGGACGAAGGCTGCCGGGGGATCATCTCCACCGGATTTCCCGCCTCGCGAGTGTGGCTGCAGGACGAAGCAGAGAACATTACCCTAAGTCCGGTCGGCCTCATGGTCAGCGACCTCCGGCGCCAGATCCTGCGACCGCCCGGTCCGCGGCTGGTAAACCGGGACGCGGGTGAGCGTCTCGAACTGAACCTAGAGAGTTTCCTGGGACCGCCGCTGGTCGAGTTCCTGGATCGCGCTCGCGGGGCCGGCCGCGATCATCTATGCATTGTCCCGCATGGTTCACTCCATTTCTACCCGATGCACCTGCTCGGACCGGTCGGCCAGCCGCTGGCCGACCAGTGGATCGTGACGTACGCACCGAGTCTCCGGCTACTCCCGGGTCTGCGGGATCCGATCTCAGATAACGCCGTGGGCGTGTCGGTTATCGGCTGCAGCCTGAGCGGGGGAAGCCCATTCGGGCTGGCGGTAGTGAAGTCGGCGGTGGAGGAAGCCGGAGATATTGCCGCGCTTTACCGGACAGTGCCGCTGCTGGAGGACCAGGCGACGCCCAGGTCGGTCCTCGACGTTCTCAGCCGGTCACGGCGAGTGCACATCGCGGCACACGGCCGGCACAATGTGACGGCTCCGGCGTTCCAGAACCTATACCTGTCGGCGGACCCGGGGAATGATGGCAGGCTGTGCGCTCACCAGATCCTCACCTGCGACCTGAACGCGCTTGAACTTGTGACCTTGAGCTCCTGCGAGACGGCGCTTGGGAGATTTGATATCGGCGATAACATTCGCGGGCTTCCGGCGAGCCTGATGATAGCTGGCGCGAGGGCGCTCGTCGGCACGCTGTGGCCGGTTCAGAAAGACGCCTCGAGGGTCTTCTTCACTGAGTTCCATCGCCTGCTTGCCGCGGGCGACCAATTTCCGGCCAAGGCGGATCGCCGGCTGGATGCGTTCGCGGGCGCCCAGCGGCTCACGCGCGCGCGGTTCCCCGCGTACCGTGATTGGGGACCGTTCTATTATCTCGGCGACTGGAGCTGAGCCGGGCACGGCGTGGAGGAGGCATGGGGTTGATCGAATTCGAAATGCCGAGTGCCGAGTGGGACAGCTTGGTGCTGGAGCCCGATGTCCGGGAGACACTCGGTGGCGAGACTTTGCCGGACCCCGGCGAGCCGCTGACTGAACGTTTCTCGATCGGCGGACCCGTGGTCCGCGCGCTGGTGCCTGGTGATCCGGTGCTGGACAGCGACGCACAGGCATTCGTTGCCGCGGCCGGCGCGACCTCGAGGTTCTGTGTCGTCGATGTCGCGTGCTCGTTCCGCCCGCACACCGACGAGAGGTTTTTCAGCGCATGGCTTCAGGTGAGTATGTCGCGGGCCGACGAGCTCACGGACCCGGCGCCGATCGCCTGGTCGATGGAGCCATTGCGGGCTGTGGACCCAGTCGAAATATCACGCACGGTCAGGCTTGGACCGAACCTGAAGTTCCTCTCGGCGGGCGAGGTCGACTGGGACAAAAAGTACACCAAGAACGAGTACTTCATAGAAGGCCTCTATCTTCTGAACGACAATCCCGCATGGGAATTCCACCAGACGAGCGCAAGCCAGATTCGCGGGTCCCATCTCCTTCGCTTTGTCGCGCAGCTGCCCACCGGCGTGTCAGTGACCGGCCGGCTTGGACTCGGAGCGGAGCTCGAACGGCGGAAGTTCGGTGTCAACCGGCCGCTGCCTTACACGCCGAAACTCTCGTCCAGGCTGCAAAAGGGGTTCAGTCTCGTCTGAGGGCGAGGTCTCAGCGGCCGCCGCGCTCGCGCAGCGCCCGGATGTCTTCGGCGATCCGGAACACCACCACGAACGACTCGAGGACCAGCCGCCAGAACGCCATCACGATGATAATGAACAGCGGGTCCCCGATGATCAGCGTCACGAAGCCGAACGCCGCGCTCACCCGGAACGCGATGACGGTGTACACGAGCGCGGCGATCACGGCCAGGACCATGATCAGGGCGTAGAGCACCTTGATGATCCGGGTGGTCACGAACGACGTGAAGCTGAAGTCGAACAGTGCGCCCAGGAAGCCCCTCGCGTACGCGGCCTGCGACGCCTCCATCGGCGACACCCCGACTGGCGGCGGGCCCACCGGCTGCGAGCCGGCAGGCGGCGGGGCGCCCAGCCCCGGTGCGTCCTGTCCCGGTGCGCCCTGCCAGATCGGGGTGGTCGGCATCCCCGGACCTGCTGCACCCTGCCCGGGCATCCCCGGGCCGGGCCGGGCGGCGCCCGTCCCGCCCTGGCCGGGCGTCCCGTAGCCCGAGCCTGGATGGCCGGGCCTGGAGGACCCGGGCGCCCCGGCGCCGTAGTACTGCTCACCGGCATACTGCTCGCCGGGGACGTAGCCGCCGCGGCTCCAATCATCGGGCCGGTCCTGGCTGGATGATTGATCTGTCATCGTCCCCCCACAGGGAAGTCCGTCATCTGGGCAACCCTACCCGCCTTGGTGCCGCCATGTGGGGCGCACGGACATCGCCGCCCGATGGCCGGGTGCAGCTTACCCGGCCCGCAACCGGAGCCCGCGCGGCGTGGGCCGGAAGCCGGCCGCCTCGAGGGCCTGCGTCAGCGGCGAGTCCTCGCCGGCCCGCAGCCCGTCGGCGCGTTCCACGGTCAGCCGCCCGAGCGCTCCGTCGCGGACCGCGGCGGCCAGTGCCGCCGCGCTGGGGGTCAGCCGCTCAGGATCGTCGGTCCAGGACAGCAAGGTCCGGCCGCCGCGCTCGACGTACAAGACCAGCGATCCGTCCACGAGCACGACCAGCGCGCCCGCCTTCCGGCCCGGCCGGTGCGAGGAGGGCGTCTCGCCGGGGCGGTCAGGCCAGGCCAGCGCCGCCCCGTAGGGCTGAGCCGGGTCCGCCGCGGCAAGCACGAGTGCTTGCCTGGGGGGACGACCCCCCGGAACCCCCCGATCACGGGGGGACCCATCCCCCCGGACCCCCCTTGGGACCCCCGCCGGATCGGCCAGCGCCCGCATCCGGTCCACCGCCCCGGGCAGCGCGAACTGCGCCCCGCCGAGGCCCTCGACGAAGTAGCCGCGACGGCACTGGCCGGCCTCTTCCATGGCGCGCAGCACCGGGTACACCGCCGCGAAGCCGCCCGCGATCCGCTCGGCGGCCACCGCGCCCCTGGTCAGCACGCCGTGCCGGTCGAGCAGCGTCAGCGCGAGCGCGTGCGCCCGCACCGTCTGGTCGGCGCCGCCGTCACCAACTGCCTCGGCGGCACCGCGGCCGGGCAGCAGCGACCACCGGCCGCTGACCGTCGGCGGACCTGCGCGCGTCGGCATCGACGGCCGCCCGAAGCTGTACCGCCGTCCGGAAACCCCGCCGGGGCGCGGCCGCGGCGCAGCCCGGGCGGGCGCGGCCGCGCGCCGCGGCTGGCCGCCGAGCAACATGCGGAGCGGGGCGAGCGTGTCGTTAGTGAGCAGCCCGGCCCACACAAGATCCCAGATCGCGTCGGCGAGCTCCGCGTCGGTGGGAAACTGGCCATCGAGCACGGTCGCGACCCGGTCGCTGAGCATGCGGAAGAACAGCGCGCCGCCGCCGCTGAGCGCCTCGAGCACGGCCGAATGCAGCGGGGTCATGCTCACCTCGCCCGGCTCGGGCAGCAGCAGCGGGGCGCCGTCGGCGGGCGCGAGCACCAGCCAGCCGTCGCCGCCGGGCAGCGCTCCGGCCCCGGACCAGACGATCTCGCCCGCCGAGGTCAGCTCGTCGAGCAGGGCGGGGAAGTACCCCGGCACCCGCCCGGGCAGCACCAGCGTCTCCAGCGCGGACGCCGGCACCGGCGCCCCGGCCAGCCTTTCAAGCACCTCGAGGACCGCGCCCGCGTCGGCCCGCCGCCGCGCGGACCCCAAGGCCCCGCCAGCGCCGATCCCGTGCCAGGCGGGCAGGAACCTGGCCAGCACCTCGGGCGGCACCGGCTCCGCCTCCTTGCGCAGCCTCGCCAGGCACCGCCGCCGCAGCAGCCGCAGCACCTCCGCGTCGCACCACTCGGTGGCGCGCGCCGCGGTCAGCTGCCCGTCGGCGGCGGCCTGCGCGCTGTCAGCTTGCCCAGTGGGCAGGAACTCCCCCTCGACCACGCGGCCGGCCGCCGCGAGCCGCCGCAGCGCCAGCGTCACCACCGCGACGCCTAGCCCGTACCGCCCGGCCACCGCGTCGGCCGTGAACGGGCCGTGCGTCCGCGCGTACCTGGCCATCAGGTCACCGAGCGGATCGACGACCGGCTCGGTGAACGCCTCGGGCACGCCGAGCGGCAGCGGCACGCCGAGCGCGTCCCGCAGCCGGCCCGCGTCCTCGATCGCGGCCCACATCGGCTGCGCGGCGATCCGCACCCGGATAGTACGGCGGGCCGCCGACAATTCCTCGAGCCAGCCCGCCGCGGCCGAGCCGTCCGCGCACCGCTGCGCCACTTCGTCCGCGGTCAGCGGGCCGGCGGTGCGCAGCAGGTCGGCGACGTCCTCCAGGTCGCGGCAGCGGCGGGCCGGGGACAGGTGCTGCAGGTCGCGTTCGGTTTCCGCGATGACGGCGGGGTCGAGCAGCTCGCGCAGCCCGTCCTGGCCCAGCAGTTCGGCCAGCAGGGCCGAGTCAAGCGAGAGGGCCTGCGCGCGGCGTTCGGCCAGCGGCGCGTCACCGTCGTACATGAACGCGCCGACGTAGCGGAAAAGGAGGGATTTACCGAACGGGCTGGGTGTAGACGTCTCGACTTCCACGATCCGCACTCGCCGGGCGGCGATGTCCCGCAGCAATCCGGTCAGCGCCGGTACGTCGAAGACGTCCCGCAGGCACTCCCGGACGGTCTCGAGCACGATCGGGAACGCCGGGTACCGGCTCGCCACCTCGAGCAGCTGCGCGGAGCGCTGCCGCTGCTGCCACAGCGGCGTGCGGCGGCCGGGCTGGCGGCGCGGCAGCAGCAGCGCCCGGCTGGCGCACTCGCGGAACCTGGACGCGAACATCGCGCTGGCGCCGACCTCGGCGGTGATCAGATCACCGACGTCATCGGGGTCGAGCAGTGCTATCCCGGCCGGCGGCGGCTCGTCGGAGTCGGGGACCCGGATGATGATCCCGTCGTCGGTGTGCAGCGCCTGCACGTCCATGCCGCCGTACCGCTCGCGCAGCCGGGCCGCGATGGCCAGCGCCCACGGCGCGTGCACCCGGTCCCCGTACGGGCTGTGCAGCACCACCCGCCAGTCACCGAGCTCGTCGCGGAACCGCTCGACGACCAGGGTCCGGTCATCGGGCACGTAACCGGTGGCCGCGCGCTGATCGGCGAGGTACCTGATCAGGTTCCGCGCCGCCAGCTCGTCCAGGCCAGCTTGCTGCAGTTTCTGGGTGGCCTCGGGCTCGCTGGCCGCGGACAGCTCGCGGCAGGCCGCTCCGATGGCCCGGCCGAGTTCGGCGGGCCGGCCCGGGGTGTCGCCGTGCCAGAACGGCAGCTTGCCCGGCTGGCCCGGCGCCGGAGTGACCAGCACCCGGTCCGGCGTGATGTCCTCGATCCGCCACGAGGTGGCACCGAGCACGAACACGTCGCCGACCCGCGACTCGTACACCATCTCCTCGTCGAGTTCCCCGACCCGCCGCGGCTGGCGAGGGTGGGTCAGTGGGCCGTAAGCACTGTTGTCCGACGCGAGGAAGACCCCGAAGAGCCCGCGGTCGGGAATGGTGCCGCCGCTGGTGACGGCGAGCCGCTGCGCGCCCGGCCGGGCCCGGATGGTGCCCGCCACCCGGTCCCAGACGATGCGCGGCCGCAGCCCGGCGAAATCCTCGCTCGGGTAGCGCCCGGCCAGCATGTCCAGCACCGCCTCGAGGATGGGCCTGGTCAGGCCGCCGAACGGCGCGGCTTTCCGCACCGTCAACTCGAGCTCGTCCACCAGCCAGTCGTCGACCGCCGTCATCGCGACGATCTGCTGAGCCAGCACGTCCAGCGGGTTATGCGGGATTCGCAGTTCCTCGATCTGACCGGCCCGCATGCGTTCCGCGACCACGGCCGACTGGACCAGGTCGCCCTGGTACTTGGGGAAGATGATGCCGCGGGAGACGTCGCCGACGTTGTGTCCGGCCCGGCCGACCCGCTGCAGGCCGCTGGCCACCGAAGGCGGCGCCTCGACCTGTACGACCAGATCCACCGCGCCCATGTCGATGCCGAGTTCCAGGCTCGACGTGGCCACCACCGCGGGCAGCCGGCCGGCCTTGAGCGCCTCCTCGATCTCGGCCCGCTCCTGCCGCGATACCGAGCCGTGGTGCGCGCGGGCGACTTCCAGCGGCGCGCCGGCGGTTGCCCCCGCCTGCGCCATGACCTGGGCCGGAGTCCTGGCTCCCGCGGAGCTCAGGCCCGGTTCCCCGGCTGCTTGCGCCCTCTCCGCCGCCAGCTCATTCAGCCTGGCGCACAGGCGCTCCGCCAGGCGGCGCGAGTTCGCGAACACGATCGTAGACTTGTGCTGCTCGATCAGGTCGAGCACCCGTTCCTCGACGTGCGGCCAGATCGAGCGCCTTGGGGCCGGGTTGTCCTCGTCGCCGCCGCCGCGGCCCGGCGCGGTGTCCAGTTCCGTCATGTCCTCGACCGGGACGACGACCTGCAGCTCGATGCGCTTAGGGCTGGGCGGCTGCACGACGGTGACCGCGCGGGTGCCGCCGAGGAACGTGGCCACCTCCTCGACCGGCCGCACCGTCGCGGACAGCCCGACCCGCTGGGCGGCGCGAACCCCCAGCTCCGCCTTCTGGGCGGTCTGGCGGAGCGCGTCCAGGCGCTCCAGGGACAGGGCCAGGTGCGCGCCGCGCTTGTTGCCCGCGACCGCGTGCACCTCGTCGACGATGACCGTCTCCACCCCGCGCAGGGTCTCCCTGGCCTGCGAGGTGAGCAGCAGGAAGAGCGACTCCGGGGTGGTGATGAGGATGTCGGGCGGCTTGCTCACCAGCTTCCTGCGCTCCTCGGCGGCGGTGTCGCCGGTGCGCACGGCGACCCTGATGTCCGGCTCGTCCAGGCCGAGCCGGTGCGCGGCGTGCCTGATCCCGGTCAGCGGCGCGCGCAGGTTCCGCTCGATGTCCACCGCAAGCGCCTTGAGCGGGGAGACGTAGAGCACCCGGCAGCGCAGCTTCGGGTCCGCGGGCGGCGGCAGCGCCGCGAGCTTGTCGATCGCCCACAAGAACGCCGCCAGCGTCTTGCCCGACCCGGTCGGCGCGACGACGAGCGTGTCCTCACCCTTGCCGATCGCCTGCCACGCCCCGGCCTGAGCCTGCGTCGGCTCGGCGAATGCCCCGTCGAACCACGCGCGGGTGGCCGGCGAGAACCCCTCAAGCGCGTCGCTCCCGGTCATGGAGTTCCCGGTCGCGGCCGACTTTACTGCCATGGTTCCATACTGCCTTGCCCCACCGACATTTCTGGCCACAGCCTGGCGGCGGTCCTAGTAGTCTCGGCTGAACTCGGAACGGGAATGCGAACGTGGCGGGTGACAGCATGGGGTGGTCCCGGCAGGTGCCGCTGGCGGCGGCAGTGATCGCCGCGGTCCTGCTGACCGGGTGCGGCGGCGGTTCGGCCGTTCCTTCACCGCCGGCCAAGGTCAGCGCCACCGGGACCGGATCGCCGCGGACGCAGCCGCCCGCCAAGCCGGCGGGCAGCGCTGCTCCGCAGGCCGCCTCGTCCCCAGCGTCCCTGCCGGTGGCGCCCGGTGCGGGCTCCCTTCCGCAGACCAACGCCTTTCCCAGCACGCATTCCACCGCCTTCCGCCACGCGATGGCGGACCTGTGGCTGGCCGTGACCACGGGCAAGTCGCGCTTCGCCCTGCCCGCCTTCTTCCCCGAGGCCGCGTACCAGCAGCTGAAGGCGATCCCCTATCCCGCCGCGGACTGGGAGGACCGGCTCTGGGTCGACTTCACCCTCGATGTCGGCGCGGCCCACGGCCTAGTGGCCCGCGGCGCCCAGCTCGTACGGGTGATCGTGCCGGTATCCGATGCCGCCTGGGTGTACCCGGGCGGCTGTTATAACTCGGCCGGCTACTGGCATGTCTCCGGGGCAAGGGTCGTCTACCGGGAGCACAGTGAGGAGCGGTCCTTCGGTATCGCGTCACTGATCTCCTGGCGCGGCGTGTGGTACGTGGTGCATTTCGGCACCGTCCTGCGGCCCGTGGTAACCGGAATCGTCGATGAGCCCGCCGTCGGCCCGGGCATCCCGGGCCCGCCCGGCGGCTGCTGACCCGCTTGCTGACCCATACCCAGAACCTTCGCGCAGTATCGCGCAGGCAATGTGCGTGCGTAAACTGCGCACAATTGTGCAGATGGCCTGCGCGTTGCCGGGGAGGTCCGCCGCGTGTCCAGGTACCAGCGCTGGAATGTGCTGCTTGATCTGCTGCCCGGCGACGGGCAGCTCACTGTGGCCGAGGCCGCCCGGACGCTGGCGTGTCCCAGGCCACCATCCGCCGCGACCTGGATCAGCTCGCCCAGCAGCAGCTGGTGACCAGGACCCGCGGCGGCGCGATGGCCGGCCACGTCTCCTATGACCTGCCGCTGCGGTACAAGACCGCGAGACGCGCCCCGGAGAAACAGCGCATCGGTCGGTGCCTTGTCCTGCAGGCGGCGCACCAGCAGCCCCCAGCCCGACCGCATGATCTCGCGGTTGAGCCCGGCCTTCTGCCGGACGTTCCGGCCCGGCTTGGCAGCGATTCCCCTGGCCGACCGCGTCATGCCGTTGATGTCCAGGTTCTCGACACGGATCACGTCGAACCGGCGCGCCAGGTCCGTGCTGGTCTTCTCAGCCCAGTCCTTGCGCCGGTCGGTCTCGCGGGCCTTCAGCCGGGCGATAGCCAGCTTGACCCGGGCGCGGCGGCCCGAGCCGCGCTTGGCTCGCGCCAGCTTGTGCTGCAGGCGCAGCAGCCTCTTGCACTCTCGCGCGGTGAGGCCGGAAACGCGCACCAACTCACCGGTCGACAGGGCCGCGCTGACAGCTACCCCGCGGTCGATGCCGACGACCTGCCCGTTGCCCGGGGCGGTGACCGGCTCGGGAATCGCGGCGAAGGCCACATGCCAGCGCCCGGCGCGGTCCATTGTCACCCGGTAGGACTTCACGCTCAGCGGCACCGCGCGGGACCAGCGGAACCGCACCCACCCGGCCTTCGGCACGCGGACCTCGCCGACGTGGCGAGACAGGCGGCGCACGTCCCAGTGCCGCCCGCGCCGTCCCACGACGCGGAATCCCTCGTTGCGGCCGGCCTTGCGCCACGACGGCCGCCCGGCCGGGTTCTCCGGGTCGAAAAACGCGGCCATGGCCCGGGCGAAGTCCCGCAGCGCCTGCTGCTGCACCACCTGGGAACCTGCGGCCAGCCACGAGTGATCCGCGCGGGCGGCAGTCAGCTGCCGGCACTGCTCCAGGTACCCGGGTCCGCTCGGCCGGCCGGGATGCCAGTGCGAGTGCTGCTCGACGGCCAGGTTCCACACAAACCGGGCGTGGGCGCAGTGGTCCCGCAGCACTGCCTCCTGGGCGGGCGAGGGGAGCAGACGGTAGCGAGACATACGAACACACTAGCGACTACCGCTGACATTTCCGGGGAGGTGAAGCGGCGTTTCCTCCCAGACCTGAAGGCCGGGATCTCTACGCCGCGATCCTTATGAACACAGTTCCGGAGCCCGCCCGGACCCCGCCCCCAGAGCCTCGTGATCCCCCTGATCCCCCTGATCGCCTCCTGACCGGTGGCCGCGTGGTGACGCCCGAGGGTGTACTCATCCCCGGCTGGATCCGGCTGGCCGGGAACCTGATCGACGCGGTCGGGCCGGGCGATGTCCCAAAGGAGCAGCTGCGGCCTGGACTTTCCCTCACCGATCTGCGCGGTAGCTGGCTGCTGCCGGGATTTGTCGACATGCACGTGCACGGGGGCGGCGGCACGTCGTTCACCGAGGGACCGGTCGACGACGCCAGGCGCGCCGCTGAGTTCCACCGCGGGCACGGCAGCACAACCATCGTGGCCAGCCTGGTCACCGCACCGCTCGCCGATCTCGAGGCCCGGGCCGCGATGCTGGCCGGCCTGGCCGGCGAGGGCCTCATCGTCGGCATCCACCTGGAGGGACCGTTTCTCTCCGCGGCCCGGTGCGGCGCCCAGGATCCGCGGCACATGGTCGCCCCCGACCTGGCCGCCTTCGAGCGCCTGCACGCGGCGGCCGCGGGTCATCTGCGGGTCATCACCATCGCACCCGAACTTCCCGGGGCGGCCGAGCTGATCAGGGCGGCGGTGCGATCCGGCGTCATCGCCGCCGTCGGCCACACCGACGCCACCGCGGACATCACCTCGGCGGCCGTCGACGCCGGCGCGACCCACGCGACCCACCTGTTCAACGGCATGCGGCCACTGCATCACCGCGAACCAGGTGCGGCCGGGGCGCTGCTCGACCGGGACGAGGTCACCTGCGAGGTGATCGCCGACGGCGTGCACCTGCACGACACCGCGATCCGCCTGTCCGCCCGCGCGGCCGGCTCAGGCCGGCTGGTCCTGATCACCGACGCGATGGCGGCCGCCGGGATGCCAGATGGCAGCTACCGGCTCGGGTCGATGCGGGTGAACGTGGCCGGGGCAGTGGCGCGCCTCGCCGCAGACAGCGAGGCCGGGACGCCGGGCGCGATCGCCGGGACGCCGGGCGCGAGCGGCGCTCAGGCCGACGCGATCGCCGGCTCGACCGCCACCATGGCCGGCGTCGTCAGGCACGCCCTCGCCGCGGGCCTGACGGTCTCCGAGGTGGCCGCCGCGGCGAGCACCACCCCGGCCCGCGTGCTCGGCCTCGGCGATCGTACCGGCGCCCTGCGCGCGGGCCTGGACGCGGACCTCGTCGTCTGCGACGAGGAGTTCGGGCTGCGCGCGGTGATGCGGCGGGGTGAGTGGTTGGGCGAGAACCCCGAATACCTCTGAGAACCCCCGCCGGATCAGCCCTTCGCGCGGACCGAACCGGTGAGCCGTCCGCTTGACGAGCGGACCTCGCATACAACGGTGCGCTCACCGGCCTGCCAGGCGGCCTGGTTCGGGTAGACGTACTCCTGGGTCAGATCAGCGGTCGCGAGCTGCGGGTTCAGGTAGTCGATGTACCGGCTCGCACACCCGTTGCCCGCCTCTTGCTGCACCGCCGCGGCGCCCGGCCACGCCGAGGCCGGCAGGCTGAACGTGGCGAACACCTCGGCGTCGTGCGGGGTCGCGCAAGACAGCACGGTGACGTTGAGACCGTTCGGCGCGGAATTCACGCACTCGCCCGGCCGCAGTCCGAACACGGCGGCCGGCCGGTAGGTGACCACCGTCTTGGGCCGGAACCCGTGAGTCACCACGGCCAGCACCCCCACGGCCACCCCGACCAGCGCGAGGACCCCGAGAACAATGCCCGCCACCGCGAGCGGACTGACATTCCGGCTCTCCTCCTGACCGTCCCAGTCCTGCCCGCCCCCCTCGGCCAGCTCCTCTTCTAGCTTCGCTTCCGCCAGTTCCTCGGCCAGCTCTGCGTCCGCAAGCTCCGCTTCCGCCAGTTCCTCGGCCAGCTCTGCGTCCGCAAGCTCCTCCGCCGACCCCGCTTCCGCCAGCTTCGCGGCTACCGGTTGTCCCTCCGCTTCTCTCTCTGCTTTTCCCTCCGCGGCCTCCGCCGTCACAGCCTCTGCCTCGACCGGCGCCGCCTGGACTGGCACCGCGTCGGCTAGATCCGCCTCGACCGGTTCTGCCTCCGCAGGCTGGGCTTGCGCCAGCCCGGCCTTCACCGGTTCATGGGGACATCCCTCGTTCACCCCCGCAGGCGCAACCATCCGCCCTCCATCGTGCGCATTTGCCCGCCACGGCCGGCCCCGCTATGCCGGCTCTCTGGTCGGGCGGCGCACGCCCAAGATCGCGAAGTGCGCCCTGCTCAGACTATTTCCCACGTATTTAATAACGACACATCGGACGAAAAGGTCTCCGGTGCGGCCGTACCGGCGGCGTGGCCTGCGAGCGCTCAGCCCCCAGTACCCTGGCGACGTGCGGCTGACGGAATTCTGGGACCGGATGAATGCGCAGTTCGGCGACGTCTACGCGCAGAGCGTGGCCAAGGACTTCGTGTTCGACAACCTCGGCGGGCGCACGGTCGAACGCGCGCTCGCCGACGGGGTAGACGCCAAGGTCGTCTGGCGGGCAGTCTGCGACACCTTCAAGGTGCCGGAAAACCTCCGCTAAGAGCGCTCAAGGGCGCCAGTGGCCCCCGGGGCTAGTGGCTAAGTAGCCGTGGGGTGTTGACCTTATCCGGCGCGACCTTGAGGATCACGCGGCCCTGCGGTCCTACGGGAGCGGCGTAGTCCTGGCCGGTGTACTTACGCGCCAGCTTGTCGATGTGCTGCCGGGCCTCGTCGCCGGTGACGGTCTCCACCACGTGTCCCCGGACCTCGGCCCAGTCGTACGGATCGTCGCCGCGAATCAGCACGGTGATGCGCGGGTCGCGGGTGACGTTCCTGGCCCGCTGCCTCTGAGGCTCGGTATTGACCAGGACGTGCTCGTCGTCGGCGTCGACCCAGGTGAGCAGCGCCTGCGGCTGTCCGCTCGGCATCAGGGTCACGACGGTGGCCAAGTTCTTGCCCTTCGCGAGCCGGGCCACGTCCTCGTCGAGCGGCATCACTGATCTCCTTGCGCTGGCAGTTCTGGCTCTTGCCGATGTTAGCCCGCCCGCCGATGGTAGCCCGGTGCCGGTCCCTGACTGGCTTCAGGCCCGCGCAGGCCTGCATTTCCTGGATTTTCTGACGTCGCTTTCGGCGTGTCGCCCATGATCGAATACACGTTCGCTCTATAGTAGTCGAGTGGAGGTAATCTCCGGCTCGTCGACCGGGGAAAACGGCCACGAAATCCCCTGCGGGCCAGGCTCCTCGTGGCGCCAGGCAGAAATGTCAGTGGCGGCGCGTAGCGTGTCCACCGATGGCCGCCGGGGGATGTCCGGCGGGACCGAAACTCAGACGACCTGGGCGGTGCGGGAGGTGCCCGCAGGCCCCTAAACCCGGCAGGGAGTCCCTATGGCAATAAACGGCAAGCCGAGCCCTGAGCGGGCGGGCGACAGAGAGAAGGCCCTGGAGACCGCTCTCCTCCAGATCGAGCGACAGTTCGGCAAGGGCTCGGTCATGCGCCTCGGCGAGGAGACGCGGGTGCCGGTCGAGGTGATCCCGACCGGTTCGATCGCGCTGGACGTGGCGTTGGGCCTCGGCGGCCTGCCGCGCGGCCGCATCGTCGAGATATACGGACCAGAAAGTAGCGGAAAGACCACCGTAGCGCTACACGCCGTGGCGAACGCGCAAAAGGCGGGTGGCATCGCCGCGTTCATCGACGCCGAGCATGCGCTAGACCCTGACTACGCCAAGAAGCTCGGCGTGGACACCGACGCATTGCTCGTTTCCCAGCCAGACACCGGCGAGCAGGCGCTGGAAATCGCGGACATGCTCATCCGGTCCGGGGCCATCGACGTCGTCGTCATCGACTCCGTCGCCGCACTCGTGCCGAAGGCCGAGATCGAGGGCGAGATGGGGGACAGCCACGTCGGGCTCCAGGCCCGGCTCATGTCCCAGGCCCTCCGCAAGATCACCGGCGCGCTGAGCCAGACCAAGACCACCGCGATCTTCATCAACCAGCTGCGGGAAAAGGTCGGGGTCATGTTCGGCTGTGCTTCCTGGTATACGCAGGTCACTCTGGCGGATGGCACGCGGGAGAGAATCGGAAAGATCGTCAACCAGAAGATGCCAGTCGAGGTCCTTTCCTACGATCCCGACATAGGAAAGATGGTGCCTAGGAAGGTTATCAGCTGGTTCAACAATGGTCGAGCCGACGAATTCCTGCACTTCACTGTCGAGCGCTCCGGCGGAGGTACGGGGCATGGCCGGGCCATCATGGACCTGACTCGCGACCATCTCGTACGTACTCCTGGAGGGTGGCGGGAGGCTGGAGACATCGCGGTCGGCGATCGTGTCATGCTTGCCCAGCCGATTCTCCTCAGCGCAATGCAGGTGCAGGTTATCCTCGGTGCACTCATGGGTGATGGAAACCTCTCCAAGCCGGTGCGAACGGACGATGCGAGCGCCCGCTTCCGGATGGGGCACGGAGCGAAGCAGGCGGCCTACCTGGACTGGAAGGTGTCGCTACTAGCGAACATCCCGCACGCAAAGACGGCGAATGCTAAGGGCGCAGTCTTTGCCGACTTCACACCGCTGGCCGAGCTCGCGGAGCTGCGCGAGGCTGTGTATTTCGGTGATGGTAAGAAGCACCTTACCTGGGACTACCTCAAGAACCTCACGCCGCTGGCGCTGGCGGTCTGGTATATGGACGACGGTTGCTTCACCCTCCGCTCGAAGGGTGTCCAGGAGCGGACCGCCGGGGGCACAGGCCGGATCGAGATCTGCGTCGAGGCGATGAGCCCTGGCTCCCGCGATCGCCTCACGCGTTACCTGCGGGACACGTACGGGCTGCACGTCAAGCTCCAATACCGCGGGGCGAGGAAGGTAAGCGTACTTCAATTCAGTACCTCGGCATCGGAAAAGTTCCAGAAACTCATCGCGCCTTATGTTCACCCGTCAATGGACTACAAGCTGCTGCCCCGGTTCCGCGGGCAATTCGCAGTCGAGCCCGAATTCACGGAGCCGACGGTTCGCCCGGTTCCAGCGCGCGTCCTCGACATTAGGAAGAAGTCGAACTTCACGATCATGAGCCGGTACGACATCGAGGTGGAAGGTTCGCACAACTACCTGGCGGATGGAATCATCGTTCACAACAGCCCGGAAACGACATCAGGCGGGAAGGCGCTGAAATTCTATGCCTCTATCCGTCTGGACGTGCGGCGAATCGAAACCCTAAAAGACGGTACCGATGCGGTCGGTAATAGGACAAAGGTAAAAGTGGTAAAGAATAAGTGCGCACCGCCATTCCGCAGCGCTGAATTCGATATTCTGTACGGTATAGGAATAAGCCGCGAAGGCAGTCTTATCGACCTCGGTGTGGAACAAGGAATCGTGCGCAAGTCTGGTGCCTGGTACACCTACGAGGGCGACCAGCTCGGCCAGGGAAAGGAGAACGCTCGCAACTTCCTGCGGGACAACCCGGACATGGCCAACGAGATCGAGAAGCGGATCAAGGAGAAGCTCGGCATAGGCCCGCGCCTCGACGCCGACGTCAACGTCGCCAGCAGCGCCAGTGCCAGCAGCGCCAGTGCCAGCAACGGTAACGGTGCTGCCCCGCCCAGGCCCGCTGGCCCGCCCAGGACCGCCCCGCCTAGGACCGCCCCGCCTAGGACTGCCGCCGTCCCCGGTGACACCCTCTAGCGCCCATGACCCGCAATGGCCGGGCTTCAGGACCCGAGGAGGCAGGGGCATTCGAGGCGAAGGCCGAGAAACCCCAGGACCCTGAAGCCCGCGCCAGGCAGATCTGCCTGCGGTTGCTGACCGCCGCGCCGCGCACCCGGGCCGAACTGGCCCAGGGGATGCGGCGCGGCGGCGTGCCAGCCGAAGCCGCCGAGGCTGTGCTCGTCCGCTTCACCGATGCCGGCCTGATCGACGATGCCGCGTTCGCCCGGGCCTGGGTCGAGTCCAGGCACTACAGCCGCGGGCTGTCCAAACGATCCCTGTCCGCCGAGCTAAGACGGCACGGTGTCCAGAACGACGAGATCCGTGAGGCCGTCGACGCCCTCGACCCCGAGCAGGAAGTCGCCACCGCCCGGCGCCTGGTCGAGCAGAAGATGGCGAGCACCCGCGGCCGTCCGCCCGAGGCCCGCGCCCGGCAGGCGGCGGGCATGCTCGCCAGGAAGGGCTACCCGCCGGGCCTTGCCTTCCGGCTGATCAGGGAAGTCATGCAGCAAGAGGGGACAGGTCTGGACCTCGACGCCGACGCGTACCTCGACCCGGACGCCGAAGACGAAACCCCAGACGCCAGCCACAGCCGCGAAGTCGGCTACTTGCTGTAACCAGAACCAGCCCCCGCCACGCTCCTAGGCCGCGAGGCGCCATTTCACTCCCGCCGCGCCGCGCTTCAGCCCTCCGCTGACCGTCCCCGCAGGCCGGTGGCCATCCCCGCAGGCCGGTGGCCATCCCCGCAGGCCGACGGCCGTCCCGCCGGCCGAGCCTACGTACCTTTCGTCCGGTTGACGCACCATTCGCGATGGTCAAAGATACTTTGCTTGATAAAAAGGTTATCAAGCCTTAACCTCACGGCAGCGAGGTGTTGACCCATTCTGCACCGAAACCCAACGGAGGAGAAGCAGGCAGATACGGTGTGTAGTCGAAGCTGACGGGAAGATCAGCTGACGGGCGAACGTGGCGTGCGACCGCCCGTGCCAGGGCACAAACGCATGAAGCCCTGGTACAACGTCACGACACAGTCACAACACTAAGGGTGCCCCGAGGGCTATGGACGGAAAGGGGTGACCGTGAGCAGCGGATTGTCGCTCGCGTTCATGGTGATCGGGTTGCTCGCGGTGGTATTCGCGCTCGTGGTCGTCTGGCGCCGGAGCGCGAGCACGCCGGGGCCCCAGCTAACCCAGGCCGCCGACCGCAGCCAGCTTGAGCAAGCCAGCCAGGAAGCCGAACACATCCGGGCTCGCGCCGAGACCGAGGCCACCGGGATCCTTGAAAGGGCCCGCGAGGAAGCCGAACAGGCCGCGCAGGGCCGCCGTGAAGTCGAGGAAGAGATCCGCGCGGTCAAGGACGAGGTGCGCGAACTGCGCGGCGACCTCGAGCGTCGTGAGGTCCGCCTGGCCGATCGCGAGCAGCGGCTTGACGAGGAACTCAAGCGGATCGAGGACCGCGCCCAGGCCCTTGGCCAGAGAAAACAGGACCTCGACCGCCGCGCCGCCGAACTCGACCGCCAGGACGCCGAGCGCAACAAGGAGCTCGAGCGCGTCGCCGGGCTCACCGCGGAGGCGGCCAAGACCGAACTGGTCACCACGATCGAGAACCAGGCCAAGCGGGAAGCGGCGCTGATCGTCCGGGATATCGAGCACGAGGCCAGGTCAGAAGGCGAGAAGCGCGCCCGCAAGATCGTTACGCTCGCCATCCAGCGGGTGGCCACCGAGCAGACCAGCGAGTCCGTGGTCTCGGTGCTGCATCTGCCCGGGGACGAGATGAAGGGTCGCATCATCGGGCGCGAGGGCCGGAACATCAGGGCCTTCGAGTCGGTGACCGGCGTCAACCTCATCATCGACGACACGCCTGAGGCGGTGCTGCTGTCCTGCTTCGACCCGGTCCGGCGCGAGATCGCCCGGCTCACCCTGGAACGGCTCATCCTGGACGGTCGCATCCACCCGCAGCGGATCGAGGACGCCTACGAGCTTGGCAAGGCGGAGATCGAGCAGCTATGCAAGCGGGCCGGCGAGGATGCCCTGGTCGAGCTCGGCCTCACCGACATGCACGAGGAACTCGTCGATCTCCTCGGCCGCCTGCGGTACCGCACGTCTTACGGCCAGAACGTGCTCCGGCACCTGGTCGAGTCCGCGCACATCGCCGGCATGATGGCCAGCGAGCTGCGGCTCGACCCGGCGCTGCTCAAGCGCTGCACGGTGCTGCACGACATCGGCAAGGCGCTGACCCACGAGGTCGAGGGCAGCCACGCGCTGATCGGCGCGGAGATCGCCCGCCGGTACGGCGAACCCGAGGACGTGGTGCACGCCATCGAGGCGCACCACAACGAGGTCGAGGTCCGCACGGTCGAGGCCGTGCTCACCCAGGCCGCGGACGCGATCAGCGGCGGCCGGCCGGGCGCCCGGCGCGAGTCGCTCGAGATCTACGTGAAGCGCCTGGAGCGCCTGGAGCAGATCGCCGGCGGCCACGAGGGCGTCGAGAAGGTCTTCGCCATGCAGGCCGGCCGCGAGATCCGGGTCATGGTCAAGCCCGACCGGATCGACGACATCCAGGCCCAGGTCATCGCGCGCGACATCGCCAAGCAGGTCGAGGAGGAGCTCAGCTACCCCGGCCAGATCCGCATCACCGTGGTGCGCGAGTCCCGCGCCACGGAATTCGCTCGCTGACTTTCACCAGGAAAATCAAAAACCTTTATATCCCGAACGGCCCGGTGCTTCCCTTACCCGCCTGCGAGCGGCACTGGCGGAACGCCCGGCGGGATGAAGCCCATGATCTGGCCGTAGAAAGAGAGTTCGGCCTCCAGGCTGGCCACGATGTTCTCCGCCTTGCGGAACCCGTGCGACTCGCCCTCGAAGGTGATGTACGCGTACGGGATGCCGTGCGCGGCCAGGTCCGCGGCGATGGATTCGGCCTGCGCGGGCGGGACGACCGGGTCGTCGAGCCCCTGGAGCAGCAACACCGGGCAGGTGCCGCCGTTCACGTGGCCGACCGGCGCCCGCTCGGTGTACAGCGCGTCGCACTCGGGCAGCGGCCCGATCAGCCCGTCCAGATAGCGGGATTCGAAGTCATGCGTCTGCGCCGCGAACCCCCGCAAGTCGGCCACGCCAAAATAAGACGCCACCGCCGCGAAAACACCCCTAGCCCCCGTCCCCCTGACCCTTCCGGCCTCTCCCGCTCCTCTAACCCCTCCGGACGTTCCCGTTTCTCTAACCCCTCTGGACGTTCCCGTTTCTTTGACCTCTTTCCCTTCTTTCCCTTCTTTCCCCTCTTTAGCCGCCTCTGCCTCTTCAGCTTCTCTCACCACTCCAGCTATTCCGATACCGGACGTAACGGCAGCCAGGGCGGTCCAGCCGCCGGCGGACCCGCCGCGGATGCCGAGCCGCTTGCCGTCCGCCTCGCCCGCCTCGGCCAGGGCCAGCGCGGCCGTCATCACGTCGGCCACGTCCACGATGCCCCACTGGCCGCGCAGCCGCTCACGGTACGCGCGGCCGTACCCGCTCGACCCGCCGTAGTTCACGTCGATGATCCCGATGCCGCGGCTGGTGAAGAACGCCTTCTCCAGGTCGAGCCGGGGAACGGCCTGGGACGTGGGCCCGCCGTGCACCCAAACGATGTAGGGCGGAAGCTCGCCGTCGGGCGCCTTGACCGCCGGGTTGGCGGGCGGGTAGACGATCGCGTGCACGACCGAGCCCGACGGCCCGGTCAGCTGCAGCGCCCGCGGCACCGGCAGGTACGCGGCGTCGGGCAGCGAGTCCGCGCTGCGGCTAAGCTCGCGCGCCTGAGTCAGCCGTGCGCCGGCACCCGCCGCCGGGATGTCAACCTGGATCACCGTCATCGGCACGACCGGCCCGCCCGCGATCGTCGCGACGGTCCGGCCGGCGGCGCAGAGCCCGCTGCCGAACACCTGGTAGGGCAGGTCCAGATCGGTGAGCTGGCCCGTATCCGGGTCGAGCACCCCCAGCCGCGTTTCCCCGGTGCCGTAGACCGCGGCGATGCGGCCGTCCGCGAGCACCGCGTACGGGCGCATGCCCAGCTGCCACAGCGGGCTGGCGAACTCCTCCTCCCGCGGGCACAAGGCGCGCGGGAACGCCAGCAGGTCGGCTAGGTAGAGGTTCCACCACCCGGACCGGTCCGAGATCACGTACAGGCTGCGGTCGTCCCGCCACACCGGGGCCAGCACGGATTCGCAGTCGCCGCCCATGATCATCTGCTGCTGGCTCTTCTGGCTGACCGGTCCGCCGTCATCGAGCGCCGCCACCCGGAGTTCGGTGCCGTCCCACGGCATCCGCGGATGATCCCAGCAGATCCAGGCCAGCCGGGTGCCGTCCGGCGACGGAACCGGGTAGGCATAGAAGTCCGAACCGGTGACCAGGACCCGGATCGCGGCGGGATCGTCCGCCGCCGAGCCGTCCAGCGGGACGGCCACTATCGCGCGGCTGATCCGGCCGCCCCCGTCCTGGCCAGCACCGTGCCGTTCCCGGACGCACCACACCTCGTCCCCGCCGGGGGCGAGCACGCAGTCGGCGAACCGGTCGGCGGCCTCCTCGCCCGGCGCCGGAGTCAGCGGCACAGGGTCGGCCGGCTCTGCTGGCTCCAGGGGGGACGAACCCAAAAGCCCCCCTGAAACCCCCCGAGCAAGCCCTGCTGGCTCCAGGGGGGACGACCCCCCTGAAACCCCCCGGACAAGCCCAACGACGCAGCGGTACAGCCGCTGATCGCCGAAGTTCGCGAAGATGAACCCGTCCGGCAGTGGCAGGTACGACTTGCCGCCGTACTCGTGCACCCGGGTCCTGGCGTTCCACGGCATCGGGAGCAGGTCACGGCTGATCCCATCCGGCCCCTGGCAGACCACGGCCAGCCGCCCGCCCTCCTCGGGCCGCGACTCCTGCCACCACACTCCGGCGGCGTCGAGGGTCGGGAACGCGAGGCCGACCTGCTTGCGCGCCACATCGGGGCCGTCGATGGGAGAGGGCCATTCGCCGTAAGATGCCGTTTCTGTAGCCATTCGCATACAGATATCATGCCGGATCCGGTCAGGAAGATCACTGGGCCCTCCTGTCCGCGTCCGCCTCTATCCTGGTCCTGTGGCAGCAGGCGGCAGGACCTACCAGATTCGCACCTACGGGTGCCAGATGAACGCGCACGATTCCGAGCGCCTGGCGGGCCTGCTCGACGAGGCGGGCTACCAGCGCGCCGGTGACGGCGAGACCCCGGACGTGGTGGTGTTCAACACCTGCGCGGTCAGGGAGAACGCGGCCGACCGGCTGTACGGCAACCTCGGTCATCTGCTGCCGCAGAAGAAGCAGGGAATGCAGATCGCGGTGGGCGGCTGCCTGGCTCAGATGGAGCGCACCCGGATCACCGAACGCGCGCCCTGGGTCGACGTGGTCTACGGCACGCACAACATGGGCTCGCTGCCCGCGCTGCTCGAGCGGGCGAGGGTCAGGAACGAAGCGCAGGCCGAGTTCGCCGAGACGCTGGAGACGTTCCCCTCGCTGCTGCCGGCCCGGCGCCAGTCCGTCTATTCGGCCTGGGTCGCGATCTCGGTGGGCTGCAACAACACCTGCACGTTCTGCATCGTGCCGAGCCTGAGGGGCAAGGAGAAGGACCGCCGTCCCGGCGACATCCTGGGCGAGATCCACGCGCTGGTCGCCGACGGAGTGCTCGAGGTCACGCTGCTCGGCCAGAATGTGAACTCTTACGGGGCGGAGTTCGGAGACCGGAACGCGTTCGGCAAACTCCTCCGCGGCTGCGGTGAGATCGACGGCCTGGAGCGCGTCCGCTTCACCTCCCCGCACCCCAGGGACTTCACCAACGACGTCATCGACGCCATGGCCGAGACGCCGAACGTCATGCCCAGCCTGCACATGCCGCTGCAGTCCGGTTCCGACCGCATCCTGAAGGCCATGCGCCGCGCCTACCGCCGGGATCGCTACCTGGCCATCCTGGACCGCGTCCGGGCCAGCATCCCCGACGCCGCCATCACCACCGACATTATCGTCGGCTTCCCCGGCGAGACCGAGCGCGACTTCGAGGACACCCTGGACCTGGTGCGCCAGGCCAGGTTCGCCGGCGCGTTCACCTTCCGCTACTCCATCCGCCGGGGCACCCCGGCCGCCACCATGGACGCCCAGGTGCCGGCGGATATCGTGCAGGAGCGCTACGAGCGGCTCACCGCCCTGGTCGAGGAGACCACCTACGCGGAGAACCAGAAGCTGGCCGGAACCACCGTCGAGGTCCTGGTGGCCGAGGGCGAGGGCCGCAAGGACGCCGCCACCCACCGCATGTCCGGCCGCGCCCGCGACAACCGCCTGGTGCACTTCACCCCGGACCAGACCGCGCCGCGCCCCGGCGACGTCGTCACCGTGACCGTCACCCGCGGCGCCCCGCACTACCTGCTGGCCGACGCCGCCCCCCTGTCCGTCCGCCGCACCCGGGCCGGCGACGCCTGGGAAGCCGCCGCCGCGGTGCCCCCCGCCCCCGCCCCCGCCCCCGCACCCGCACCGGCTCCGTTGGCCGGAGTTCCCGTCCTCCTCGGCATGCCCGCGTCGCGCACGCCAGCGGTCTAGGCGGCTACATCTCGAAGCTGTAGACATATCCGTCCTAGGTGTTGGCTTCATCCCGTGCAAGTTCGCCACCATCGGAGTGAGAAACGATGGAGGTCTTCATGCCTGACCAACGGGCCAGATCCGCGACGCGCCCGACGATTCCTGCCGAGTGGGCGGGTCAGATGATCGACGCGGCGGTGACGCGAGCCCAGTCGATGTCCGTCAGCGTGACGGTCGTGGTGGTCGACGAGTCTGGCGTCCTGAAGGGCATGCTCCGGATGGACGGCGCACCGCTGGTGAGCGTGCAGACGGCGATCAACAAGGCGTACGCCGCCGCCGCCATCAGGATGCCGCCCGATGACTTCTACTCGGCGATTGAGGCGGACGGCGCCGCGGTCGCCGCGTTCGCGACTCGTCCGGGTCTGGCCCTGATCGCCGGCGGCCTGCCAGTGATCGTCGGCGGCCAGGTAGCCGGAGGGGTGGGCATTGCCGGGGCCATGACCGGCGCCGAGGACCGCACCATCGCCGAGGCCGCCGTCGCCGCCATGTCGGGCTAGCTCCAGGGAACCGGCCCAGACGCCTTAGCCTACTGAGGTATAGCTTACTGAAGTGTAGTTCAGTAGACTATACTGTATCATCATGGCTGACGTATTCGAGAAGCCCTCCCATGTCTTCGACCGGGACCGGGAGTGGAACGCGCTGGCTGACTTCACTGCTGACCCTCGCCCGGAGGCGACTCTCGGCCTTGTTAGCGGGCGGCGGCGCCAGGGCAAGACTTACCTGCTCCGGTCGCTTGCCGCTGCCGCGGGCGGCTTCTTCTTCGAGGCGGCCGAGGCCACCCAGGCCGAGTCGCTGCGGATGTTCGGTGCCGCGCTGGCCAGGCAGTCGGGCTCAGCAGCGGAATTCTCGTTCCCGGGCTGGGAAGACGCGCTCCGGTACTTCCTTGCCCTGGCCGACCGCAGGCCGGTTCCGCTGGTCATTGACGAGTTTCCGTACTTGATGAAGGCGAGTCCGGCGCTGCCCTCGCTGCTCCGGCGCGAGATCGACAGCCGCGGACCGTCCCAGGGCAGCGAAAGCCATGCACGGGTCCTGCTCTGCGGGTCAGCGATGTCGGTGATGGGCGGCCTGCTGGCGGGCAACGCTCCGTTGCGCGGGCGGGCCGGCCTGGAGATGGTCGTCAAGCCATTCGCCTACCGCGACGCCGCGCGGTTCTGGGGGGCGACGGATCCGGGGCTCGCGATGCAGCTGCACGCGATTGTCGGCGGCACGCCCGCCTACCGTCGGCAGTTCGTCCGTGACGATGCGCCGGCCGGCCCGGCCGATTTCGATGCCTGGGTGGTGCGCTCGGTGCTCAACCCGGACCGTCCGCTGCTTCGCGAGGCACGGTACCTGCTCGCCGAGGAGACCGATATCCGTGATCCGGCGCTCTACCACTCGGTGCTGGCGGCGATAGCGGCGAGGAACGAGACGTGGGGCGGGATAGCGAACTACATCGGCCGCAAGGCGGCCGACATCGCGCATCCCCTTAACGTGCTCGAAGACTCCGGCTTGGTGGCCAAGGAAATCGACATCTTCCGGACCGGCCGGACGCGTTATCGCATCACCGAGCCGCTCATCACGTTCTATGAGGCGATCATGCGGCCCAGGTGGGCCGACCTGGAGCTCGGCCTGGGCGCCGAGGTCTGGGCCGACGCTAAGCCGACGTTCGGCTCCCAGGTCGTGGGACCGCATTTTGAGGCCGTATGCCGGGACTTCGCTCGCGCGGAAGGGCGCCTGATCTTCGGGGCGCCGCTCGGGGAGGTGGCCTCGGGCACCGTCGCCGACCCGGAGAACAAGACGCAGATCGAGATCGACGTGGCCGTCCTCGGTCCGGCCAGGCCAGGTGAGTCGCGGCGGGTTGTCTCCCTCGGCGAGGCGAAGTGGGGCAAGGTCATGGGCATGCGGCATGTCGAGCGCCTCCGCCGTGCCCGCGCGCTGCTGACCATCAAGGGGTACGACACAACCGATGCCACGCTGGCGTGCTACTCCGGGGTAGGCTTCGAGCCCGCGCTCCAGGCGGCCGCCGGGAGCAGCGACCTGCTCCTGGTCGGCTTGGACCGGCTTTACGAGCCGTAACCTTCCCGACCCTGTGCTATCTGGACAGAGCGCCCGCTACCGACTCGCGAGGCCGTGCAGGAAGCCGCGCTGGACCGGATCGGGCCAGTCCGCGACCGGCTCGATGTTCCATCGGGCCGGCTACAGCCGGCTCGATGTTCCATCCTGCCTGGCAGGCCGGGTGATTCCGCGGCCGGTGGTGGTACCTCAGGCCGGGCTGGTGGGCCGGGCGCAGGCACCCACGACGCCGGGCCAGGCGGATGACCGCCTGGCCCGGCGATTGTGCGACGGGCCGCTGTTACCTGGCGCCAGTTTCCACCAGATCGCCCGCACCCTGCGGCCCCGCGATCTCCCCCGCGACCGGACCCGCCACCGGACCCGCCACCGGACCGGCCGGAGCCGGGATCCGGAGCAGCCGGGCCAGCGAGGACGGCAGCCACCAGTTGGCCCGGCCGAATAGGGCGACCAGCGCCGGGACGAGCAGGCAGCGGACGACCACCGCGTCGATGAGGATGCCCGCGCCGAGCCCGGTGGCCAGGATCTTCAGATCGGTCTGCGGCCCGGTGGACATGGATAGAAAGCTCAGCATCAAGATCGCGGCGGCGCTGGTGACCAGGCGCCCGGTCCGGCCCAGCCCCTCGGTGACCGCGTGGCGGGCGTCGCCGCTGGTGTCGTAGGCCTCCCGGATGCGGGTGAGGATGAACACCTCGTAGTCCATCGACAGGCCGAACAGGAAGGCGAAGACCATCAGCGGCACCCACATCGTGATCGCCCCGGTGGCCGGGATGCCCCACAGCGCGTGGGAGCCGTGCCCGTCCTGCCACACCCAGGTCAGCACGCCGTACGCGGCGGCCAGCGAGATCAGGTTGAACACCACGGCCTTGGCCGCGAGCAGCACCGACCGGAAGGCCCGGGTCAGCAGCAGGAAGGTGGCGACGCCGATGATGGCGAGCATGAGCGGGAAGTCGCCGTAAACCGCGTGGTCGAAGTCGATCAGCGATGCGCCGGCGCCGCCGATGCCGATCACGTGCGGGCTGGCCAGCAGGGTGTGCTCCAGCTCGCTGATGGTCGTCTGACCCGTCGGCACGCTGCTCTCCGCCACGGGGATGACGGTGACGATCGCCGTGCCGTCCCGCTGGTAGTCCGGCGTGGCCGGTGCCACCGCGGCGTACACCCCAGGCACCCGCGCGGCCTGCGCGGCAACCGTGGCCGGAGCCCCATAAGCCGAGGAGGTCAGCACCTCAGCCGGGGTGAGCACGCCGGACGGGACGCCGCCGTCGGTCAGGGTGACGAGCGCGTTGTGCGCGGGTCCGCTGGTGGCCTGCGCGGAGCTGCCAGGCTCGCCCAGGTGCAGGGACAGCGCGGGCAGCATCAGCGCCGTCAGGATGCCGAACCCGGCCAGCGCGGCCAGCCAGCGGTGCCGGTAGACGCCGCGGGCCCAGGCCGAGAACACCCGGCTGGCCCGGCGCTCGGTCCGCAGCCGCGGCCAGTCAAGGCGCGGGCCGACGGTAGCCAGGATCACCGGGAGCAGGGTGATGGCGACAGCCACCGAGACCAGCGGCACGAGCACGCCGCCGTAGCCGACGCTGCGCAGCATGGGCACCGGCAAGACGATCATCGACAGCAGCCCGATGGCCACGGTGAGGCCGGAGAACACCACGGCCCGGCCCGCGTGGTTCATCGCTTCGACCACGGCGGTCGTGTTGTCCCGGCCCGCCGCCCGCTCCTCGCGCCAGCGGCTGACCACGAGCAGCGAGTAGTCGATGGCCACGCCCAGACCGATCAGCGCGATCAGGAACTCGACGATCTGGCTGATCCCGGTCACCTCGGTGAGCCCGCCGACGACCAGGAAGGTGGCGAACACCGAGATGCCGCCGATGAGCAGCGGCAGCAGCGCCAGGAAGCTGGCGAACACCAGCGCCAGGATGACCAGCGCGCCAACGGATCCGATCATCGCCTCGACCATGATCCCGGTGCCCTTAGACTGCGGCTGGCCGTTGGCCAGCAGCTGCGAGCCGGTGACCCCGACGTGCCACCCGGCCGGCGCGGCCGCCGTGACCACGTGCCCGATCTCCGGGCCGAGGTTGGTGCCGCCGAAGCCCGTCGCCGCGGCCGTGTACACCAACGCGAAGGTGGACCGGCCGTCGCTGGTGACGAACGTCGGGTTGTGCGTGGTCGCATAGTCCGCGATCCGCACGTTGGGGACCGCCCGGACCAGGGCGGCGAACGCCCGTCCGGTGGCGGCGGCGGTAGCCGGGTCGGTGATCTTCTGCCCGGCCGGCACGGTAATCACCGGCACGTAGGGGGTCTGGGAGCCGCCGTTGCCGTACTGGCTGGCGATCTGGTTGTCGACCTTGAACGCCTGCCCCGGCATGGCGAAGCTGTTCGTCATCCGGTGGGTGGTGCCGCTGATGGTCATCACGCCGACGGCGGCCACGACGACCCAGAACAGGGCCACGAGCGCCTTATGGCGGAGCACGAAGCGGGTGAGCGCGGGCATCGCGACCTCCGAGTTTCTGTGGCCGGCGGCCGTTCCGCCAGCCACTGGCAAGCCTGCCGTTCCGCCCCCCGGCCCGTCGTCCCGCGACAGTTGGCACTTGGCCCTACTACCGCGGGATTAACCGCGCCCGGCGTACTCCTGGGGGAGTAAGCAGATGATCAACCGGGGGAGGGCGACTCCGGCCCCCAGACATGCCTACGCTTACGTGCATGGAAAGTGTCGCGGCGGCCCTGGAAGGTGTCGCGGCGGTCTGGCGGCGATGGCTCACCTCGCCCGTCAGGGACATGGTGCTTGCCCTGGTGGTGACCGTCGTCCTGGTGTTCGGCAGCCTCGGCGAAGGTGATCCTAAAAATCCCAGCGACCTGGTCCAGTTCCGCGGCCACGCGGCGCCGCATCCGGGGGCCGCACTGCTGCTCGTCGCGGTCGCCTGCCTGGCGCTGGCCTGGCGCCGTCGCGTGCCGGTGGCCACGCTCGCCGTCTCGACCGCCGCGGTGACCGTCTACTCGTTGCTCGGCTACGTCAACGGCGCCTCCTTGATCGCCCCTGTCCTGGCCCTGTACGCGGTGGCTACGCAGGTGAGCGTCCGCCGGGCGGTCATAGCAGCCGTAGCCACGCTCGCCGTCCTCCTGACGGCCACGGCCGTGAACAACCCGTTCGGGCACATCAGCGGTGGCGGATTCGACCTCATCCCCGGCATGGTCGCCGCGGCCCTGTTCGCCGGTATCGCGGTGGCGAACCGGCGCGCCTACGCGGCGTCGATGCTTGACCGGGCCGAACAGGACGCCCGCAGGCGCATTGACGAGGAACGGCTGCGCATCGCCCGCGAACTGCACGACGTCGTCGCCCACACCATGGCCACCATCAACGTGCAGGCCGGGGTGGCCGCCCACGTCCTGTCCAGCCGCCCGGAGGCGGCTGCCGAATCCCTGCAGGCGATCAAGACCGCGAGCAAGGAGGGGCTCAGAGAGCTGCGCGCCATCCTGAACGTGCTGCGCCAGGCGGACGACGCCGACCCCACCCAGCCGGCACCGGGCATCGCCCAGCTCGAAGCCCTCATCGCCGGGGCCCGCCGGGCTGGCCTGGCGACGACGTTCACGGTGACCGGCGAGCCGGTCCCGCTGCCGGCCGCCGTGGACCTGGCCGCGTACCGGATCGTCCAGGAGTCGCTGACCAACGCCATCCGCCACGCCGGCCCGGCGACGGCCGCGGTCTCGCTCACCTACCACCACGACGAACTGCGAATCGACGTGACCGACACCGGGCGAGGCCAGCCCCCAGCCGCCGCGGGCAAGAGCGCGGGACATGGGCTAGCCGGAATGCGCGAGCGGGCCGCCGCCGTCGGCGGCACGGTCGAGACCGGCCCCGGCCCCGTCGGCGGCTACCGCGTCGCGGCCCGGCTCCCCTTCGGGGGTCAGCTCACCGACCCCGCCCCCGATGCGGCCCGCACCCGGGCCGGCGAAGGCACCCGGGCCACCCAGGCCGCGGAAGCCACCCAGGCCGCCCAGGCTGCGGAAGGCGCCCGGCCGTGATCCGGGTCCTGCTCGCCGATGACCAGGCGCTGATCCGCGCCGGGTTCCACGTCCTGATCGACGCCGCCGACGACCTTCAGGTGGTGGGCGAGGCCACCGACGGGGCGCAGGCGGTCGATCTGGCCCGCCGCGCGTGCGCCGACGTGGTGCTGATGGACATCCGGATGCCCGGGGTGGACGGTCTGGAAGCCACCAGGCGCATCTCCGCCGACGACGACCTCGCCGGGGTCAAGGTCATCATCTTGACCACCTTCGAGTCCGACGAGTACGTCTACCAGGCGATCCGGGCCGGGGCCAGCGGATTCCTGGTCAAGGACACCGAACCGGCCGACCTCCTCCAGGCGGTACGGATCGTCGCCAGGGGCGATGCGTTGCTGTCGCCGAGCGTGACCCGGCGGCTCATCACCGACATCGCCAGCCGACCCGAACGGCCGCCGCCCAGCAATCGTGCCCTAGTCGGCCTGACCGACCGGGAACGTGAGGTGATGGCGCTGGTCGCCGAGGGCCTGTCCAACGATGAGATCGCCGCCCGCTTGTTCCTCAGCCCGCTGACATCCAAGACTCACGTCAGCCGCATCATGACCAAACTGAACGCACGCGATCGCGCCCAGCTCGTCGTCATGGCCTACGAGAGCGGCCTGGTGACCCCGGGCGGCCGCGACCGGCAATAGCCCGCACCGGACCAGGGCCCGCCCTCTCAGGCCCCGGGACGCGGCGCATGACAGCAACGACGTGACATCGGTGCGTACGTAGACCGCAGCCCACCGACTCCTGCAGCGGTCCGGGCCATGAGAAGCCCGGCCGTAGCGAAGTGAAGTAGCGGTCTATGCCGAACTCAGCTGGTGGCGGCCTCCGCCGTCTCCGGCTGCTCGACGAGCTCGCCTTCAATGTTGATCTGGATTTCCTCGCTGACCACCATCCTGCCGTCCAGGATCATGCTGAAGTTCAGGCCGAAGTCCTTCCTGTTGATCTTGCCTGTGGCGCTGTAGGCGATCCGGTGTCCCATCATCTCCGGGTCGTTGAACTCCCCGTACTTCACCACGTCGAATGTCACTGGGCGGGTGTTGCCCTTGATGGTCAGGTCACCGGTCAGCTTGAAGTGGTCGGCGTCGATCTGCTCGACCCTGGTGCTCTTGAACTTGATCTCCGGATACTTTTCCACCTCCAGGAAGTTGGACGAGCGGAGGTCGTTGTCCCTGGCTCCGTTGTTGGTGCGGATGCTGGCCGTCGAGATGGTCACCTCGACCGACGCATTCTCCGGGTGGTCGGGGTCGATATCAGCAACCGCGCTGATCTCGTCAAAGTGACCCCGCACCGTCATCATCCCCAGGTGCTTGGCGGAGAACTCGACCTGCGTGTGATAGGGGTCAAGCTGCCATTTGCCCATGGAGGGCCTCCTTGCCTCATGTGACAGTCTGGGCGCGGCGCCGAACGTGCTACCGCCAGTTGTGATCGTAGTCCGCGTCCAGCTGGGCCCCCCCTGCGGGAGCGCCCCAGCAGGAGGGAGCGCCCCAGCAGGAGGGAGCGCCCCAGCGGGAGGGTCAGCGCAGCGGGAGGGTCAGCGCAGCTTCCGGAAGAATTCGCGCACGTCGCCGACCAGCAGGTCGGGCACTTCCATGGCCGCGAAGTGGCCGCCGCGGTCGAACTCGGCCCAGTGCACGATGTTGTTGGACAGCTCGGCGAAGCGCCGGATCGGTTTTGCGATCTCCCGCGGGAAGACCGCCACGCCGGTGGGCACGGTGGAGGTGGCCGGGGGACCCCAGGCGCGCGACCGCGCGGCCTCGTAGTAGAGCCGCGCCGAGGATCCGGCCGTTGCGGTCAGCCAGTACACGCTGACGTTGGTGAGGAGCTGGTCACGGTCGACCGCCTCGTCCGGCAGCCCGTCGTCGGTCCACTCGCCGAACTTCTCCGTGATCCACGCCAGCTGACCCGCCGGTGAGTCGGTGAGCCCGTAGGCCAGCGTCTGGGGCCGGGTGGACTGGATCGCGCCGTAGCCGCTCCCGGTGGACCGGAAGGTCCGCAGCGTCTGCAGGCGCGACTTTTCCTCCTCGGTCAGGTCGTCCGGCTCGCCCGCCACGTAGGGGGTGAGCATGTTCAGGTGCACGCCGATGAGGTGCTCGGGAGCGATGATGCCGAGCTCCCGCGAGATCCCCGAGCCCCAGTCGCCGCCCTGCGCGCCGTAGCGCTCATAGCCGAGCCGCCCCATCAGCGAGGCCCAGGCCCGCGCGACCCGGCGCACGTCCCAGCCCCGGTCCCGGGTGGGCCCGGAGAACCCGTAGCCCGGAATGGCCGGAACGACGAGGTGGAACGCGTCGGCCGGATCGCCGCCGTGCGCCGTGGGGTCGGTCAGCGGGCCGATGACGTTCATGAACTCCACGATCGACCCGGGCCAGCCGTGCGTGATGA
>WNFC01000233.1_pt1 | contig 63029 bp, 58 predicted proteins | sample 5400541 | NCBI WGS metagenome assembly WNFC01 (sample SAMN13153342, study PRJNA577476) | soil metagenome | isolation source: 120 cm saprolite under Douglas fir tree site 2 hole 2 replicate 1 | place: USA:California | collected 2015-04-18
GCCTCGTACGGCAGGATGAACTCCCCCCCGAGCTCCCGACTGTAGCGCGCGGCGGCCGGGCGTACGGGGTACTCCGGGTACCCGGGCGGTTCAGGGTAGGCATACGCGTAGAACACGGGTTCCGTGACCGCGCCGCCGCCCGGCCAGAACCCGACGCTGCTGCACTCGTGCGAGTACGCCTCCACCATCACGTAGTCCGGGCAGTTCGGCACACCCCCTCGATGCCGCGGTGCCGGTCGCCCCGAGAAGCGCGTCGTCGCGAGATCGAAACTCCCCCAGAAAAAGTGCACGGGGCTGGCCTTGCCGCCGAAGCGTCCGCGGAACTGTTTCAGCACGCGATCCGCCTGCACCAGCACCCGCCAACAGCGGGTGGCGGCAGCGGCGTCGTAGGACGCATGCTCCCGGTCCCCGCCGAAGGGAATGGCGGGGTCGACCTCGTTCGGCACCGGTCGAATCCGGGCCTCGATCCCCAGCGACCGCAGTGCCGCGACGTACGCGGTATAGAAGTCGGCAACCGACTGTGCGACGAGCGGGATCGCGCTGATCGCACCGTCGCTCGTCCGCACGTACAGGTGATGATCGAGGAAATCGAAATCGACGGCGAACGTGCGGGTCCCCGCCGGGATGGCCGACGTCGTGAGGCCGCGCGGCGTGACGTACAGCGCCACCTGCCACCAGTGATTCTCCATGGGCGCGAGCGCGAGACGCGTCTTGCCCACGATCTGCGACCACATGTGGAGGGTCACGTAGGTGTCCCGCCACCCGTCGAACGGGAGGGGCGGCCAGCCGGCCACGCCGCTCGTGCTGGCGCGCGGGGGAGCTAGGCTCACACGGGCTCCGGAGCAGGTTCCATCATGAGCTGGTCCTCATAGCAGAAGCCCCAGTCCTCGCCGGGCTCGAAACTCCGGATGATGGGGTGGCGCGACTGGTGGAAGTGTTTCGTCGCGTGCTTATTCGGCGACTGGTCACAGCAGCCGACGTGGCCGCACGAGAGACAGAGCCGGAGGTGGACCCACCAGCCCTTCATCTTGAGGCATTCCTCACAGCCCTGCGGGGTGCGCGGCGTGACCTCGCGCACCTGGTCGAGATGCGTACAGCGCGGTTCCATGCTCCCTCCGTTCACGGCAGTGCAAACCCTCCATAAAACTTGATATGGGCTCTCGGCATGCGCCAGTTCCGCTCATGCGACGCCCGCCAGCTGTTCCATCGCACGGATGACAACGGAGAAGTCTTCATCCCGGTGCGCGGCCGCCTGCCGCGCGTGCTCCGCGGCGGCCACCTGGACGGCCGCGGCCGTGGCAGGCATCGGGACCGACAACTCCAGGGCCGTCTGTACGATAAGCCCGAAGTCCTTGAACATTAGCCGCAGCGCGAACGCGGCCGGATACTCGTCCTTGCGTGCGTTGTCGAGCTTGGCCTTCTGACTGGGCGAGACCACCGCAGTCTCGCCCAGCACGTCGAGGAACCGGCCGCGCTCGAGTCCGGCTTTCTCGCCGAGCGCGATGGCTTCGGCCAGGGCCTGGATCCCGAGCCCGAGGAGTGTATTGACGCACAGCTTCATCGTCGCGCCCGAGCCGCTGGGCCCGAGATAGAACGTCTTGCTGCCCAGCACGGCGAGGAGCGGCCGGCACTTTTGGTACACGTCCGCTTCGCCCCCCACGAAGATTACGAGCTGCCCCTGCTCCGCTTGCAGCGTGCTCCCGGAGACGGGCGCGTCGAGCACCGCGACGCCTGTGCTCTGCGCCGCGTCATGCAGGCGGCGCGACGTGCGCGGACTCACGGTGCTCATCTCAATCACCATCGCGCCAGCCCGCGCGCCCGCGAGCGCTCCGTCGGGGCCGAACATCACCTGCTCGAGGGCCGCGTCGTTGGCGACACTCGAGCACACAATATCGACGTCCGCCGCGAGCTGCCGCGGCGTCGCCGCCACCGTCGCGCCGCCATCTGCTAAGGCCTTGGTCCGCTCCGGCGTGCGGTTGTACACCACGACCTCGTGGTGCGCGGCGAGTAACCGGCCCGCCATGCGGCTGCCCATCGCTCCCAGTCCAATGAAGCCCACGCGCATCGTCTCACCCCAGCCAGTGTGGATTCTGATAGGTCCCATCGAACTGCTCGAGCACGGGCAGCGAATCGCACCCGGTGATCACGACGCTCGTCGGCAGGCTCATGGCGTAATGGAGGCACTCGACGGCCGTCACGGCACCGCTTACCAGGACGAACGGATCCCCCAGGGGCTTCATCCCCAGCACGCCAACGTCTGCTTCAACCAGCACGGGCACGACTTGCTGCTCGAAGCTATCGTAATGGGCGTCCATCACGTTCAGCGGCAGCTGTACCGCGTCGAACCGGAACCCGCGGGCCCGAGCGGTGGCCAGCATGTGGAGATGGATCGCGGGACTCTTGTGGCCGGTGAATCCGACGTAGCGGATCTTGCCGGCGCGCTGCGCCGCGGTCACGGCCTCGAGCGCCCCGTCGATCGCGAACACGCGCTCCGGATCCGTCATCCGGATCACCTCGTGGAGTTGCAGCAGGTCGATGCGGTCGGTTTGCAGCCGGTTGAGCGACTCCTCGATCTGCCGCGCCGCCGCCACCTTGGTGCGGCCGTCGATCTTGGTCATGAGAAACGCCTGGTCGCGGTAGCCGTCGCGCAGCGCCTTCCCCATGCGGATCTCGCTGGCCCCACCGTTGTAGTCCCAGCAGTTGTCGAGGAACGTGATGCCGTTGTCGATGGCCGTGCGGACGATGCGGATCGTCTCCTGCTCGTCCGCCTGCCGCCCGAGGTGGTAGCCGCCCACCCCAACGAGCGATACCATTTCTCCGGTGCGCCCCAGCCGACGATAGGGGATCCCGTTGCGGAGGTCGCTCGACTCGCTTGACGCCGGTGCCCGATCCATCGTCCTCTCGCTCCTCGAGGCTCGCTCGTGACACCAGGGTTGCACACGCCATGCCAGGTGCCGGTCCCGCGGCGCGCGCCGCAAGTGACCGAGCGTCCGCTGCTTGGCTCACCCGAGCCCCCACATTCAAGCTGCGGGTGCGAGGGCCGTCCTGCTCAACGTTGTGCACAACTGCCTGCCCGCCGACAGACCACGGATCTGGAACAGCGCCGTCGTCCCTGGCGGTTCCAATTCAGGCGGCGCCCCGAGGCGCCGCAGCCCTCCCACAGGAAGGAGCCACGATGGTCACGCTACGGGTGAACGGGGTGGAGCGCTCGTTCGAGGGGGACGGCGCGATGCCCCTCTTGTGGTACCTGCGGGACGAGCTGGGCCTCACCGGTACGAAGTTCGGGTGTGGCATGGCGCTGTGCGGGGCGTGCACGGTGCACGTGAACGGGGCGGCGACGCGCTCGTGTATCACGCCGATATCGGGCGTGGCGGGAAAGGGCGTGACGACGATCGAGGGACTCAGTGCCAAAGGCGATCACCCGGTGCAGCTCGCGTGGCGCACGCACAACGTGCCGCAGTGCGGCTATTGTCAGGCCGGCCAGATCATGCAGGCAGCGGCGCTGCTTCGCCAGACGCCCAAGCCCTCCGACGCGCAAATCGACGCCGGGATGTCCGGCAACATCTGCCGCTGCGGGACCTACGCGCGCATCCGAGCCGCCGTGCGCACGGCCGCGGGGAAGGGGGCGTGACATGAGCACGACCATCCGCAACGTCAGCCGACGCGAGTTCGTGGCCGCGAGCGGCTTCACGCTCGCCGTCACCCTGCCCGGTGCGCACCGCCTCGCGGACGCGCTTGCGGCGGGAGCGGTCGGCCCGGTCGACCCGGCCACCGCCGATCCCTTCAGTCCCGGCGTCTACCTCCGCATCGACGAGACGGGCCTCGTGACCATCATCGCCCACCGCTCCGAAATGGGGCAAGGGATCCGTACCGCGCTCCCCATGGCACTGGCCGACGAGCTCGAGGCCGATTGGTCCAGAGTGCGAATCGAGCAGCCAACTGGGGACGAAGCCCTGTACCAGACCGGGATCGCGTACATCGACGCCTCGGGGCCGCAGAATACCGATGGCTCGCGCAGCCTGCGCCATTTCCTGCGGCCGGTGCGCGAAGCGGGTGCGACGGCGCGCGCGATGCTCGAGGCGGCGGCGGCACGACACTGGAGCGTTCCCGTGACCGAAGTGGCCGCCCGCCTGCACCAGGTCCTGCACCAACCGACGGGCCGGACGGTGGGCTACGGCGAGCTCGTCGCGATCGCCCGCGATCTACCCGTGCCCCCGAAGGACCAGATTCAGTTGAAACAGCCGGCGGCGTTCCGCTACATCGGGAAAGAGCTGCCCAGCGTCGACCTGTTCGACATCACGACCGGGCGGGCCAAGTATGGGATCGATCAGACGCACGCGGGGATGAAGTATGCCGTGATCGCCCGGCCTCCGGTGTACGGTGGGCGCGTCGCGACCGTGGACTCGAAGGCCGCGGAAGCCGTGAGCGGCGTCGAGCGCGTGATCCGGCTCGCGGAGACGCCCCCGCCCTCGGGCTTTCAGCCCCTGGGAGGCGTCGCGGTCGTGGCGACGAACACCTGGGCCGCGATTCAGGGGCGCAGCAAGCTCAACATTACCTGGGACGACGGCCCGAATCAGACCTACGATTCGACGGCCTACCGTGCCGAGCTCGAGGCGGCCGTGAAGCAGCCCGGCAAGGTCGTCCGGAACGAAGGCATCGTGGAGCGAGCGTTCGCCCTCGCGGCGCGCCGCGTCACGGCCGACTACTACGTGCCGCACCTAGCGCACGCCACCATGGAGCCGCCGGCTGCGCTCGCCCTCGTCGCCGACGGCCGCTGCGAGGTGTGGGCTCCGACCCAGGCGCCGCAGGGCACGCGGGACACGCTCGCCAAAGTGCTTGGGATCCCCGCAGACCGGGTGCGCGTGAACGTCACCCTCTTGGGCGGCGGCTTTGGCCGCAAATCGAAGCCCGATTTCATCGTCGAAGCGGCGCTGCTCTCGCGCGAGGTCGGGGCACCGGTCAAGGTGGTGTGGACCCGCGAGGACGACATCCATCACGGCTATTATCATTCGGTCAGCGCCCAGCACCTCGAAGCGGGGCTCGACGATCAGGGGCACACGGTCGCCTGGCTCCACCGCACGGCCTTTCCCCCCATCTCGTCCACGTTCGCGCCCGGGGTCACACTCGCGTCTGACGGGGAGCTCGGGCTCGGATTCATCGATCTCCCGTACGATATCGCCAACATCCGGTTGGAGAACCCGGAGGCAGCGGCCCACGTGCGCATCGGGTGGTACCGGTCGGTGGACAACATCCAGCATGCGTTCGCGACCTGTTCGTTCGCGGACGAGCTGGCGCACGCCGCGGGGCGCGATCCCAGGGACTACCTGCTCGAGCTGCTCGGGGCGCCGCGTCACGTCGACTTGACGCGCGGCGGCGCCAAGCCGTGGAACTACACGGACCCGATCGAGTCATATCCCATCGACACGGGCCGGCACCGGCGGGTCGTGGAACTCGTGGCGGAGCGCGCCGGGTGGGGCCGAAAGCTCGGTCCCGGGCGGGGCCGCGGTATCGCCGTGCACCGTAGCTTCGTCAGCTACGTCGCCAGCGTGGTCGAGGTCGCCGTGAACAAGCAAGGACAGGTGTCGGTGCCGCGCGTCGACATCGCGATCGATTGTGGGTTCGTGGCCCACCCGGAGCGGGTGCGCGCCCAGCTAGAGGGCGCGGCCGTCATGTCGCTCGGGAACGCGCTCGCAGGACAAATCACGTTCAAGGCGGGTCGAGCGCAACAGGGCAACTTCAACGATTATCAGGTCCTGCGCATCAACGCCGCGCCGCGCGAGACTCATGTGCACATCGTACCGAGCGACGCACCCCCTGGGGGCGTGGGCGAGACCGGGGTGCCACCCGTCGCGCCCGCGCTGTGCAACGCGATCTTCGCGGCCACGGGAAAGCGCATCCGCAGCTTGCCCATCGGGACTCAGCTCGCGACCTGATCGCCACTCTCCCGCTTGACGTGCCGGCTGAGGTTGTATACATTTCTCTATTCGCGAATAGAGAAATAGAGCGAACAATGATCGCCCTTGAGCCACTCAAGCCTGTGGATGTCGTCGTCGGCCTACGTCTGGCGGAAGCCCCAGAGGCGAAATACGACCAACTCAGTGCCGATCTAGGAATTAGCTCGAGTACGGCACATGCGTCGGTGCGTCGCCTGCAGGCGGCGGGCCTGCTGCGCCCGAGCACACGGCGCGTGAATTGGCTCGCCTTCCAGGAGTTCCTCGCTCACGGCTTGCGTTATGCCTTCCCCGCTCGGCCGGGAGAGCGGGCGCGGGGCGTCCCCACTGCCCACGCCGGGCCTCCGCTCGCGAGGCACATTGTCGCGGACGACGTAATCGTTTGGCCGGACGCCGCAGGACCGGCGGTGGGAGAGGCCATCGCGCCCCTGTATCCCCAAGCGGTCCAACTGCCCCGCCGGGCGCCCGCCGCCTACGAGATGGTGACGCTCGCGGACGCGATCCGCGTCGGCGGCACCAGGGAGCGACGCCGCGCGCTGGAAGAGATCGACGCCCGGGTACGCCGCCGCGCGGCGGCAGGGTGAGCGACCCGACAGCGCATCCCGGTTTCAAGCGCCTCGTCCTAGTGGCGGAGGCGCTCGGAGACCTCAGGCAGCGCATCGTCTTCATCGGCGGCGCGCTCGCGCCGCTCCTGCACACCGACCCGCCGTTTCGCGGGGCACGAATCACCTCTGACGTAGACGCCATCATAGCAACAGTGTCGTATGTCGAAGCTCAACGCGTTCGAGACGAGATGGTACGGCTCGGCTTTCGCAGCGACCTCGCCGACCCGCGCCACCTGCACCGCTGGGTGGGCGCGGCCGGCGTTCCGTTCGACCTGGTCCCGGCCGGCGAGCACCTCGGCGCGGCGAGCGGTCCAACGGGCCGGCTCGCCGTGGACACATCTGCAAGCACCACGCTCACCACGGGGCTCACGATTCGACACGCGAGCGCCCCTGGCTTTCTCGCACTCAAATGGGCGGCCTACCACGACCGCGGACGCCAGGACCCGCTCTACAGCGACGATCTATTGGACATCCTTGCGCTGCTCGCGTCTCGGCCGACGCTCGTTGAGGAGGTCGCGGCTGCACCGATCGAGTTGCGCACGTATGTGGCTGAGCAATCGAAGGCTTTCCTCGCCGACCCGAACGCCGAGGATCTACTCGCCGCGCACCTCAATAATGCACAGGATCCGGCGGCGACGATCGCGGCCGTACGGGCCATGCTCGAGCGCTTGAGTGGAACCTGAGCTCGCTTGCACGCCAATTGGAGGAAGGCCGACGCCGACGAATGTGGTCCCTCATATCGTTCACGCGAATGCTCCGGGCCCTGCTCGACCAGCCATGGGCCACACGCGCCGTGGCGACCGTATCCTTCCTCATGCTCACTGGTGGTCTCATTGGCTGGATCGCCGGCTGGCCCTACTATCTCCGCTGCCTCGAGTGGGGCGTCGTCTGGGCCATCGTGGCCCTTGGGGCATGGGCTATGAATCGATGAAGCGTCCGGCGAACCGCGGCCGCTGTCGGGCTCGTTTGTCGATCGATCGCGCCGGCGGGCGCTCACGCATTTGCCCCCCGTTCAGGGGTGGGCGAAAGGAGGGTTCGTTCGTGGCGCAAGGTCTAGCGCTCTGCATGGTCGTCTCCCTGTAGGGGTTCAGCCTCGCCGCGCAGCAGTCCCCGGCTCCGGTTTTACCTGCCGACGTGCCCAAGGATGCTGACGTACGGGTCATGCTCATAGACGAGACGCCGTCCGGTCAGGACGCGGTATGGACCACACCTGACGGGACCCTGCATGAGCTCTTCCAGTACAACGATCGCGGGCGCGGGCCGAAGATCTACACGACCTATCGGCTCGATGCGAAGCAACTCATCGCGGCTGAGGACTCCAAGGGCGTGGATTATATGAAGGCCCCCGTGGAGGAGCACTTCGCGATCACATCTGGCCAAGCCGTTTGGAAGAACCAGGCCGAAGACAGAACGCTGGCGAATGCCGACGGCAAGTTCTACGTGGACGTCGATGGCGGCCCGGCGTCGGGCGAACTGCTGGCCCGCGCGCTGCTGGCGAACGGCGGGAAACTGGCCGTCCTCCCGTCGGGTGAGGTGACGATCCGCGCGGTGCGGTCGCTTCCGGTTGAGGCCAATCGGCAAAGCGTGACAGTAACGCTCTATGAGATCAACGGGCTGGCGTTCACGCCTTCATACCTCTGGCTGGACGACCAACGGCACCTGTTCGCCACCAGCTTCGGGTTGTTCGGGATGGTGCGGCAGGGGTTCCAGTCGGTGCATCCCGCGTTACGCACAGCGCAGGAAGTGGTCGAGAACGCCCGAGCAGCTGACCTGGCGAGGGCGCTCGTCCACGTGCCCACGGGCGACGTGGTCATCACGAACGTCACCCTGTTCGACGCCGAAAACGGCGTGGCGCTGGCGCAGCGGCGCGTCACGATCCGCGGCGCGCGGATCGTCGCGGTCCAACCCGAGAGCGGCCAGGCGACATCAGCCGCTGCCGAAGTGATCGACGGCAGCGGCAAAATGCTCTTGCCCGGCTTGTGGGACATGCACGCCCACCTGTTTCCCTTGAACGCCTACTTGGACATCGCCGCCGGTGTGACGACGGCGCGCGATCTGGGGAATCCGATCGACCTGCTCACACCGCTGCGGACCCACATTGCTGAGGGAACGCAGATTGGCCCACGCGTCATCGCCGCGGGATTCATTGATGGCCCCGGACCATTTGAGGGGCCGATCAAGGTACTGGCCGCCACGCCCGAGGAGGCTCGCGAGCGCGTTGACCACTACGCCGGCCTCGGCTACGTGCAGATCAAGATCTACAGCTCGGTCAAGCCGGAGCTGGTGCCGGTGATTATCGCGGAGGCACACAAGCGCGGTCTCCGCGTGAGCGGACACGTGCCGGCGGGAATGATCGCCGAGCAGTTCATTGCAGCAGGGGCGGACGAAGTGCAGCACATGAACTTCGTATTCCTCAACTTCATGCCCGACGTGAAAGAGACGCGCACGCCCGCGCGCTTCATCGAGCCGGGGAAGCGCGGTGCCGATCTCGACCTCGATTCGCCGCGAGTGAACACCTTCATCGCGTTGCTCAAGGACCGCCATACGGTCATCGATCCGACGATGGGGGTTTGGGAAGCCACCTACACGGATCGACCGGGAACGGTTCCCAAGATCGAGGCGGCGATGTTCGACCGCCTCCCGGTTCAGGTCCAGCGCGGGATTATGGCGGGAGGGTCTGCGCTTCCGGTACCGGACGGGGCCACCGACCAGCGGTATCGCGCCTCATACGCCAATATGGAGCGCATGCTGAGGAAGCTCTACGACAATGGCGTTCGGATCGTCGCGGGTACCGATGGGTTCAGCGGGTATGCGCTGCACCGCGAGCTGGAGATCTACGAACACGTCGGCATCCCCGCCGCCGCGGTGTTGCGCATGGCGACCCTTGAGGCGGCGCGGGTCATGCACCAGGAGAAAGACCTCGGGTCGATCACGCCGGGCAAGTTCGCGGATCTGATCCTGGTCGACGGTGATCCGCTGCGGCAGATCAGCGACATTCGAAAGATCCTGCTGGTGGTGAAGGACGGAAAGCTCCTGCGCCCGGCGGAGATGTATCACGCGATCGGTGTGCAGTAGCGCTGCCTGGCGCGGTTCGGGGTCGATCCCGTGTGTGTGAGGGGCGAGCGGCGCAGCGCGCCCCTCGCCCCTCATCCAACCCTTCCCCTTCCCCTTCCCCACCCGGCGTCGCCGAGGCTAGGGCGCCCCGGTCACCACCTTGCCCGTCGGGCCCGATCCCGTGAGGGTCACAAGCTCCGGATTCCCGGCAGCCGTCTGGTAGCTCCAATCGAAGATCACGTACTGCCGGCTCACCGCCGTCACCCGCACGCCGCCGTAATGTACGACCCCGTTCTCGACGCGTTTGAACACATAGCCGTAGCCCGGCACCGCCTGGATCATGTTGCGCGTGTAGCCCGACGCCGGGGCGGTCGCGATCGAGGTGAGATCGGCGATCGGGGAGCTCGAGTAGAGGACGATCGAGTCACCCGCGAACTGGGGCACGAGCCAGAGCGAGGAGTCGCTCGGCTGCACGTACACCTGGAAGTCGATGTCGGTGCGCGTGCCGTCCACGACCAGGCCCAGCTGGCCCGTCACGGGGTCCTGGAAGCGGAACCCCGCCTGCGCCGTCTTCACGCCCGCAGCCCACACGAGCACATTCCGCGCATCGGGGCGGGGCGTGTCCTCGACCAGGGGCGACCAGAGGCTTTCGTAGCCCTCGACCGAGATCGCCGCGGTCGCGAAGCAGCGCGACACGCCGTTCGTGAGCTGGGCCGCGAGGAACTGGTGCGCCACCGTGGTGCCTTCGAGCGCCCAGTCAGTGCCGCACAGATTCAGCCCACGGTCAAAGCTCGCGCTGTAGACGCGGTACCACTTGAAGCGACCCTGGGGAGCGGTCAAGAACGCGTTATCGGCCCAATCGAGCTGAATCGCGCCGTCGAGCGAGATCGAGCCGAGGGTTGCGGGCGCCTGGAGCGCGAGGCGCTGGTCCACCACGATCGAGTTCGAGCCGTTGGTCTCGCCACCGCCCACGTCCACGGCGGTGACGTAGTACTCGAGATGCGGCACGCCGTTGTCGTGGAATGTGTTCGAGCTCGTCTCGCCGCGCAGCCCGAATGTCCCCGTCGCCGAGGCGCGCGAATAGACGCGATAGCTCTGGAGCTGGGAGCTGATGACGTCGTCCCACACGAGCAGGATCCCGGCGGGCTGCGCCGGGTTGCCGCTGGGATCGAGCTGATAGGCGAGGTTCTGCGGCGCCGGCAGCGAACTGGTGTGCGGGCCGGCGGGCCCGGTCGTGTTACCGACCTGCTGGCAGGCCCCGGCCACCAGGCCGGCGAGCCCCAAGACGAGCGCGGAATATCGTGACAAGAGCGACATGGCGTCCTCGAGAGCTGCGGGTTCGCCCAGGCAGAAGAGCAGGCGCCGTGCCGGAACGTAAGTGTCGCTCGCTGAGCCACTTGCGGCGCGAGCCGGAACCGCCGGTGTCCCCTCCAGGGGACGGCTAGCGCGTGAAGTACGACTGCTGGGCGTAGTCGAACTTGATGTCGGGCTGGTCCAAGAGGGAGACGAAGAAGCTGAAGGCGAAGTTGCCGTTCGGCGCCTTGGTGAACGAAAAGCTCGCGTGCCAGCGGTGCAGGTCGCGCTCGAGCCGGATGGCGTGCAGGCCGAACTGCTGGCTCACGAAGTCGTAGGTCGTGGCCCAGTTCGCCGACCAGTGCGGGGTCGGCTGGAAGGCGAGGGTGAGCGACATCTGCTGTGTGGCGCCCGAGCTGAACACGGCGGCCCCGCCACCGGGCACGGGGCGCTGGCGCTGCTGGGTGTAATTCACGTTGAGGGTGAAGCCCTGGCCCGCGCCGCCCCCGAAGGGCAGCGCCGACGGCGGCACGTTGCCGCGCTGGCCGTAGGGGTCGGGTGCCACGCCGGGCTGCGCCGGCACGCCCGCCGGGGGGGGAGGGGGAGCCGCGCCACTGGGCTTGCCGCCCAAGCCGATGAGGCCCGCCAAGCCCTGGAGCGTGGCGCCGGTGAGAGTGAAGCCCGCCTGCACGCTCGTGAGAAACGGATCGAAGCGCGCCGTGTCCATCCCCACCTGCCCCGCCCACAGGTCGTGCGTGATCGAGAAGTTGAACCCCGGCAACAGGTCCGACGCGAGCGTGTTGGACAAGGTCTGCGTCTGCCAGCCGGTGTGGCGGGGCTGCTTCGCCTGCTCGAAGTTGTAGGTGACGGAGCTCGTGCTGATGCTCAAGAGGCGCAGCTTCTTCACCGCCCGCGCCGTCGTGTCGCCCGCCGGCGGCTTGAGCTTCGCCTCGATGTTCTGCGACAGGCCGAGGCTGATGTTCTGCTGCGGATCGGAGCCCGAGTTCAGGAGCTGGTGCGTGGGATCGATCGCGTGCTGGAAGGCCGCCGACACCGTGGCGCCGGGGGCGTAGGCATAGGAGATCTGAGGGGAGATCGCGTGCCGGATGCGCGCCACGGGTCCGAAGCCCGGGAGGAAGCCGAACAAGGTGGGCGAGAGGCTTGCGTTGAATTGCAAACGCTTGCCCTGGCTGACCCATTGCCCGCCGGTGAACTGGTTGCGCACCATGAACGCGCCCGCCGATGTCTGGTTCACGATGGCGATGCCGGGCTGGAGCTTCCAGGTGCCGCTGAAGAGCGACGGCAGGTTGATCCCGGTCTGCCATTCGACCGTGGTGCTGAACGTGCGGCCGTAGAGCACGCGCCGCCGCCCGCCTTGGGCGGTCGAGTCCGGGATGTCGAACTCCTGGCGCGCGTTCGACGCCTGATCGTTCACCTGGAAGCTGTTGCTCCAGACCCAGGGGCCGATCCGCAAGGGCGTCTGAAAGCCGAGGACGCTCGAGCGGTTGTCGAAGAACAGCGTGTCCGCGGCGCCGCCGGGCACGACGAGGGGCGCCTGGAGTTGGTGGAACGACTGCTGGTTCGAGTAGTTGAAGCCCGGCGACCAGGTGATCGACGGGGTCAGGTTCACGGGGGACGGGGTGAGGCTCACGCTCGGGAACGTCTGGTTGATGAGCCCGCTGCCGATCTCCTGGCTGCGGTCGCCGCCCACGCTCAGGGTGCCCCAGTCGAACTGGCGGTTGAAGCTCAGCGACGAGTGCAGGCTGGCGGTCGCGAGGAACGGGTTGACGGTGTTGTTGTAGATCACCGCCGGGCGGGTGGAGTAGTCGACGCTCGCGGTGAAGGTGGTGCGCGATGAGAAGCTCTGGCGGTGCTGCCACCCCAGCCGGATCGAGTTGCCCGAGACGTCGAGCTGGGTATAGCGCTCGAACGAGATGCCGCCGTCGATGAAGCGGTCCAGCCATTTGTAGCGTGACTGCCCCCGGACCGACATGTAGCGCCCCGCGTACCAGTCCCCCGAGACCAAGAAATCCACGTAGTCGTTGACGACGAAGTAGTAGCCGAGGTTGGCGATGTGGCGCGAGTAGCCGCGCGTGGGCCGCACGATGTCCGAGAGCCCGAAGCGCGGGCGCAGGATCCCCGAGCGCCGGCCCTTGCGCACGTCGTCGAAGATGAACGGCAGCCACATGATCGGGACGTCGTGGATGTAGAGCACGGCGGGGCGCGCCACCATGACGTTCTTGTTGAGCCACTTCATCTGCCCCGTGGCGAAGTGATAGTCGGGGACCGGGTTGTCGTCCGTGGTGAGCTGGGTGTTGGCGCCGTACAGCCGGGTCGAGCCCGAGTCCACGGCGAGGTCGCCGCGCACATACCAGTGTGCGCCGCCCTGCTGGAATTCGGTGAGCGCGTTGTGCACGGTGCCGCGCTTGACGCAGGTGTCGTAGCCCATCGCCTCGCCCACGAGCACGGTCGCCTGGTCGAACAGGCGCGGATCGCCCACGGCGTCCAGGCGGCAGCTGCGTTGGCGGTAGCGGATCGAATCCGACTCGACCTTGGTGCCTTCGCGCTCGACGTAGGCGGCGCCCCGGAGGTGGATCGTCTGCGTATCACCGCCCTGGACGATGAGGGTGTCGGCGACGTACTGCGTCATGCGGTAGCCCTTGAGCGTCTTGAGCGAATCGATGACGCGATCGGGGGCGGGGAAGGAGCGGGTCGGGCCGGTGGGCAGGCCCAGCCGGCGGGCGGTAGCGGTGTCGAGGGTGCGGCCCTGGCCGACGGAGTCCGCGCCCGTGCGGCCGGTGTCCGCCCCCGGCGCCCCCGGGGGCCGGAGCGGCCGGGTCGGGCCCGGGGGCCCGAGCGGGGTGGGCGGGGTCTGGGCCGCGAGCCCACTCCCGCCGCCCGCGAGGACGAGGAGCGCGAGCGCGACGAGGGTCGCCATCCCCGCTCCCCCTCCCGCTCCCCCTCCCGCTCCCCCTCCCCCTTCGTCGCCCTCTCTCCGCGCGCGCCGCGCGCGCCGCTTCGTGACCACCCAGGCACACCAGATGCTCACCTCGTAGAGCGCCACGAGCAGCACCATCCCGCCCAGCATGGACACGGCGTCGGGCGGGGCGAGCAACGCGGCGGCCATGGCGGAGACCGCGAGCGCGTAGCGCCGGTTCCGGGCCAGGAACTGCGGCGTCACGAGCCCCAGGGCCGCGAGGATCACGATGACGAGCGGCAGCTCCGTGAACAGCCCGACGGCGATGATGAGCTTGGCAGCGAAGCCGAAGTACGCGCCCGCCGTGATCAGGGGGTCGAACACGCCCGCCTGGAAACTCAGGAGCAGCGTCAGCGCGCGCGGCAACAGCCAGCGAAACGCCGCGGCCGCGCCGCCCAGGAACAGCAAGGCCCCGACCGACAGGGCGGGCACGATCAACCGGCGCTCCCGCGCGTACAGCGCCGGCGCCAGGAACGCCCAGATCTGGTAGCCCACGATCGGGGAGGCCAAGACCAGGCCCGTGACGAAGGCGAATTGCAGCGTGATGAAGAACGGGTCGGTGGGGCTCGTGACGCGCAGCTTGCCGCCCGGGATCAGCGGCTTGATCGGCTCGATCAGGAGGCCGATGACGTCGACGTGCTCGACGATGACCCAGCCCAGGAGCGTGCCGACGACGACCGCGAGCAGGCTGTAGAGAACGCGCCAGCGCAGTTCCTCGAGGTGGTCGAGGAACGGCATCTCACCCCGGTTGTCGCGTGGTTCCGGCACGGCCGACCCTCGCCCCGCCACTCGGGCTCGGGGCTAGCGCCCCAGGCGTTGCAGCTTGTCGCGCGCGAGGTTGGCCTCGTCGGAGCGCGGATAGCCGGCGATCACCCGGGCGTAGTAAGTCCGGGCGGCGGCCTTGTCGCCCCGCCGCTCGGCGAGCAAGCCCAGCTTGTACAGGGCGGCCGGTGCCCGCGCCGAGTTGGGATGGCTCTTCACGACCTGCTGGTACACCGCGGCGGCCGAATCCGCGTTCTCGGCGCCGAACGTCTCGCCCACGTAGAACAGGGCGTCGGCGGCCCGCTCATGGGTGGGGAAGATGCGCAGGAACTCGCGGAACCCGAGCCGGGCGGTGGCGAGACTGCCGCGGCGGAACTGCTGCAGCGAGAGGTCGTACATCTGCTCCGGGCCCGGACCCGCCGGGTTGCCCGACGGCCCCACCGGCACGCCGGGAGCGCCCGGGGCGCCTGCCCCCGCGCGCGTGGTGTCGAGCGTGGGCACGGGCTGGCGGGCCTGCTCCTCGAGCCGGCCGCGGAGCTCCGTGAGCCGCTGCTGGCTCTGACCGGTGAGCTCCTGCACCGCCACGAGCTGCTGCTGGACCGCGAGCAACTCGGTCTTCATGTCGCCGCGCAACTGCACCAGGTAGGCCTGCTGGGCGACGAGTTTCTCCTGCACCACGCCGAGCAGGGTGCGCACCGAGTCGATCTGGGCGGCGCGCTGGCTATCGGCCCGCGCGCGCTCGCCCCGGAGCGCGTCGACCTGGAGCTCGACCCGCCGGACGTCGCCCTTGAACGCGCATCCGGCGGTGAGCGCCAGGCCGACGAGCCCCGCGCGCCCCGCGCGCGCTCGGCCGGCCTGCTGGGTCGGGCTCAGGGCTGTTTCAGGGCGTCGCCGCCCGCGACGATTTCGGTCTCGTCCCGGCGGTTCTTGGACCACGCTTCCTCGGTGTGCCCGGGATCCGCCGGCCGCTCCTTGCCGTACGACACCGTCTCGATGCGACCGGCGTCGATGCCGTGGCTCACGAGGTACTGCTTCGCCGCGATGGCGCGGCGGTTGCCGAGCGCCAGGTTGTATTCATCCGACCCGCGCTCATCGCAGTGCCCCGCGATCCGGATCCGGAGCCCGCCGTTGACCTGGAGGATGCCGACTTTCTGGTCGAGCACCGCGGCTTCGCCGGGCCGGATGTTCGCCTTATCGAAGTCGAAGTGAACCAGCGTGGCCAGGAGCGTCCTCACCGCCTCCGACGTCTTCCCCAACCCGGCGAGCGAGTCCGCGGCCCGCTGGCGGGCGAGGCGCTCGGCCGCTTCCTGGGCGCGCGCCAGCGAATCCGCCCGCGCCCGCTCGGCCGCCTCGGCCCGCGCCCGCTCGGCCGCCTGCGCGGCCGAGTCAGCATTCGCCACCGGGGGCGGCGTGGTCTCCGGTGGCGTCTTGTGGCACGCGGCGACGGCCGCAACGGCGAGCCCGCTCAGCAGGACCAAGGGTAGGCGTGTCATCGGTGTCAATCCTCTCGGAGTTTCAATGGGTAGACGGGGTGGTCTCCGGTAGCCGGGGAGACCAGGCCGGTAGCCGGGCGCCGCTTTGCTCCACGAGCAGCCGGATCCGGCCCGTTTCGACGTCGATGATCCAGAGCTGCCGATACCCCGCGCGAGCGGAGACAAACGCCATGTGCCGGCCGTCGGGCGCCCACGTTGGATCCTCGTTCCGCCCTATGGAAGTCAGCTGCCGCACCACGCGGGTCCGCACGTCCAGGACGAACACCTGGTAGGTGCCCCCGACGTCGCGATGGAACGCCACCGATTGCCCGTCGGGGGACCAATCCGGCGCGTAGGACGCGCCAGTCACCCCGTAGTCGAACGGAGCGAAGAGCTGCTCGTCCGTCCCATCGGCCGCCATCACGTACACTTGCGGCTGCCCGGCGCGCGTCGACACGAAGGCGATGCGCTGTCCGTCGGGACTGTAGGTCGGTGACAAGTTGTCTGAAAAGCGCCCCACAGTCAACCGCTGTAAGCAGCAGTGGTCCTTGATGTTGAGCGTGTAGATATCGGTGCCCTCGTCGGTCGCGCGGCTGAAGGCGAGGGTCTTCGCGTCGGGAGCGAAGGCGGGCGTGAAGTCGAGTGCCTGGCCGCTCGCGCCCACGGCGGCGCGCTTGCCCGTCGCCACGTCTTGGATGAAGAGCGTGCCCTTGCCCTGCCCCAGCTCCATGTAGGCGAAGCGGCGGCCGTCCGGGGCCCAGGCCGGCGACAGCGCTTGCCGATCGCTCGCGGACACGACGCGCGCGTCGGCACCGTCCTGATCGATCGAGTACACCTTGCTATCGAGCACGTACAGGACCCGGGTCGCCGCCAGCCCCGCCACGCCGAGGGTCGCCTCGAGCACGCGATCCGCCAGCCGGTGCACGGCCATGCGGAAATCGGGATCCTTGAGCGGCGGCAGGTGCGCGCGGAACTCGCGCCGCACGCCGCCTGCCGTGACGTCGTGCACGGTCACGACCGCGGTGTCGGGTGGCGCGGCCCGGACCAAGACGGCGAAATCGGCGCCGAGCGCCTGATAGAGGGGATAGTTCAAGCTCGAGAGGGCGGCCGCGGTCGCGGCGCCACCCGTCGTCCCTTTCCCCGCCGCCGGGCGCGTGCCCGGCGCCGGCGCCGCCGGTGCCGCCGTCGTCACGCGGATCGAATCCCCGGCGGGCAGGGTGATCAACTCGAACCGGTCGGAGTAGTCCAAGTCGCGGCTGAGGATCCGCTCGACCGAGTCGAGCCCCCCCGCCTGCGGCGGCAACACGACCAGGCCTGGCCGCACGCCGGGCCGGTAGATGATGCCGATCCGCACCCCGCGATCGACCGCGGCGGTGTCCTGGGCGGCGAGGCCGGGCGCGAGCGCCGGGATCGCCACGGCGAGCGCCACGATCACCCGGGCGCGCGCGCTCACTGCCGTCTCCCGCTGAAGTAGAACCGCACGAACAGCACGTGCGCGCCCCACCCTTCCGGCAGCGGCCCGAACGCCTTGAAGCGCCCCGCCTCCTCCACCGCCCCCTGGGCCTCCAAGTCGAACGCGAAGTTGCCCGAGCGTTTGATGAACTGCAGGTCCTTCACCGACCCGTCTTGCTGCACGAAGAAGGACACCTCCGACTCGAGGGGTGTGCTCTGCAGCGGCCGCTGCCAGCGCCGCAGCACCTGGGCGACGATGTTCTGCAAGTACTCGGGGAAGGGGAACTCCACCCCCTCCGTGCTCACCGTAGCGACGTCCGACCCCGTGGACGGTGTCTCCCCGGGCAGCGGCGCCACCTTGGGCGTGGTGCGGGGTGCGGCCTCGCGCTTCGCGTTGTCCACGACCGGCGGCGGCGCCGCCTTCGCCACCGTGCTCTTCGGCGACTTGGCCTTGGGCGCCGGGGCCGGTTGCTCGGCGGCCGGTCGGTCCACGGCGGGCGGCGCCTTGCGCTCGTCCTCGCTCGGGGCCGGCGCGGCCACGAGGTGTACCCGGTACGTGGGCGGTGCGGGCCGCCGCGCGCTCGCCGCCCCGGTCACGAGCATCACCGCGGCTGCCACGTGGATCGAGACGGTGCCGGCGAGTCCGACGCCGACGCCGGCGGGCGCGCGGGAGCGCCGTGTCATTTCGCCACCGTCTCGGGCTCGGCCACGAGCCCGACGTCGGTCACGCCCGCGGCCCGAATCACGGCCAACACCTGGACCACGTCGGCGTACGGCACCCGGCCGTCGGCTCGGAGGTACACCCCAGTCGGCCGTTTGGTTCGCACGAAGGCCGGGAAGGTGGCCCGGAAGTCCTGAAACGACAGGGGGGCCTGGTCCATGTAGACCTTACCCTCGCGGTCCAAGGTCACCACCAGCCCCGACTTGGGCTCCAGAGGCCGCGCCTCGGCGCGCGGCAGCCGCACGTCCACCCCGCCTTGCATGATCGGCGCGGTGATCATGAAGATGATGAGCAGCACGAACGCCACGTCGACGAGCGACGTGACGTTGATGTCGGCGTTCAAGGGCAGCTCGCCGTGCCCGCGCAAACCCCCGCCGCCGCCCAGGAGGCCCGCCACTAGAGTCTCCCTTCCCGCGCCATGGTGCCGATGATTTCCTGCGCGAAGCCTTCCAGCTCGCCGGCGAAGAGGCCGAGGCGATTGACGAACAGGTTGTACGCCATGACCGATGGCACGGCCACGGCCAGCCCGGCGACCGTGGTGACGAGCGCCTCGGCCACGCCGGGCGCGACGGCGGCGATGTTGCCCGAGCCGCCCACGGCGATCCCGATGAAGGCGTCCATGACACCGAGCACCGTGCCCAAGAGCCCGAGCAGCGGGCTCACCGAGCCGAACGTGGCGAGCCAGGGGAGGAAGCGCGCTGCGGCGTCGCGCTCGGCGGCGACCTCCTTGGCGAGCACCATGCGCAGCGCCTCGAGCTGCGTCATCGTCAGCGTCGCGTGGGTCACCTGGGTGGCGGCGTTCTCCTTCAGCCCCCCCGGCTTCAGCTCGGAGAAGAAGTTGATGCCCTCGCGCAGCAGGCGGTTGTAGGGCGAGGAGGGGAGCCGCATCGCGGCGTGGTAGGCGTCGTCGAGCCGCGGGGCGCGCTCGATGCCGGCCATGAAGCGGTCCGCCTGGCGCCGCATGCGGCGAAACTGCCACCACTTGAGGAAGATCAAGTACCAGGAGGCGAGAGAAAAGAGGACGAGGATCGCGAGCACGAACTTCGTCTCGCGACTCGACGTGAGCACCAGCTCCCAGGGTGTCGTCGGGACCGCCCGGCCGACCTGTGCGAGCAGCACGCGCTAAACCCTCCCCTTGCTAGAGTTCCCGTACCCGAGCGGGTGCGCACGGTGCCAGGCCCACGCGCTCGTGAGGATCTCGTCGAGACTGGAATGCGTGGGACGCCAGCCGAGGAGGCGCTCCGCCCGACCCAGGGCCGCGACTAGCATCGGCGGGTCGCCCGGCCGGCGCGGCAGAAACCGGGCCGCGATCGGCTGCCCCGTCACGCGCCGCGCCGCCTCCACCACGCTGAGCACGGAGTGCCCGGTCCCGGTCCCGAGGTTCACGGCTTGGGCGCCGTCCCCGTCGGCGTCGAGCGCCCGGACGTGGGCGTCGGCCAGATCGCGGACGTGGATGTAGTCGCGCACCGCCGTCCCGTCGGGCGTGGCATAGTCGGTCCCGTACACCTCCAGCGCGGGTCGGTGCCGCCCTGCCACCCGCAGCACGTTCGGAATCAGGTGCGTCTCGGGCGCGTGATCTTCGCCGTAGCGCTCGGTGGCGCCGGCGGCGTTGAAATAGCGCAGGCTCAGGGACTTGAGCCCGTGGCTCGTCGCCCAGCGCTCGAGCAGGCGCTCGAACGCGAGCTTCGTTTCCCCATAGGGATTGACCGGTGCGGGCGGCGTGTCTTCGCCGATGGGCACGCGGCCCGGGTGGCCATAGATCGCGCAGGACGATGAGAAGATCACGCGCTCGACGCCGGCTTGGACGGCGGCCTCGAGCAGCACGCCACCCGCGATCACGTTGTTCGCGTGGTACTTCGCCGGCTCGGCGACCGACTCGGCGACGAGCGTCAGCGCCGCGCAGTGCACCACTGCGTCGATCCGATGGCGCGCCAGCACGCCGGCGACGAGCGCCCGATCGCCCACGTGGCCCGCGACGAACTCCACCTCCGGCGCCACCGCCTCCCGGTGACCGGTGCTCAAGTCGTCGAGCACCACGGGCCCATGGCCCCGCCGCACCAGTTCCGCGACGACGACGCTTCCGATGTAGCCAGCTCCGCCGGTGACAAGAACCTTATGTCCCATCCCGTCGCTCCAGGCCGAACAGCCGCTTGAGCGCGTCGAGGAGGCCGTATCCCCGCCCCGCCTCGGCCGCCTCCTTCAGGGCGAGCGTGGGATGATGGAGGAACTTGTTGAGCAGGGCGTGGCTGAAGTGCTCGATCCGACTCCGGTCCTCGAGCGAGAGGTGTCCCAGCCGGCGGAGCGCCCGCTCGAGCTCGGCGGCGCGCACCGCCTCCAGGCGGTCGCGGAACTCCTTCAAGACCGGCACGACGACGCGCCCGCCGTACCAGCCCCAGAACCGCTCCACTTCCTCGCCCACGATGCGCTCCGCCGCCGGGATGTCCGAGCGGCGCGCCGCCGCTGCCTGCGCCGCCACGGCCTGCAGATCGTCGACGTCGTACAGGAACACGTTCTCGAGCTGGGCGACGGCGGGTTCCACATCACGCGGCACGCCCAGGTCCAGGATGCAGAGCGGTCGCCCGCCCCGACGGGCGATCGCGGCGGCCACCCGGTCCCAGCTGACGATCGCGTGCGGTGCGGCGGTCGAGCTCAAGACGATGTCGGTGTCGGCGAAATGCTCCCACGCCTCGTCCAAGGTCAGCGCGCGGGCCCCCAGCTCCTCCGCGATCGCCCGGGCCCGGTCGTAGGTGCGGTTCGCAACCAGCGTGACGCGCACGCCCTCGGCGGCGAGGCAGGTGGCGGCGAGCTCCGCCATGTCGCCGGCCCCGAGAATCAGGGCGGCCCGCCCGGCGAGCTGGGTGAAGATCTTGCTCGCGACGGCGACCGCGGCCGAGGCGGCCGAGGCGGCGCCGCGCGCGAGCCCGGTCTCGCTCCGCACCCGGGCCCCGACGAGGAGCGCCGACTGGAACAGGCGGTGCAGGACCGGCCCGGCCACCGCTTTCGAAATGTCCCACGCCTCGCGCACCTGCCCCTGGATCTGCGACTCGCCGAGGATCATCGAGTCCAGCCCCGCCGAGACGCGATACAGGTGGCGCACGGCGTCACGGTCGCGCGCGATGTAGCCGTACTCGCCCGCGTTGCGCCCGTCGCCCAGGCGCTCCGACAGGAGCGCCCACACGATCTCCGGGACGGGCGGCTCGGCGTCGGCCACGTAAAACTCGGTGCGGTTGCAGGTCGAGAGCAGCACGCCGCCGCGGGCGCCCGCGGCGAGCACCCGCTCGAGCGAGATCGCCACCTCGCGTGGGGCGTGGGCAAAGCGCTCGCGCACCTCGAGCGGTGCCGTGCGGTGGTTCACGCCCAGGACGGTGATGCTCATCGCGCCCACCCGCTTACAGGAACCGCTGCGTGCCCGGCGCCGTGAGCTTCAGCGCCAGGTACACGAGCAACACGGCAGCGAAGCTCGCGATGCTGGCGAACGCCGCGCGCCGCCCCACCCAGTGCCGCACCACGCGCACGGCAACCGCCCACCCCATGACGAGCCACAAGAGCATCCCCCACACCACCTGCGCCGCATCGACCGATGCGCCTCCGGCGTAGCGCACGCCGAACCCGAGCAGCACGCCCACGGTCGCGGTGGCAAAGCCGAGGACCAAGGCCAGATGGTTCAACTGATCCAGCCGCTCGAGCGGCGGAAACAGGCGGAATACCTGACCGAACCGCTTCGCTTTGAGCTCGCGGAACTGCAGGAGATAGAGCGCCGCGGCGATGAAGGCGAGCGCCAAGAGGGCCAAGCCCAAAATGCTGACGGTGATGTGCAGGATCGACCAGGGCCCCCGCCCGGGGACGGGCGGCGGCGGTGCCTCGGGGGCGAGCCCGAGCAGCAGGGCGAGGCCAATGAGCCCGGTGGCGAGGGGTCCGGTGAACACGGCGACGGCGGACGCCCGGAACAGGGCCTCGCTCGCCACCTGCAACAGCACGAGGAACAGGGCCAGCAGCGAGAGGGTTGGGGCCACGCCGCGAAACGGCATGAGCGCCAGGACGCCAACCACGTGCGCCGCGATCCCGGCGAGCGGGACCCCGACGAGCACGGCGCGGGGCGCGGGCCGCCACCCCGCGTACGGCGCCAGGACGAGCGCCGTGGCCAGGGCGTAGAGGCCGAGCGCGACGAGATGCGGCAGGAAGACCACGAGCCGAGTGCGCCGGCCCCCGCCCAGAGGGGGGGCCCGCGCCTCCTCAGGAGGGCATTTTCCGGATGAGCCGCACCGGCATGCCTGGAACGAGGTGGGGGCGGTCGATGTTGAGCACGAGCCCCGACGACGAGTGGTCGCGCGTGTGCACGATCTCGAGGGTCATTTGCACCTGTTCCGACGACGTGCCCGGCACGCCCGTCGCCGGCTTGAACACCTCGAACACGTCTCCGGGACTCACCCCTTCCGCCCGGCCCCGATTGATGAACACGATCTGTTGCGGGCCGGGGAGCACATGTATGTCGCGCGCTGCAATCACCGTGCCTTCGAGGCCCTCCTCGACCGGCGTGGGGCGCACCTGACCGGGATCCTTGAACGGCTCGAGCGGCAGCACCAGTTGGTCGTCGCGGACCGGGTAGAACTGCATGATCACGTCCGCGAGCACCTGGTGGCGCTGCACCTCGGTCACGCGGGCCACGCCGGTCGGCACCACGACCTTCCCCCAATTCGCGATGTCGCGGTCGATACGTACGACGAGCAGCGAGTCCCCCACGTGATACGACGCGTTGTGAGCCGGTTCGATCGCAAGCTGATCGAACGGCAGCGCCGACGTGCGGTCGGTAAAGCGGGGAATCGCGGGCAGAGACGTGTTGCCGATGACGCGGCCGTAGGGGAGCTTCTCTTCTTCTGTCAGGAAACCCGCGGCGTAGAACTCGCCGCGGCGCAGCGGACGGTACGGCCGGTTCGAATAGGCCTTCAACACGTCGCGCACTTCCTGGCCCGCCGTGCGTCGCCGCTCGAACACGGTCAGGTACGTCAGGGACGGCTCAGGGGGCGGCGGAGGCACCGCCTCGACCGCCTGCGTGGTATCGAGCACCACCGTCGTCGTCTCGGGAGGCGGGGTGACGGCCACCGGCGCCGCCGCCTTCACCGTGTCCGCCGGCGGCAGCGGTTGCGCCCGCACAGTGTCGCCCGCGTTCTGCGGTGCCACAGCGACGGCCGTCGTGTCGGGCGCTTGCGCCACGCCCCCCGCCGCCGCGAGGTTGAGTTCTTCTCCGGGGTAGATCCAATGTGGGTCGTCGATTACGACCGTGTTCAGGCGGTAGATCTCGGGCCACAGCAGCGGATCATTGAAGTAGAGCTGGGCGATGGACCAGAGCGTTTCGCCCGCTGCGACGACGTGCGTCGCCGGAAGCTGTCCCTGCAGTCCCGACACCGGTGCCGGTGCCGCCTGGGAGGTATCTGGGGCCCGCTGCGAAGTGTCGGGTCGAGCGTGGGTCGTGTCCTGCGCCGCGAGCGCCGGCGCCCGCCCCGCGAGCAGCCCTGCTACAAGGGCGAGCAGGGCTGCCCGGTGTTCAGAACGGCAGATCGTCGTCCTCCTCATCTAGGGCCTCCGGGAACGCGTCGAGCGACTCCGCCTTGCCCTCGGGCGCCACCTTGGCTGCCGCCCGAGCCTTGGTCCGGGCCACATCGCCGGAGCCTTCCCCTCCGCCGGTGCCACCGCCACCGCCGCCCCGCGACGACAAGAGCAGCACCTCCCGTGCGATGACCTCGGTGGTGTAGCGCGTTTGCTTCTCGCGGTCCTCCCAGCTGCGGTACTCGATGCGCCCCTCGACGTAGATGCGGTCGCCCTTCTTCATGTATTTCTCGGCCAGATCCGCCAGTTGAGCGCCCTTGTTGTTCCAGCAGATCACCCGATGCCACTCGGTCTTTTCCTGCTTCTCCCCGCCCTGCCCCGTCCATTGCCGACTGGTCGCGAGCGACAGTGTCGCAACCCGGGAGCCGTTCGGCGTGGTGCGCACTTCGGGATCCGCCCCCAAGTTCCCGATTAGCATGACCTTATTGAGGCTCCGGCTCACAACAACCTCCCGACGATAAGCGGGCGGGGATCCAAGGATCCCCCAGTATATGACTCGCAAGTCATTCTGTCAATCAAAGATACGCCACTTGGGCTAGCGTCGGACCGCGGCCCCGGCCGCACCAATCGCAGCCCGCAACACCACTGCGTCCTCGACCGGGCGCCGGTAGTAGCGCGCGCGCCGCGCCACTTCCGAGAACCCCAACGACTCATACAGCCGTCGCGCCCCGGTGTTCGAGTCGCGCACCTCGAGGTACACCACCCGCACCCCGTGGGCGCCGAGCCGCGCGAGCACAGCCGTGACCAACGCGCCCCCGACCCCGCGCCGCCGGTGCGCCTCGGCGACGCCGAGGTTCAGGATCTCTCCTTCATCCGCGGCGGCATGCGCCACGACATAGCCCGCGACGGTCCCATGCGCCTCGGCCACGAGAAACGTCACCCCCGACACGACGCACTCGCCGAAATCCCCTTGCGACCAGGGGTCGGAAAACACCACACGCTCGATGGCCGTGACGTCGGGGACGTCAGCCGCCGTGGCCGGGCGAATGCGGTAGAGGGCGGCCGTGGCGCGCCTCCCATTGGGCCTGCGCGGCGGCAGGGCGTCCATAGGTGGGCTCGGCGGTGACGGGGTCGTCGAGCGGGCGGCCTGCCCCGGCGCGCCCGAGCAGCGCGAGGAGCATGGTCGCCTGCGGGGGGAGGCTCTGAAGCGGCACCGGGGCCGCGCCGGTCCAACGCGCGAACTCCGCGGCGTAGCGCACCGCGCCGTCCCCGACCACGAGGCGCGCGCGCACCGGTGCCGCTTGGACGAACGCGTTTGGGGTCACGACGGCGGGCGCCACCAGCGTCTCCACGCGATCGGGGTGAAACACGTACAGCGCGCCGTACACGTCGCCGCGCAGCGCGTCGAAGCACGCCGCAACCGGCTCGGGGCCGATCCCGAGCGCCGCCCCGAGCGCCGCGGCCATGAGCGACGGGATCGCCCGGAGCTCCAGACCCGCCTCGTGGGCCAGCCCCTTCGCCGCCGCCCACCCGATGCGCAGACCGGTGAAACTCCCCGGCCCGTCGCCCACCACGATCCCCTCCAAATCCGCAATCCGCGCGCCTACCCGCGTGAGCACGAAGTCGACGAGCCGGATGATCTCGGCCGCGTGGCGCCGGGCGCCGTCGACGTGAGCGCCCGCCTCCGGCACGGGGGGCGAGCCCAGCGCGACGCTCGCGATCGCGGTCGCCGTGTCGAGCGCGAGCCAGCGGCCGCTCACCCCAGCTCTGCCACTTCTCGCGCGTCCGGTGCGTCGCAGTAGCTCAGCCGGAAGTGCCGCTCAAGCGGCGGCGCCCAGGGCCCGGCTCGCTCAGGCCATTCGATGAGCATGATCGCACCCTCGCGCACCATGTCGTCGAACCCCAAGTCCTGCGCGTCGGCCGGCGTGCGCAGCCGGTAGCAGTCGATGTGATACACGGCGCGACCGCCCGCCGCGTCGTAGTGATGCACCAAGGCGTAGGTGGGGCTCGTGGCCAGCACGCGCGCCCCGAGCCCGCGGCAGATCGCCTGCACGAGCGTCGTTTTGCCGGTGCCGAGCTCGCCCGAGAGCCCGATCACCGCGGGTGCCCGAAGCTCGCGCCCCAGGGCCTCACCGAACTGCAGGAGCTGGTCCGCGGACAGGCGCATGGCGACCGGTATCGCCTTCGGCCCGGAGCTCGAGGATCTGGTCGCGCAGCACGGCGGCGAGCTCGAAGTCGAGCTCTTCGGCGGCGGTCTGCATCTGCCCTTCGAGCAGCTGGATCAGGGCCTCGCGCTCGCGCGCGTCGGCCGGCCGTGCAGCCACGACGCCCGCGGCCTTCGTCGTCTTCGCGTCGGCCACGCGCGTCGCAAAGCGCACCTGGTCCACGGACTTGACGATCGAGCGCGGGGTGATGCCGTGCTCCTCGTTGTAGCGCTGCTGCAGCGCGCGGCGGCGGCTCATCTCGTCGAGTGCCCGCTGCATCGACCCGGTCACGCGGTCCGCGTACAGGATCGCCCGCCCCGAGAGGTGGCGGGCCGCCCGGCCTACAGTCTGGATGAGTGAGCGGTCGGAGCGCAGGAACCCCTCTTGGTCGGCGTCGAGGATCGCGACGAGCGAGACCTCCGGAAGGTCTAGGCCCTCCCGCAGCAGGTTGATGCCCACCAGCACATCGAATTCGCCGAGCCGCAAGCCGCGAATGATCTCGACCCGTTCGATCGCATCGATCTCCGAATGCAAGTAGCGGACCCGCACGCCGTGCTGCTGCAGGTAGTCGGTGAGGTCCTCCGCCATCCGTTTCGTGAGGGTGGTGACGAGCACCCGCTCGTTCCGTTGTTCGCGGAGCCGGATCTCGTTCAACAGGTCGTCGACCTGGCCTTTCACGGGCCGCACGGCCACCTCGGGATCCACGAGACCGGTGGGTCGGATGACCTGCTCCACCACGACCCCGCCCGAGAGGCGCAGCTCCTCCACACCCGGGGTGGCGGAGACAAACACCATGCGCGGCACGAGCCCCATGAACTCATCGATCCGCAGCGGCCGGTTGTCCAAGGCCGAGGGCAAGCGGAAACCGTAGTCCACCAGTGTCTGCTTGCGGGAGCGGTCGCCTTCGTACATCCCGCCCAGCTGCGGCAGCGTCTGGTGCGACTCGTCGAGGATGCAGAGGTAGTCGTCGGGGAAGTAGTCGAGCAGGCAGGCCGGTCGCTCCCCGGGCGCGCGGCCCGTCAAGTGGCGCGAGTAGTTCTCGATCCCCGTACAGCGCCCGACCTCGAGCAGCATGTCGATGTCGAAGTGCGTGCGCGACTCGAGGCGCTGGGCTTCGAGCAGCTTGTTCTGGGCGCGGAGCTCGGCCAGTCGCTCCTTGAGCTCTGCGCGGATCGCCGTGACGGCGCGCTCGATCGTGGGGCGCTCCGTCACGAAGTGGGTAGCCGGGTAGATGGCCGTGCGCGCGAGCTCGGTGATCGCGTTGCCCGTGGTGGGGTCGATCTTCGTGATGCGCTCGACCGTGTCGCCCCAGAACTCGAGGCGCACCGCCTGCTCGTCGTACGCGGGGAACACCTCGATCGTGTCACCGCGCACGCGGAACGCGCCGCGCTCGAACGCCACATCGTTGCGTTGATACTGCACGCCCACCAGCGCCTCGAGCAGCGCATCCCGGCCGCGCTCCTCACCGACCTGCGCCGTGACGAGCCGCTGGCGGTACATCTCCGGGTCGCCGAGGCCGTAGATCGCCGACACGCTCGCTACGATCACCACGTCCTCGCGCTCCATCAGGCTCGACGTCGCGCGCAAGCGCAGCCGATCGATGTCGTCGTTGATCGAGGAGTCCTTGGCGATGTAGGTGTCCGTCTGAGGCACGTACGCCTCGGGCTGGTAATAGTCGTAATACGAGATGAAGAACTCTACCGCGCTCGTCGGAAAGAAGCCCTTGAGCTCACCGTACAGCTGGGCGGCGAGGGTCTTGTTGTGCGACAGCACGAGGGTGGGGCGGCCGAACCCTTGGATGACGTGCGCCATGGTCATGGTCTTGCCGGACCCGGTGACGCCCAGGAGCGTCTGATAGCGGTCCTGGCGGGCGAGGCCTTGGGCCAGCTCCCGGATGGCACGCGGCTGATCCCCGGCCGGCGCGAACGGGGACACGAGATCGAAGCGCATCAGCGAAACTTAACTAGCGACGGGCTTGGTCTGGGGGCCGGACTCGCGGCGGGACACATCCATCACGCCCTTCACGCGGCGCACCGCCCGGATCACCTTGTTCAAGTGCGTCTGGTTCTCGACCTCCACGAGCACGCTGCCGAACACGGCGCCGTCGCGGGTCGAGATCTCGGCCGAGCGGATATTGGTCCCGGACTCGCTGATGGCGGTACAGATGTCGGCATACAGCCCGCGGCGGTCCTCCCCGCTCACGGCCAGGCGCACCACGAACGTCTCGCCCTCGGACTCCTGCCAGTCGATCTCGATCCGCCGCTCCGCCTCGCTCGAGAGCACGAGCAGGTTGGGACAATCCGAGCGGTGGATCGAGACACCCCGACCCTGGGTCACGTAACCCACGACGGGGTCGCCGGGCACGGGCTGGCAGCACTGGGCATAGCGCACCATCAAGCCGTCCACCCCCTGGATCTTGATGCCGCGGCCGAGCCGCAGTCGCTCGATCACGCGCCCGAAGGCCGTCGGCCTGGGGGCCTGCAGGTCGTCGGCGGGGAGCTCGGGGTAGAGCGCCCGCATCAGCGCGCCGAGGGCGACGTCGCCCGTGCCGAGCGCCGCCTGCAGCTGCTCGGGCGTGCCCACCGACAGCGCGCGCGCGGCGCGCTCCAGGGCGTCGGGCGTGGGCGGATCAAGCCGCCGGCGCCGCACCTCGCGCGTCAGGATCTCCACCCCGAGCTCGAGGCTCTTCTCGTGCTCTTCCTCGCGGATCCACTGGCGGATCTTGTGGCGGGCGCGTGCTGTCTGCACGTGGGCGAGCCAATCGCGCGACGGCTTCGCCTGGGGGCTCGTCATCACCTCGACCGTATCCCCGTTCTTCAGAGGCCGGTGCAGCGGCGCGATGCGACCATTGATGCGCGCGCCCTGGCAGCGCTGGCCGACCTCGGTGTGTACCGCGAACGCGAAGTCGATCGGGGTGGCGCCCTTGGGCAGCCGCTTCACGTCGCCACGCGGGGTGAAGACGAAGATCTCGTCCTGGTAGAGATCGACCTTCAGGAACTCGAGGAACTCTTCGGGCGTGTGGGCATCTTGTTGCAGCTCGAGCAGCTGCCGGAACCACGCGAGGTGGCGGTCCAGCTCGTCGGGACTCTTGCCCCCTTCCTTGAAGAGCCAGTGCGCCGCGATGCCGTATTCCGCGGTGTGGTGCATCTCGCGCGTGCGGATCTGGATCTCGTAGAGCTGACCGGCGGGCCCGAACACCGTTGTATGGAGCGACTGATAGCCGTTCGACTTGGGGCTCGCGATGTAGTCCTTGATGCGCTCCTGGAGCGGGGTCCACTTGTGATGGATCAAGCCCAACACGTGGTAGCACGTCGGGATGTCGTCCACCAGCACCCGCACCGCGAGGAGATCGTAGATCTCCTCGAACGGCTTGTCACGCTTGCGCATCTTCTTGTAGATCGACCACAGGTTTTTCGGCCGGCCGGTGATCTCGACATCGGCCAGCCCGGCCTGCCGCAGCTCCTCGCCCAGCGGCTCGCGCAGCCGCTCGATCGTTTCTTCGCGCTTTTCCTTCTTCGCCTTGACCTTGCGCGCCAGCGCGCGATAGTCCTCGGGCTCGAGGAACTTGAACGCCAGGTCCTCGAGCTCCGCCTTGACGCCCGCCATGCCGAAGCGGTGCGCGAGCGGTGCGTAGATCTCGCGGGTCTCGAGCGCGATGCGGTGCCGTTTCTCCAGGTCCAAGTGCTCGAGCGTGCGCATGTTGTGCAAGCGGTCAGCCAGCTTGATGATGATGACCCGGGCGTCCTTCGCGACCGAGAGCAGGAGCTTGCGGTAGTTCTCCGCCTGCTCCTCGGCGCTCGAGCGGAAGGTGAGCGTCGAGAGCTTGGTGAGCCCGTCGACTAAGTCGGCGACCTCGGGACCGAAGGTGCGGCGAATGTCCTCGACCGAGACGTCGGAATCCTCGACCACGTCGTGCAGCAGGGCGGCCGCGATCGTGACCGAGTCCATCTGCTGCTCGGCGAGAATCGTGGCCACGGCGACGCTATGCGAGACGAAGTCGTCGCCGGAGCGGCGTTTCTGGCCGCGATGCGCCTGGGCGCTCAAGCGGTACGCGCGCCCCAGGAGCTCGACGTCGAGCCGGTCCTTCTGCGACGCGATCGCCCGCGCCAGTTCCGGCGCGAGCAGCGGTGCCGTAGTCGTCACAACAGTCCCGCCTCCGCGAAGCTCAGGTAGCGCTCGCCCGCGACGATCACGTGATCGAACACCGGGACGTCGAGCAGGTGCCCCGCTTCCACGAGCTGTCGGGTCACCGCCCGATCGTCCGCCGAGGGCGTGGGGTCGCCGCTCGGGTGGTTGTGCACGAGGATGATCCCGGCCGGCGCCTCGGCGAGCGCGGCCCGAAACACCTCGCGCGGATGCACGAGCGAGCTGCTCAACAACCCGCGCGTGATCAAGAGGTCGCCCACCACCTGGCTTTGCGTCCCCAGGACCAGCACATGGAACTCCTCGACTGTTAAGTCACGCAGCCGCGGCCCACACAACCGCTGCACGTCCGCAGGTCGCGCAATGCGCAGCGGCGCGGGCTCGCGCTGCTCCACCACGCGGCGCCCCAGCTCGAGCGCCGCCGCGATCCGAGCGGCCTTGACCCGGCCCACGCCCGCCACCCGCGCCAGCGCCGCCGCGGGTCGCCGAGCGAGGCGCGTCAGCGAGCCCTCCACGCCCGCGAGCAGCTCACCCGCGACCACCAGGGCATCGCGCCCGGCGCAGCCCGTTCCTAAGACAATGGCCAGGAGCTCTTGCCCAGTCAACGCGGCAGGGCCTACGCCCCATAGCCGCTCGCGCGGCCGGTCGCGCACCGCGTGCTCCGACAAGCGCAGGACCATGGTGGCAACCTAAGCCCGGCCCAACGCCAACGTGGTATCCAAAAACAACGCGGAGGCGCTTTCTGTTGCGCCCCCGCCCACCCGGTCCCGAGCCCTCTCCGAGCCCCCGAGCCCTCCTCCCCTCCCCCGCGCCCCGTGCGCCGGGCCGGGGCCGTCACCTCACAGGCCCGCTCCGTGGCATTTCTTGAACTTCTTGCCGCTGCCGCAGGGACAGGGGTCGTTGCGGCCCACCCCAGCGTACGGGTTCGTGGTCGCCACGGCCGCCCCGCCGGGCGCCGGGGCGCCCGCGGCGGCGCCCGACACCAGGCCGTCCACGGCCGGCTTGCTCGCCACCATGGGGGGGGCGCGGCGTGAGGCCGGTCCCTTGATGAGCCCGCCCCCAGGGTCCGCGGCCGGTCCAGCACCCGGTCGTCCGCCGGCCGGCCCCGTGGCCGTCCCGCCCGGCGGCGGCCCGAGCTCGATGTGCGTCTTGAGCCAGCGCTCCGCGAAGGTCTGGTACAGATCGTGCATCAGACCCACGAACATGTCGTACGCTTCCTGCTTGTACTCGATCAGCGGGTCTTTCTGGCCCCACGCGCGGTACTGGATCGCGGCTCGCAACTGATCCAGGTCGTAGAGGTGATCCTTCCACTTTTCATCGATCACGCCGAGCACGGTGCGGGCGAGGAGGCCGCCCGCCAGCAACCCGGCCCCGAACTCCCGCTCCAGCAACACCCGATCCAGCTTGGCCTCGAACTCCCTCAGGTAGTCGAACTTCGCTTGGAACGCCTCGCGCGCGGCCTGACGCGCGGCGTGCACGAGTTCGTCGCGCGTGCGCACCTTCGCCGGATCGGTCACGCCGGGGACCGAGATCAGAAACTTGAGGAGGAACTCGGTCTCGATCATCTCCCGGTCCCACTGGTGCGGGCCCTTGGCCGTACCGATCAGCTCGTCGGCGAGCTGCTCGACGGCCTGCTCGAGCATGCGCAGCGCTTCGGCTTTGAGCTCTTCGCCGCCCTCGAGCGCGAACAACCGCAGCGAGTAGATCACCTCGCGCTGCTGGTTCATCACGTCATCGTACTCGAGCAGCTTTTTCCGGGCCTGGAAGTTTTGCAGCTCGACGCGCTTTTGGGCCTGGCCGATGGCGCTCGTCACCCAGGGGTGGGTGATGACTTCGCCCTCCTCGGCGCCCGTGCGGTCCATCCAGCGGGCGATCCGGTCGGAGCCGAACAGCCGCATCAGATCGTCTTCGAGCGAGAGGTAGAACACACTCTGGCCGGGGTCGCCCTGGCGACCGGAGCGGCCCCGCAGCTGGCGGTCGATGCGCCGCGCCTCGTGGCGTTCGGTGCCGACGATCACCAGGCCGCACGGGGGGTCCTCGTTGCAGCCACGCTGCGTGATCTCCGCGGGCGTCAAGTCCGGCCGCTCGATCTGCTGGCCGAACGGCGCCTCGTGGGCCGTGATGCCGCACACCTGACACTGCTTCACGCCGGGGCCGAGTTTGATGTCGGTGCCGCGGCCCGCCATGTTGGTCGCGATGGTGATCGCGCCCGGCTGACCCGCCTGGGCGACGATCTCGGCCTCGCGCTCGTGGTACTTGGCGTTCAGCACTTCGTGCCGGAACCCGCGCCGCTTGAGCATCCGCGCCAGCGTCTCCGAGACGTCCACGCTCACGGTCCCCACCAGCACTGGCAGCCCCCGCTTGTGCTGCCGCTCCACCTCGTCCATAATGGCGTTGTACTTCTCGCGGCGCGTCTTGTAGATCAGGTCGTGCTTGTCGACGCGCCGGACCGGCCGGTTGGTCGGGATGACGACAACTTCGAGCCCGTAGATCTGGAAGAATTCGGTCTCCTCCGTCTCCGCCGTGCCCGTCATGCCGGCGATCTTGTCGTACATCCGGAAGTAGTTCTGGATCGTGATGGTTGCGAGGGTCTGACTCTCCTCTTGTACCGCCACGCCCTCCTTCGCCTCCACCGCCTGGTGCAGCCCCTCCGACCAGCGCCGCCCGTGCATCAGCCGACCGGTGAACTCATCGACGATCAGCACCTTGCCGTCCTGCACGACATAGTCCACTTCCGGCTCGTACAGCGCGTGCGCCCGCAACAGCGCGTGGATGATGTGCAGCGTCTCGCTCTTGAGCGCGTACTCGGCCTCGACTTGGCGCCGGCGCTCGATCTTGTCCTTGGGCGACAGCTGCTCGTCGCGCTCGATCTCGTGCACCGCGTGCGAGATATCGGGCACCAGGAACAGGTCCGGGTCCTGGGGCGACATGGTCTCGACGCCCTGCTCGGTCAAGTGCACCGAGTGGCCGCGCTCATCCAGCACGAAGTACAGCTCGTCCTCGATGCGGCGCAGCTTCTGCTCGCGCGCCGGGAGCTTGCGATCGGCCAGCACGTCGAGCTCCACGCGCTGCACCTGCGACTTTACGCCCGGCTCCTGGAGCAGCTTCAAGAGCTTCTTGTTCTTCGGCATCCCGAGCTGCGCCTGGTACAGCAGCGTGGCGCCCTCGTACGTGCTCTTCTCGTTGCCCAGCAGCGACTCGGCGCGGGCGAGCAGGTCGTTCACCACGGCCGTCTGTTTGCGAACGAGCTGGACCACCTGCACGTTGAACTGCGCATACTTCTCGTCCGACTCGCTGCCGACCGGCCCGGAGATGATGAGCGGCGTGCGCGCCTCATCGATGAGAATCGAATCGACCTCGTCGATGATCGCGTAGGCGTGGCCCCGCTGGGCACGCTGTTCCAGCGACAGCACCATGTTGTCGCGCAGGTAGTCGAAGCCGAACTCGTTGTTCGTACCGTAAGTGATGTCGCACAGGTACGCCGCCCGCCGCGCCGGGGTAGACGGCTCCGTGTCGTCGATGCAGCCGACGCTCAGGCCGAGCCAGGCGAACAGGTGGCCCATCCACTGCGAGTCGCGGCGCGCCAAGTAGTTGTTCACCGTCACGAGATGGGCGCCACGCCCCGCCAGCGCGTTCAGGTAGAGGGGCAGCGTGGCCACGAGCGTCTTGCCCTCGCCGGTCGCCATCTCAGCGATCTTGCCCTGGTGCAGCACGATGCCGCCGATCAACTGCACGTCGTAGGGCACCATGTCCCACTTGAGCGCGTGGCCCGTGACCACGGCTTCGCTGCCGACGAGCCGGCGGCACGCTTCACGCACCGTGGCGAAGACTTCGGGGAGGATGTCGTTCAGCGCCGTCTGCAGCTCCCTGCCGTAGGCAGCCTCCGCCTTCGAGAGCTGCTCGCTCAGGCTCGCCCGCTCGGTCGCATCGGGGCAATCGTGCTTCTCGCGCTTGAGGCGCTCGACCTCGGCGGCGAGCGCGCCCGTGCGCTCGCGCACCACCCCCTTGAGCTTCGGCGTCTGGGCCTGGAGCTCTGGGTCGGAGAGGGTGCGCAGCCGCTCTTCGTGTCCGTGAATCGCATCGACGATCGGGCGGATCCGCTTGAGCTCGCGCTGGAAGCGGGTGCCGACGATCTTGGTGAACCAGGTCTGGACCATCAGTCCTCTATTGCCGATACAGCCCGTGGGCGGCGATGTAGGCGCGCACCGCCTCGGGTACGAGGTAGCGGATCGATCGCGCCTGCCGCACGCGGTCGCGGATCGCGGTGGCGGAGACATCGAGCGCCGGGACCTGGACGACCCGAGCGATCGCGGGGTGGCGGGGCAGCGCCGCCCCCGGCCGCGCGAACACCACCACCTCGGCAAGCCCCGGGAGCGCCTCGACTTCGAACCACGCCCCGAGCTCGGCCGCCGCGTCCGCTCCCAGCAGTAACGCGAAGCGGTTCCCCGGCTCCCGCTCGGCGAGCGCGCGCAGCGTCCGCACCGTGTAGGACGGAGCGGGCAGCGTGAGCTCGATCCGCTCGACGGTGAGATGCGGGTTGCCGGCGACCGCCAGTTCCAGCATCTCGGCCCGCTGCTCGGGGCTCGCCCCGCACGCCGCCCGCTTCAACGGCTGCTCCCGGGCCGGCAGGAAGCGCACGCTGGTGCCCAGCGCCTCCCGCGCCGCCTCGGCAGCCACGAGGTGCCCCACGTGGACGGGGTCGAACGAGCCGCCGAACAGGGCCTCCACGGGCGTTCAGGAGGGCGGTGCGGCACTCGAGTCGGCCGGGGCCGGGCAAGACTCGTTGAGCCGCGCGGTCCGCGGGTAATACTTGCGCAGCGCCCCGCACGTCTCTTTCAACTCGTCGGCGTAGCCGATGGCCCGATAGGCTTCCACGAGCCGCATGAGCGCGTCGGGGACACGCGTCGTCCCCTGGTAGTTCGCGACCACGTCCTTGTAATAGATGACGGCCGAGTCGTAGGCGCGGCGCCGAAAATAGAACATGCCGTTCTTGTAGGCTTTCTCGGCGAACCACTCGCGCAGCTGCTGGACGTGCAGCTGTGCTCGCGTGGCCGCGTCCGTTCCCGGGTAGCGCCCGGCCAGCTCCTGATAGACGGCGAGCGCGCTCTCCCCGTAGGAGGCGTCGAGCTCCGGGTCCCGCCACAGCCGCAGGTTAGCATCGCCGGCGCGCAACAGCCCGAGCGGCGCATAGGGACTCCCCGGGAACTGATCGGCGAGCTGACGGAAGTCGTGGGCCGCCTGCACGCGATCGCCGGTCTGGAAGGCGCACTCGGCCAGGTCGTATTGCACCTCGGCCAGCTCGGGCTGGGTCGGCCCGAGCTCGTAGCTCAGGCGCCGCAACGCGATCAGGGCCTTGGCGAAGTCGCCGTGATGCAACAAGTCGCGCGCCCGGGCGAGCTCCGCCACCGGATTGGGGGCGGGTTGCACGCGGGGCCCGTGGTGGCACGCGGCCGCCGCCAGGGTCCAGGTGACACGGAGTACGCGACGCATTGTCCTCACGGTTGTTTGGGCGGGGCCGGCGACGGAGCGTCCGCCTTGCCCAGCGCGTTGATCTTGTCTTGGGCGCGTCGTGTCAGCGTGTCCCCCGGCGCGCCGCCGGCGAGCGCCTGCTGGTAGCTATCGAGCGCGCCCGCGACGTCCCCTTGCGCCAGCTTCACGTCGCCGAGTCCCAAGAACGCCCCACGCACCACGTCCACCGGCGCGCCCGGTGCGGTGGCACGCCGAAACCAGGCCTCTGCAACACCCGGCTTGCCGGCCTCGAGCAACTGCTGCCCCTGAACGAGCGCGCACAGTCCCAGGCCCTCACGCGCCCCATCCGCGACCGCGGGCTCCCGCTGCCGTCGGATGACGCCCTCGAACACCGGCACCGCCGTGCCGCAATCGCGCACGCGCACCGCGGTCATGCCGTACAGGAACAACAGGGAATCGGCGAGTCTACCGTCTGCCGCGGCCGCGGCCGCGGCCGGTAACAGCGCCAGGGCGCTGGCCGTGTCGCCGCGCTCCACGGCGGCGAGTGCGGCGATGCGCGCGTACCGCCCCAGGGGCCGGGCCGGCGCGACGACGCGCAACCCCGCCAGCCCCTTCTCGGCATCGTTACGGTCGCTGGCGCCGAGCGCGGCGCGGGCCACGCGCTCGAGGCCGTCCGCCGCCTCGTCCGCGCGGGAGCGGTCCCGCTGCCCGAGCATGATGTACGCCTGCACGGCGGACGCGTAGTCGCCCACGTGCAGGGCCGCGGCTCCGAGTTTCGCCTCCAGGTCCGCATCCGCGGGATGCGCCGTGAGACCGAGCTGGTACTCGGCGAGCGCGTCGCGATAGGAGCCGCCGGCATACCAGCGGTCCCCGAGCGCTTCGTGATCGGCGGCGCTCGGCTGGCAGGCGAGAGCCAGGGCGATCGCCAGCAGCGGGCCGCGTCTCACGACCGTCGGGTCCGCCCGCCGCCCCCCCCGCTCCCCCCGCTCGCGCGCGTGGCTGGCGGATCGTCCTCGGGTGACGCGGCGCTGCCCGCGGGCACTTGAGCGCCCGTGTCGTTGCGGGCCAGCATCGCCAGGTACGCCTCCACGCGGGGGTCTTCCGGCCGCCGCTCGCGGCATTCTTCCCACACGGCTTTGGCGGAGAGCCCGTCGCCCGCCAGGTAGCAGGCGAGGCCCAGCATGGCGGCCGCATCCAGATAGGTGGGTCGCGCCCGCACGATGATCTCGAAGTGCTCCCGCGCGTCGAGCGCGCGACCCGCTTCGAGCAGCATGCGCCCCAGCTTGTAGCGCAGATCGTGGAAGGCGGGGCCGAGCGCGAGCGCCGCCTGATACTCGTCGATCGCCGCCCCAAGCCCGCCGGCCTCGAGATAGGCCTCGCCCAGGCTGGCGTGCTGATTCGCGAGCTTGGCCGCGATGTGCGCCGGGAAGCCCTGGCGCGGCTCGCCGCCGAGCTGCGCGGCGCGCCGGAACGCGGCGTCCGCCTCCGCGTCGCGACCCAGCTCGTTCAGCACCAGGGCGCGGTGCACCAGCGCCTCGACGTAGTGCGGATTCAGCGCCAGCGCACGGTCGAGCTGGGTGAGGGCCTGCTCCTGCTGGCCCACCAGCGAGTAGGAGAGCCCGAGCAGGTGGTGCGCGTCCGCGAAGGCCCGGCCCCCCTCGATCACTTCCTCGAGCAGGTGAATCGCGCCGTAGTAGTCCTGGAGCTGGAAGCGCTCTCGGGCCTGCCCGACGAGATGCTCAGGACTGACGTCCATGAATCCCCTCGTACCAGCGGACAAACCGCTGAATCCCTTCCTCAATGCCGACCTTGGGCTCGAACCCGAGCTCCTGGCGGGCCCGCCGCAGGTCGGCGTCCGTGAGCCGCACGTCACCCGGCTGGTCGCCGTGGCGCTCGATCCGCGCCTCGCGCCCGAGCGCGTGCGCGATCAGCGCGATCAGCCGGTCGAGCCGCACGCGGGCGCCGCCCCCGATGTTGATCGGCTCGGCGAGCCCGCGCGAGCGGGAGCGCCCCGTCCACTCGAGCGCCGCCAGCACGCCATCCACGCAGTCCGAAATATACGTGTAATCCCGTTCACTCGACCCATCGCCGTGCATGCGCACCGGCTGCCCGCGGGCGATCAGGTGGGTGAACCGGTGAATCGCAAGATCGGGGCGCTGGCGCGGTCCGTACACGGTGAACAACCGGAGACAGGCGATCTGCATGCTGTAGAGCTCGGCGAACGCCGCGGCCATGAGCTCGCCCGCGCGTTTGCTCGCCGCGTAGGGAGAGATCGGGGCCGCCGCGGGCGCCGTCTCGGCGAACGGCGCTGGCGTGCCATTCCCATACACCGACGACGACGACCCGAACACGATCCGCCCGATCCCCGCGCGCCGAGCCGCCTCGAACACCCGCACCGTCCCCGTCACATTCGTCTCGCTGTAGGCGGCGGGGTCCTCGAGGGAGGGCCTGACGCCGGGCCGCGCGGCGAGATGCACGATCACCGCCACCTGGTCGAGCGGCAGGGCGTGGCGCGCGATGTCGGCCTCGACGAAGCGGAAGCCGGGCGCCCGCCGCAGCGTCTCCAAGTTCCGCTCCTTCACGGCGCGGTCGTAGAACGGGTCGAAGTTGTCCAGGCCCAAGACCTCGTCCCCCCGTGCCAGCAGCGCCTCGACGACGTGCGACCCGATGAAGCCGGCCGCACCCGTGACGAGCATCCGCTGGCTCATCGTACGATCTCGCGAAAGTACGCGATCGTGCGGGTGAGACCGTCCTCGAGCGAGACGCGCGGCTCCCACCCGAGCGTCTCGCGCGCGCGCGTGATGTCGGGCTGGCGGACTTTGGGGTCGTCGGTGGGCAGCGGGTGTTCGACCATCGGGCTCCGGCTGCCGGTGAGCCTCAGCACGAGCTGGGCGAGCTGGCGCACCGTGAATTCACGCGGGTTGCCCAGGTTCGTCGGGTCCGGGCCACCCCGCTCGAACAGTCGCGCGATGCCGTCGATCAGATCATCCACGTAGCAGAAGGAGCGGGTCTGGGAGCCGTCACCGTAGATGGTGAGCGGCTCCCCCTTGAGCGCCTGCACGATGAAGTTCGACACCACTCGCCCGTCGAGCGGCCGCATGCGCGGGCCGTAGGTATTGAAGATGCGCACCACCCGGGTGTCGAGCCGGTGGGAGCGGTGATAGGCCATGGTGAGCGCTTCGGCGAACCGCTTGGCTTCGTCGTACACGCCGCGCGGTCCCACGGGGTTCACATTGCCCCAGTAGCTCTCCGGCTGCGGGTGCACCAACGGATCCCCGTACACCTCGGACGTGGACGCGAGCAGGAAGCGCGCCCCCTTCGCCCGCGACAGTCCGAGCGCCTTGTGCGTGCCGAGCGATCCGACCTTGAGGGTCTGGATAGGGTAGTCGAGATAGTCCACCGGGCTCGCGGGGCTGGCGAAGTGCAGGACGCCGTCCAGGGGTCCCTGGACTTCGATGAAGTTGGTTACGTCGTGCAGCACGAACTGGAACGCCGGCTCGCTGCGCAGGTGGGCGAGGTTCCCCGAGTTGCCGGTGAGATAGTTGTCCATCGCGATGACGCGATGCCCGTCCGCCAGCAGCCGATCGCACAGGTGCGACCCGAGAAACCCCGCGGCCCCGGTTACGAGGACGCGCATGCGACGGGACGGCCGATGCTTTCGTAGACAAATCCCGCGCGGGCGAGGCGCTGCGGGTCGTAGAGGTTGCGTCCGTCGACGATGATGGGTCGGGACAGGAGGCGCTTGATGCGGTCGAAGTCTGGATTGCGGTACTCAAGCCACTCGGTGACGATGACGAGCGCGGCCGCTCCCTCGAGCGCGTGGTAGGCGCTCTCCGCATAGCGCACGCGGTCGCCCAGCTGGCGGCGCGCCGCGGGCATCGCTGCCGGATCGTGCGCCCGCACCTCGGCACCCGCCGCGAGCAGTTGCTCGATGAGCACGAGGGCCGGGCTCTCCCGCACGTCGTCGGTCTCAGCCTTGAAGGCGAGCCCCCACACGGCCACGGTGACCCCCGCGAGCTTGCCCTGGAAGCGGCGCGCGAGCTTCTCGAAGAGCACCCGTTTCTGGCGCTCGTTCGCCGCGTGCACCGCCTCGAGAATGTCGAGCGGCACGCCGCACTCCGCGCCCACGCGCACCAGGGCTTGCACGTCCTTCGGGAAGCACGAGCCCCCGTAGCCGGGGCCCGGGAACAAGAACGCGGGCCCGATCCGCCGGTCCGACCCGAGCCCCTTGCGGACCGCCGTGACGTCGGCCCCGACCGCGTCGCACAGCCGGGCGACCTGATTCATGAGCGAGATGCGGGTGGCGAGCATCGCGTTGGCCGCGTATTTCGTCATCTCGGCTGACGCGATATCCATGAAGATGATCGGGTTCCCCGTGCGCACGAACGGGGCGTACAGCTCCGCCAGCACGTCAGCCGCCTCCTGGGCGTCCACGCCCACGATCACGCGGTCGGGCTTCATGAAGTCCTCGACCGCGGCGCCCTCCTTGAGGAACTCGGGGTTGGCACCCACCTGAAATCGGGCCTGTGCGTGGCGGGCGATCTCGGCGCGCACCCGTGCCGCAGTGCCCACGGGCACGGTGCTCTTGGTGATGACGAGCTTGGGCCGGGTGAGGTGGCGGCCGATCAGGTCCGCCACAGCCAGCACGTGCCGGAGATCGGCCGAGCCGTCCTCCTCGGGCGGCGTCCCCACGGCGATGAAGATCACATCGGAGCGCTCGACCGCCGCGGCCACATCGGTCGTGAACTGGAGTCGGCCGTCGCGCTGGTTCTTGACCACGAGCGGCTCGAGCCCTGGCTCGTAGATCGGAATCCGGTTCTGCCGCAGGCTCTCGATCTTCGCCGCGTCCTGGTCAGCGGCGATCACATCGTTCCCGCTCTCGGCGAGGCACGCTCCGACCACGAGGCCGACGTACCCGGTACCGACGACGGCCACCTTCACCGCGCCGGGCTCCCGCGCCGCAGCCGGGCAAGCGCGTTGCGGGTGTCGACCACCAGGCGCGCGCTGCGCGCGATGAGCGGGTAGTCGACGTCCGAGTGATCTGTGACGATCACCACGCAGTCGGCGGCGCTGAGAGTCTCCGCCGTGAGCGGCGTGGACGCGAGGTCGATGTCGTCGTCCTTGAGCTGGCGCACGTGCGGGTCGTGATAGCCCACAACCGCCCCGCGCCGCTTGAGCAGGCGGATCACGTCGAGCGCGGGGCTCTCACGGATGTCGTCGATGTCCTTCTTGTAGGCGACCCCGACCACCAGCACCTTCGAACCCCGCGCCGCGCGCCCCTGCTCATTGAGCCGATCGACCACCCGTCCCACCCAATACTCGGGCATCTCGGCATTGATCTCGCCGGCGAGCTCGATGAAGCGGGTGCGGTAGTTGAGCGTCCGCATCTTCCAGGCCAAGTAGTGAGGGTCGAGCGGGATGCAGTGCCCGCCGACACCCGGGCCGGGAGTGAACTTCATGAACCCGAACGGCTTCGTCGCGGCGGCCTCGATCACCTCCCAGACGTCGACGCCGAGCTTCTCGCACACGATCGCCATCTCGTTCACGAGCCCGATGTTCACGCTGCGGAACGTGTTCTCGAGAATCTTCACGAGTTCCGCGGCCTCGGTGGACGTGACGGGAACGAGCGTCTCGATGGCCGGCTCGTAGACCGCCAGCGCCACGCGCTGGCATGTTGCCGTGATGCCGCCGACCACTTTGGGCGTGTTGTGCGTATTCCACTTGGGGTTGCCCGGATCCACCCGTTCCGGCGAGAACGCGAGGAAGAAATCCTCGCCCACCTTGAGCCCCGTCGCCTCGAGCGCGGGGAGCATGAGCTCGCGCGTGGTACCGGGATAGGTGGTGGACTCCAGCACGATGAGCTGACCCCGCCGCAGGGTTTGCTTCACGGCGTTCGTGGCGGCGAGCACGTAGCTCACGTCGGGGTCTTTTGTCTTGGAGAGCGGCGTCGGGACGCAGATGGACACCACGTCGGGTTCGCGCAGGCGGGCGAGCTCGGCGGTAGCAGTGAACTTCCCGGCGGCGTGGAAGCGCGCCACGTCAGCGCTCGTCACGTCCGCGATATGCGAGCGGCCCTGATTCAGCCCGTCCACGACGCCTTTGCTCACGTCGAACCCGAGCACCTTGAAGCCGGCGCGGGCGAACTCGAGGGCGAGCGGCAGGCCGACGTAGCCCAGCCCCACGATGCCGATCAGGGCCGAGCGATTCTGCGCCTTGGCGACCAAGACGTCGGCAGCGGCGGAGGCAGTGGCCGTCACAGGGTCACCGGTGCGCCGCCCGCGGCGAGCGAGCGGGTCGCGGCGGCGAGCACCCGCACGACGCGCACGCCGTCCTCGGCGCTCGCGCGGGGCGGCTCCGCGCCGCGCGCGACCCGCACGAAATGGCCGAGCTCCGCCGCGAGCGGCTCCACGTTGGGAATCTTGGGAATGAAGATGTCACCCTCGCGCACCGACAGCGCTTCGCCATACGACCCGTATTCGGGCGGCCGGTCCACCCCCTTGTCGTAGATCCGCAGCTTCTCGCGCGCCTCCATGTCGTCGAACACCACCATTTTCCTCGCCCCCACCACGGTGAGCTTGCGCGCCTTGTGCGGGTCGAGCCACGAGAGCTGGACGTGCGCAAGCACGCCGCTCGCAAACTCCATGGTGAGAAACACGACATCCTCCACGCCCGGTTGGAGATAGCTCTTGCCGTGCGCCGCCACGGTCACTGGCACCTCGTCGAGCAAGGACAATGCCACCGATACATCGTGCGGCCCGAAACTCCACAGCGCGTTCTCGTCGGCGCGCACCTGCCCCAGGTTGACCCGCAAGCCATACAGATAGTATACGCGGCCGAGGTCACCGCCCTGGACCAGGGCCCGCAGCCGCTCGACCGCGGGGTGGAAGACCAGCAAGTGACCCGCGAGGACCGGCAGCTTGCGTTCCGCCGCAGCGCGGGCGACCGCCTCGGCGTCCGCTGTCGACAAGGCAAACGGCTTCTCCACGAGACACGGCTTCCCCGCCTCGAGGCACGCGAGCGCGAAGCGGGCATGCGTCGCCGCCGGAGACGCGATCACGACCGCGTCCACCCGTGCGAGCAAGTCCTCGAGTTCCGCCGTGACGTAGACGGCCGGGAACTGGCGCACGAGCCGCTCACGCGCCGCCGCATCGACGTCGCATACGGCCGTGAGTTCGCCCTCCGCCAGCGTGGCGGCGGTACGGACGTGGTTCTTGCCCCACGCCCCGGCGCCGATCACGCCGAGCTTGAGCCGTTTCACCGGTAGAATCCTCGGATCGTTTCGATGACGTAGTCGAGCTGCGGGTGCTCGAGCTCCGGGTAGACCGGGAGCGAGAGCACTTCCCGGCTGGCGCGTTCCGTCTCGGGCAGGCGACCTGGCGCATAGCCCAAGTCGCGGAAGCAGTTCTGCAGATGGAGCGGGATCGGGTAGTACACCGCGCTCCCGATCCCGGCGCGTTTCAAGTGCGCCTGCAGCTCGTCGCGCCGCTCCGCGCGCACCGTATACTGATGAAAGATGTGCTCGTTGGCGGGATCCACGACCGGGGGACGGACGGGGGCGAGGCCCGCCAGCCCCGCGGTGTAGTAGGCGGCGTGTTCGCGCCGCCGGGCGGACCAGGACGCGAGGTGGGGCAGTTTGGCCAGCAGCACCGCCGCCTGCAGGGAATCGAGCCGTGAATTGGTGCCGACCTCGTCGTGGTGGTACTGCTTCGCCCCGCCGTGCAGCCGCAGCTTGCGGAGCCGCTCGGCGAGCGCGTCGTCCGGGGTCACGATCATCCCGCCGTCACCCCAGGCGCCCAGGTTCTTGCTCGGGAAGAAGGAGAAGCCGGTCGCCCAACCCAGCTCCCCTGCCATCCGCCACTGCCCGCCGATCTGGCGTCGGGCGCCGATCGCCTGGGCCGCGTCCTCGAGGAGCGGGAGCCCTCGTGCCCGTGCGATCGGCGTGAGCTGTTCGAGGGCGGCCATCTGCCCATACAGATCGACGGGCACGAGCGCTCGGGTGCGCGGGGTGAGCGCGGCCTCCACGGCGGCGGGATCGATGTTCAGCGTCTCCGGGTCAATGTCTACGAACACCGGCGTGCCGCCGGCATTGTGGATCGTCCCGGCCGTTGCGAAGAACGTGAAGGCCGTCGTGATCACCTCGTCCCCCGGCTGGAGCGCGAGTGCCTTGAGCGGCAGGAGCAGCGCGTCCGTGCCGCTGGCACACGCGATGCCGTGCTTCGCATGGGCGAGTGCGGCGATGGCGCTTTCGAGGCGCGGCACGGCGGGTCCCATCACGAACTGCTGCGACTCGATCACCGCATCGAGGGCGGACCGCACCTGATCCTTGATCGTGCGGTACTGCGCCGCGAGGTCGAGCAACGGCACGTTCACGACGTCGGTCTCCGGACGCGAGGGCACATGGCTAGCTGTCGTTGACAAACACGTTGTTCACCATGGCCAGGCCAATTCGCATCCTGGGGGATGGCAGACCGTCTCGAGTGGTGCTCTATCCGTACGTCACGCAAGGTTTTCCTGGGATCCGCCGGAGCGGTCCTGCCGAAGACCAGGAGCTCGACCAGCGAAATGCCGTGAACAACGTCCTTGTCAATTACAGCTAGCGGACCTGTCCGGCGGCGGCCATCGGCCGCAGCGCGCCGTTCGCTTCCTCGTAGGTGGAGCCGCACGCCGCGCAGTGCGCCCGCCCCGCCACCACCGATAGCCGCTCGCCGCACTGGCACATCCAGCCGACGCGGCGGGCAGGGACGCCCACCATCAGGGCGTAAGCCGGCACGTCCGACGTTACGACGGCCCCTGCTCCGATGAAGGCGTACTCGCCGAGCGTCACGCCGCACACGATCGTCGCATTGGCGCCGATCGTCGCGCCCCGCTTGACGAGGGTAGGGCGATATTCGTGTTTGCGCGACACGTGGCTGCGCGGGTTCATTACATTGGTGAACACGCAGGACGGCCCGCAGAACACGTCGTCCTCGAGCGTCACACCCTCGTAGATCGACACGTTGTTCTGGATCTTCACATGGTTGCCGATGCGCGTGCCCGGCATCACGACCACGTTCTGCCCGAGGCTCGAGCCATCGCCGATCACGGCCCCCGCCATCACGTGGCAGAAATGCCAGATCTTCGTGCCCGCGCCGATGCGCGCGCCATCGTCGACATAGCTCGAGGGGTGGACGAAAAAGTCCGCCATCTAGGGCCCGATCACCTTGACCTCGAGCTCGAGCTCGACCCCGGTCTTTTTCCCCACGGTCTTCCGCACGTGCTCGATGACCTTGAGCACGTCGCTCGCGGTCGCGTTCCCCGTGTTGACGATATAGTTCGCGTGTAGCGTTGAGACCTGCGCGCCGCCGATCGTAAAGCCCTTGAGGCCGGACTCGTCGATCAGCATCCCCGCCGTGCGGGGCCCGCTGGGATTCTTGAACACCGAGCCGGAGGACGGCTGGTCAAACGGCGTGCCGGCCTTGCGCCAGCGGAACAGCCGCGCCTGCCTCTCCTTGAGCTTCGCCGGCGGCTCCTCGATCAGCGCGAGCTTCGCCTCGAGCACGATCACCGTGCCCAGATTGGACGAGCGGTACTTGAAGGAGATCTGCTTGCGCCCGACCTGTTTGATCTTGCCCTTCGGATCCATCACCGTCGCTTCCGTGAGCACCTCGGCGAACTCGGCCCCGTGCGCGCCGGCGTTCATGTAGACTCCGCCTCCCACCGTGCCCGGGATCCCGATGAAGCGCTCCACGCCCGCGAACCCAGCCTCGGCGGTGCGGCGTGCCAAAAGCGGCGTCGCCAGGCCGGCGCCCACGATCGCCGTCGCGCCCTTCATCTCAAAGCGATCGAGTCCCTTGCCGAGGCGGATCACCACACCGGGGTAGCCTGCGTCCTTGACCAGGACGTTCGAGCCCAGCCCCAGGGCGAGCCACGGCAGCCCGCGGTCGTGCGCCAGCTCGAGCGCTTTGGCCACGTCCTCCGGGTCGGCCGGCGTCAGGAAGTAGCGCGCCGGGCCGCCGAGCCGATAGGTCGTGTAGCGGGCCAGCGGCTCGTTCTCGAGCATCTTGCCGCGGAACTTCACCTTCGGCACCGGTACGGCCGCCGTCGGCTTCGCGGCCAGCTTGACGCCTTTGGGTGCGGGTGCCGACGCCTTCGCGGTGCCGGCGCCAGCCGGCTTCAGGGCGCCGGAGCGGCTCGCGCCGGACTTGGCTCCGCTACTCCCACCGTCCCGGCCGCCCCCCCCACCCTTGCGGCCGTCACCCACTGGTTTGCGCCGGTCGTTCTTTCGTACCATTCTTGCAAGCTCCTCACGCTGCCGGTGCGGCTGCGCAGTGCGATAATCGCGTCACACGCGGCGCTCGCCGCCGACATCGTCGTGGTGTACGGCACCCGGTGCATCAGCGCCGCGCGCCGAATCGCATAATCGTCCGCCTGGGTGAACTTCCCCAATGGCGTGTTGATCAACAGCTGCGCCTCGCCCGACACGATCAGGTCGATCGCGTTGGGTCGGCCTTCGTGTACCTTCGCCACCCGATCGGCCGGAACACCCCGAGCTCGCAGGTAACGCGCCGTCCCCTCCGTCGCCACGATCCGGAATCCCAGCTCGTGGAACCGCCGCGCAATCGGCAGGACGGTCGGTTTGTCCGCGTCGTTCACGGTCACGAAGATCGTGCCCGCCAGGGGGAGACTGCCATCGGCCGCGATCTGCGCCTTGGCAAACGCCATCCCGAAGCTATCGGCGAGCCCCATGACCTCCCCGGTCGAGCGCATCTCCGGGCCCAAGATGGTATCTACGCCGGGCAGCTTCGTGAAGGGGAACACCGCCTCCTTGACCGCCACGCCGGGGAGCGGAAGCTCATCGGGAACCCCCAATTCGTCCAGGGTACGCCCGACCATGACCGCGGCGGCGAGCTTGGCCAGAGACACCCCCGTGGCCTTGCTGACGAACGGCACCGTGCGGGAGCCCCGGGGGTTGACCTCGAGCACGTACACCACGCCGTCCTTGATGGCGTACTGCACGTTGATGAGCCCCACGACGCCCAGGGCCTGGGCGAACGCCTTGGTGTAGCGGCGCATCTCCTCCACCTGGCGGTCCCCGATGAGGTAGGGGGGGAGCACACACGCCGAGTCCCCCGAATGCACCCCGGCGTCCTCGATGTGCTGCATCACCCCGGCGATCACCGTCCGGCGACCGTCGGAGATGGCGTCCACGTCCCCCTCGAACGCGTCCTCGAGGAAGCGGTCGATGAGGACCGGGTGCTCCGGGGCGACCCGGGCCGCCTTCTCGAAATAGTCGCGCAGCGAGCCATCATCGTACACGATTTCCATGGCCCGCCCCCCGAGCACATAGGACGGCCGCACCAGTACGGGGTAGCCGATGCGCTGGGCTACGGCCACGGCTTCCGCCACCGAGCGCGCGGTGCCGTTCGCGGGCTGCGTGACCCCGAGCCGCCGGGCGAGCGCCTCGAAGCGCCCGCGGTCCTCGGCGATGTCAATCGAGTCCGGGGACGTGCCCAAGATCGGAACCCCAGCGGCCGCGAGTGCCTGCGTGAGCCGGAGCGGGGTCTGACCGCCGAGCTGGACGATGACTCCGCGGGGCCGTTCCCAGCGCACGATCTCGAGCACATCCTCCAAGGTCAGGGGCTCGAAGTACAGCTTGTCGGAGATGTCGAAATCGGTCGACACCGTCTCGGGGTTCGAGTTGATCATGATCGTCTGGAAGCCGAGCTCGCGCAGCGCCAGGCCGGCCCGGACGCAGCAGTAGTCGAACTCGACCCCTTGCCCGATGCGATTCGGCCCGCTGCCGAGGATCACGATCCCTTGCGCCCCCACCGGCTCCGATTCGTTCTCGTCGTCGTAGCAGCTATAGAGATACGGGGTGCGCGACGGGAACTCGCCGGCGCACGTGTCCACGGTCTTGTAAACGGGGCGGACGCCGAGCTCCCAGCGGCGCTGGCGCAGCGCCGCTTCGGTCGTGCCGGCGAGGGTCGCGAGCTGGTGGTCGGAGAATCCCAGGCGTTTCATGCGGCGCAGGTCCGCCGCACCCGGCTGCTCGAGCCCGGCGAACCACCGCTCGGCCGCGAGCAACTCTTCGAGCTGGAACAGGAACCAGGGATCGATCCCCGAGGCCTCCGCGATCGCTTCCACCCCCAGGCCCGCGATCAGGGCGCGTTTGATCTGGAACACCCGCTCGGGGGTGGGCGTGCGCAACGCGACCCGCAAATCGGCGGCGCTGTCGCTCGTCAGCCGGTCGTCCGCGAGACTCGCTCCCAGTTCCCAGCCCGAACGGCCCGCCTCGAGCGCACGCAGCCCCTTCTGGAACGCCTCCTTGAAGGTGCGCCCGATCGCCATCGCCTCGCCCACGGACTTCATCTGGGTCGTCAGCCGATAGTCCGCCGTCGGAAACTTCTCGAACGCGAAGCGCGGCACCTTCACCACGACGTAGTCGAGCACCGGCTCGAAGGAGGCGGGGGTCGTTTTCGTGATGTCGTTCGGGAGCTCGTCCAGAGTGTAGCCCACGGCGAGCTTCGTCCCGATGCGGGCGATCGGGAACCCGGTGGCCTTCGACGCGAGCGCCGAGGAACGCGACACGCGCGGGTTCATCTCGATCACGAGCATGTCGCCATCGGCCGGATTGACGGCGAACTGGATATTGCACCCGCCCGCCTCGACGCCGATCTCGCGGATGATCGCAATCGCCGCATCGCGCATCCGCTGGTACTCGCGGTCGGTGAGGGTCATCGCCGGCGCGACGGTGATGGAATCGCCCGTATGCACGCCCATCGGATCGACATTCTCGATCGAGCACACGATCACGACGTTGTCCCGGTGATCGCGCATCACCTCGAGTTCGAACTCCTTCCACCCGAGGACGCTCGTTTCGATCAGCGTCGTGTGCACGGGCGACACGTCGAGCGCCCGCTCGACCAGCTCCTCGAATTCCGCGCGGTTGTAGGCCACCCCGCCGCCGGTGCCGCCCAGCGTGAACGACGGACGCAGGATGGCGGGATACCCCGTCTCCGCGACCGCCTCCAGCGCGGCGGCGACACTCGACACGGTCTTGCCGGCCGGCGTCGCCAGTCCGATGCGCCGCATCGCCGCTGCGAACTCCGCGCGGTCCTCCGCCATCTGGATGGCGCGGGCGTTCGCGCCGATCAGCTCGACGCCGAACTCCTGGAGCGTCCCATCGCGCACCAGCGCCATGGCCACGTTGAGCGCGGTTTGCCCGCCCATCGTGGGGAGGAGGGCATCGGGCCGTTCCCGCTCGATCACCAGCCGCACCCACGCCGGCGTCAGCGGCTCCACGTACGTCCGGTCGGCGAGCTCGGGATCGGTCATGATCGTGGCGGGGTTCGAGTTCACGAGCACGACCGTGTAGCCCTCTTCCTTCAACGCCTTGACCGCCTGGGTGCCCGAGTAGTCGAACTCGGCCGCCTGGCCGATCACGATCGGCCCGGAGCCCAGTATCAGGATCCGCCGGAGGTCAGTCCGCCTGGGCATCGAGTACGTCCCGCAGCGTGTCATCGAGAGAGTAGCGCGGCGCCCAGCCGGTCGCGGCGGTGAGCTTCGCCGCGTCCCCCACCAAGTGGAAGATGTCGCCGCTCCGGATGAGGTCCGGATCCGCCTCGGGGAGCGCGCGCACGCCGATTACACCGGCCAGCCGATCGAACAGCTGCGCTAGCGAGATCCCCACACCCGACGCCACGTTGTAGGTTTCCCCCGCCGCGCCCCGCACCAGCAAGCGCGCATAGGCGTCCACCACATCCCGCACGTGGAGAAACTCGCGCACCGGCTCCAGGTTGCCGACCTTCACGACCGGCGCGCCGACCCGCTTGGCGAAGCGCAGCCGCTCGGCGAACGCCGGCACCACGAAGCGCGGGTCCTGGCCGGGGCCTGTGTGCGCGAACGCCCGCGCCACCACGACCCGCAGCCCCGTGCGTCGCCAGGCTTCGAGCGCGGCCAGCTCCGCCCCCGCCTTGCTCGCCGCATAGGGCGAGCGCGGCGCAATCGGGTCGGCCTCCCGGCGCGGCCGCGGCTCCCCACCCGCCCCGTATACTTCGGCCGTCGAGACCACGAGCACGACCGGATCCGCCCGGCCGGTGCGCTTGGCCTCGGCGAGCCCCTCGGCAACGCGCGCGGTGCCGGCGGCGTTCACCGTCCAGGCATAGCCGGGGTCGCGCGTCGCCTCCGCCCCGGACGACACCGCGGCGAGGTGCACCACCGCATCGTAGGGGAGCTGGACCGCGCGCCGCACCGACTCCGCGTCGGTCAACTCGAGCGGCAGCCAGCGCACCGCCTCGCGCTCCGCCGCCGTCAGGTCAGCGGCCGGCGCGACCGGCGTCGGACTCTGAGCGGGCCGCACCGCGCCCCACACTTCGCGCCCGTCGGCGAGCAGCCGCCGGATGAGCCAGCGACCCACGAAGCCGTCAGCGCCCGTGACGAGCACCTTCACGACAGCCGCTCCAGATCCGCGTCCACCATCATGTGCACCAGCGCCCGGAACGTCGTCGTCGGAGTCCAGCCGAGCTCGCGCTTCGCCTTCGTGGCATCGGCCTGCAGCGTGTCCACCTCGGCCGGCCGCACGAAGCGCGCATCCGTTTTCACGTACTTCTGCCAGTCGAGCCCCGCGTGGGCGAACGCCAGCTCGCACAGCTCCCGAACCGAATGCATCTCACCCGTCCCGATCACGTAGTCCGCCGGCTGGGGCGGCTGCAGCATCCGCCACATCGCATCGACGTAGTCCCCAGCAAACCCCCAGTCGCGCCGCGCGGCGAGATTGCCCAACCGCAACTCGTGAGCCTTGCCACGCGCGATCCGCGCCACACCGTCGCTCACCTTGCGAGTGACGAACTCGAGCCCACGCCGCGGCGACTCGTGGTTGAAGAGGATACCCGAGACCGCGTACAGGCCGTAGGACTCCCGATAGTTGACCGTGATCCAGTGCCCGTACACCTTGGCGACGCCGTACGGCGAGCGCGGGTAGAAGGGCGTCGTTTCGGACTGCAGCGTCGCCTGGGCCTTGCCGAACATCTCCGACGAGCTCGCCTGGTAGCAGCGCGCGCTCGGGTGGGCGAGCCGCACGGCCTCGAGCAGTCGGGTCACGCCGAGCGCCGTGAACTCTCCGGTCAGGACGGGCTGCGTCCACGACGTGGGCACAAAGCTCTGGGCGGCGAGATTGTAGACCTCGTCCGGCTTCGCGTCCTTCACCACGGAGGTGAGCGAGTGTTGGTCCAGGAGATCGGCGGGCACGATGTGCACGCGGTCGAGGAGGTGGCCGATGCGCTCGTAGGAATCGTGGGAGGTCCGGCGGACGACGCCCACCACCTCGTAGCCCTTGGCGAGCAACAGCTCGGCCAAGTAGGAGCCGTCCTGGCCGGTGATCCCGGTGACCAATGCGGTGCGGCGGGGTTGCCCCCGCGTGGAGGTCGCCTTAGGTTTCGCCCGCTGCTTCGTAGCGCTCATTCTTTAGCGTGGATCACGCCCATGGCGCGAGTGTGTGAAATCTGCGGCAAGGGCCCCATCACGGGGCACAACGTCAGCCACGCCAACAACAAGACGAACCGGCGCTGGTATCCGAACCTGCAGCGCGTGCGTGCATTGGTGAACGGCGCCACCCGCCGGATGCGGGTGTGCACCCAATGCCTTAAGTCCAACCGCGTCACGAAGGCAGCGTAACAAAAAGGGGGACCGAGGGTCCCCCTTCGCGATCGCGCCGCCGCCCGCCCGCCCCGCCGGCCCCCTGGCCGCCGCGTCACTCACTCAGCAATTCGATCCGAGCCACGTCGGCGCCGTCGCCTGCGCGATGGCCCAGCTTGATGATGCGGGTATAACCACCCGGACGCGCCGCGAAGCGCGGCCCTAGGTCCTTGAACAGCCGGTGCGTCACCGCTCGATCCTTGATGCGCCGCTCCACCAGCCGGCGGGCGTGCAAGTCGCCCCGGCGCGCCAGCGTGATGAGCCGCTCGGCGTAGGGGCGCAGCTCCTTCGCCTTCGCCTCGGTGGTCACGATCTTGTCGTGCTGGAACAGGCTGGTCGCGAGGTTCGCTAGCAGCGCCCGCTTGTGGCTGGCGGTGCGCGACAGCTGGCGGCCCTTGGCACGGTGCCGCATTACTCGACGTCTCCCTCGCTCACCTGCGCCTGCGGCGCCACGCCGGGATCGAGCACGTTCAGCCCATCGGCGGTCTCCTCGAACTTCATCCCGAAGTTCAAGTTCTCGCGGCGCAGCAGCTCCGCGATCTCGCCCAACGCCTTTTCTCCCACGTTCTTCACTTTGAGGAGATCCTCCTCGCGGTACTGCACGAGGTCACCGAGCGTGCGGATGTTCGAGTTCTTGAGCGAGTTCACCGAGCGCACCGACAGCCCCACATCGTCGATCGAGCGCGCCAGCACCTCGGCCAGCCGACCGGGCGCGGCGCCGCCGTTCCCTGCCGGCTCCTGCGGGACCAGTGGCACCTTGCCGAAGTCCACGAAGAAGCGGAAGTGCTCCTGCGCGAGCGCGGCGGCGTACGCCACCGCGTCTTCCGGAGAAATGGTCCCGTTGGTCTCGACCGTCAGCGTCAGGCGGTCGTAGTCGGTGCGCGGCCCGACGCGGGTCTCGGCGACGGTGAAGTTGGCCCGGCGTACCGGATTGTAGATCGAGTCCACGCGCACGACGTCGACCGGCATGGTGCGATCGATCGGGTGCTGTTCCGCCTCGACGTAGCCGCGGCCCTTGTTCACGTACAGCTCGCCCCCGATCTCGCGGTCGTCCTGCAGCGTGAACAGCAACTGGTCGGGGTTGACGATGGTCACGGCGCTGTGCGCCTCGATGTCGCGCGCGTACACCGGGCCCGCCTTGTCGTGCTTGATGTGCATCACCGCCTCGTCCACGTCCGGGGCGAGGACGAGCGTCAGTTGCTTCAAGCGCTGGATGATCTGGTGCACGTCCTCGACGACGCCGGGAATCGTCTGGTGCTCGTGGACGACCCCTTCCAGGCGGAAGGCCCAGACGGCGGCGCCCCGCAGCGACGAGAGCAGCATCCGACGCAGCGAGTTGCCGAGGGTGTAGCCATAACCCCGCTCGAGCGGCTGAAGGCGGAACTCCGCCGCATTGGGGTTATCGTCTCGCTTGGTCATCTCGACCAAGTGCGGGCGGACGAGCCCGCTCAAATCAAGAGTCGTGATCACTTGGAATAGAGCTCGACGATTAACTGTTCTTGCGCGGCGATCGGGATGGCGTCGCGGGTAGGCCGCTGCGTCAGCTTGCCGAGCACCTTGTCGGTATCGACCTGAATCCAGGATACGGGTTGCTGCCGCCCGAACTGCTCGAGCGCATGCTTCACGAGCGCGAGCTCGCGGCTGGCTTCGACGATCTTCACCTCGTCCCCGGGGCGGCCCCGGTAGGACGGGATATCCACCGTGCGGCCATTCACCTGCACATGCCGGTGCCGCACCAGCTGGCGGGCTTGTCGGCGCGACACGGCGAAGCCCATCCGGTAGACGAGATTGTCGAGCCGGCTCTCGAGCGCGACGAGCAAGGCCTCGCCCGTCACGCCAGGCTCCTTGAGCACCGTGTCGAAGATGTTGCGGAACTGACGCTCCGACAGACCGTAGATCCGCTTCACCTTCTGCTTCTCACGCAACTGCCGCTGGTAGTCGGACGCCTTGCGCCGCCGCCCCGAGGACTGCCCGTGCTGGCCGGGGGCGTAGGCGCGCCGCTCGACGGCGCACTTCTCGGTCAAGCAGCGCGTCCCCTTGAGAAACAGCTTCGTGCCTTCGCGGCGGCACAGTTTGCAGGCCGGGCCCGTGTAGCGTGCCATCGCGCTAGACCCGCCGCTTCTTGGGTGGCCGACACCCGTTGTGGGGGATCGGCGTCACGTCACGAATCGAGCGGATCTGCAGCCCCGCGGTCGCGAGTGCCTGGATCGCCGATTCGCGGCCCGAGCCCGGGCCCTGCACGCGCACGTGCACCCGTCGCACCCCGAGGTTCTGCGCCTCCCGTGCCGCCTGCTCGGCGGCCACCGTGGCGGCGAACGGGGTCGACTTCTTGGAGCCCTGGAACCCCGCCTTGCCCGAGGAACCCCAGGTGAGGGTGTTCCCCTGCATGTCGGTGATCGTGATGAGCGTGTTGTTGAACGTGGCGGTGACGTGCGCGATTCCCTCGGCCTCGACCACCTTCTTCGCGCGCTTCGCGCCCGCGGCCTTCGCCGGCGGCTGTACTTGTGCCATTTACTTTTTCAGGAGGGGCTTCTTCTTGCCCGCAATCGCGCGCCGCGGCCCCTTCTTGGTGCGCGCGTTGGTGTGTGTGCGCTGGCCGCGCACCGGCAGCCCTTTGCGATGCCGCGTGCCCCGGTACGTCCCGATGTCCATCAGCCGCTTGATGTTCATCGCGACCTCGGTGCGGAGCGCGCCCTCGACTTTGTAGTCCCGCTCGATCACCTGGCGCAGCCGCGCCACTTCGGCGTCCCGCAGATCGCGAACGCGCGCGTCGGGATTCACCCCCGTCTCCGCGAGGATCTTCTTCGCGTTGTTGGGGCCGATACCGTAGATGTACGGCAGGGCATACTGGATTTTTTTGTCGCGCGGCAGGTCGACACCCGCAATGCGTGCCATGTGTGCTAGCCCTGCCGTTGCTTGTGCTTGGGGCTGCGCTTGCAGATGACGCGGATGACCCCGCGCCGCTTGATCACTCTGCAATGCTCGCAGATCGGTTTGACGCTGGTACGAACCTTCAACCGGCACGCTCCGGGGAAAAAAACTCTAGTTGAGTCTTGAACTATAGACGGGCTCGTAAGTTCCCGCAAGGGGCGGGATTACGCCAGTTCTGAGGTCACCGTTTCACACAATTGTTGGTACGCGCGTACTGGGTTTTGGGCCTGGGTGATGGGCCGCCCCACGACCAAGTGGGTGGCGCCGCGGCGCACCGCGTCGGCCGCGGTGACCGTGCGCTTTTGGTCACTCGCTGGTTCGTGGGCCGCGCGGATTCCGGGGACAACGAGCCACGGGTTCGGGCCGAGCGCCTCGCGCAACAGCGTCAGCTCGTCACCCGAGGCCACGACACCCGCGAGGCCGGCTGCGACCGCGAGCCGCGCCAGGCGCTCGGCCTCGAAGCCGAGGTCCGGGACGCCGCGCCCCACGACTCGCTCGAAGTCGCCCGTGTCGTGCGACGTGAGGACGGTGACCCCAACGAGGGAGAGACTCCCCTCCGCTCGAGTGCCGCCGGCCGCCCCTGCCGCCGCAGCGGCGGCGGCCAGTACCGCCGGCCCCGCGAGCACGTGGACGGTGGCCATCGCGACGCCTTGCTCGCGCGCCGCCGTAACCGCGCTCGCCACGATGCTCGGGATGTCGTGCCACTTCAGGTCCAGGAACACCCGGATGCCCCGGGCCTGAAACTCGCGCACCAGGGCCGCGCCTTCGCGCACGTGCAAGACCGGGCCGAGCTTCGCCCAGCGCAGCCCCGGTAAGCGGGCCGCCAGCGCCAGGGCCTCGCGGCCACTCGGCTGATCGAACGCCACGATCAGCTCAGCCACGCTCGAGCTCCCGTGCCACCCGCTCGGGCAGCCTGGGGTCAGCGAGCGCCGCGGTGCCGATCGCGACCAGCGACGCACCGGCCGCGAGGTACTCGCGCGCGTCGCCGGCGCTCCCGATCCCACCCACTCCGATCACCGCGATCCCGAGCGCACAGACCTTGCGCGTCGCCAGCACGCCGACCGGGAGCAGCGCTGGACCGCTCACCCCGCCCGGCCCGTTGCCCAGTCGTCGCTCCAGCATGCCGGGCATCGTGTTCACCAGCGTGACGGCGTCCGCGCCCGCGTCCTGCGCGACCCGGGCCATGCCAGCGATGTCGGCGAGGACGGGCGAGAGCTTGACGGTGATCGGTCGCGTGGCCACCGCGCGACAGTGACGCACCAGCTCCCGCAAACTCTCGGGCGTCGCGCCGAACTCGAGGCCGCCCGCGCTCGTGTTGGGACAGGAGGCATTGAGCTCGAACGCCGTGACCACCGCCAGGTCGGTGAGGCCAGCGATCACCCGCACGTAGTCGTCGAGTGTGGCCCCGGCCACGTTGACGAGCACGCGCGCGTGCTCGAGGTGGGTGGCCAGCCACGCTAGCTCGTGCGCCCGCACCGCGTCGAGCCCCGGGTTTGCGAGTCCGACGGCGTTGAGCATGCCACCGGGAAACTCGGCCACGCGCGGCGCCCGATGGCCGCGCCGCGGTTCGGGCGTGACCGCCTTGGTGACGATGCCGCCCAGACGGTCAAGATCGATCACGCCCGCCACTTCGCGGCCGAAGCCGGCGGTGCCGGAGGCGAGGAGGACGGGATTTTGAAAGGAGACGCCGAACAGGTCGACCGGCTTCACCGGCCCCCCGTCGGCGCCGCGGTCGTGGACCGCCGCTCGAACTCAAGGAGGTATGCCACGAGCCCGTCGGCGATCGCGCTCGCGATCTTGTGTTGACCGAGGCTCGAGGCGAGGAAGCCGGCGTCCGTGCGATTCGTGGCGAAGCCGGTCTCGACGAGGATCGCCGGCCGGCGGGCCGAGGTCAGCACCCGGAAGCTCGCTTGTTGCACGCCGTGGTCCCCGCCGGGATGCGCCCGCGCGAGGGAGTCCTGCACCAGCTTCGCGAGCTCCGCCGACTCCCGCAGGTATTCGTTCTGTTGGAGATCGCGGAGGATGAACCCCACCGGGCCAGTCGCGGCGCGCGAGCTGCCGGTCTCGAAGCGGATCGCCTCGTTTTCCATCTTCGCGACCCGCTCCTGGTCCTCCGTTTTCGCGTCTGACAGGAAGTAGGTCTCGACGCCGCCCACGCGGTCGGCGCGCCGCCCCGCCGGCATCGAGTTGACGTGGATCGAGACGAACAGATCGCACTCCGCCGCGCAAAACGCCCCGCGATCCGCGAGATCGATGAGCGTGTCACCGGTGCGAGTGAGCGCCGCGCCGATCCCGCGGCGCGTGAGCTCCGCGCGCAACAGCCGCCCGACGGCCAGCGTGATGTCCTTCTCGACCAAGCCGTCGGGGAAGTAGCGCCCCGGATTCCCAGGATCGGCGCCGCCGTGGCCAGGGTCGATCACCACCAGGTGCCGCTGTCGGAGCCCCGTGATGGGGTTCGGCGTGGCGAACGGCCGCAGGGCGGCTGCAGCAGGTGGGGGAGGTGGTCCGGCCGGCCGCCCAGCTGGCCCGCCGGGTGTGGCCAAGGGGGTCGCCGGCGCGGGCCGCGTCACCGCCACCGCACTCGCAACCGGCAACTCCTCTAGGCGGGTCGCCACCGCGTTCCAGCGATAGCGCGCCGCCAGGGTACGCGGCAAGCAGTCGGCCAGCCAACTGAGCGGCAGAAACAGCGTGTCGCGCGCCAGGTACGGCTCGCCCACGAGCCCGCACACCGCGGCTCCGGTGCGCACGAACGGTGCCCCCAGCTCGAACACGAACACCGCGCCCGGCAGGCCAACCGTGGCACGCGGGCCGTCGAGCGCCACCGTGAGCTCGAGCGGCGCCGCGAGCAGCGGTGCCGCCACAGCGCCCCAACCCCGTTCCATCGTCACCGGCACGCTCGTCTCCCCGCGGCGCGTCGCGATGATGACCGCCGGCGGCGGCGCCGTGGCGAGCGCGAGCCACACGAGCGCGATCACGTACGCTTCCCCTTGATGCTGCGGGCGAGCTCGCGCTCGGCGACGCGCCGCTTCAGGTCTTCGCGCTTGTCGTGCGAGATCGTCATCCCTTCGAGCCACACTTCCCCGCGGTGCACGTGGGCATAGGACTCCCCGAGGCTCGCCCTGCCGGCCCGCAGCGACTTGACTTCCGTTCCCGTGAGCACGAGGCCGGCCTCCCACGTCTCCAGGAGGTGATAGTCATGGCGAGCCCGCGGATTGCGGGCGATGGAGACTTTGTCCACGCGGGCCAGCGCAAGATAGAAACCGCGCCGAGAGCGGTCAAGCCAAGAGTTGACTTGGGGTTATACCGCGCCTTAGATTCGCCGTTCCAACCGGGCCGAAGTGGTGGAACTGGTAGACGCGCTGCGTTCAGGGCGCAGTGGGCGCAAGCCCGTGGGGGTTCGAGTCCCCCCTTCGGCACTGGGGCGCTGCGACGTGGACGCTATCCTACCGATCCGCACGCCGGATCACGCGACAGACTCCGTCTCGCCGCGTCAATAGCGCGGCAGCGACGGATCCACGTTCACGGCCCACGCGTCGATCCCCCCGCGCAGGCTGCGAACTTTGGAGAAGCCGGCCGCCTTGAGGATCTCGAGCGCCTTGAGCGAGCGCGCGCCGTGATGGCAGTGCGTGACGATCTCCTTGTGGCCATCGAGCTCGCTCAGCCGGTCCGGGAGTTCGGACAGGGGCACGAGTACCGCGCCATCCAGGTGGACGATTTCGTACTCGTGGCGGTCGCGCACATCGAGCACGACCAGATCGGGATTGCGCCGCCACTCATCCCGCAGCTCCAGGGCACCGATTTCCGCGCCCTCGTAGGCCGGCTCCGCGCCGATGCCGCAGAACGCGTCGTAGTCGATCAGCTCGGTGATCGTCGGGTGGGCGCCGCACACCGGGCAGTCGGGATCCTTCGCGAGCTTGAGCTCGCGGAATTGCAGCTTCAGCGCGTCGAACAGGACCAGCCGGCCGATCAACGGCTCGCCCACGCCCAGGATGAGCTTGAGCGTCTCCATCGCCTGGATGGATCCGATGATACCAGGCAGCACGCCGAGCACGCCGCCCTCCGCACAAGAAGGCACGAGTCCCGGCGGTGGCGGCTCCGAGTAGAGGCAGCGGTAGCACGGCCCGCGCTCCGCGTAGAACACCGAGGCCTGCCCCTCAAACCGGAAGATCGACCCGTACACGTTCGGCTTGCCGAGCAGCACGCAGGCGTCGTTCACCAAGTAGCGGGTCGGGAAATTGTCGGTCCCGTCCGCGACGATGTCGAACTCGCGGATGATGTCGAGCGCGTTCTCTGAGGTGAGGCGCGTCTCGAACCCCTCGACCTGCACGTTGGGATTGAGGTCCTGGATGCGCTCGCGTGCTGACTCCAGTTTGGGAATGCCAACGGTGGATGTGCCGTGCAGCACCTGCCGTTGCAGGTTCGTCTTGTCGACCACATCAAAGTCCACGATGCCGAGCGTGCCCACGCCGGCGGCCGCGAGATAGAGCGCTGCCGGGGAGCCCAGTCCCCCGGCGCCGACCAGCAACACGCGCGCGGCCTTGAGCTTGCGCTGTCCCTCGACGCCCACGTCGGGGAGGATCAGGTGGCGCGAGTAGCGCAGGATCTCCTCGTGCGACAGCTTGGGCAACTCCTCCGCCACGGCCGTCCCCCCCGTGTCCCCCCGGCTCCCCGTGCCCGTCCGCCTCCCGGTGCCGCCCGCGATGCTCGGGATGATCGAAACCGTGTCGCCGGGCTTCACCGGTGTCTCGCGCTGGGCGAGCTGTCGGATGTCGCGATCATTCACATACACGTTGACGAAGCTACGCAGCCGGCCATCGTCCGCAAACAGATGGCGCTTGAGCCCGGCGTGCTCCCCGGCGAGCCGTTCCAGCAGCTCACCAACGCTCCCCCCCTCGAGCTCGAGCGCGTCGCGCCCGTCGACGTAAGGGCGTAGCGGCGTGGGGATCAAAATCGTCACTGCCATACCGTGTTCCGTTCCTCGATGGTAATGGACTCCTCGGCGAACGCGCCGCGGTCCTCCGCCAGCACCCAGCTCTTGAGTTCCTCGGCCCGGCCGCGGCCCACGCCCACGATCACGTAGGAGAGCCACGGCCACGCGTGCTCGCGATCGAATGCCGATGGTGCCGGCTCATGGTCCGGATGCGAGTGGTACACCCCGATTACCTCCAGGCCGTCGCGATCGAGCCGCTCCTGAGCGCGCCGAAACGACACCGGATCGATGAGGTAGCGGTTACGCGCCGCATCGGTCCGTTGGTTGGCGAGTGGCACCAGCTGCAGGGCGACCTTGCGGTCGCTCTCGAGCGTGCCCCCGATCAGCCCACACGCCTCGGCCGGGTAGTCCGCTTCGCCGTGGCGACGGATCGCGGCCACCTGCCGAGGGTCGAGAACCAGTGTCATCGCGCCTCTCCGACGAGCCGCCCCTGCTCGCTCAAATAGCGATCGCCTGAGTCCGGGGCGATGACCACGACGCAGCCGTCGCCCGCCCCGTGCGGGCGGTAGGCCGCGCTCAAGGCGCGCTCCGCGGCCACCACGGCCGCGCCCGTCGACCAACCCACGAGCAGCCCGGCCGTCTTCGCGAGCTCGCGCACGCGCTCGTCGGCGTCCTCTGTCGCGACGAACTCTGTGCGGTCCGCGAGCGCCGGATCGTAGATCCCCGGCACGATCGCGCTCGCCAGGTGCTTGAGCCCCTCCAGGCCGTGGAACGGCCCATCCGGCTGGACCGCGATCAGCTCGACGTCCGCCTTCCACTCACGTAAACGCCGTCCAGTTCCCATCAGCGTCCCGGTCGTTCCGAGGCCGACCACGAGGTGGGTGACCCGGCCCTCGGTCTGGCGCCAGATCTCCTCCGCCGTCGTCAGGTAATGGGCGCGGGGGTTCGCCGGGTGGCTGTACTGATCGGCGTACCAGTAGCGGTCCGGGTGCTGTGCCGCGAGCGCGCGCGCCTGGCGGATCGCCCCATCCGAGCCGTCGAGCGGATCGGTCAAGATCACCTCAGCGCCGTAGGCAGCGAGCAACGCCTTGCGCTCCACACTGGCGTTCGCCGGCACGCACATCGTCACGCCAATGCCGCGGGCGGCGGCCAGCATCGCGTAGGCGATCGCGGTGTTGCCGCTCGAAGCATCGAGCAGTCGCTTCGCCGGCAGCTCCCCGCGCGCGAGCCCGTCGCGCAGGATGAACAGCGCGGCCCGGTCCTTCACCGAGCCACCCGGGTTCAGCCACTCCGCCTTCAACAGCAGCGACGGCACGATCGCGGGAGGGCCGGCCGGCACGCGAATAAGCGGCGTATTCCCAACCAGCCCCCACAGCGCGGGCTCGGCCCCCCCCGCGCCGTGGGTCGTACCCTGGCGCAATCGTTCCGTCGCTGCGCTCATTCGGCTCCCTTGACGATTGGCGCGCCCACCAGGTTCCCCCACTCGGTCCACGACCCGTCGTAGTTCCGCACCTTCTTCACGCCGAGCAGGTATTTGAGCGCGAACCAGGTGTGGCTCGAGCGCTCACCAATCCGGCAGTAGGCGATCACTTCGGTCTTGCCGTCGATCACCTTCGCGCCCTTGTAGAGTGCCAGCAGCTCGTCGTACGGCCTGAAGGTTCCGTCGGCCGCCACGGCCTTGCTCCACGGAATGTTCTTGGCACCGGGGATGTGCCCGGCGCGCTGCGCCGTCTCCGTCATCCCGGGAGGAGCGATGATCTCGCCCACGAACTCGGGCGTCGAGCGCACATCGACCAGGGCGGTCTTCGCCGACTTGAGCGCTCTCTCGACCTCGGGGCGCTTGGCGCGGAGCGCGCTGTTCGCCTTCTTCGGCACCGGGTAGGTCGTGGACTGCACGCTGGCGCGAGCGGTGCCGAGCGGCCGCCCTTCGGCCACCCACTTCGCCCGGCCGCCGTTCATCAGCTTCGCGTTCGTGTGTCCGTACAGCTGCAGCAGCCAGAACGCGAACGCCGCGAACCAGTTGTTGTTGTCGCCGTACACCACGACCGTGGTCTTGGGTGTGACGCCCGCGTCGGACAGGAGCCGCGCGAACGCCTTCGAATCCGGGATGTCGCGCCGCACCGGATCGTTGAGCTGCGACTGCCAGTTCCAGCCGACCGCTCCCGCGATGTGTCCGGAGTCGTACGCCGTCGTGTCGACGTCGACTTCGATCAGCCGGATGGCCGGATCGCTGAGATGGCTCGCTACCCACTCGGTGGTCACCAGGGCGTCGGGATGTGCGTATGCCACACTTACCTCCAATCGGGTTAAACCCGACAAGTCAGGTCGGGTTTCCATGCAAAAAAAACAATCGGGATGGCGGGACTAGTTCCCGGCCAGGGCCCCGGCGATTTGGTAGAGTTCCGGCTCGTCGTGCGTCAGGTCCGCGAGCGAAATGCCGGCCAACAGATCGTTGATCCGCTGCTCGAGCATTCGCCAGACCGGGCGGATGCTGCACGACGCCTCCGGACTACATCGGTGGGGATCGACGGGATGGAGATCGCAGTTGACTTCGAACGTGACGTGCTCCGAGGCCTCGATCACGTCCTTGACCGAGATCGCCTGCGGTTCACGCGCCAAGTGGTAGCCACCCTTGGCGCCGCGCACCGAATCGACCAGCCCCGCCCGCCGCAGGCGCAACAGGATCTGTTCGACATAGTCGTGCGGCAACTTCTCGTTCTCGGCCAGCTCGCGCGCCGCCACGGGTCCCTGCCCCGCGCGCTTGGCGAGGTTCAGGGAGACGATCAGGCCGTATTCAGCCCAGGTGGTGACGCGCATGGTTCGAATATGCGACCAGGCCTGCCGGGATTCAATGGCCCGGGGCTCCCGCCCCTCGGGACGGGCGGGAAGGCCCTAGCCGCGGGCTGAGCGACGCGCCCAGCTGCAGGGCGAACACGTTGTCCTGGCTAGAGCGCTGCAGCCAGAGCAGCCGGACGTTCAGGTTCCAGAGCGCCTGCCCGGCGTCTAAGTCCACGCCCACGCCCCCGTGCGCGCCCTGAGCCACGCCCCGGTTGGGGCCCTGCTGGTAGAAGCCTGCGACCAAGAGTCCCGCCTCGGCGTACAGCCGCCCCCAGCTCGGGCGCACCGACGCCTCATACCCCGGGGCGAAGAGGATCGCGTTGGGTTGACAGCCGGGCGGACTGCAGCTCGTCGCCACCTGGAGCGGTGCGAAGTCGATCTCGAGCCCTACGCTCCCGGACGTTTTCGTATCACGGCGGAACCGGGCGCCGACCAACGGGCCGCGCCCGCGCAACGGGCCCGAGATCGGGATGAGGACGCCGAGCGCCGGCCCGACCGTGCCCGCGAGGAACTGGCCGGTGTAGGGGCTGCCGAGCGCGAGCGCGGCGGTGGCCCGTGCCTCGAGCGCCTGGATCGCGCTCCCCGGGATCTCTAGGAACCGGCCCTCGAGCATGGCAACGGCGTCGCTGCCCAGGTTGGCCCGCACGCCGAGCCCGAAGCCAAGTGCCAACTGGCTCGTGGTGGAAACGGTGTCGCTGCAGGACAGGAGCAGGCAGAGCGAGGCCGATTCGGTGACGCGGGCGAGGCCGAGCTCCGTGGCCGCGAACGGGGCGAGGCCGTGCATGCCCACCGGGTAGTAGTACGAATCGAGGCTCACGAGCGTCAGCCGGCGCACCCGGTTGTCGGTCGACAGATCGTGATACCGCGCCACCGAGAGGCCGGTCTCGCCGTCGTCGCCGCTGATCAGCGCGACCGAGGCTCCGAACGAGGTGAAGCTGTGGCCCGAGCCCGACAGATCCTCGAGCGAGATCGACGATCCCATGAGCCCGAGGCGGACCCGCCGTTGCGCGG
>WNFC01000194.1_pt1 | contig 62942 bp, 58 predicted proteins | sample 5400541 | NCBI WGS metagenome assembly WNFC01 (sample SAMN13153342, study PRJNA577476) | soil metagenome | isolation source: 120 cm saprolite under Douglas fir tree site 2 hole 2 replicate 1 | place: USA:California | collected 2015-04-18
GCTCTACGTGGTGACGCACTTCAACCACGCCAAGGAGATCACCCACGAGGCGCGCGAGGCGTGCGAGCGCCTCGTCGACCATGGCGTGCCGGTGGAGAACCAGGCCGTGCTCATGCGCCGGCTCAACTCGAGCGCGCGCGCCATCAAGGACCTGATGCACAAGTGCCTGGCCATGCGCGTGCGGCCCTACTATCTGCACCAGATGGACGTGGCCGAGGGCCTCGAGCACCTGCGCACCCCGCTGCGCAAAGGCGTCGAGATCCTCGAGCAGCTGCGGGGCTGGACGAGCGGCCTCGCCGTCCCGCACCTCGCCGTCGATCTGCCCGGCGGCGGCGGCAAGGTGACGCTGCAGCCCGATTACGTGGTCGAGCGGAGCGCGGGCCAGACGCTCTTGCGCAACTACCGCGGCGAGCGCTACGCGTATCCCGAGCCGCGCGAAACCGACTGCTCGGTCCCCTACGACGAGGTTTTCTACCGGTGATCGCGCAAGTGCTCGAGTCGGTGGCGGTCTGGATCCAGGGCGTCATCTCCGCCATGGGCTACCCCGGGATCGCATTGCTCATGGCCATCGAAAGCGCCTGCATCCCCCTGCCCTCGGAGGTGATCATGCCCTTCGCGGGGAGCCTGGTCCCGGCCCGTTTCTCGCTCTGGGGATGCGGGCTGGCGGGGGCCATCGGCTGCGTGCTCGGGTCCATTCCCGCGTACTACGCGGGCGCGTACGGGGGCAGGCCGCTCATCCTCAAGTACGGCCGCTATCTCCTGGTTTCGCCCGAGCACCTCGACTGGGCCGACCATTTCTTCGCGCGGCGCGGGGAGATGACCGTGTTCATCGCGCGGCTCCTCCCCGTGGTGCGCACCTTCATCGCCTTCCCCGCCGGCGTGGCGAGGATGCCGATGGGAAAATTCATCGCGTACACCTTCGCCGGGTCGCTCCCGTGGTGCCTGGGGCTCGCGTGGGTGGGCATGAAGTTGGGCGAGCACATCGACCAGATCAAGCCGTGGTTCCACCGCTTCGACGCCGTGCTGGTCGCTGTCGGAATCGTGGCAGTAGCGTGGTTCGTGTACAAGCAACTCAAGGCTCGCCGCGCCCACGCCTAGGCCGCGGCTTTCCGCGGCTGGGAAAAAGGTTCGCCTCCCTGCCGCCCAAACGGCGGCGGGACGCTGGCCAACCCCTTGCAACGCCCTCGGTCGTGCCCGGGTCGCGGGCCGGCGGAGGGATCATGCGGCGGTTTGGGGTGGTGGTTGTGCTGGGCTTCTTGGGGCTGGCCTGCGCCCACCTGGGATCGCGCCCGGAGAAGCCGGTCCTGGCGGCGGGGAAGTACGCGGTGGAGTCGATCCGCTCGCGCGCCGCGCTCGACGGCGTCGAGCAGGTCATCGAGATCAGCGAGAGCGGCACCAAGCTCACCGACGGCAACGGACGCGAGCACACGCTCACCGAGCGCGGCGCGCTGCTCCTCTCCGACAACGGCGGGTGCCGGCTGGCGCTGGCGGTCTCGGTCGACGGCGAGGAGCCCGGCGTGTCCGACCGCGCCTGCACCTGGCGGCTGGACGGCGACCGCTTCATCCTAGGCGACTCGACCGGCGGCGGGACCCGCACGGTGTACCAGGTGAAGCGGCTGGGTGGCCGCGTCATGCTCGAGGGCATGAGCGACGTCGACCCGCAGGGCAACGTGGTAGGCGACGCGCGCGGCGAGCGCATCGTGTTGATGGAGCGCGCGCCCGAGTACGCCAACCGTTCGGCGGACCGCACTTCCGAGGAGCAGGCAGCGCGCGAGATCGCCGAGCGCATCCACGAGCTATAGAATCGGCGGGTGCTCTTCCTCACCTCCAGGCTGCTCTCACAGGCCGGCGTGCCGCACGGGTTCTCGTGCCGCGCCGGCGGCGTCTCATCGGAGCCGTTCGCCTCGCTCAACCTGAGCGTCTCGGTCGGAGACTCCGAGGAGGCGGTGCGCGAGAACACCGTCCGGCTCGCCCGCGCGGCGGGCATCGAAGGCGGCTTCGCCACCGCCCACCAGGTCCACGGCGACCGCGTGGTCGCCGCCTCTTCCGGGCCGCAAAAAAAAAATAATTATTTTTTTTTCCGCGAGGTGCTCCCCCCCTCCGCGCCATGCCCGGAGGGCGCCGACGCGGTGCTGACTCTCGAGCCTGGGACGGCGGCGGGCGTGCGCGTGGCCGACTGTGTTCCCGTCCTGCTCTTCGATGAAGCGAGCGGGGCGGCGGCGGCGGTGCACTCGGGCTGGAGGGGCGCGCGGCTCTCCATCTCGGGCCGAGGGGTGCGCGCCTTGCAGCACTCGGCCGGCGCCGATCCGGCAAACCTGATAGCGGCCATCGGCCCGAGCATCGGGCGCTGCTGCTACGAGGTCTCGCCGGAGCTGGCGTCCATGTTCCGCGCGCTGTTCGGGCCCGACGCGGCCGACGATCCGGCCCAGAGCCAGAAGCCTCACCTCGACCTGCGGCTGTGCGTCGAGCGCGCGCTGGTGGCGGCGGGCGTGCCTGTGGGGCAAATCGAACAGGTGCCAGGGTGCACATCCTGCGACATCGACTCCTTCTTCAGCCACCGGCGAGACAAAGGCCGGACCGGCCGCCACCTGGCGTTCATCGCCGCACAATAGAGGGACCGGCCGGGCGGTTTCTTTGACATGCCCGCCCCCCGCCGTAGATCATTGTGCAAGCATTCCGCTCCGAGGAATCCCTTTGCGCCTTGGCCATCTCGCCACGCTCGTCACTCTCACCGCGTGCGCCGGCGGGCAGGTGCGGCACTCGCCCGAGGCGGAGGAGATCAAGGAGCTGCGCGCTCAGCTGCTGGCGCAGTCGGCGCTGGTGGCGCAGCAGCAGCAGCGCATCGAAGGGCTGGAAGTGAAGCTGGCAGCGCTGGCCGCCAGGTCGCTGCCGCACGCTCCCCAACCCAAGGCTCAAGCGCCCGCTCCGGCCCCCGCCAAACCCGAGCCCCGGCCATCCTTGCGCACGGTGAAGATCGGCGAAGGCCGCCGCCTGCGCCGCATCGATCACATCAACCCGGTCGAGCGCGCCCCACGGCTGGAGGACAGCGTGCAGTTGCGCGAGCCTGGCGAGGACGCGCTGGCTCGACTCGAGGTCGACACGGCGATGGCCCAGGCCTTCGATGCCGATCAAGCCTGGGCCGAAGCGGTGCGGAAGCTGAACGACGGCAAGCACGAGGCGGCCGAGATCGAGTTCCTCGCCTTCGTCGCGGCCCATCCGCACCACACCGCCGCGGACAACGCGCTCTACCTGGCGGGCCTGGTACGGGAGGTGCGCGGCGATTGCGCCGGCGCGCTGCAGCTTTTCGAGAGCGTCCCCATTAAATATCCGGCAGGCGACGCCGTTCCCCAGGCGCTGCTCGAGGGCGGACGCTGCCTGCGCCTGCTCGGCCGCGGCGCCGAGGCGAAAAAGATTCTCTTCCAGCTCGACCGGGAGCACCCCGACGCGCCTGAGGCGGCGGCGGGGCGGCAGCTCCTGATAGGCTTGTAGTCCTCGTGGAGGGCTTGATGCGGACGAAGACGATCGCGCGGTGGCGCAGGGCAGCTCTGGCGGGCGCGCTGGCAACGTCGCTGGCGTTGCCGGCGGTGGCGCAGGAGCAGCCGGCGGCGAAGCCCGAGGAAATGGAGGGCCCGGGGCCGAAGCCGGACTCGCTGGAGCAGCCGGCCCAGCCACCCCAGAAGCCCCAGAGGGGCGAGAACGCGCCGGTCATCACCGAGCAAAGCCCGCGGCCGCCGCCCGACCTGAACATCAAGCCGGTGCCCGGCACGCCCGAGGAATACGTCATCGTCAAGGGCGACACGCTCTGGGACCTGTCGCAGAAGTTCCTCAACAACCCGTGGTACTGGCCCAAGATCTGGAGCCTCAACCCCAGCATCGAGAACCCGCACTGGATCTACCCGGGCAACAGGCTGCGCATCGTCCCCGGCGAGGGCGGCGTGCAGGCCCCCGCGCAGGTGGAGGAGGGCGCCGAGGCGGCGAGCGCCGAGCCGCAGCCCGAGGCCGTCGAGCCGGGCGTGACGCCGGTCTCGCCCGATTTCGAGGTGGTGAAAAAGGGCGGCCGGCTAACGTCGAACAACACCGTCAGCGTGAGCGGCAAGCTGGCCTTCACGCCGCCGCCCGTGGTGACCGTGCGCACGAGCGGTCTGGTCTCGCCCGACGAGGTGAGGCACGCCGGGCGCATCGACGCCAGCTTCGAGGAGAAGCAGATGCTCGCCACCTACGACACGGCCTACGTGCGCTTCCGCGGCGAGGTGCCGGCCAAGCCGGGCGACAAGCTGGTGATCTTCCGGCCCGACGGCGAAATCCGCCACCCCTTCACGAACCGGAAGCTGGCCGACAAGACGCGCACGCTGGGCATCGTCAACGTGCTCAGCGTCACCGGGAACCAGGCCACCGTCCAGTTGGAGCGCGTGTTCGAAGAGATCGAGCGTGGCGATCTCGTGAAACTCTACACGGCGCAGGACAAGCGCCTCACCCCGCGCGCCAACACCGCCGACGTCCAGGGCGTCATCATCAGCTCCCTGACGACGGGCTTGACGACCTACGGCGAAGCGCACGAGGTCTTCATCGACAAGGGGTCGGCCGACGGCGTGCAGGAAGGCAACACCTTCGCGGTGGTCCGGCGGGGCGACGGGCTCTCGAATTCGATGGTCGTTGGCTCGTACACAGCGGGCCCGATCGGGGAGAAAGCATCCCGCACCGAGATGCCCGACGAGAACGTCGGCCTGCTGCTGGTAACGGACACCAAGGAGCACATCAGCTCGGCCCTCGTCATCAAGAGCGTGCGCGAGTTGGCTCCAGGCGATCACGTCGAAATGTGGGCCAGCGGCTCGGGCGGGGGCGAGAAGTAGCCCGACTTGACCGGCGGCGTCCTTTCTGCGAAGTGACCCCGCCCTGCGCAGCGGGAGATGGCACTTGAGCGAGAGGAAGCAGACCGCGGCCGATGCCGGCTGGGCCGAAGTGGTCGCGGCCTGCGCGCTCTCGGCGGTGCCTGGCCTTGGCGCGACGGCGCTGGCGCGCATGGCGAAAAGGTTCGAGGACTCGCTCACCAAAGCGATGAAGGCGGGGCCAGAGAAGCTCCTCTCGCTCGCCGAAGAGTTGGAGCTGCGCCAGCCCGCCATCGACTTTCTTCGCCGCGAACCCGACCTGGAGGAGCTGGGCCTGTGGGCGGTGGCCGCGGCCAAGGCGGCGGGCGCGCGCGTGATCCTGTTGGGCGACGAGTGCTACCCGACGCTTTTGCGCCAGATCGAGAACCCGCCGCGCCTCCTCTACGTGCGCGGGCACCTCCAGACGGACTTGCCGCGCATCGCGGTGGTCGGGTCGCGCGAGGTGGACGAGCAGGGCATCGGGCTGGCGCGCAAGTTCGGCGACGGGTTCGCGCGCGCCGGAGTGCAGGTGATCTCGGGGGGAGCGCGCGGCATCGACCGGGCCGCCCATGACGGCGCCCTGTGGGGTCTGGGCAGCACCGTGGCGGTGCTGGGCTGCGGGATCGACGTGACCTATCCTCCCGAGCACGGCGAGCTCTTCGACCGCCTTTCGAGAGGCGCCGGCGCCGTGGTGAGCGAATTTCCCCCCGGCACGCCACCCACCACGCACAACTTCCCGCGCCGCAACCGCACCATCAGCGGTCTTTCGTCCGCGGTGGTGGTGGTGCGCGCGGCGGTCCGCTCGGGCGCGCTGGTCACCGCGGATCACGCCGCCATGCAGAAGCGGGCAATCTTCGCCGTGCCGGGCGACGTCTCGAACACTCTTTCCACCGGGACCAATGCGTTGTTGCGCCGGGGGGCAGCCAAGCCGGCGACCAGCGCGCTGGACGTGCTGCAGGGGCTCGAGTGGCCGATCCCCCCGGAGTTGACCGAGCCGCCGCCCGACGAGTCCAAACGCAACCTCGATGCGGGGTTCGCGGGGCTCACCGCCCCCACCGAGCCGCCCAGGCCCGATCACGAGGTCATCGACGAAGCCTCTCTTCGGCTGTGGCGACTTCTGGACGAGCGCACCCCGGCTCATGTAGACGACCTGGCGCTGCGGGCGCAGGTCTCGGCGCAGGAAGCGCTGCGCAAACTGGCCGAGTTGGAGTTAAAGGGTATGTGCCTGCAACGGCCTGGGAAGTTCTTCCTGCGCCGCTGAGCAGTTGCATCCATTTGGGAGCGCCGGCATCTATCGCCGCCCCGAGGAAGACATGGCAACCACGAAAGTCGCAGCAGACAAGTCGACGAAGCCTCGCAAACCGCCCCCCAAGGCGGCCAAGGCCGAGAAGGGCATCACCCTGGTCGTTGTGGAGTCGCCCGCCAAGGCCAAGACCATCAAGAAGTACCTGGGCTCGGGCTACACGGTGAAAGCTTCGGTGGGCCACGTGATGGACCTGCCCAAGTCGAAGATGGGCGTGGACATCGAGAACGGGTTCGAGCCGGAGTACGAGGTCATCGAGGCGAAGAAGAAGGTGGTGGCGGAGATCAAGTCCGCCGCCAAGCTGGCCGTCCGCGTGCTGCTCGCGACCGACCCTGACCGCGAGGGCGAGGCCATCGCCTGGCACGTCTTCGAGCAGATCCGCAGGAGCAAGGTCCCCACCCAGCGGGTGCTCTTCAACGAGATCACCAAGAAGGCCATCCAGGAAGCCATCCTCCACCCGCAGGCCCTGAACAAAGACATGTACGACGCGCAGCAGGCGCGCCGCGTGCTGGACCGGCTGGTCGGGTACCAGATTTCCCCCATCCTCTGGAAGAAGGTGCGGCGCGGGCTTTCGGCGGGGCGCGTCCAGTCGGTGGCGGTGCGACTGGTGGTGGAGCGCGAGGAGGAGATCGGGCGCTTCGTCCCCGTCGAGTACTGGAGCGTCGAGGCGGACCTCAAGGCCGCCCTGCCGCCGCAGTTTCGCGCCAAGCTGATCAAGCTGGACGGCGAGAAGGTCGAGCTCCCCAGCGCCGAAGTGACGACGCCGCTGGCGGAAGAGATCCGCAAGCAGAAGTTCGTCGTCGCCGAGGTGACGCGCAAGGAGCGCCGCCGCAACGCGCCCCCGCCGTTCATCACCTCCAAGCTGCAGCAGGACGCGGCCAACCGGCTGGGTTTCACCGCCAAGAAGATCATGACGCTGGCGCAGCGGCTCTATGAAGGAGTGGAGCTGGGCGACGAAGGCCAGACCGCGCTCATCACGTACATGCGGACCGACTCGGTGCGGCTCTCGCCCGACGCCATCAACGGCGCGCGCGAATACATCGCCGGGCGCTGGGGCAAGGAATACCTGCCGGCCGAACCGGTGCAGTTCAAGACCAAGAAGAGCGCGCAGGACGCGCACGAGGCGATCCGGCCGACGTCTTTGGAGCACCCGCCGGAGAGGGTGAAGCCCTTCCTCGAGAAGGACATGTATCGGCTCTACGAGCTGATCTGGAATCGATTCATCGCCTGCCAGATGATGCCGGCAGTCTTCGACCAGACCACGGTGGACATCTCGGCGGGGCGGGCGACGTTCCGCGCCACCGGGCAGATCCTCAAATTCCCCGGGTACCTCGCGGTCTACGGCCAGGAGGCCGACGTCATCTCGCCGCCCGAGGAGGCCGGCGCGGAAAAGATGGAGGGCGAGGACGAGGAGAAGGGCGACGTCTCGCGCCAGCTCCCCCCGCTCAGCGCGGGAGACAAGCTGGAGCTTGTGCAGCTCCTTCCCGAGCAGCACTTCACGCAGCCGCCGCCGCGCTTCACCGAAGCGTCGCTGGTGAAGGAGCTGGAGGAGAAGGGCATCGGCCGGCCCTCGACGTACGCGGCGATCCTCTCCACCATCCAGGACAAGGAATACGTAGAGAAGAAAGAGGGGCGCTTCTTCCCCACCGACCTGGGGAAGATCGTTACCGAGCTGCTGCTCGCCGCCTTCCCGCGCGTGATGGACGTGCAGTTCACCGCGCGCATGGAAGAGGAGCTGGACGAGGTCGAAGAAGGAAAGATCGGCTGGGTGAGCGTGCTCGACGAGTTCTACGCGCCGTTCAAGAAGAGCCTCGTCGCCGCCGAAGCGCAGATGCGCGACGTGAAGCGCGAGGAGAAGCCCACCGACCTTGTCTGCGAGAAGTGCGGCAGCCCGATGGTGATCAAGTGGGGCCGCATGGGTCGGTTCCTCGCCTGCTCCGGATATCCCGACTGCAAGAACACCAAGGACTTCGTCGAGGAGGACGGGAAGATCCGCGTCGTCGAGGACATCCCCACCGACGAGGTCTGCCCGACGTGCGGGAAGCCGATGATCAACAAGCGCGGCCGCTTCGGGCGCTTCCTTGCGTGCAGTGACTATCCGGCGTGCAAGACGACGCGACCCATCACGTTGAAGGGCGTGGTGTGCCCCGAGGACGGCGGCGGCCTGGCCGAGCGCAAGTCGCGCTTCGGCAAGTCGTTCTTCGGCTGCGTGAACTACCCGAATTGCAAGTTCGCCGCCTGGGACCGGCCCATCCCCGGGCCGTGCCCGAAGTGCGGCAAGCCATACCTCTTGCAGAAGTACACGAAGCGCGACGGCGCGTTCATCGCCTGCCCCGACAAGGAGTGCGGGTACCGCCGCGAGATGCCCGAGCCGGGCGCCGAGCCGGTATCGCCGGCAAGTGAAGAACGCCCCGCAGTCCGGCCGGCATGATGCCCACGACCCGCCCAACCTAGCCCACCGTCACCGCGGGGAACGAATCCCCGCCGCGAGCGACCGGCTCGGCTGCGGAACGACGAGAACTTAACGACGGAGCTGACCGGCGCAACCGCCGGCCGCTCGCTCGCCTGCGCGCGCTTGCAAGCGCGGCGCGGCGCGTGTAGCAACTCGGGTCCCATGCCGCGGCACGTTCACATCGTCGGAGGCGGCCTAGCGGGGACCGAGGCCGCGCTGCTGCTCGCGGACGCGGGCGTCGGCGTGGTGCTGCACGAGCAGAAGCCGGCCAGGCGCTCGCCCGCCCACAAGGAGGACGGGCTGGCCGAGCTGGTCTGCTCGAACTCGCTCCGCTCCGACAATCCCGAGAATGCCATCGGGCTCTTGCACGAAGAGCTGCGGCGGCTCGGGTCTCCCGTGCTGGAGCAGGCCGACCGCGCGCGCGTGCCGGCCGGAGATGCGCTGGCGGTGGATCGCGTCGCCTTCAGCGGCGGTTTGACGGCGCGCGTGCGCGCGCACCCGAACATCTCCGTCGTCGGCGAAGAAGTGCGCGAGCTGCCGCCGGGTCCCGACCCGTGCATCATCGCCACCGGGCCGCTCACGGGAGAGTCGCTGGCGCGCTCGCTGGCAGAGGCGGTGGGCGCGGCACAGCTCGCTTTCTACGACGCCATCGCGCCCATCGTGTCGGGCGACTCGATCGATCGCTCCGTCGCGTTCGAGCAGTCGCGCTACGGCAAGGGCGGCGGCGCCGACTACCTCAACCTGCCGCTCACGCGCGACGAGTACCAGCGCTTCGTCGACGAGCTGCTCAAAGGGGTGAAGGTCGTGCCGCACGCGTTCGAGGAGGCGCGCTACTTCGAGGGCTGCCTGCCCATCGAGGTGATGGCGGAGCGCGGCCGCGACACGCTCGCGTACGGCCCGATGAAGCCCGTCGGGCTCTCCGATCCGCGCACCGGCGCGCGACCCCACGCCGTGGTGCAGTTGCGCCGCGAGGACAACGCCGGCACTGCCTGGAACCTGGTCGGTTTCCAGACGCGGCTCACCTGGCCCGAGCAGAAGCGCATCTTCTCGAGCTGCCTCCCAGGCCTGAAGAACGCTGAATGGGTGCGTCTGGGCCAGGTGCATCGCAACACCTTCCTCGACGCGCCCGCGGTCCTCGCCGCGGACGGATCGCTGCTGGCGCGCCCGCACGTCTTCTGCGCGGGGCAGATCACGGGAGTCGAGGGCTACGTCGAGAGTTCCGCTTCGGGTCACCTGACGGCGCGGCGCCTCCTGGCGCGGCTGCGCGGCGAGGAATTCATCCCGCCGCCCGGCACGACGGCGCTGGGGGCGCTGCTGCGGCACGTGAGCGGCGAGGCGCATCCGCCCGACTACGACTACCAGCCCACCAACGTCGTCTACGCGCTCTTTCCGCCGCTGGAGGGGCGCGTGCGCAAGACGGAGCGCAAGGCGGGGATGCTTTTGCGGGCCCGGCGCGATCTCGCTCGCTGGGCGCTGGAGCAGCGGATCTCGCTCGCGCCCGAGCCCCGACCGACATGCCAGGCCGCCTCGCTCTGCTAGCGCCGCTGCTCCTCGCCCTCGCCTGCGAGGAGAAGCCGCCCGGGCGCAAGCTTGCCTCCGGCATGGCGCGGGTCCTCGCCGCCGGCGCGGGCGCCGTCGCGTTCATCGTCGACGCCGCGCATCCCGACGACCGCGGCGTCCCCGACGATCTGCTCAGCGGCGACTTATGGGCCGCGCCCCTCGACGGACCGGCGCGAAAGATCGGCGCGGGCGTGTCGACGCAGACCGGCTCGTTCGCCTTCGCGCCCAAGGGCGACGAGATCGCCTTCCTCGCGGCCTGGCGTTTTCGCGCCGGCGAGGGCGAGCTGTGGACGGCGAGCGCGGGCGCCGGGCCCGTGCAGATTGCACCGGCCGCCAGCGCGTTCGCGTGGTCGCCGGTGGAGCCGGCATTGGCGTTCGCCGCCCCGGGACGGCTCGGGCTGAGGCGCGGCCGCGAGAGCCTCTCGGTCCCCATCGAGGGGCTGCAGGCCATCGGCTGGTCGCCCGATGGAAAGCGCGTCGCGGCGCGCGCGTCGGCCGCCGCCGGCGGAAAGCTGTGGCTCATCGACGCCGCTTCGGGCGCCAAGCGAGAAGTGGCGCCCGGCACCTCCGACTTTGCCTTCGCTCCCGACGGCGCGCTGGCCGCACTGGGGCCGCCCGCGCCCAAGGGCGGGGATCGGCCGCTGCTCCTCGAGGGAAAAGACGTCGCCCGCGCCACTGCCTTCGCCTTCTCGCCCGACGGCCGCGACCTCGCGCTGCTCTCGACGGCGAGGCAACCCGGCGAGGCCACCGGCGAGCTGTATCGATTGCGCCGCGGCGGCGAGCCGCGGCTGGTCGGGCAGAAAGTGAGCGACTGGCGCTTCGACGCCTCGGGCGATCTGCTCTTTCTCGCCCGCTACGACCTGCGCGCGCGCGCCGGCGTCTTGACGGTGGCGCCGCCGGAGGGAGCGGCGCGCGAGATCGCCTCCAAGGTGCAGGGCTTCATGGCGCAGGGGCCGCGTGTGCTCTACCTCGTGCAGGCGCCGCAGAAGGGCGATTTCAAGATCGAGCTCTGGGCCGCGGAGCTGGAGTCGGCCACGCCGCCGCGGAAGATCGACGAGGGCGTGTATGGCTGGCAGGTTTCCCGCGACGGCGCGACGCTCTACTACAAGGCGCGCTGCGCGGGAGGGCCGCGCAGCTGTTCGCTCTTGCGCCAGCCGCTCCTCGAGGCCGGCCCGCCCACCTTCCTCGCCGCCTACCTGGCCGGGTTCGATCTCTCCGCGGACGGCTCGCGCATCCTCGTGCAGCAGCCGCACCGCGGGTCCACGCGCGCAGTCGATCTGGCGGTGATCCCTGCCACGGGCGTGCCGCCCGAGCGCCTCAAAGTTCTCGTCGAAGAGGCCGACCCAGGCTCCCGCTTCGCCGACGCCCAGGGGAAGCGCCTGCTCTTCGCGACACTCGCTGCCGGCAAGGCCGGAGTTTACGTCGTCGAGGTTCGCTGAATGAGAACCCGACTCGGTGAAGTCCAAGAACCGGGCGCGGGACGGATTCGTGTACGTTGACGGGCACGGATGCGGGTACGGTTCACGTACCACGGTCCGTGGAACGTGTAACCGTACCCGTCCCCCTCCCCGTGAACGTACACGCACGCGGTCCCGCGCCCGGCAGTTCGGCTGCTCAGATTTCTTGACCGCGACGGCCGCCCCTGCACCATGTAGGGCATGTCTCGCGAGCTGGACGAATTTGCCGCGCACCTGGCGGGGATGGAGCGCGCCTCGGCGCACACGCAGCGCGCGTACCTTTCCGACCTTCGGCAGCTGGCGGCATTCCTCGAGGGGCGCGGCCTCACGCTGGACGCGGCGACGCGCGACGATCTGCGGGCGTTTCTCGCGGCGCGCTTCGGCGCCAACTCATCCGCCACCCTGGCGCGGAAGCAGGCCAGCCTGCGCGCGTTCTATCAGCATCGCGTGCGCATGGGTCATATCGCCGACAGCCCCGCGCGGAGGCTCGTCTTTCCCCAGCAGCGCGCCTCGCTGCCCAACGTCGTCTCGGTCGACGACTGCTTCGCCTTGCTCGAGGCGCCCAGCGCGCGCACCCCGGCCGGCCTGCGCGACCGCTGCGCGCTGGAGTTGCTCTACGGGGCGGGGCTGCGCGTGTCCGAGCTGATCGGACTCGATCTGGCGGACATCCAGGACGATGTCCTGCGCGTGCGCGGCAAGGGAGGCAAGGAGCGCCTGGTCCCGCTGGTGTCCAAGGCGCGCGCGGCGCTGCTCGGTTATCTCGAGCGCCGCGCCGAGCTGCGTCCCCGCGGCGGCGCGCTCCTCCTCAACCGCCGTGGCGGACGGCTGACGGCGCGCAGCGTGGCGCGGCACCTCGCGCGCTACGCGGTCATCGCGGGGGCGCGCCGGCACGTGCACCCGCACGCGCTGCGCCACTCGTTCGCGACGCATCTGCTCGACATGGGCGCCGACCTGCGCGGCATCCAGGAGCTGCTCGGCCACGCGTCGCTCTCGACCACGCAGCGCTACACGCACGTCTCGGCGGAGCGGCTGCTGCAGACGTACGAAGACGCGCATCCGCGCGCCAAGAAGGGTTGAGGCGCGTTCTCGGCCGCGTCGCCGTCAACCTCAACGATCGCGCCGACGCCGGGCCAGGTCGATCTGCCCCTCGAGGAACTGCAGCATCGTCGTTCCCTCGGCGGCGAGCTGCTGCGGGATGAATGACATCCGGGTCAGGCCGGGCAGCGTGTTGAGCTCGAGAAAGACCGGTCCCCGCCTCCCCACGATGATGTCGGTGCGCGAATAGCCCTCGCACTCGAGCGCCGCGTGCGCCCGCAGCGCCAGGTCCTGCGCCGCGCGCGATACCTCGGGCGGCACTTCGGCCGGCGTGATCTCCTTCGTTCCCTTGCCCAGGTACTTTCCCTCGTAGTCGAAGGCGCGCCCCGGATCGGTGCGCACCTCGCTGCAAGGCAGCGCGCGCGGTCCCTTGTGACCGTCGACGATGCCGACGGTCAGCTCGGTGCCCTCGATGAACTGCTCGATGAGGTACGCCTCGCCAGACGATTCGATGCCTTCCGCGGCCGGCTCGACGTCCGGCTCCCCGCGCAGGTGATAGAGGCCGACGCTGCTGCCGCCCGCCACCGGCTTGGCCACCAGGCGGCCGTGCAGCGCGAGCATCTCGCGCAGCTCCCCGCGCAGCACGCGCGGGTCGGCCGAGAGGTGCAGCGACTGCGCGATGCGCACGCCGGCCGCCGCGGCCACCTGCTTGGCCACCTCCTTGTCGAAGGCGCGCGCGGAGGCGACCGCCCCCGGCCCGGTGAAGGCGATGCGCCGCACCTCCAGCATGCGCTGGAGGGTCCCGTCCTCTCCCTCGCCGCCGTGGAGCGCGAGCAGGTACACGCGCTGCGGCGCGCTCTCGACCCCCTCCAGCAGCGTGGAGAAGGCCGCCGGACCCGGCGGGACGAAGTCGCGCTCGAAGGGCCGCTCGAAGCGCGCCAGCTCTTCGCGCGAGACGCGGAACACCGCGCCCGACGGAGCGAGGAACCAAGGCTCGGCCGCGTCGAGCACCGCCGACGCGTGCTGGCCGGAGGCGACCGAGACCCGGCGCTCGTTGGAAGACCCGCCCAGGAGGATGGTGACGTCGGAACCGGACATGAGCTCTCGAACCTAACATCGCGGGCGGCGCAGCGCAGCGTTAGCATCCGCGAAATGAACATCCGATCGACCACGGTGGTCTGCGTGCGGCGCGACGGCAAGGTGGCCATGGCCGCCGACGGCCAGGTGACGCTCGACAAGACCGTCCTCAAGCACGGCGCGCGCAAGCTGCGGCGCCTGGGCGACGGGGCGGTGCTGGCGGGATTCGCCGGCGCGACGGCCGACGCGTTCACCCTCTTCGAACGCTTCGAGAGCAAGCTGAAGGACTTCGGCAAGAACCTGCAGCGCGCCGCGGTCGAGCTGGCCAAGGACTGGCGCACCGATCGCTTCTTGCGCCGGCTGGAGGCGCTGCTGGTCGTGGCCGACGCGGAGCGCACGCTCATCCTCTCCGGCACCGGCGACGTGGTCGAGCCCGACGAGGGCGTGGCGGCCATCGGCTCGGGCGGGCCGTACGCGCAGGCCGCGGCCAGCGCGCTGCTCAAGCATTCACAGCTCACGGCACGGCAGATCAGCGAGGAGTCGCTGCGCATCGCCGCCCGCATCTGCATCTACACCAACGACCAGATCACCATCGAGGAGCTATGAAAGACCTGACTCCGCGTGAAACCGTCGCCGAGCTGGACCGCTACATCGTCGGACAGGACGCGGCCAAGCGGGCGGTGGCCATCGCGCTGCGCAACCGCTGGCGCCGCTTCCGCCTCGCCCCCGACCTGCGCGACGAGGTGATGCCCAAGAACATCATCCTGGTGGGGCCTACCGGCGTGGGCAAGACGGAGATCGCGCGCCGGCTGGCCCGGCTTGCCGGCGCGCCTTTCGTCAAGGTCGAAGCTTCGAAATTCACCGAAGTGGGCTACGTCGGGCGCGACGTGGATTCGATGATCCGCGACCTGATGGAAGAGGGCGTTCAGCTGGTGCGCGAGGAGAAGCAGAAGGAAGTGCAGGGCCGCGCCGACGAGCTGGCCGAGGAGAGATTGCTCGACGTGCTCCTGCCCGGATCGCGCGATTCTACCCGGGAGAAATTGCGCGGGATGCTGCGCGCGGGCGGCCTCGACGACCGCACCGTCGAGCTGGAGGTGGCCGAGCGCGCCGCCCCCACCATGCAGATCTTCGGCGGGCAGGGGATGGAGGAGATGGGGCTCAACCTTCAAGAAATGCTCGGCAACCTTCCCTTTGGAAAGAAGGCGAGGAAGCGAAAGATGGGCGTGCTGGAGGCGCGGCGGGTGCTCGCGCAAGAAGAGGCCGACAAGCTGGTCGATCGCGATACCGTCGTCCGCGAAGCGCTGGAGCGGGTGCAATCGAACGGGATCGTTTTCATCGACGAGATCGACAAGGTTGCCTCCTCCTCCGGCGCGGCGCAACACGGCCCCGACGTCTCGCGCGGCGGCGTGCAGCGCGATCTGCTGCCGCTGGTCGAGGGCTCGACGGTCCCGACCAAGTACGGCCCGGTGAAGACCGACCACGTGCTCTTCATCGCGGCGGGGGCGTTCCACCTCGCCAAGGTGAGCGATCTGTTGCCCGAGCTGCAGGGCCGGTTCCCCATCCGCGTCGAGCTGGAGCCGCTCTCCCAGGCCGACCTGGTGCGCATCCTCACCGAGCCGCGCAACGCGCTCACGCGGCAATATTCGGCGCTCCTGGGGGCCGAGGGAGTGGAGCTGGTCTTCGAGCCGAGCGGCGTCGAGGAGTTGGGGCGCGTGGCGCAGGAGATGAACACGCGCATGCAGAACATCGGGGCGCGCCGGCTGCACACCGTGCTGGAGAAGGTCCTCGAGGAGGCCAGCTTCACCGCCCCCGACCTGCGCGAAAAGACCATCCGCATCGACGCGAACTACGTTCGCGCGAAACTCGACCCCGTCCTCAAGGACGAAGACCTCTCTCGCTACATACTCTGAGCTACGAACTGCCGGGCGCGGGACCGGGTGCGTGTACGTTGACGGGTACGCGGACGGGTACGGTTCACGTACACGATCCGTGGGACGTTCCCGTCCCCGTCCCCCTTCCCGTCAACGTACACGAACCCGGCCCCGCACCCGGTTCTTCGACTTCAATTTTCTTAGTTACGGCGGCGGTGCATGGTCTTCTTCGCCACCGCCTGCTCCTGCCCCTTCACCTGCACCACTCCTTCCTCCAGGAGCTGGCAGAGGATGCGCGCCGTGTCGAGGCGCTTGAGGCCGCAGATGGCGTAGAGATCCTCGAACGAGACCTCCCCGTCGATCTGCGCGAGCACGAACCCCGCGCGCGGATCGAGGTTGAGCCAGATGACCTCGTCGGGCGGAATGGCCATGCGCGGCTTGGACTCCATCGCACCGATCTTGCTCTCGTACATGAGCGTCAGGTTGTGCTCGCACATGTCCCGCATCTGCAGCGCTTCCTTGTCGGTGGCCTTGCGGGTGAGCGTCTTGGAGAGCAGCTCCAGCGCGCCGCTGAAGTCGTTCAAGGCCACCAGCTCGCGCGCCCCGCGCATCCACACTTCCGTCTCGTCGTCCAGCGCCACCGCGTCGATGGGCAGCGGCTGGCGGTGGATCGACCACGCGCCGCTCGACTCGTCGCCGGGGGCATTCTTTTCCTCGGGCTGGGGAATGGCCATCGACGGCCCCTCGTCCCACGGCGACGGCGCCGGCGGCGACGGCGGCGGGACCTGGGGCCGGGTCCTTTGCGCGGCGGTCCGGGGCTGCGGCTCGCCGGCCGGCCGCGGGTCCGCAGCGGGCGGCGGCGTCGGGGCAGGATCGAAGCGCGGCGGCGGCGTTGAGGGCAGCCACGGGTGCGCGGCCGGAGGCGGCTGCGCCGCACCCGCCGCGGCAGCGGGCGCGGTGGCGGCGGCCGGCGCCATGTGCGCGTGGATGCGCTCCAGCGCCGAGCGGAGGAACTCGCGCGCGCGCAGGTTGGTGGGCTCGAGGAGATACGCCTCCTCCCACGCGCGCACCGCCTCCAGCATGCGCCCCTTGCGATAGTGGTCGAGGCCCTCGAGGAGGAGCGTGGAAAACTTTCCGCCGCTGGGCGGCGGGGTGGGCGTGGTCATCTGCCGCCTCCCTTCCCGAGCCCGCGCTCGAGGGCGCCCTTCAAGGCCCCCAGCATGCGCTCGAGGCGATCGATGGAGGCCGCCAGCCCGTCGCTCTCCTTCTGCGCGACTTGCAGGCGCGCCACCGAGAGCGCCGCCTGGGCGCGCTGCAGAGGCTCCTGCCCGAGACCGTCGGCGGCGGCGCGCGTGAACCGCGGCCAGAGCGCCTCGAACTCCTTGAACAGCTCCTCGGCGCGCGCCTTGCGCTGCTGGAAGTCGGGGTCCTCCTTCTGACCCAGCAACCATTCGTCGTTCGACCGGGCGGCCTTCTTGATCTCCTCCTCGGTCAGCCCCGACGAGGCGGTGACGGTGATGCTCTGCCGCATGCCGGTCTGCACGTCGATGGCCGAGACGGAGACGATGCCGTCGGCGCTGATGTCGAAGATGACGTCGATGTCCACCGCGCCGCGCGGCGCGGCGCGCAGGCCGGTGAGCATGAACTCGCCCAGGAGCTCGTTCGGGGCGGCCGTCTCGCTTTCGCCCTGCAACACGGTGATCTTGGCCGAGGGCTGGTCGTCCTTCACGGTGGTGAAGACGTGGTGGGCGCTGGTGGGGACGGTGGTGTTCTTGGGGATGATCTTCTGGAAGAACCCGCCGGCGATGGCGATGCCCAGGCTGTGCGGCGTGACGTCGAGGAGAAGCATCTCGGTCTCCTCGTGAAGCAGCATCGAGCCCTGGATGGCGGCGCCCAGCGCCACCGCCTCGTCGGGGTTGACGACCTTGGACGGCTCGCGCCCGAACAGGGTCTTCACCGCGTCCTGGATGCGCGGCATGCGCGTCTGGCCGCCCACCAGCAGCACGTCGCCCAGCTGGCCAGGGTGGACTTTGGCCTCCGCCATCACCGACTCGCACACCTTGAGGCAGCGCTGGATCAGCTCGCTGGTCATGGTCTCGAGCAGATCGCGCGTCAGGCTGGCCTGCAGGTGCAAGGGGCCGGTCTTCTCGGTGGCGGAGATGAAGGGCAGGTTGATCTCCACCACCTTGACCGAGGAGAGCTCGCACTTGGCCTTCTCGGCCGCGTCGCGCAGGCGCTGCAGCGCCATCTTGTCGGTGCGCAGCTCGATGCCGTGCTTGTCCTTGAAGGGCCCGGCCAGCCAGTCGATGACGCGGCTGTCGAAGTCCTCGCCGCCGAGCAGCGAGTCGCCGCCGGTGGCCTCGACCTCGAAGACGCCCTTGAACATGTGCAGGACGGTGAAATCGAACGTGCCGCCGCCCAGGTCGAAGATGGCCACCTGTTTCTCGCTCTGCGACTTGCCGAATCCGTAGGCCAGCGCGGCGCTGGTCGGCTCGTTGATGATGCGGATGACGTCGAGCCCAGCGATGCGCCCCGCGTCCTTGGTGGCGTTGCGCTGCGAGTCGTTGAAGTAGGCCGGGCAGGTGATGACCGCCTTGCCCACCGGCTCGCCGAAGTACGCCTCGGCGTCGAGGCGCAGCTCGGTGAGCACCATGGCGCTGATCTCGGGCGGCGAATACTGCGTGTCGCCCAGCACGATGCGCACGTCGTCGTGCGGGCCGGCCACGATGGTGTACGGCATGCGCGCCAGCGAGTCCTGCACCGCCTTGGACGACCAGCGCCGCCCCATCAGGCGCTTGACCGCGACGACAGTGCGCTCGGCGTTGGTGACGGCCTGGCGGCGCGCCAGCGCTCCGACCAGCCGCTTCCCGTTGCGAGCCATCGCCACCACAGAGGGCGTGATGCGGTACCCGCTGCGGTTGGGGATGACGACAGGCGAGCCGCCCGCGACCGTGGCCACGACGGAGTTGGTGGTGCCCAGATCGATGCCGATGACCAGCTCTGCCACGGTTCGTCTACAGGCCTTTCAGGAGCGCCCGGGCCTCCTTGTCTTCTGGGTTCTTGCTGAGGATGTGGGTCAGCTCGGCCCGCGCCCGCGCCTTCATGTTGAGCTGCGCGAAGGTCTGCGCGAGCAGGAAGCGCGCCGGCAGGTCGCCGGGATTGAGGTCGACGGCGCGCAACGCCCAACCGCTGGCCAGCTGCGCGTCGCCGTTCTCCATCGCGCAGCGGGCCGCGCCGGCGGCCGCGGGGAAGTTGTGCGCGTCGAGCTGGAAGGCCGCGGTGTAGGCCGCTACCGCCAGCGCGTACTCCCTGCGCTCCTCGCGCTCCTTGCCGGAGGCGAGGGCCGAGTTGGCCCGCGCCCGCGCCTGCTCGCGCTCCAGCTCGACCAGCTTGGCGGAGATCTCCTTGCGGTTGGGGTCCAGCTCGCGCGCGGCCTTGAGGCCGAAGATGGCGTTGGTGCGCTCGCCGTTCTGCGCGTATTCCACCGCCTCCTCGTACAGCTTGCGCGCCGCGCCGATGCGGGCGAACCCCTTGGTGCGCAGCAGCCGCTCGCGTCGCTCGCGCTGGCGGCGCTCCTCCTCGGCGCGCGACAGCTCGCGCTGCTCGACGGCCTTGCGATCCGTGTCGGAAAGGTCGCCCTTGTGCTCGCGGTCGTAGGCCGCGCGCGACTCCTCGTCGGAGAGGGCCTGGTACGCCGCCGCCAGCCGCTGGAACCACTTCGAGAGCAGCGGCGCGAACTCGCCCAGGTCCTTGCGGTACCAGGCATCAGGATGAAAGCGCTTGCTGCGCTCCAGGTAGGCGCGGCGTATGGCCCCGCCATCCGCGTCGGCCGACAAGCCGAGCAGCTCGTAATGCGACACGCGGTCCCCACGGGCTTCCAGGTCCCGAAGTTCCCGCTGCATGTCAGGGGGCAGATCGATAGTGCCCCCCGGGCTCCTCATCATGGCGGCGCCCACCCGAGACATCTCCCTGCCGCCCGGTTCGACACCTGGCGGACACATGAAGATATCCTACCGAGGCCCCTGGAGAAAGGAATCGAGTCATGCTCGGGAGACGGCCGTCTCGAGAAGCTCCGCGGCCTGGTCTATCTCGGAGTCGCTGACGGTCAGCGGCGGGGCGAGGCGGACCACGCGCTCGCCGATGGCGTTGACCAGGAGCCCCAGCTCGCGCGCCTTGGCAACCACCTTGGGCGCCAGATCCTCAGAAAGGAGCAGGGCGCGCAGTAGACCCATGCCGCGTTCCCCCGCCGCCCGAGGTGTTTTCATCGACGACAGGCGGTTGGCCAGGCGCCCGCCCGCCCGCTGGACGTTCTCGAGCAACCCGCCCTGCAGCAGGTCCATCACGGCGCTGGCCGCGGCCGTCGCGAGCGGGTTGCCGCCGAAGGTGCTCGCATGCGTGCCCGGCGTGAACACCTTGGCCACGTCCTCGCGCGCCAGCATCGCGCCGAGCGGCATGCCGCCGGCGATGCCCTTGGCGAGGCTCATCGCGTCGGGCTCGACGCCGGCGTGCTGGTGGGCGAAGAGCTTCCCGGTGCGGCCCATGCCGGTCTGTACCTCGTCGAGGAGCATGAGCGCGCCGTGCTTCGAGCACAGCTCGCGAACTTTGCCCAGGTATCCCGATGGCGGCGTCAGCACGCCCGCCTCGCCCTGCAAAGGCTCGAGCAGCACCGCGCACGTCTGCGGCCCGACCGCCCTCTCCAGCTGGGCGGCGTCGCCGAAGTCGAGGAAGCGGAACCCCTGCGGCAGCGGGCCGAAGCCCTCCTGGTACTTGGGTTGGCCGGTGGCGGCGAGGGCGCCCATGGTGCGGCCGTGGAAGGAGTTGTGGAAGCAGAGGATCTCGATGCGCTCGGGCTGGCCGTTCACGACGTGGTAGTGGCGCGCCAGCTTGATCATCGCCTCGTTGGCCTCGGCGCCGCTGTTGCAGAAGAAGGCGCGCTTCAGCGTGGCGGTCGCTCTGGTCAGCTTCTCGGCGAGGCGGACCTGGGGCTCGGTGACATAGAGGTTCGAGGCGTGCCAGAGGAGCTGCGCCTGCTCGAAGAGCGCCTCGCGCACCCGCGCGTTGGCGTGCCCCACGCTGACGGTGGCGATTCCGCCGATGAAGTCGAGGTACTTCTTGCCGTCGGCGTCCCACACCCACGTGCCTTCGCCGCGCACCAGCGCGACGGGCTGGGTGCGGTAGTTCTGGAAGAGGACCGCCTGCGCGCGCTGCACCAGTTCCTGGTTCGTCATCAGGCCGTGCAGTTTAGTCCTTCTTCTTGTAGGCGTCGCGGACGTACTGGATGAGGTTGTCGAGGTAGCTCTCGATGGGCGGGCAGCGGATGCCGGTTCCGTCGAGGATCTCCAAGGTGTTGCGGCTCGAGTAGAAGCTCAGGTGGTTGACGTAGGCGATGGCCATGCGCTGCTCGCGCGTGAGCCGCTCGAGGCCGGGCAGCTTGAGCAGCGCATCGGTCAGCCTGTACCCGAGCGAGAGCCGCGGCAGCTTGCGGCCGGCGCGGTTCGCCACTTGCTCGTAGACGCGGCGCGAGCTGGTGGGGTTGGGGTCGACGATGTGGAAGGTCCGCCCCACCGCGCGCGCGTCGTGGTGGATGGCCCCCCCGGCCGAGACGAGGTAATCGATGGGCACCACGTTGAGCGGCGCGACGCCGTCGCCCGGCAGCGGAAGCGGCACTTGCAGCGGGCTGGTGACCAATAGAATGGCGATGGTGTACGGCCCCTCGAAACGATCGATCTCCCCCGTCCTGGTGTCGCCCACCACGATGCTCGGGCGCAGCACCGTGCAGGGGAGCTGGCCCATGGCGCGGCGAACGAGGATTTCCGCCTCGAACTTGCTCTGCTCGTAGGCGTTGCGGAAAGCCTGGCCCGACGACAGCTCGTCCTCGGCGATGACGCCGACGCGGTCGCCGCTCACGAACACCGTCGAGAAGTGCGTCACGCGCCGCAGCTCCCGGCAGTCCGAGGCCAATTCCAGCACGGCGCGCGTGCCCTCGATGTTGACCCGCTCCAACTCGGCGCGCTCGGCCCCCAGCCAGCTCCACTCTGCCGCGTGGACGATGTCGGTGCAACCTTGCGCGACGTCCTTGTACTCGGTGGTGGAGAGCCCGAGGTGCATCGACGCGACGTCGCCGATGAGGACGCGGACGCGGCCGGGCGGCAGCGATTCGAGGAACGGTTTTGCCTCGTCCGCGTGGCGCTCCTGCACGAGCAGCGTGACCTCGTTGTCGGCCCCCCGTGCCACGATGGCTTCCGCCATGCGTCGGGCGATCAGCTTGGGGAATCCGGTGACCAGATACATCAGCGCGGTCCTATCTGTGCCAGCACGCGATCCACTTGCGCCGCCAGGTCCGCCTCGCGGCCCTGGTTGTCGATCACGAAGGTGGCCTGCCGGACCTTCTCCGCCGCGGGGAGTTGCGCCGCGATGCGCACGCGGGCCTCCTCCTCGCTCATTCCTTCGCGGCGGCGCAGGCGCTCGACCTGCGCCTCCTCGGGGGCGGTGACGACGATGAGCCCGTCGAGCCCGTGGTGCAGCCCGTTCTCGACGATGAGCGCCGCTTCGTAGACGGCGAAGGGGCGGCCGGCGTCCGCCAGGGCGGACATGCGCGTGCCCATCTCCTCGGCGATGCGGGGGTGGATGATGGCGTTCAGCGCCGCCCGCTCCGACGCGTCGTTGAAGACGCGGGCGGCCAGCGCCTTTCTGTCCAGAACGCCGTCGGGACCGACGACGCCGGGGAACCTGTGCGCGATCTCCCGCAGCGCCGGGCGGCCCGGCATGACCACCTCGCGCGCGATGAGGTCCGCGTCGACCACCGGGACCCCGCGCGCCGTGAGCAGGCGGGCGACCGTGCTCTTGCCGGAGCCGATGTTGCCGGTTAGGCCATAGATCCGCACGGAGCGAATGTACTCCGCGCTACACTGGCCGTCGCGGCTCTGCTAGGTTCCCGCCCCCTGATGAAGCGCTTGCTCCTCGCCCTCTGCTCGCTCGCCCCCGCCGCCCTGGCGGGCGACATGGTGGGCCCGGTCGCGTGCCGGACCTGCCACCAGGAGGCCTACAAGATCTGGTCGGCGAGCGCTCACGCCCGGGCGGCGCAGGCGCTGGGCTCGGAGAACAGACAGCGACCGCTCTGCCTGCAGTGCCATTCGCGCGACGAGCAGCGCTCGGGCCAGGCCGAAGTGGTCGGAGTGTCCTGCGAGACCTGCCACGGCGGCGGCCGCTACTACCAGCCGGCGGTGGTGATGAAGGACAAGGAGCTGGCGCGCCTGTTCGGGCTCATCGATCCCACGCCGCAGAGCTGCATGGTGTGCCACGGCGGCGAGTCGCCCTCGCTCAGGCCATTCGACGTGAAGGAGGCGATGCAGCGCATCGACCACTGGACGGCCGACCGCGCCGCGCGCAAGGCCGGCCCGCCGCGCGCCGAGGCCCCGCGGCCGGGCCAGTCCCGCCTCGCTCTCTGGCTGAAAGCGGCCCGATGAGCTCGGCAGCCGAAGAGCTGGTCCCGGGGGGACCCGCGCCCAACGCCGTCAGCGAAGTCGCGCAGCTCACCCCGCTCACCGAGGAGCAGAGCCATGTCCTCATCGAGAGGGTGTGGCGCTTCTTCTGCTCGCTGCGGCTCACGCTGGCGAATCTGCTCCTCCTCTTCACGGCGATGATCGCCGGCACTTTCGTCAACCCTCAGAACGACTCGCTCGCCAACATCGAGCGCGCCTTCGCGGGGCGCGAGTGGCTGCTGCGCAGCTACCGCTGGTTCGAGCTGTACGATCTCTTCCACTCGTGGTGGTTCACGGCCATTCTCTTGTCGCTGGTGCTGAACCTCGTCGCCTGCTCGCTGGAGCGGCTGCCGCGCATCTATTACCTGGTGCGCTACCCCGAGCGCCGGCTCGATCACGTCTTCGGGCTGCGCTTCAAGGTCTCCGGCTCGCCCAGCGCGCTTACCTCCGAGGCCGTCGCGGAAGCGCTGGTGGAGCGCGGCTACAAGGTGCAGGCTTCCGACGGGAGCGTCTTCGCCGAGCGCGGACGCTACGCGCGCTTCGGCGTCTGGGTGGTGCATCTGTCGCTCCTGCTCATCCTCGGCGGCGGTGTTTACGGCCGCCTCACCGCCTTCGAAGGGGTGGAGAACGTGCGGCAGGACGGCGGCATCGCCACCAGCTTCATCCAGCGCAACCCCGACGGCAGCATGTTCAAGCACCGCCTCGTCGACGAGCGCGGGAAGGCGTTCCTCGTCCAGTGCACCGACTTTCGCCTGAAGGAATTCGAGCCCGGCCGCCCCAAGGCGTTCGAGTCGGACCTGGCCGTCTTCGAGGACCTGGGCTCGGGCGAGCCGGGCCGCCAGCTGGCCCGCACCACCATCACCGTCAACCATCCACTGCGCTACGGCGGCCTGACCTTCTACCAGGCCAGTTACCAGCAGCTCGAGGAGAGCGCGCGCGCCAAGGTGCGCCTGTTCGATCGCGTCACGGGCAAATCGCGCCAGCTGCTCGTCGCCGCGGGCGAGGCCATCGATGCGGCCCAAGGGCTCAGCTACCAGCTCGTCGACTACAACCCCGATTTCGCCGGCCTAGGCTCGGCCGTGCAGGTGGTACGCAGCGAGGACGGCCGCACCTCGAGCTTCTGGGTGTTCGCGCGTGACCCCGAGTTCGACCGGCGCAACCGCGAGGACCGCTTCTCCTTCTCCTTCGAGCGCCTCTCGCCGCTCTACGCGACCGGCCTGCAGATCGCTCGCGACCCGAGCACGCCCATCATCTACACCGGCTGCTTCCTGCTCTTCCTCGGCATCGGCATCGCCTTCTACACCTCGCACAAGCGCGTCTGGGCGCATGCCGCCGCCGGCCGCCTCTCCCTGGGCGGCGCGTCGCACCGCAACGCCGAGGCGTTCTCCCGCGAGTTCGACGAGCTGTGCGACGAGCTGGGCGTGCCGCCGCGCAGGGCCGCGGCGTGATCGTGCTCTCGGCGGACTTCGTCAAAAGCGCTACGGCGCCGGATGGCTATCCCCCTCCCGGACCGCCCGAGTTCGCCTTCTGCGGCCGCAGCAACGTGGGCAAGTCGTCCGCTTTGAACGCGCTGGCGGGCCGGCGGCAGCTCGCGCGCGTCTCCAAGACGCCGGGCCGCACGCGGCTGATCAATTTCTTCGACTTGCGTGTCGCGGAAAAGACCCGCTCGGGCGGGCGGGGCGCCGAGCGCGATGTCCGCTTCGCCGACCTGCCCGGATATGGCTTCGCCAAGGGGTCGCGCGAGGAGCAGTCGCACTGGAAGGCGATGATCGAGCGTTACCTGACCGGCCGCGAGACGCTGCGGGCGCTCGTCGTCATCGTCGACGGCGAGCTGGGCCCGCAGCCCAGCGACCTCGAGATGATCCGCTGGGGACAGTCCCTGGGCCGCGAGGTGCTGGTGGTCGCGACCAAGCTCGACAAGCTCTCGCGCACGAGGCGCGTCGCGCAACTCGACAAGATCTCTTTGCAGCTCGGCGCCCCCGCGCTGGCCTTTTCCGCCAAGGAGCTATTCGGAGTGGAGGAATTGTGGCGCGCCCTGCTCTCGTCGTAGCCCGCGGCGCGCAGCTCGGCCTGCTGTGATAGGCTTTCGGCCAAGATGCATTTCGGAAAAGGAGGAGCCACGGCACGCCCTGGTCTCATCCTAGTGGCGGTCGCGCTGAGCTGCGGCGGCGGCCTGTCTCCGAGAGACGTGTCATACGTGCACGACTTCACGGTCCTGGGGAGCCCCGTGATGTTCTTCATGGACCTGCACCTGGAAAATTTCCCGGACTATAGCAAGCTCACGTCCCTCACGCTGAGAGCCGCGAAGCTCGATGCCACCGACGGCGGCGATCTCTCGTTCGTCTCGGGCGCGTCGGTCGCATGGACGAGACCCAACCTGTCTACCTGGCAGATCGCGAGCTTGTCCGAGCCGACCACCGCGTCGAGCGCGAACCTGAACGTCATTGAAGGAGCATCGGCCCAAGGCCCGCTCCAGGTTTTCGTGGCTAATTCAGCCACCACCCGCCGCTCCCTGCGCCTGACGCTCACCTTCCACGGCGTTTACTAGCACCACCCTCGCGACTCGGGCGACAGTGGGGTTCGAAAAAGTCGCGGGCCCCGGCGATCGAATCACCAGAGCCCGAAGCCTGGCAGCCAGCTTCTACCTGACCGGCATCTTCTACGTGACCGGCATTTGCGAGCGCTTGCTGACGTACTCCTCGCCGACGTTCAGCTCCTCTGCCTTGCGGCGCATCTTCTCGCCCAGCGCGGTGCGGAAATCCTCGCCGCTCTTGGGAGCAAACGCCACGCCGATGCCCGCGCCCACCAGGCAACCGAGGGCGAAAATGCCGATGGTCCCGAGCGCCGAGAGCCAAGGGCTCGTCCGCTTCTCCAGACCGAGCGCCTCGAGCACGTCGTCCTTGTCGATGTCGTTGAGATACTTCCAGGCCTTCAGGCCTTGCTTCCGCACATCCTTGACCATCATTTTCGCCTCCGAGCAATGCGGCCCCCGTGGCCGCGCCTTCCCGATGCCCCGCGCAATTTGCGCATCACCGCCGCCTCGCGCTTGGCGTTTCTATCGAGCTAGAAGGGCGAGCCGGCCGCGCCCTCGTCCGGCTGTACAACAGCGCCGGCCATGGCGGCGAGCTGGCTCTTGACCAGCGGAATGACGGCCAGCCGCAGGCCAACGCTCAGCAGACGCCCGGTGAGCGGCGAGAAGAGCCCGCCTCCCAACACGTACCCGACGCCCACCGCCGCCAGCACCATGGCAATGGGATGCTTGTCGACGCGCCCGCGCAGGTTGATCGCCTGAGTGAAGTTGTTGGCGGACTCGCTCACCGCCTCTTTGAAAGCGCGAGCCTCCTCGACGGCTTTTCTCGCGTGTCCCATCGCGCCCTCGCAATCGTTTCCCGTGCCCTGGTACCCGGTGTCGATGCCCACTGAAGTTCCTCCTTAGCGAGAGACGATCTTTCCGATGACGTAGCCGAGTGCGACCGCGCCCGCGAGGCAGAGGATGGGCCGCTCGCGGATGAAATCCGCCGCCGTCTCGACCGCCTGGTCCACGGCGGCGCGCGTCTGCTCGATGACTTGCTGGGCGTCCTCGACGTTCAGATTGTCGAGAATGCCGCCAGCCGTGCCGTGGCCGTTCGGGCCCTGCGCTTCTTCGGTTGCCATGGGGGGTCCTCCGCTGGGCGCGAGGAAAGAGTAAATTCCGGGGTCTCGCGCCGATGGTGAGGCCAAGCTAGGCACCCCTCTGCTGGACGGCTAGGGGCTGCTCCGCGGGCGGCCGCGGCTCCAGTTCGACCCAGAGCGGCAGATGGTCGGAAGCGAGCCGCGTGCGCGGATCGTTCACCACGCCACACGCCAGGACGTCCACGCCCAAGTCGACGTAGGCGCGGTCGAGCCGGAAGAGGGGCCACGCCGACGGCCAGGTGGCGCGGCGCGAGCGCGCCTCGACGGCCGCGTCGCGCAGCGTCGTGCGCAAGAGCCGCAGGATGGGCCCCGGCAGTGGCGACCAAAGGTTGAAATCCCCGCACACCACCATCGGCGCGGTGAGGGCCGTGTCGAGCATTAAGTCTGCAGAGAGCAGCATGGCGGCCTGACGCCGCCGCTCGCCCCCCGACAGCCCGAGGTGCAAGTCGAAGAGGTGCAGCGTCTTTCCTTCGGGCAGGTCGATGTCCGCGCGCAGGCAGCCGCGCGGCTCGCGGCCCTCGACCGAGAGGTCGTAGTTGTGCGCCCGCGCGATGGGGTATTTCGAGAGGATGGCGTTCCCGTAAGGCCGGCCCGACTGCAGCAGATTCGGCCCGTAGGCGACGTACCACCCGAGCCGGCGCCCCAACCACGCGGCGTGATCGGCCGTCTCGGTTGCGCGGTCGGCGCGGTGCGGGTCGCCCACTTCTTGCAGCCCGGCGGCGTCGCAGCGCATGTCCTCGAGCAGGGAGGCGATGCGGCCTAGGTCGAGCCGCCCGTCGGGGCCCAGGCCCCCGTGGATGTTCCAGCTCACGAGGCGCATGCGTTCGGCGCATTTTGCGCAAGATGCGCCCGGCCGCTCCGCTCGAGGAAGAAACGATGCAAGTCCTGCGGGCGCACCACGGCCGCGAAGGCGTCCTCGCCCAGCTCTTCGGGGTGGATCATGAAGGTGTCGAGCTGGGCCGGATCGATCCCGCCGTGCGACCCGAATTCCCACGGGAACGCGACCGTCACGCCGCCCGGTGCCGCCGTGCCGAGGAGAATCACGTCCCCCGCGCTGCGCAGCCGCAGCAGGTCGCGCGCGTAGACGGCGGCCAGCGGGTGGCCCACCGCGTGGACCACCTCCAGCGCATCGGCCGGCCGGCCCAGCTCGAAACGGCGATCGCCGCGCAGCGCGAGCGGCCCGCGCTCCCCGCGCACCAGGACCAACCCGACCGCCGGCGAGGCGGCACAGTGTTCGAGCAGGCCGGGATGGCGCGCGCGGATCTCCGGCTCGAGCAGCGGGTCGGGCGTTTCGGTCGAGTAGAGGTAGGCGATGTCGCCCGCGGGCACGACGAGGAGCGGCCCGCCGGCGTGATCGGGCTCGGCCGCGTCGAGCGACCTGGCCTTGTGCCGCGCCCACGCCAAAGCCGCCGCGCCCAACGGACCGGGCAAGGCCTGCGCCAGCGCCCGCGCCCAGCGGGCCCGCACGGCCGCGTGGTACGTTTCGCCGCCGCCGTGAGCGAGCAGGTGCTCTCCCAGCGACTCGCCGAGGACCTGCTCCGCGGGCCGCGTCGCGGCTTGGCCGTGATCGCTGAAGAGGTACAGCTCGTAGCCGAGCTCCGGCAGCGCCGCCACCGCCGCCAGGATGCGGCCCAGCATGCGGTCCAGCTCCCACAGCTTGAGAAGCGCCATGCGCGAGTACGGCCCGCGCCGGTGCGCGTACTCGTCGTAGCCGATGAAGCACGCGTACACGATGGGCGTGCCGCGCGCGATGTCGATGACGGTCGAGTTGGCGGCGAACTCGGCGAAGAGGCACTCCGTCAGCACGCGGTGAAAAAGGAACTTGTGCTCGTGCTGCATCGACCCGGCGTGCCGTGCCCACCGGGCCGTCTCCACCAGCCCCGACGCGACGTCCATGCCGAGCGCGCCCGCGATGCGCCCCGCGGTGGCCGAGTGCACCAGCACCGCCGCCAGCGCGTCGCGCAGCTGCGGCCCGAGCGGTGCGCGGGAAAGCTCCTCGACGCCGAAGTCCTCGGCGCGCAGCTTCTCGTTCCAGCCCGAGAGCGCCCAGCGGCGCGACGGCGCTCCGCCGGAGAAGATCGAGCAGTACACCGACCCGCCGGCGAGCAGCGGAACGCCCCGTTCCGCCAGGTCCCGCTCGACGAGCCGCGCGTCGTCGCCGCGATCCATGCGCACCTCGCGGCAGCGGCGTTTGTCGTACCAGGTGTAGCCGGGGATATCGTGCTCGACGCCGTAGAGCATCCCGGCCTGGAATGCCGGCGTGCTGGTGGGCGCGCCCGCGCGGCACGGCGACAGACGATACGGCCCTTTCTCGAGGAGCCGCCGCAGGGTGGGGGCAAAGCCGCGCTCCATGGCGTCCTCGAGTTGCCGGCCCCCCACGCCGTCGAGATGCAGGAGCAGCATGCGCCGCCCAGACGGCAGCGGCGCGCGCGCCTGCCGCCCGCCCGAAGCGATGGGCCCTAGAATGTGTCGGACGAGGCGCTGCACGAGGCGGGATCGGGCCCCCTCCCCGCGCATGCTAGGCCTCCTGTTGACGGAGCACCCGCAACATGGCCGCCGGGACGGCGAGGAACTCGCGCGTCAACCGCCAGCCGATCCGGAAGGGCGCGAACAACAGGCCGGCGGCGCTCTCGCCCAGCTCGATGACACGCTTGAACGGAGGCGGAAGGTGCGCGAGGCGGTCCTCCGCCTTGGTGCGCAGCTTCTCCAACAGGTCGGGCGCCTCTTCCAGTATCCGCTTCGCTTCGCCGATCGCGCGCGGGATGCGCAGCGGGATCTCCGGACCGATGGCCCCGTTGCTGCCCTTGGCCACGCTCTCGAACTCGGCGGCCATGGCGCGGACCGTCTCCCGCTCGAGCCGCTCGTGCTTGCGGAGCTTCGCCTCGGCCCGCTCCGGCTCCGCCTCGCCGATGAAGTCGTGGTGCTTGGTCGCCTTTCGCTCCAAAGCCGACTCCTTCTTGCGATGCTTGGACACGTGTCCTCCTCGCCCGATTGGCTGCGGGGAAAACGTATGGATCCGGACGGATAACGTCAACGCGCCGCGGCGCGACGAAACGACCGGCCAGGCGGCCGCGAGATCGGTCGAATGGCGAGCGATCCCTCGCGGCGCCACGGGCGGTCGATCGGATATGCTCCGCCCCATGGGATTCGAGTTCGCAGGCGCCACCGACGTCGGACGCAAGCGCGACCACAACGAGGACTCGCTGCTCGTGCTTCCCGGCCATCGCGTTGCGGTCGTGTGCGACGGCATGGGCGGCCACCAGGCGGGCGAGGTGGCGTCGGGCATCGGCGTCGAGACGGTGAAGAAGTTCTTCGAGATCGCCGACGACCCGGACGCCACCTGGCCGTTTCGCTATGACCGCAGCAAGGACGAAGGCACCAACTTGCTCTCCGTCGCGGCGCAATGGGCGAACCAGCGCATCCGCGAGGCGAGCGACGGCAAGGACAACACGGGCAAGCGCGGCATGGGCACCACGTTCGTCGGGTGCCTGGTGCGCGAGAAGAAGGCGTGGTTCGGGTGGGTGGGCGACAGCCGTGGCTACCTCTGGCGCCGTGGAGAATTGCACGCCACCACCAGCGACCACTCGCTTCTCAACGAGCTGATCAAGACCGGCCGCCTCTCCGAGGAAGAGATCGCCAACTTCCAGCACAAGAACGTCATCACCCGCGCGCTGGGCATGGCCGACCTGACCGAAGTCGACGTGAGCGCCTGGGACCTCGAGCCGGGCGACGTGTGCCTGGTGTGCTGCGACGGCCTCACCGGCATGGTGACCGACGACCGCATCGCGGAGATCATCTCCAAGGAGAGCGAGCTGCAGAAGGCCTGCCAGACGCTCGTCGACGAGGCGAACAACAACGGCGGCGCCGACAACATCACGGTCGCGCTGGTGCGCTTTACCGCCTAGAACCCGGACCAGTCGCGCAGGATCTGTCCGTCGAGATCGTCGACGGGCGCGGCCTGCGCGTCGATCACTTTTCCTGCGTCCAGCACGGGGCGGAGTTGCGGGGCCAGGACGGCCACGCGGCGCGGGATGCCGGCGGCGCGCAGGCGCTCGACGATCTCGGCGTGCCATTTCAGATCGACGCGGGTGGCGTGTTTCTCGAGCAGGTCGCGCAAACGCGCCGCGTCCCCCAGCGATTCGATCTCGTCCAAGAGGCGCAGCAGCTCGGCGGCGGCGGCGCGGAAGCGCTCAGTGTCGGGCGCGGAGAGGAAGCGGCCGCCGGCCTGGTGGCGCTCCACCAGGGCGCCCTTGCCGGTGAACCACCAGACCTGGAGCTGAACGGCGCGCTGCCGGTCGTCCTGCAGCGCCTCGCCTCCGCCTCGCGCGGCCGAGGCGAACCACATGGTGGCGGCGAACTGCGGCCAGAGCTGCTGGCAGCGCGCGTCGGGGATGAGCCCGATGCCGCGCACGATGGGCTCCTGCGCGAGGAGGTGCGCCACCAGGTCGGCGCGCGCTTCCTGCAGGGCGGCCGCGCCGATCCCCAGGCGATCGCTGGGCGCGCGCCGCCCCGGCAATTCGCGCAGCGCGAGGAAGGCGAGCCGATGCTGGGGCAGGCAGCGCACCAGCGCCGGCGCGAGCGCGGGATCGGCCAGCGCGCCCATCAGAGGCGCGGCCAGCGAGGCGGCATCGGCGGCCGCCGCGAACACCGCCACCCTGGCGGGGTCGTCCTCGAGAGGAAGCGCCACGGCGAAGGTGCCCAGCGGCCGATCGGCCCCGGCGGCGGCGGCGAGTTGGAGCGCCTGCGCCGCGGGCAGGCGCGGGTACGCGCGCGGCGGAATGGGCAGACGCGCCTCGAGCTGCGGGGCGGCCTGCGCCAGCGCGCGCAACGGCTCGGCGCGCGCCGGATCGGCGATGCCGACCAGCGCGCCGAAGAGCGCCTTGCGCGAGCGAGGGTCGGCGCTGGTATCGAGGAACCCGAGGAGAAAATCCACCGGCGCATTCGCCTCGACCCACGCCTGCTCGGCGGCGCGGAACCGATCCGGCTCTCCGCTGCGCAGATACGCCGCGAGCGGCTCCAGCACCGCGCGTTGCGGGGCGGTGGCGAAAGGCAGCGCCTGGTCCAGCGCCGAGGCGGCGCGCAGCAGGCGATCGCCGTGGAGGCCATCGCCGCGCTCGACCAACTCGATAGGGCCCTTGGCGAGGCGGGAGTTGAGCGGGTAGCGCTCGCGAAACGCCGCCACGTCTCGCGCGGTGACGCCGTCGTACAGGTTGACCGCGCTGGCGACGATGGGGTCCGCCGCGCCGGCGCGGACGGTCTGTTGCGCGTCGACGCGCAGGTCGAAGAGCGCCCCTTCCAGCCCGCGCAGCGCGTACTCGAGCGACGCCCCGCGCAACTTGAGGTCGCCGCCTCCCGCCGCGGCCGCCAGCACCGCGCTGCGCAGCTCGCCAAAGGAAAACGGCGGCGTCAGCTTGCGTCCCGTTTCCGCGTCGTGCAGCCCGCGGTTCAGATAGACCAGCCGGGCGAACGAGCGGATGCGCGGCAAGAGCAGCGGCGGGACGACCTGCGGCTGGGAGAGAATGCCGCGCAACACGTGAACGACCTCGAGGTTGTGCCGGTATCCCTGGTCCCACGCGATGGCGTCGCCCTCGGCGCCCGCCCGTGACACCCAGTAGGCGACGAGCCGCTGCTCGCGGGGGAGCGCATCGAACGCCGGCGCGGCCAGCGCCAGCACGGCGATGTCGCCCACGGTGGCGATGACGTTGCCGGGCTGGGGCGGCGCCTCGGCGATCCTGCCATCGAGGGTCATGCCGCCGTCGGCCGATCCGGGGTTGGCGGCGGCCGCGCGCGGCGCGGTCCGGCAGGCACAAAGCGCTAAAGCAAGCGAAAGCACGGCCCACCGGCAGGCAGAAAACATGCCGCTCCCTACCGGCGGACAGCCCCTTCGTCAATGGTGGACAGCGCGCGGCGCAAAAGAGACACTGGGGCGGGATGACCAACAAGGGCCACATCCAGTTCGGGGACTCGTCGCGCCAGGCGGCGCTCTTCGAGACGATGATCCTCGCCGCCGCTGCCGACGGGAGCGTCGACCGCGTCGAGGTGGAGGAGATCTACCGCCAGGTCTTCGAGCGGCCCGAGTTCCACGGCATCCACGCCGACGATCTCAAGGCCGCCATCGAGCACGCGGCGAAGCGCGTGGCCGAGGCGCGCAGCCTCGAGCACATCCTGCCCTCCATCGTCGATCGCCTCCCCGACAAGGCGTCGCGCGAGCTGGCCTTCGGGCTGGCCGCCTCGGTGGTGGTGGCCGACGGCAGGGCGCCGCCCGAGGAACTGAGCATCCTCAAGGCGCTGCAGGACATGTTCGACCTGACGGAGGAGGAAGTGGCCCGCCTCTTCGAGACGGCGCAGCAGCACGGCAAGTTCCCGCCCACCAAGGGAAAGTAGCGGCTTGGCCCTGCAGATCCGGTTCTTCATGGCGGAGGCCGACGAGCGCGATCTGCTGCGGCGGCTGGAGCAGCAGCATCTCGAGCTGTGGCCGGTGCTGAGCGAGCCGGGAGACCAGGCGCCTTTGATCACCGAATCGGTAATCCTGCAAGACCCCGCTTATTACCTGGCCGCCGGTGACGTCACCGGCTATCCGATCAAGAAAGGGCCCGAGCGGGGCCGCTGGAAGATCGACGAGGTGGTCTCGCCGGTGATCTTCTTCTCCCGCTCGCTCCCCGACGAGGACGGCGAACTGCGCTCGGGCTACTTCTGGGCGGAGACCGAGTCGTCCGGCGACAACGCGCGGCTGGGCGGAAAGCCGGTGCGTTTCCTCAAGGCGGTGCGCGCCTTGCAGGAATTGGTAAAGTCGCGTTATCGAAAAAGCTCGCCCGTGAAAGGGATCGTCTACTTCGTCGGTCCGGCCGCGGCGCGCCTGGGGTCGCCCTTGCGCGAGCAAGGCCGCAAGGGCGAGCGGGTGCAAGTCTACCGCTGAAGACCGATTATACGGAGCGTGGGTTGACGCGAACCAGCTCCGCGTAGAGGCGGATGGCGCTCTTCGTCGCCTTGGCGAAGTCGCCCAGGTGAAGGCTCTCGTTCTCGGAGTGGGCGTTGGTGTAGGGGTCCTCGACGCCGATGAGCAGCGCCGGCGCTCCGCCCAACTCGCGCGAGAAGGGATCGACAAAGGGGATCGACCCGCCGCACCCGATGGTCACCGGCTCCGCGCCGTACCCGTCGCGCAGCGCCTTGCGGGCGGCCTTGAAGGCGGGCGCGCTCGCGTCGGTGTACCACCAGCCGCCGTCGCTCTCCGGCGTCACTTCCACCTGCACGCCCCAGGGCGGGTCGCGGCGGATGGCCGCGATGAGCTTCTCGCGCACTTCTTTCACGTCCATGTCCGGGACCGTGCGCAGGCCGACGCGCGCCCAGGCGCTGTCGCAGATGATGTTGCGCGCGTCCTTGCGCGAGCTGGCCTGGATGGCGTTGACGGCCAGCGAGGGCTGCCGCCAATTCATCTCCCACGGCGGCCGTCCCCCGAGGAGCTGCACGCCCGGCAGCATGCCGGCCTGCTTGCGGAACAGATCCTCGCTGGTCGGCAGCGCGGCGATGGAACGTTTCTCGTCGGCGGTGAGCGGCCGTACCTTCTCGTAGATGCCGGGGATGTTGATGGTGCCGTCGTCCTTGACCAGCCGCGCGAGGATCTTGCCCAGCGCCATGGCCGGATCGGGCACCGGACCGCCCCACATGCCGCTGTGCACCGGCTGCTTGAGCGCCTTGACTTCGACCTGCACCGTGACGATGCCGCGCAGCGCGGTGGTGATGGAGGGAAGGCCGGTCTCGAAGTTGGCCGTGTCGGTGAGAACGATGGCGTCGGCCTCGAGCAGCTGGCGGTGCTTCTTGAGGAACGCCGGCAAGGAGCCCGACCCCGCCTCCTCCTCGCCCTCGACGATCATCTTCACGTTGACGGGCAGCGAGCCGTGCGCCTGGAGCCACGAGTCGATGGCGGCGATGTGCACGAGGATGCCGGCCTTGTCGTCGGCGGCGCCGCGTCCCCAGAGGCGGCCGTCCTTCTCCACCGGCTCGAAGGGGTTGGGGATGTTCCACTTCTCCGTCTCGCCCGCGGGCTGCACGTCGTGGTGCGCGTAGAGGAGCAGGGTGGGGCGGCCGGGGGCCTTCTTCCACTCGCCGTACGCGTAGGGGTGCGCGCCGGGCATCTCGAGCATCTGCACGTTCTCGAGGCCCTTGCGGCGCATGAGGCCGCAGGTGGCCTCGGCGCTCTTGCGCACCTGCTCCTTGTCGAACCCCTCGAAGGAGACGCTGGGGATGCGGACCAGCTTCTTCAGCTCCTCGAGGTATTCGGGTTGATGCGCGGCGTGGTGCGCGAGGGCCTTCTCGATCGCCTTGTCGTCGACGGGCGCTGGGGTGCTCATGGCGGCGCAGAGTAGATCGGGGCGCGGCGGGTGGCTACAGTGAACGAAACGAGGTCTCGCCTGCGGCCGCTCCTCGCGCCCCTGATGCTTTATGCAGCGATGACTGCGTCGCTGGCGTTTACCGCCGGTTACGGAGCTTCCTATGACGAGAATTGGCAGCTCAGTCAGGTCGCCCATACATACGCGACCGGATCGCTGCTGCCTGGTCATTACAACTATCCTTCCGGTGCATATTGGCTCACCTTGTTTGCGACGCTCCCGCACGCGGCGTTGTCCAGGGCACAAGGCATAAGCGATGCGACCAGCGTCGAGGCGCTGCTCCATGGCCGGCCAAACCTTCACGCCCGGCTTCTATTCTTGCTCATCAATGAATTGACGCTGCTGTGGGTTTTTCTCATCGCACGCTCGTTGGGGATGTCCCCGGGGATGGCGCTCCTCGCCCCATTGCTTCTCGGGTTCTCCTACGAATTTACCTATCACGCCCGCTGGCTCTCTACCGATGGCCCGGCCGCACAGTTCGTTGCCCTCACCATCTGGCTGTCGCTTCGGTATCTGAAAGATCCCCATCGATCTCCCTGGCTGCCCTCCGTGGCTGCGGGCCTTGCTTTCGGCATGAAGTACAATGCGGTAGTCGCCTTCATCCCGGTGGCGACCGCGATCGTGCTGAAGAATGATCGGGAAAAGAAGCGCGCACTGTGGGCCTGCCTTCAGTCCGCGGCCATCTTCTCAGCGGTATTTCTCGTCACCACACCGGGTGCCGTTTTCGACCAATCGAAGCTCGTTCACGATGTCCGGATGCAACTGAACTTCTATCGCCACGCAGACTTCCGGTTCACCGTGGAATCCGGGTCCGCTCGTGCCGCCAAGATAGGCTACTATCTGATTTTTCAATCATTGTCGCATTACCCGGTCATATCCGCTCTGATCGCCTGCTTCTCGATCGCCGGGGCCGTTGCCGTCTATCGCCGCGACAGGCCCGCATTCCTGGTTCTGCTTCCTTTCGCGGTGATCTACCTCGCTTATGCCAGCACGTTTCGCGTGATGATCGTAAGGAACTATCTGCTGGTGATCCCCGTCATCGCAGTCATGGCTGCCGCCGGGGTCGGCGAGGTCCGTCGACTTTCGCGCGCGAATCGAATCGCATGGGGTTGCGCGAGTGCGGCCATGGTCTGCGCGCTGGCCGCCAACGCGTGGTGGCACGCCGTGGTGGTTCGTTCGCTCGTGCTTCACGATTCGATCGACCTGAGATCCGAAATCGTTCGTTACCTGCGCGAATCCGCGACGCCTCTCTATATTTCTCCCGTCACACGCGCAACTCTGGGAGACGCGGCGGCAGAGCTGGAACGCTCCCGTCACGTGGCGCCCACGATCGATGGGGCCGAATGGGCCATGCTCTGGACGTCGGAGGCGCCGGTGGAAAGATTCGAGGCCAACGCGCCGGGCAAGTATCGATTGTTGCCGTCGGGCCCCTTCGAGGTGAATTTCGCTTACTACGGCCTGCCGGCCGGCCCCGCGCATCCCGTCATCGTCCGAGCGGACGATTACAAACGTCTCTTTCGATGACACCAGGGAGCTACGCCGCGCGCGATTCCCAGGCGAGAAAATGCTCCTCGAGCGCGCGCACCGTCTCCTCCTCGCGCTCGAGCGGAAAAACGTGGCCCGCGCCTTTGAGCACGTGCAGCCGCGCCCCCGGGATCGCCTTGGCGAGGATTTCCGAATTCGCGAAGGGGACGAGGCGGTCGGCGTCGCCGGTCAGCACCAACGTGGGCGCGCGGATCTGCGACAGCCGGTTCAAGGTGTCATGGCGGACCACCGCCAGGAACTGCGCCAGCGCGTTCCGGAACCCCGCCGGCTCGGAACCGCGAATCCATTTCAGCGCACCGCCGGGGTTGCGCGCATCCCACTCCGCCGAGACGAGCAACCGCGCGACGCGCTCCGCCGGCTTGAACCCCAGGTTGAGCACGAGCAGGTCCCACGCGCTCCGCAGGGGAGCGCGTTGGACGCGGCGGAAGCTCGCGAACGTCGCGCCCAGCGCCAGCGAGCGCACCCGCTCGGGATGCCGCAGGGCCAGCTCCTGCGCGATCATCCCGCCCATGGAGATGCCGAACACGTGCGCCGAGCGCAGCCCCGCCGCCTCGATCACCGCCGCCGCGTCGTCGGCCAGCTCGCGCATGCGATAGGCGAAGCCGCGCCGCACCGATCGCCCCGTGCCGCGGTTGTCGAACACCAGCACGTGAAAGCGCCGCGCCATCAGCTCCGGCAGCCGATCCCACGCTCGCGAGGAGACGGCGAGTCCCATGATGAGCAAGAGGGGCGGCGCGCCCGAGTCGCCCATCGTCTGGTAGTGGATGGTGTCTTTCGCGAGGGGCATGGCTCAGATGCTCGCCGGGCTCTCGACGGCGGGAGCGGGCCGCACCGCGCAGGCCTTCAGCTCGTCGAGCTCGGCGCGCAGCGCGCCGGCGAACGCGGGCAGGTCGCGCGCCGCGTCCGCATCGCCGATCAGGCCCACGCCGATGCGCCCGTCGTAGCTGAGCAGCGCGATTCCCACCGCCTGCTGCGCGGCGAGCGGCACTTGCGGGTGGCAGCGCAGCATCTTCTTCCCCAGCAGATAGAGGGGAAACTGCGGCCCGGGCACGTTGGTCACCACCAGGTTGAACATCCGCGTCACCGCCTGCAGCCGCGAGGCCTGCGCGATGAGCTGCGGGGGCGCGAAATCCCCCAGCCGCGAGAGCGCCTGCGCGCCCACCGCCTGGCCGCTCTCCTTGAGGTGCTTCATCGCCTCGCGCACCTTGCGCAGGCGCTCGACGGGGTTCGCCTCGGTCACCGGCAGCGGGCAGAAGACGGCGGAGATCTGGTTCCCGAACGTGCCGCGGTCGCGCTTCAGCCGCATGCTCACCGGCACCAGCACGCGCAGGTCGGCCTCGGGCGGCTGGCCGCGCGCGGTGAGCCACGATCGCGCGGCGCCCGCGATGAGGCCGAGCAGGACGTCGTTCACGCTGCCCTTGAAGACCGCGCGCACCGCTTTCACCTCGTCCAGCCGGAACTCGAGCATCTCGAAGCGGCGGTGCGGCCCGATGGGGACGTTGAGCGGCGAGGCAGGCGCCAGCCCCATCGAAACCATCTCCAAGAGCGGCTTCATGCCGCCCGCCAGCTCGCGCAACAGCTTTCGCGCGTCGGCGTTCTGCTCCAGCGCCTCGCGCGCCACGCGCAGGGGATGGGCGAGCTGGTGCTTCACCGTGTCGATGAGCAGCTCCGAGACGGCGGGCGCCTTGCGCGGCGTCCACGGCGTCGCCGCCGGAGGGGGCGTGCTGCTTTGCTCGGTGTCCATCAGCACCGTCGCCAGATCGACGCCGGCGATGCCGTCGAGCATGCAGTGGTGCGTCTTGAAAACGATGGCGAATTGGTGCCCCAGGCCTTCGACGAGGTACATCTCCCAGAGCGGCTTGTCGCGGTCGAGGGCCTGCGAGAGCAGGCGGCCGACCAGCTTCTTCAGCTCGTCCTCGCCGCCCGGCGCGGGAAGAGCGGTGTGGCGCACGTGGTACTCGAGGTCGAACTGCGACTCGTCGACCCACACCGGGCGCCCCTGCTTGAAGGGAACGAACATGACGCGCTGGCGGTAGCGGGGAACGTGCTCGAGGCGCGCCTCGATCAAAGCCAGCAGATCCCGATACGGCGGCGGCGAACCTTCGAAGATGGCCACCGCGCCGACGTGCATGTGCGCGGTGCGGTCCTCGAGGTCGAGGAACAAGGAATCCAGCGTGCTGAGCCGCTCGTACCAGGTGTCCATGGGATCCGGGGACACCATACGCAACTCGTGCCAATGCTGCATTCTCTACCGCCCACTCAAGTTGGCACGGAATTGCGTATGGTGTCCCCAGATCTTATTAAGGGCCCCCGATGGACCGCCGTCCCATGACGCTGACGCAGAAGATCCTCGCCGCGCACGCGAGGAACCTGCCCCGGCCCTGGGTCCAGTCCGGCGACATCCTCCAGGTGTCCGTCGACTGGACCATCGCCAGCGAGCTGGCCTGGAACGGCATGGAGCGCACCTACGGGATGCTGGGGCGGCCCAGGCTTCACGACAAGGACCGCTTCTTCCTCGCGGTCGATCACACCGTCGATCCGGTGACGCTGGCGAGCGACAAGCGCGCGCAGAAGCTGGTGCAGCTCTCGCGCAGCTTCGCGCAGGAGAGCGGCATCAAGCACTTCTACGACGCGAATCAAACCATCCTGCACACCAAGTTCTATCGCGACCTGGTGCGGCCCAACGACGTGGTGCTGGGGGCCGACTCGCATACCTCGTCGCACGGCGGGCTGGGCGCGGTCGCCATCGGGCTGGGCGGAGCGGACATCGTGGTGGCCATGGTCCTGGGCACATCCTGGATCGAGGTGCCCGAGGCCATCGCGGTCGAGTACACGGGAAAGCTTCCCTTCGGGTTCGGCGGCAAGGAAGTCATCCTCCGCACGCTCGGGCTCCTCGGGCGCAACACGGTCGCGATGGAGCGGTCGGTCGAATACCGCGGCGAGGGCGTGAGGCGGCTCTCGACGGATTCACGCTTCGCCATCGCCAACATGACCGCCGAGTTCGGCGGGCTGAACGGCATCTTCGAGGCGGACGAGGTGACGGCGGCGTGGCTGGCGGGACGCGACGACGGCGAGGCGCTGCATGCGATGCAGGCCTTTCGCGCCGACCAGGATGCGCCGTACGTCGAGCGCTATCGGGTGGCGCTCGACAGTCTCGAGCCGCAGGTGGCCAAGCCGTTCTCGCCCGACCAGGTAGCGGGGGTGAGCGAGCTCGCCGGCATGGCGCTCGACGGGCTCTTCATCGGCGCGTGCACCACTACCGAGGAAGAGCTGGTGCTGGGCGCGCTGGTGCTGGAAGCGGCGGGCGTGCGGCGCGCCGCCAACGACAGGCAGATCGTCGTGCCGGGCGACCTCTCCATCCAGGAGAACCTGCGCCGCGCCGGCTTGTGGGCCGTGTACGAGCAGGCCGGGTTCCGCGTCGACCCGCCGGGCTGTTCGATGTGCCTGGGGGTGGCGTCGCGGCGCGCCGGCAAGGGCGAGAAGTGGCTCTCCTCGCAGAACCGCAACTACGAGAACCGGATGGGCGAGGGGTCGCTCGCGTACCTCGCGGCGGCGGCAACGGTTGCGGCGGCGGCGCCGGAGATGAAGGTGGCCGACCCGCGGCCGCTGCTCGCGCGCGTCGATCAGGAGCGCTACCGGCGCATCCTCGGCGAGCGCAGGCCGCGCCGCGCGCCCGAAGTGCGCAGCGTCGAGCCGGAGGCGCACCTCGCTCCGGCCGGCGCCACCGCCGTGAGCGCCCGCGAGGGCCGCGCCGCCGACAAGCAGCGCGCCGCCGTCGTGCGCTCGCGCATCCAGCGCTTCGGCGACAACGTCGACACCGACGCGATCATCCCCGGCCAGTTCTGCCACCTGACGTCGCTCCCGGAGCTGGGGGCGAAGAGCTTCCACTTCGTCCGGCCGCAATTCGCACAAAACGTGCACCAAGGCGCGCGCGTGGTGGTGGCCGGCGAAGGCTGGGGCTCGGGCAGCTCGCGCGAGCAGGCCGTGCTGGCGCTGAAGGGCGCGGGCGTGCAGGCCATCGTGGCCAGGAGCTACGCCTTCATCCACAAACGCAACCTCGTCAACGAGGCGCTGCCGTTCCTCGTCGTGCAGGACGCCGAGTTCTACGAGGTGGCCAAGGAAGGCGAGGAGATCGAGGTGGACCTCGCCTCCGGCCGCGTCACCGTGGCGGGCAAGACGTTCCGGGCCGAAACGCCGTCGAAGATCATCCAGGCGCTGGCCGACGAGGGAGGAATCGTCCCGGCCATCCAGCGCCACGGCACCACCGTCTTCGACAAGCTCACTTCGTGATGCGCAGGATGCGGTCCTTCTCCGGACCGCACTCGCCGCGGCCGTCGCAGTTCGAAGTCGCGACCCACAGCTCCCCCGCGGGCGTCATGGCGATCTCGCGCAGCCGGCCGAACTTCTGCCGGAAGTAGACCTCGTGCTGGCCGTTGAGCGAGACGCGGTGCAAGTGCTCCGCGCCCAGCGAAGCGACGAGGATGCTGCCCTTCCACTCGGGGATCGCCGCCCCGCGGTAGATGGCCAGCCCGCCCGGCGGCACCGCGCGTTCCCAGGAAATCATCGGCGACACCAGGCCCGCGCCCGTCTGGCAGCCGTAGATGGCGGGCCAACCGAGGTTGTCGCCGGCGCGGGCGAGGTTCACCTCGTCGTGTCCGTAGCGGCCCATCTCGCCGCTCGGGCCGTGGTCGGCCACGGCCATCCGGCCGTCGTCGAGCCAGTCGAATCCCTCCGTGTTGCGGATGCCGAGCAGGTAGACCGGGCTGCCTTTGATCGGGTTGCCGGCGGGCGCGTCGCCTTCGGGAGTGAAACGTAGGATTTTGCCGTTGAGGCTCTTCGGGTCCTGCGACCGCTCCGGCGTGCGCGCATCTCCGGTGCCGGCGTAGAGCATGCCGTCGGGCCCGAAGCGCAGCCGCCCTCCGTCGTGGTAGTGCGCGGCGGCGATGCCCTTGAGGATCACCTTGTCGAACGTTGCGCTGGCGTGGTCGGGCGCGAGCTTCCAGCGCTGCACTTCGTTCCGCGGCCCCGGCACCGTCGCGTAGAGATAGAGGAGCGAGGGATCCTTGGGGTGCAGGGCGATGCCGAGCAGCCCGCCCTCGGAGGTGTCGGCGATCTTGATGGTCAGCACGGGCTTCGGCGCGAGCTTCCCCTGCTCGAGGAGCCGGACGCGCCCCGGGCGCTCGCTCACCAGCACATCGCCGCCGGGAAGGAAGGCGAAGCTCCACGGCGCTTCCAGCCGGCTGGTGACCACTTCCGCGCGCACCGGCACGGTTCCGTCGGGTCCCCAGGAGTCGCTCTTTTCCAGAATGCAGAGAGGAGCGGCCAGCGCCACGGCCAAGAGCAGGTTCGTCAGCATCGACGCGATGAGAAGCGCGCGGCGGCCGACCGGTCAAGCAAAGATGTGCGAAAGCGATCAGCTCGCGCGAACGATGCCGCCGCTCTCCTCGATGTCGACGACGTTGTCGTCGGACAACTCGAGGGCCGGCTCGCTGGACTCCAGCTCCATGACGACCCGCTCTTCCGCCAACCACGGCGACGCCTCCCAGTTGGAGTGCGGTGCATTCTCTGGGGCCGGGGTCTGCAAGTCTCGCATGGGCATGGGACCCGGGATTTGACTACTGTCGGGTGTTGGAGTCAAGACAACGTGCATTGTACGATGCGCCCCCCCAATGACCTACCGCATCGCGGTCATCCCCGGCGACGGCATCGGCCCCGAGGTGGCGCAGGCCGGCGTCCGCGTCCTGGAGCGGCTAGAACTGCCTCTGCAGTTCGAATGGTTCGATTTCGGCGCCGAGCGCTTCCTGCGCGATGGAACCGTTTTACCCGCCGACTTCATGGACGCGCTGCGTCGCGATTTCGCCGCCATCTACTTCGGCGCGGTGGGGGATCCGCGCGTGCCGGGGAACGAACACGCCAAGGGCATCTTGCTGGCGATGCGCTTCGGCCTGGATCTTTACATCAATCTTCGCCCCTGCCTGCTGCTCGACGACCGCCTTTCCCCGCTCAAGGGGAAGGGCCGCGCGGAGCTTCGCTTCACCGTCTTTCGCGAGAACACCGAGGGCCTCTACGCGGGCATCGGCGGCGTGTTCAAGAAGGGTACGCCAGACGAAGTGGCGCAGGAGGTCGAAGTCAACACGCGCAAGGGCGTCGAGCGCATTTGCCAGGCGGCCTTCGCCTTCGCAGAGTCGCGCGGCCTGCGTAGAGTCTGCATGGCCGACAAGGCCAACGTGCTGGTCTTCGGCCACGGCCTCTGGCGGCGCGTCTTCGCCGAGGTGGCCGCGCGGCATCCCAGGATCGAAGCGAAGGCCATGTACGTCGACGCGCTGGCGATGGACCTCATCCGCCAGCCCGAGCTGTACGAAGTCATCGTCACCAACAACATGTTCGGGGACATCTTGACCGACCTGGGCGCGGCGCTGACCGGCGGGCTGGGCGTCGCGGCCAGCGGGAACATCCATCCCGGCAGGGTGTCGCTCTTCGAGCCGGTGCATGGCAGCGCGCCGGACATCGCGGGGCAAAGCAAGGCGAATCCAATCGCGATGGTTTTGAGCGGCGCGCTCATGCTGGAGCACCTGGGCTTCGCGCGCGAAGCGCAAATCGTCCAAAACGCGGTGCGGGACCAGATCGAGCACGGCGCACACACGCCCGACCTGGTCCCGTTGCTCGGCGGGCCCGCCGCGACCACCGGCCAGGTCACCGCGGAGCTCCTCACGCGCGTCGAGAAGTTCCTCCGCTGAGGCCCGCCACGGCCTATCCGTGGCACATCTCGGCGCGCCCACCTACAATCGAAGGCCCGCCATCTGGAGAAGAACAGATGAAGCCCATCCCCACCGAGCTCGTCTTCCTGGCAGCGAAGCGAACGCCGTTCGGCACGTACGGCGGCGCGCTCAAGGACGTCTCCGCCACCGATCTGGCCGTGCACGCCTCCAAGGCAGCCATTGCGCAGGCGCGCATCAAGCCCGACGACATCGACAACGTCGTCTTCGGCAACGTGATTCAAGCTAGCCCCGACGCCATCTACCTGGCGCGCCACGTCGGGCTGAAGGCCGGCGTCCCGCAGTCCGCGCCGGCGCTGACGGTGAACCGCCTCTGCGGCTCGGGCTTCCAGGCCATCGTCGACGCGGCGCTGGAGATGCTGGCCGGATACAGCGACTGCGCGCTGGTCGGCGGCACGGAGAGCATGTCGCAGGCGCCGCACGTCGCGCGCGGGTTGCGGTTCGGTGTGGCGCTGGGCAAGTCGCCCGCGCTGGCAGACTCGCTCTGGGAGGCGCTGACCGACAGCTACACCGGCCTGCCCATGGCCATGACGGCCGAGAACCTGGCGGCCAAGTACAACATCGCGCAGCGCGAGGTCGACGAGTACAGCGTCCTCTCGCAGAAGCGCTTCGCCGCGGCGCAGGAGGCGGGGCGGCTCTCCGACGAGATCGCTCCCATGGAGCTGCCGGCAAAGAAGGGCGCCACGGTGCAGTTCGCGCGCGACGAGCACAACCGCCCCGAGACGACCGTCGAGGGCCTCGCCAAGCTCCCCAAGGTGTTCAAGAAGGACGGCGTCATCCACGCCGGCGCGGCGAGCGGCATCTGCGACGGCGCGGGCGCGCTCATCCTCGCCACGCGCGCCTTCGCCGAGCGAAAAGGCTTGAAGCCCATCGGCAAGCTGCTCGGGTGGGGCATCTCGGGCTGCGATCCGTCGATCATGGGCATCGGGCCGGCGCCGGCGGTGCGGCGCGCGTTCGAGCGGCACGAAGCCTCCCTGAAGGACTTCGATCTCTTCGAGGTGAACGAGGCGTTCGCGCCGCAGTACCTCGCGGTGGAGAAGGAGCTGGGCCTCCCTCGCGAGCGGACCAACGTCGACGGCGGCGCCATCGCGGTCGGCCACCCGCTCGCGGCGTCGGGCGCGCGCATCACGTCGCACCTCCTGTACGAGCTGAAGCGGCGCGGAGCGAAGCGCGGCGTCGGCTCAGCGTGCATCGGCGGCGGCCAGGGAATCGCGCTGCTGGTCGAGTCGGCGTAACGGGGTATCATCCGAACGTGCAGAACCTGTTTCACGACTGGAACGGGTCGGGCTGTCCGGGGCGGCTGGCCGAGGCGGTCGTGCTCGACGAGACGCTGCGCGACGGCATCCAGAGCCCCAGCGCCATCGACCCGCCCATCGAGGCGAAGATCGAGATCCTCCACCTGCTCGACGCGCTGGGCGTCTACCAGCTCGACGTCGGCCTCCCCGGCGCGGGCCCGCACCAGCGCGCCGCGGTGAAGCGGCTCGCCGAAGAGAAGCGCGACGCAAAACTGGCCATCCGCCTCAACGTCGCCTGCCGCACCGTGGTCACCGACATCGCGCCCGCCGCCGAGGTGCAGCAGGAGACCGGCGTGCCGCTCGAGGTCTACGCCTTCATCGGCAGCTCGCCCATCCGGCAGTACGCCGAGGAGTGGGACCTCGGTTTCATCGAGAAGCAGTCGGTCGAAGCCATCTCCTTCGCGGTGAAGGAAGGGCTCGCCGTCACCTACGTGACCGAGGACACGACCCGCAGCAAGCCGGACGATCTGCGGCGCCTCTTCAAGAGCGCCATCGAGGCGGGCGCGCGCCGCCTCTGTCTCTGCGACACGGTCGGGCACGCCACCCCCGAGGGCGCGGCCGCGCTGGTGCAGTTCGCGCGCGAGGTGGCCGGTCCCGACATCGGGCTCGACTGGCACGGCCACAACGACCGCGGCCTCGCCCTGGCCAACGCGCTGGCGGCGGGCGCCGCGGGAGCGACGCGCCTGCACGGCTGCGCGGCGGGCATCGGCGAGCGCGTGGGCAACACGGCCTGCGACCAGCTCCTCGTCAACTTGAAGCTGCTCGACCATCCCCTCTACGGTCCGCGCGACATGACGGCACTGGTGCGCTTCGTCCAGCTGGCGGCGCGCGTCACCGGACACACGCTGCCGGTGAACTATCCCGTCGCCGGCCAGGACGCGTTCCGCACCGCCACCGGCGTGCATGCCGCCGCCATCATCAAGGCGCAGCGGAAGGGCGACCGCTGGCTCGCCGACCGCATCTACAGCGGCGTGCCGGCGGGCGAGGTGGGCATGACGCAGCAGATCGAGATCGGTCCCATGAGCGGCCTCTCCAACGTCAAGCACTGGCTCGCCCGACACGAGATCCCCCCCGACGAGCAGCTGGCCAAGGCGGTGCTGCAGCGGGCCAAGGCAAGCAACCGCACTCTCACCGAGAGCGAGGTCGCGCAGATCGTCCGCGACCTCCGCAGCGAGGCGCGTCCATGAGCCACCCGGCATTCACCGGCATGAAGATCTTTTCCACCACGCTGGCGCGCGACCGCGAGGCGATGGGCGACACCATCACCCGCTGGCTGACGGAAAACCCGCAGTTCGAGATCGTCGACAAGATCGTCACGCAGAGCTCCGACAAGGAGTTCCACTGCCTGACGATCACGCTTTTCTACCGCGAGCGCCCGCGGCCCTGACGGCTTAAACTGGGGAAGCGATGAGCCCGCGCGGCCAGATGTCGTTCGGCGTGCCTCCCCTCACGCGGGGCGTGAAATGGCTGGGCATCGTCACGCTGGCCGTGTCGGTGCTGGCGGCGGTGCTGCGTGATGGGGCGCTGATCGCGCAGGTCGTCTTCGTGCCGGCGGAGCTTTCGCGCGGCCGCATCTGGACGCCCTTCACGTACACGTTCCTCAATCCCGAGCCCATCGGTCTTCTCCTCGGTCTCCTGGGCCTGTGGCTGCTCGGGGCGGCCCTCGAACAGCGCTGGGGCACGCGCCGGTTCGTGACCTTCTATTTCCTCTGCAGCGCCGCGGGCGCGCTGGCCACCGCGGCGGTCGGGCTGCTCTGGCAGGACGTGTTGGGGCACCGCTACTACGGGAACTGGTCGGCGATGGAGGGCCTCATCGCCGCCTTCGCGGTGCTGATGCCGAACGCGCAGATCTTACTCTATGTCGTGCCGGTGCAGGCGAAGTGGATGCTGCCCATCTCGGCCGGCATCACCGTGCTCTACATGCTCATGACGGGCGACCCAGCTGGTTACCTGCCGCAGCTCTTCGGGCTGGGAGCGGGCGTCCTCTTCGCCGGAGGACGCGGGCCGCAGAATCTCCTCCTGCGGCTAAAGGTCTGGTGGATCGATCGCCGTCTGCGCAAGAGCCGGCTGCGGGTGATTCGCGGGACCGAAGACGACGACCCGCTGGGTCGAGCCGGCCGCGGCTCCGACAAGTATCTGCACTAGACTTTCGGGCGCGGGACCGGGTGCGTGTACGTTCACGGGGAAGGGGACGGGGACGGGAACGTCCCACGGACCGTGGTACGTGAACCGTACCCGCATCCGTCCCCGTCGACGTACACGAACCCGACCCCGAGCCCGAAGCTAACCGTCCTTGATCTGGGTCGTAGCCTCGCGGGCAATGTAGATCCGGCGGGTGTTGGTGCGCTGAGCGTCGCTCGGCACGAGGAAGAACCCGTGCTTTCCCTCGCCGCCGTCGCGATACCCCTCGATTTTGCGCCCGTCGGCAAAGGTGACGCGCACCCTCTTGCCGTCTCCACCCTTCGCTTTCTCGCCCGGCGCCAGCATGAAGAAGATGGCCTTCACCTCGGCGTGGTAGACCGTCTCGGGCTGCCCTCCGCCCTGCGGCATGAGCGCGAACTGCGACTTGCTCAGGTCGACGTCCTGGATCGAGCCGCGGCGCGTACGGCCGCCGCGCGTGTGCACCGCCACCCGATGCTCCCCCGCCACCGCCAACGCCCCGACGGCTATCGGCGCGACGAGGTGCGCGAGCGGCTGCGCGGGCCGCGCCGGCGGCGTCGCCGATTCCTCGACCGGCACCAAAAGATCCGGGTCGTCCTCCGCTCCGATCGGCCTGAGCACGTCCTCGGGCGACTCCAGCTCGACCGGCTCCTGCGCGAAGTCGCTGTACTCCTCGTCGCCGCCGATGGTAGCGCCGGCCGCGCCGAAGAGCAGCTTGGCCGCCCCAGGCTCGGGCGGCGCCGGCTCGGAGTCGAGTTGCTCGAGGGCGCTCGCTCCCACAGCCGCCTCGTTCCAGGCGGCCTTCTTCTCTACCGGAGGCGGAGGTGGCTCGGCCCATTCGGGAGCGGCGGGCTCGGAGTTGGCCGGCTCGCCGCGCCACTGCGTGTCGCTCGTCGGAGCGGCCCACGCCGGCTCGGCGGCGGCCCGCGCCGGGGCCCCCCACACCGATTCGACGGCGGCCGGCGGTGCTGCGCCCCATGCGCTGTCGATCGCGGGCTCCGACGCGGGCGGCGGCGCGGACCAGTCGGGCCCGCTGGACAGCGCGCTCCAGTCGGCACCGGCGGCGGCCGCCTCGGGCGGCGCCTCGGACTTCTTCACCTGCTGCCAGTCGTCGCCGGCCTCTTCGGCCTTCCACTCGGCGACGGGAGCGGCGTCGGTCGGCGCGGCCGGGAGCCATTCTTCCGCGGCGGGCGCGGGCGGCGCGGCTGGCACCCATTCTTCCGCGACGGGCGTGGGCGGCGCGGCCGGCGGTTCCCAGGACGGTTCCGGTATCGCCGAGGGCGGCGCGCTGACGGCCGTCGCCGAGTCCCACGCCGGCGCCTCGGCCTGCGGAGCGGAGGCGACGATCGGCGCGGCCGCCCACGGGTCGGCGGCCGGAGAGGGCGCCTCGGCCTGCGGAGCGGAAGCGACGATCGGCGCGGCCGCCCACGGGTCGGCGGCCGCAGCGGGCGCTTCGGCAGGCGAGGCCGCGACCGACTCGCTCCACGGCGTGGGCGCATCGTGGGCGGAGGCGGGTACGGGAGCGTCCCATGGGCTCGCCTCGCTCTCGCCCTTTTCCTTTGCCGCGGGAGAGGCGTCCTCGACCTCGAACTCGATCACTTCCTCGGCGACGACGTGCTCGGTGTGGAACGCCGGAGTGGTCGAGGGCGGCGTGAGGACGGCCCGGAAGGCGGGTGCTGGCGAGGGCGGCGTGACGTCGGGCTCGAAGGCGGCTGCGGGCGGAGGAGTCTCCGTCTCCGCGACGAAGGCCGGCGCGGGCGAAGGTGGCGTGTTGTCGGGCAGGAACGCCGGTGCAGGCGGCGGCGTCGCGTCGGGCAGGAACGCCGGCGACGGCCAGGGAGGCGTCGTGTCGGGCAGGGAGGGCGCGGCCTCTTGCGGGGCAGGCTGCGGCTGCGGTTGCAGCGGCTCCTCGCTCGGGGCCATCCAGCCATCGAACGTGTGGACCTCCTGGACCTCTTCGGCCGGGGGCGGCTCCGAGACCGCGCGCGCCGGAGCGGGCGCCGGAGGCGGAAGGCCCTCGAGCGCGAGCAGCTTCGGCTCGGGAATTCCGAGCGCGCGCACTGCCGCACGCAATCCTTCGGACCAGTCGCCCGAGAGCGGATCGGCGCCGCCGGCAGGCGGCCGCGGCACGGCCCCTTCCGCGGGGAAGGGCGTTTGAGGCCGGGGATCGCTGGCGTCGGACATGGCTGCGCGCTCCGCGCGAAGGTCCCGCAAAGAATACCAGAAGGTCAGCGGATTTCGACGCAATCCCGGAGTGATCGGAATTTTACCTGCCTGTCCGCCGGCGTTATAAGGTTCGATTCCCATGGCCGCGCTGGTGCAGATCGGGCGAAAGAAGCACGCGCCCGCGCGCCCCGGGCCCGACGCGTATCTTCCTGTACACGCCGACGAGGCGCGCGCCCGCGGATGGGAGCAACTCGACGTCGTGCTCGTCAACGGCGACGCGTATGTCGATCACCCGACCTTCGGCGTGCCCCTGGTCGGCCGCCTGCTGGCCGCCCGAGGTTTCAAGGTCGGCGTCATCTCGCAGCCGCGCTGGGACGAAGCCTCTGGCCTGGCCGACTTCCTCGCCTGCGGCAAGCCGCGCCTCTTCTTCGGCGTGAGCAGCGGGAACATGGACTCGATGGTCAACCACTACACGGCCGGCCGGAAGCGCCGCTCGAGCGACGCGTACACGCCCGACGCCGCGCCGGGGAGGCGCCCCGACTACGCCACGGCCGTCTATGCGCGGCGCCTGAAGAAACTGTTCCCCGACGTGCCGCTGATCATTGGCGGGGTCGAGGCCTCGCTGCGGCGGCTCGCGCACTACGACTACTGGAGCGACCGCGTCCGCCACTCGATCCTCGTCGATTGTCCCGCGGACATCCTCGTCTTTGGGATGGGGGAGCGGCCCTTGCTGGAGATCGCCTCGCGGCTCGCGGCGGGCGAGGACATCTGCGGCGTCACCGACGTGCGCGGCACGGCGGTGCGCTTCCGCGACGATGCGGAGGAGAGCTGGCGGCACCTGGCCGGCGCGCGCGACCGGGAGGAAATCCGGCTGCCCTCGTACGAAGAGATCACCGCCGACAAGAAAGTCTACGCCGAGTTCTCGCGGCTCTACCACCTCGAGCACAACCCCGACAACGCGCGCATTCTTTTGCAAAAGCACGGGCGCGATCTGGTCTACGTCAACCCGCCCGCGCCGCCGCCCTCGACGGAATTGATCGACGAGGAATACGAGTTGCCCTTCACGCGCCTGCCGCACCCCATGTACGGCGAGGCGAAGGTCCCGGCGTGGGAGCAGATCCGCTTCAGCGTCACCATCATGCGCGGCTGCGCGGCGGGTTGCAGCTTCTGCTGCATCACCGAGCACCAGGGCCGTGACGTGGTCTCGCGGAGCGAAGCGTCGGTGCTGCGCGAAATAGAATCCTTGAAAAACGTGCCAGGCTGGACGGGCGTCGTCAGCGACATCGGGGGCGCCACCGCCAACATGTGGCACATGGTCTGCACCGACGAGGACTGGCACCGGCAGTGCCGGCGCGCCTCGTGCGTCTATCCCAGCGTCTGCGAAAAATTTGGAACCGACCACGGCCCGCTCATCTCCTTGATGAAGAAAGCGCGCCAGCTGCCGGGCGTGAAGCGCGCCTTCGTCGCCAGCGGGGTGCGCTACGACCTGGCCTTCGCCGACGAGCGCCACGGCGACGAGTACATCCGCGAGCTGGTGGCGAACCACGTCGGCGGGCATCTCAAAATCGCGCCCGAGCACATCTCTCCCGGCGTCGTCAAAGTGATGAAGAAGCCGGGCAAGGAGATGTTCGTCCGTTTCAAGGAACTGTTCGAAAAATATTCGACCGAAGCGGGCAAGGAGCAGTATCTCATCCCGTACTTCATCTCCGGCCATCCCGGCTGCGAGGTGAAGGACATGGTCGACTTGAGCGACTACCTCGCCGAGAACGGCTGGCGGCCCCAACAAGTCCAGGATTTCACGCCCACGCCCATGACGCTGGCGACGGACATGTATTACTCCGGCTATCACCCGAACACGGGCAAGCCGGTGCACGTCCCCCGCGCCGCCGACGAGAAAGCGATGCAGCGCGCGCTCCTCCAGCCGCACCTCCCCCCCTACCGCGAGCTGGCGCAGAAGGCGCGCCGCATCGCGGGGGCGCTCGACAAGCCGCCCCGCCGGAAGGTGGCGCGGCGCGGCCCCTCAAAAGTCCAGCCCAGCGACAGCTTCGAGAGCTGAAGGACCAGGACCAGGACCCAAACCCAAACCAAAACCCAAACCAAACGAGAACGAGGACGCAAAACCGATTAGCAAACCGACTTTAAAAGTACCCGATTGCGATTGCGATTTGGATTGGGAGCAAGCCCGCGCCAACGCCTTCGGCGTTGTCACTGGGCTTGCAAGGATTTCGATGAGGATCGTAGCTCGCTGCGCTCGCGCTGGCTTCGGATCGTCGTCCGTTCGTCATCGTCGGCCTCCCCGGCTGCGCCGTTTTTTGAGGGAGGCCGACGATGACGAACTGGACGACTCTTCCACACGAAACCTTGGCTGCGTATCAGGTCGCTTGCGAGCTGCTTGTCGCGGTGAAGAAAGCAGAGATCGCAGATCTGAAGCTGCGCGATCAGGCTCTGCGAGCTGCCAAGAGTGTGTGCTTGAATATCGCAGAGGCGACGGGCCGCACGGGGGCTGATCAGAAGCGGGTCTTTGTCATTGCACGCGGCGAAGCTTCCGAAACGGTGGCTGCGCTGCACATTGCAGGACTCTGCGGTGACTGTGATCCGCTTTCCGCTCAAGTTGGTGCAGCGCTGGGCCGCAGGGTCTATGCGCTCCTGAGCGGGCTCATCCGCTGTTGATCGAAAACCCTGCAAGCCCAGTGACAACGCCGAAGGCGTTGGCGCGGGCTTGCTCCAAATCGAAATCGCAATCGCAAACGGGTATTTTTAAATTCTCCCGTTTGCTACTCGGCGACCGCCCCCTATCGCAATCGCAAACGATCCGACTTCAGCACCTTCCGGAATGCGGTTGTGGCCAACCTGGAAGATGGCGTGGCAGGCTCGCGTTTTCCGACGTTGATTCTGCATGCAGACTCTGACGGACAATGGACGCCAGCTGAAGCGGCCAAGCTTGAAAAGGAACTGGAGATCATCAGAGTCCGATTCCAAGAACTCCCGCCAATTGCGCTCGATGCGGGTTGGAAGGAGCAGGTCGCGAAAACCTTTTCCCTTCAGATTATCAGTCTACACGACTGTTTTTTCGACATTGACGGAGAGCCCTTGTTGGAGCGGCTGATCAACCTAACCAAGTTGAGTCAAGCAAGGGATTTACCCATCCTATTCCAGTAGTAGAACTAATTCGGCGGTCCGCTGCTGGGCGCGAGCGGGCCCCGTCCGTGCCGCGCCAGCCATTCGAGATCGGCGCGGCCGACCAGCGCCCCGATGGGGCGGCCATTGCGGAGCAAAACGACGCGCACGCCGTGGCGCACGACCTGATCCACCAGGTATGCCCAGCTGCGACGCGCCTCCTCGACCTCGACTTGAATTTCCATGCCACCAGTCTGCCAAGGGGGTCTGACAAACCAGCCCTCAGCCCCTGCGCGGCATGCGTTCCTCCAGTTCCTCGATGGTCCTGGGCCAGTCGTCGTGCAGAAGGCGCGAGAGGCTGCGGTCGGAGAGCAGCTTGCCGCCCGTCTGGCAGCGCGGGCAATAGTTGGTCTCGTTGTCGGCGTAGGCGATGCGCTGCACCAGGGTGCCGCACACGGGGCAGGGCTTCTTGTACTTGCCGTGCACCGCCATCCCCTCGCGAAAGGCGGTGACCTTTTCGGGAAAGCCATCGCCCGCCTCGTCGCGCAGGCGCTGCGTCCAGTCGATCAAAGTCGCGCGCGTGGCCTGGTAGAGCCGCGCCGCCTCCTCGGCCGAGAGCTTCTGCGTGAGCTGCGCGGGCGAGAGCTTCGCCCGATGGAGGATCTCGTCGGAGTAGGCGTTGCCGATGCCGGAGAAGAGCCGCGGATCGGTGAGCGAGCGTTTCAAGGTGTGGTTCTCGCTGCGCAGCGCCGCCTCGAATTGCTCGCGGGTCGCCTCGAGCGGCTCGATGCCCCCGCGCCGGAACTCGTCGAGCGAGCGCGCCAGATGAATCGAGGCGCGCTTCTTCGTCGCCGCCTCGGTGAGGAGCAGCGTGCCGCTGGAGAAATCGAAGGCGGCGAGGCCGAGCTTGCCGGGGATCTTCGCCCCGCGCTCCTGCCAGCGCAGCCGCCCCGCGATCATCAGATGAACGACGAGGAACAGCCCGCCCTCGAGCGTGAAGACGATGCGCTTCCCCAGCCGGCTGACCTCCAGCACCTTGCGATCCGCGGCGGCGCTGAGCGGCGGATCGAACGTGCGCACCACGAACGGGCTCGCCACCCGCACGCCCTGCAGCACCTGCCCGCCCACGCGCCGCAGCAGCGCTTCGACATAGACGGTGACGTCAGGGAGCTCCGGCAAGCTCCACCATCTCGAAGACGTACCCGTCGGGGTCCTCGAAATCGCGCGCGCGCCCGCCGGGGATCTCGTGCGCGGCGCCCAGGGCGCGGGCGCCGTGGCGCTCGACCAGCGCGCCCATCTCGTCGAGGTTCATGACGCGGATGCCGAGGACCGGGCCGCCGCGATCGTACCCGCGCTTGTCGAGCGCCTTGGCGTAGAAGACGGGGTGGAGCGCGAGCAAGAGCCCGGGCCGCAGCTCCAGTTCGACCCAGCCCGGCGCGGCGGACTTCTCGGCCAGGCCGATGACGTCCCGCCAGAATGCGCGCGCCTGCTCGACGTCGGGCACTTGCAGGCTGACCCAGCAGAGCTCGTTCACGTTGCGCACTGTAGCCGGATCGCCTAATCCCAGCATTCATGAAAATCGCCGTGGCGGGATCGAGCGGGCTGATCGGCGCGGAGCTGTTGCGCGAGCTGCGCGAGCGCGGCGACGAGGTGGTCGCGCTCCCCCGGCGAGGGACGGCGCGCTGGTCGCTCGAGGGCATCGAGGCGGTGGTCAACCTGGCCGGCGCCAGCATAGGCGGCAAGCGCTGGTCGCCCGAGTACAAGAAGGAGATCCTCGACAGCCGCGTGCTCTCGACGCGCGAGCTGGTCGAGGCCATGCGCAGCGCCGAGCGCAAGCCGCTCGTGCTCGTCAATGCCAGCGCCGTGGGCTTCTATGGCGGGCGCGGCGACGAATTGCTCGACGAGTCGGCGGGGCCGGGCGCGGACTTCCTCGCCGGCGTGTGCCAGGAGTGGGAGGCCGAGGCGCGCAAGGCCGAGGATCTGGGCGTGCGCAGCGTGCAGCCGCGCACCGGCGTGGTGCTCTCGGCGCGGGGCGGAGCGCTGCAGCAGATGCTGCCGCCCTTCAAGGCGTTCGTGGGCGGGCCTCTCGGCAGCGGAAAGCAGTGGTTCCCCTGGATCCACATCGCCGACGAAGTGGCCGCGATCATGCGTGCCATCGACAGCGACCTGCGCGGGCCGGTGAACCTGGCCTCGCCGGGGATCGTCACCATGAAGGAGTTCGCCCGCGGCCTGGGCAAGGCGCTGCACCGGCCCTCCTGGGCGCCGGTGCCGGCAGCGCCTCTCAAGATCCTCCTCGGGGAATTTGCCTTGGTGCTGCTGGAAGGCCAGCGCGCGGTGCCGAAGAAGCTCATCGACACCGGCTTCAAGTTCCGCTTCCCCGACCTGGAAGCCGCCCTAGGCGACCTGCTTTGAAGCGATGGAGCGCGCGATGCGCTGCGCCTCGCGGCTGATCTCCCGCAGCACGCCCGTGGCCGTCACGTGGAAGCCGCAGAAGTAGAGACCCGGCAGCGTCTCCGCTCCGCTCCTCGTCGGGACCCCTTCCTCGTCGAGGACGCTGGCGGCCGGCTCGAGAAACGTCTCGAGCGCGGGACGGTAGCCGGTCGCCAGCACCACCGCGTCGAAGGCGCGCTCGGCCCCGCCGCTGAAGCGGGCGCCGTGAGGCGTCAACGACTCGATGGCCGGGAGGACGTCGATCTCGCCGCGGCGGATGCGAGCCACGGTGCCGACGTCGAGGAGGGGAATGCGCGCCCGCCGGTGGATCTGGGACATCGGCCCGTAGGGCGGCCGCCGCAGCCCGAGCGGCTCGAGGCGCCCGAAAACGATCCGCGACACCAGCGTGCCGATGACGTCCGCCACGCGCAGCGGAAGGAGGTTCAGCGCCAGCGACCAGGCGACGATGGGGAGCCCGAGGAAGTCGCGCGGGACGACGTTGACCGGGCTGCGCACGCAGATGGCCGCGTGCGCGCCGTGTTCGCTCAGGTCGATGGCGATCTCGCCGCCCGAGTTGCCCAGCCCGACCACCAGCACGCGCTGGCCCGACCATCGCTTTCCGTTGCGGTACTCGGAGCTGTGGAGGACCGGTCCGGAGAAGGTCGACAAGCCCGGCCAGGCCGGGCGATGGGGAACGCGCGTGTAGCCGGTGGCGATCACCACATGGCGCGAGCGCCACGCCGCGCTCTCGCTGCGCGTGATCCAGTCGCCGCTCTCCTGCTTCACCGATACGACCCGCTGCCCGAAGCGCGGAGCGATGCCGAAGCGGGCGGTGTACTCCTCCAGGTACGCGATCACCTGCTCGCGCGCCGGATAGCGCGGCACCTCGCGCGCGAAACGCAGTTGGGGCAGGTACGAGAGGCCCTTGCTGGTGTGGAGATGCAGGCGATCGTAGCGCGTGCGCCAGGCGCCGGCCACCTGCGCGCCCTGCTCGAGGAGCACGAAGGGGACCGCGGCGCGCTGCAGGCAGGCGGCGGTGGCGAGGCCGGCGGCGCTCGCTCCGACGATGACGGTGTCCGTGTCGGGTTCCACCCGCGCCAGCGTACCCCAAGCAGCGCTTGACGGCCCCCCGGTGCATGATGTGAATGCGACCATGCCAGGCGAGTTCACTCACCTCCACTTGCACACGCTCTACAGCCTCCTCGACGGCGCCATCCGGCTGCCCGATCTGATGAAGTCCTGCGCCGCCACCGGCATGAAGTCGGTGGCGGTCACCGACCACGGCAACATGTTCGGCGTGGTCAATTTCTACCAGGAGGCGAAGAAGCAGGGCATCAAGCCCATCATCGGCTTCGAGGCGTACGTGGCCGGCGAGAAGGGCATGGGCGACAAGAGCCAGCGCGTGGGCCACCACCTGGTGCTGCTGGCGCAGAACGACGCCGGCTATCGAAACTTGCGCTATTTGTCTACCAAAGCCTTTACCGACGGATTTTATTACGACCCGCGCGTCGACAAGCCGCTCTTGCGCCAGCACAGCGAGGGCGTCATCGCGCTCACAGCGTGCATGGCGGGCGCCGTCCCGCGCGCGGTGCGCCGCGGGGACATGGACGAGGCGCGCAGGGAGGTGCGCGAGCTCAAGTCGATCTTCGGCGACCGGCTCTACCTCGAGATCCAGAGCAACGCGCTCAAGGAGCAGCTGCCCGTCAACCACGGCGTCTGCGAGCTGGCGCGCGAGGAGGGCGTGCCGCTGGTCGCCACCGCCGACAGCCACTACGTGCGGCGCGACGACGCCAAGGCGCACGAGGTGCTGATGGCCATCGCCTCGGGGCGCACCTTCGACGATCCCAAGCGGCTGCGCCACGAGACGGAAGAGCTCTACATCAAGTCGCCCGAGGAGATGTACGGCGCGCTCGCGGCGGTGACGGGCGTGGGCGCCGAGTGGCGCGAGGCGGTGCACAACAGCTGGCTCATCGCGCAGCGCTGCAACGTCGAGCTGAACCTCAAGGACAAGCACTTACCGAAATTCCAGGTGCCCGAAGGGGAGACGCTCCAGTCGTACTTGCAGCGGCGCGCGCGCGAGGGGATGGACCAGCGCTTCCGCGAGATTCCCTACCCGGTCGACAACGATCAGTACCGCGAGCGGCTCGAGCTCGAATTACGGGTCATCATCGAAATGGGGTTCCCCGGGTACTTCCTCATCGTCCAGGACTTCATCAACTGGGCGAAGCGCAACGGCATCCCCGTCGGGCCGGGGCGCGGCTCGGGCGCCGGATCGCTGGTGGCCTACGCGCTGCGCATCACCGATATCGACCCGCTGCCGTACAACCTGCTCTTCGAGCGCTTCCTCAACCCCGAGCGCGTCTCGATGCCGGACTTCGACGTCGATTTCTGCCAGGAGCGGCGCGGCGAGGTGATCGAGTACGTCTCGCAGAAGTACGGCCGCGACAACGTCGCGCAGATCATCACCTACGGAGCGCTGTCGGCGAAAAGCGCCATCAAGGACGTGGCGCGCGTGATGGGGCTGCCCTTCGCCGAGGTGAACGAGCTGACGCGCAACATTCCCAATCTCATCGACGGACATCCGGCCACCATCGAGAAGGCGCTGCAGCACGAGCCCAAGCTGACGCAGATCCAGGAGCAGAAGCCCATCTTCAAGACCATCGTCGAGTACGCGCGCGCGCTCGAGGGGCTGACCCGCTCGACGGGCATGCACGCCGCCGGCGTGGTCATCGGTGAGAAGCCGCTCTGGGAATACGTGCCTCTCTGCCGCGGGCAGAACGGCGAGCTGGTGACGCAATTCGCAAAAGACGAGGTCGAGCTGGCGGGGCTCGTCAAGTTCGACTTCCTCGGCTTGAAGACGCTCACGGTGATCAGCGACGCGGTGAAGCTGATCAACCGCGGGCGCGCCGAAGCGGAGAAGATCGACATCGCGCGCCTGCCCCTCGACGACAAGAAGACCTACGACGTCATCTCGCGCGGCGACACCGCCGGCGTCTTCCAGCTGGAATCGAGCGGCTTCACAGAGATGGTGAAGAAGCTCAAGCCGTCGGTGTTCGAGGACATCATCGCCGCCGGCGCTCTCTACCGGCCGGGGCCGCTCGACAGCGGCATGGTCGACGTCTTCATCAACCGCAAGCACGGCCGCGAGCGCGTCACGTATCCGCACCCGCTGCTCGAGCCCATCCTGCGCGGCACCTACGGCGTCATCGTCTATCAAGAACAAGTCATGCAGATTGCGCAGGTGCTGGCGGGATATCCCCTGGGCCGCGCCGACCTTCTCCGCCGCGCGATGGGCAAGAAGAAGGCCGAGGAGATGGCCAAGGAGCGCGGCGGGTTCGTCGAGGGGTGCGGCGCCAAAGGCGTCGAGCCGCGGCTCGCCAACGAGATTTTCGACTTGATGGAGAAGTTCGCCGAATATGGCTTTAACAAATGTTTAATTGGTAAAACGGTCATTACCGATTCGCGCACGGGCGCGCGCGCGACCGTGAAGGAATTGTTCGACGAGCGGCGCCCGTTCACCATCCACGCGCTGGGCGAAGACGGAAAGCTGCGCTCCCGGGGGGTCGTCGACGTCATCGCCAACGGAAGGAAGTCTGTCTTCGAGCTGCGCACCGCGCTCGGACGCCGCATCGTCGCGACGGCGAACCATCCCTTCCGTACCCTCGATGGGTGGAAACAGCTCGCCGACCTGCACGCCGGCGATCGCATTGCCGCACCGCGACGCCTCGCCGTTGCGGCAAAAGAGCGCTGGCCGGCGCACCAGATCATTTGCCTTGCTGGACTGATCTCCGAGGGCAATACCTGCCATCCCTCGAGTCTGTATTTCTATAACAATTCGCCCGTCCTCATCGACGATTTTGCAAAAGCCGCAAGTCGATTTCCAAATTCGATCGCGCGGACCTACCAGCGGCCGAGCGGCGGAATCGAGGTCTGCGTCAACACCGGCCGCCGCGGCTCATTCGCCGCCTCCGGCAACCTCGCCATCGCCGCGGCCCCGTTGCGATCCGGTGCGTTCGAGTGGGCGCGGGCTCTCGGTATCCTGGGGCTCACTGCGAGCGAGAAGAAGGTCCCTGAACCCGTATTCTCGCTCTGCGAGCAGGACATCGAGCTTTTTCTCGGGCGGCTATGGGCTGGCGACGGTTTCATCGCCGGCCGTGGCAACAACCGCACGCCATTCTATGCGACGTCTTCGGAGCGGCTTGCGATAGACGTACAGGCGCTTCTGCTGCGACTGGGAATGCCCAGCGCGGTGCACAGGAAAGTCTTCAAATATCGCGGTGAGGAGCGGCCGGCCTGGACGGTGCACCTCGTCGGCGATGGCTCCATCGAGACTTTCCTCGATCGAGTGGCGCCTCACTGCCTGTCCCGCGAAGCGCAGGTCGCCGAATTGCGGCGATACGTGCGCGGGGTGGTCAGGTTCAGCAGCAAGGACACGGTGCCGCCGGAGATCCGCCGCTGGGTTGCCGAGGAGCGGGTCAGGCATGGGTGGACCTGGGGCGAGCTCGAACGTCGCAGCGGCGTCAGCGCAAGAGAGCTGACGGGAAATGGCAGCAGGGCGAAGCGCGGTTTCCAGCGCAGCACCATCGCCGCTTTGGCGAAAGCACTTCGCTCTCGCCGCCTCGCTCGAACAGCGGATTCTGACATCTACTGGGACCTCCATCGAATCCCGTGGAAGCGAGGAGACGTACGACCTCACTGTCGAGGGCGATCACAACTTCGTCGCCGACGGCCTCATCGTCCACAACTCCCACTCGGCGGCTTACGGGCTCATCACCTACCAGACGGCGTGGCTCAAGGCGCACTACCCGGTCGAGTTCATGGCCGCGCTCTTCACCAGCGAGAAGGACAACACCGACAAGGTGGTGGCCCATATCGCCGAGGCGCGCGCCGGCGGCATCACCGTGCTGCAGCCCGACGTCAACGAGTCGCTGCTCGCCTTCGGCGTCGCGCCCGACCCGCGGAAGCCGGGGCAGCAGATCATCCGCTTCGGGCTGGGGGCCATCAAGGGCGTGGGCGAAAACGCCGTCGAGGCCATCCTCGCCGCCCGGCAGAAGCCCTTCGCGGGGCTGTTCGATTTCTGCGCGCGCATCGACATGCGCAAGCTGAACAAGAAGGTGCTCGAGGCGCTGGTCTGCGCCGGCGCCTTCGACTTCACCGGCAAGCCGCGCAAGGCGCTCTTCGAGGCGAGCGAGGCGGCGCTGCAGGCCGGGTCGTCGGCGCAGAAGGACCGCGAGTCGGGCCAGTTCGGGCTCTTCGCCAGCGCCAAGCCCGACGCGGCGCCCGAGGAGCGCGTCTCCGGCAAGGAGGAGTGGTCGGAGCGCGAGCGCCTCGCGCTGGAGAAACAATCGATCGGCTTCTACATCACCGGCCACCCCCTGGCCCGCTACGCCGAAGACGTGAAGCGCTACGCCACGCACACCTGCGCCTCGCTCGCCGGCGCCAAGGGGTTCGAGAAGGTGGCGGTGGCGGGCATCGTCACCGGGTGGCGCGAGCGACTCACCAAGACGGGAAAGAAGATCGCCTTCGCCAGCCTCGAGGACCTGACCGGCGCGCGCGACTGCGTCATCTACGACGACGTCGCGCAGAAGTACGAGGCGCTGCTCAAAGGCGACGAGCCGGTGCTGGTCAAAGGGGTGGTGCGGCTGGCGGAGAAATTCGGGGCCGAGGCGCAGTCCGAGAACGCCGAGCCGTCTCCGGAGATCAAGGTGGACGAGGTGAGCCGGCTGGCCGACGTGCGCTCCGCCAAAGCCACGCGCGTCGAGCTGCGGCTCCAGGCCGAGCAGGCCACGCCCGAGCGCCTCGCCGAGCTCAAGGCGCTCCTCGGCAAACATCCCGGGTCGTGCAGCGCGGCGCTCAGCATCGTCGTGCCGGGGACGGCCGAGACCCGCATCGCGCTCAAGGGCACGCGGGTGGCCGCCTCGGACGATCTTCTGGCGGCGGTGGATCGGCTCTTCGGCGGCAAAGTGACGCAAGTCCGCTGAGCCGTCGCGCGAGTCTTTGCAGGCCTCGAGCTAGAACCAGAACGGTTTTCGTTTTCGTTTGAGGTTTTCGTTTGAGGTTTTCGTTTTGGTTTTTCGTTTTCGTTGATGGTTTTCGTTTTGGTTTTCGTTGGGGGCAGCCTCGCGCCAGCCTGCGGCTGGCACTGCGGCTGCAATGTTCTTGGTTGGCGCTTGTTGTAGCTCGCTGCGCTCGCGCGGGCTTCGGATCGTCGTCCGTTCTTCTTCATCGTCGTCCTCCGCTGCCGCTTTCAAAGGAGGACGACGATGAAGAACTGGACGACTCTTCCACACGAGAAGCTCATCGCATATCAGCTCAATATCGCTGAGGCTACCGGCAGGTCTGGGAGCGCAGATCAGAAGCGGGTCTACGCAATTGCGCGTGGTGAGGTCTGTGAAGCCGCAGCGGCACTCGATATCGCTGCCGTCGCGGGCGGCTGCGCTGCCGACACTGCAGTCGCAGCGACAGCGTGCGCCCGCGGGGTCTATGCGCTGCCCAGCGGACTCATCCGCTAGCGGCGGCCAACGAAAACCAAAACGAAAACCATCAACGAAAACGAAAAACCAAAAAAACCAAAACGAAAACCTCAAACGAAAACCGTTCTCGTTCTCGTTGCTCGTTCTCGTTAGTCGTTCTCGTGCAGGTGCCCAACAGCTTCCGCGATGTTTAGACACGCGCTCGTGGCAGCGCGCAGCGCCTGATCGCGAAGCTTCGCATCCGCAATCTTCGCCTCGCGCACAATCACCACCAGCTCGCGAGCGACCTGATAAGCGATGAGCTTCTCGTGTGGAAGAGTCGAACGGACGACGATCCGAAGCCAGCGCGAGCTCAGCGAGCTACGACAAACGACCAACGAGAACGACTGCAGCCGCAGTGCCAGCCGCAGGCTGGCGCGAGGCTGCCCAACGAGAACGAGTAACGAGAACGAGTAACGAGAACGAGCAACGAGCACGAGCACCGCGGCGCCCGTTTCGTTTTCGTTCTAGTGCTTCGACCGGCGCGCCCTGATCGCATTTCGCTTGCGCGCGGGATCGCGTTCTGATCTACAGCACGAGATGCGACCAGTACCTCTCGTGCTAACGGTGCGCGACCGCAAGAAATTGAAGGAGTTGCAGGGTGGCGGCGCGCAAATGGCCGCTCGCATCTGGCGTCGAATCCGGACGTTGCTGCTGCTCGCGGATGGATTCTCGGCGCGTGCGGTGGCGGAGGCCGTGGGTTGTTATCCGCGCGAGGCACGGCGGATCGGGCATCGCTATCGCAAGGGTGGCCTTGAAGCGGCCTTGGGCGATGATCCGCGACCGAAGCCCGCGCCGCTGCTCGACAGCACACAGCAGGCGGCGATCGTCGCGATGGTCTGCGGCCCGGTGCCGAGTGGCCGGGCCCGCTGGACGGTGCGGCTCGTCGCGCAAGAGGCGGTGAAACGAGGCATCGCGTCCCGCCTCGGCCGCGAAACGGCACGAGTGGTTCTCGCGGAACATGGCCTCAAGCCATGGCGGGAAAAAAATGTGGTGCGTTCCCGCGATTGACGACGAGTACATCGCGCGAATGGAGGACGTGCTCAGGCTCTACGCTCGTCCGCACGACGAAACTCAACCGGTCGTTTGCCTGGACGAGCGCCCTGTCGTGTTGCGCGGTTCCTCGCGAGACGGCATTCCGATGCAGCCGGGCTCGCCGGCGCGAATCGATTACGAATATGTTCGCAAGGGCACTGCGAACATCTTCTGCATCGTCGAGCCAAAGACCGGCCGGCGGCTGACTCATGCAACGCTCGATCGCCGCGGCGGCAAATTCGCCAAGGCGCTGAATCGAATCGCTCGTCGGTACGCAAAGGCGGCCCGGATTCATCTCGTCGTGGACAACCTCAGCACGCACTCGCTGAATTGTCTGGTGACTGCGCTCGGCCCGCTCGAAGGACGCCGATTGTGGCGCCGCTTCGACGTGCACTTCACGCCCAAGCACGGGAGCTGGCTCAACGCCGCCGAGATGGAGGCCAGCCTCGTTTCACGAGAATGTCTCGGCTCTCGGCGCATCGAGAGCCTTCAGGAGCTGACGAGCGAGGTCACTGCGTGGAACCGCGGCGCGGATCGCTCGCACCGGCCCATCAACTGGAACTTTCGCGTGCACGATGCGCGCCGCGTGTTTCGCTACGATGGAATCGCCACCGCCCGGTCGCAGCACTAGACAGTTTGCCGGGGCTCCTCGACGAGGCGGAGCGACACCTGCTGCACGCGATGGGCTCCGGGTGCTAGGGCATGAGCCTTGCCGCGAAGGAGATTGCTTCGCTTGCCAGGGCCCG